>Ga0209415_10013204_pt1 | contig 13651 bp, 8 predicted proteins | sample PeaSoiSIISIP2007_FD_187696 | JGI IMG/M metagenome (GOLD analysis project Ga0209415, IMG submission 187696) | Peat soil microbial communities from Weissenstadt, Germany - SII-SIP-2007 (SPAdes) (version 2) | ecosystem: Environmental > Terrestrial > Soil > Wetlands > Peat | place: Germany... | reverse complement strand
TGGCTCAAGCGCGTAATCGCAGGCTTCGTTGATCGCGCCACTGGAACCGCCACATCGCAATCAGGGCAGGGAATCGTCTTTCGCTTTCTGCTGCGTTACTTTTTGATGGCTCTCGGCGCCTATGTTATATTGGCTGTTTCACCCGCAAGCCTGAACGGGCTTCTTGCGGGCTTATTTTTGCCCGTCGCCGCCATCGGATGCGAAGCAGTTTATGAACTGTACGCAGCGCTGGCTCGCGGGGTTTAGCGCTAGGCTGGCTGGTTTGTGAAAAAGCCAGAGCCGGCAGCTAGAAGCTTTCTTATGCCTGAACAACTTTGGTTCACCGCCATCCTGAATCGTCTGTTCGCAGGCCCTGTCACGTCGCTTTTGTTGGCATTGCACATCAAGCCCAAGTATCCGACGGCCCCCATTCCGAACTCCCTTGCTATGGAGGTTCTCGTTTTCGCGTTCCTCTTGGTCCTATTCCTTCTCGTCCGTTCGCGGCTTTCGGTGGACCGTCCCGGAGCACTGCAGCATGCGTTCGAAGGGGTGGAGGGATTCATTCAAGGGCAGAGCGACGAGATCATCGGCCACCACAGCGAAGGCTACACAGCTTTCCTGGCAGTGCTGGGCCTCTTCATTCTGTTCTGCAACCTCATCGGCGTGATTCCGGGCTTCGAATCGCCGACGGCTGTGCCCGTCGTTCCTTTGGGCTGCGCTCTTTGCGCTTTTGTGTATTACCACACGCAGGGATTCAAGCACGCCGGAATCGGCTATCTGAAGCATTTTGCTGGGCCCGTGCTTGCGTTGTCGCCACTGATGATTCCGATCGAACTCATCAGCCATCTGGCTCGCATACTCTCGCTGACCATCCGCCTTACCGCCAATATGCTGGCTGGCGATCTGGTCACGTTGGTTTTCATTTCGCTCGTCCCCATCGGCGTTCCCGTCTTGTTCTTGGGACTGCACATCGGCGTGTCGCTGCTGCAAACGTACATTTTCATTCTGCTGACCACGGTTTATTTGCAGGGCGCGGTTTCAGAAGAGCACTGAGGTTTGGATCTGCAATTTGTTTTGTAAGCAAGCCGTTCAGCGTGAGGGCGTCTGCACGGTATGACGTCAACCACCCACTGGCGGTATTTCATGCGAGGAGAAACACAATGGGTAAGTTAAGCAAATTGTTTATGGTACTGTCCGTGCTGTCATTCGCCGTCCCGGCTTTTGCGCAGGGCGAGCCCGCAAGTGGAGTCAACTGGGTAGCCATCGCCGCCGGATTCTCCATGGCCTTTGCCTCCGGCATCTGCGCTTTGGCCCAGGGCAAGGCGACCGCTTCCGCCGCTGAGAGTCTGGCCCGCAATCCAGCCGCTCGTCCCGGAATTCAGCTGGCTCTGATTCTGGGCTTGGCCCTGATCGAGTCGCTCGCGCTTTACACCCTGGTCATCATCTTCGTCAAGGTGAAGTAAGCATCGGGATCAACCTGTCTGAAAGCAAGAAGCCTCTGCTCGTAAGCAGAGGCTTTTTCTTGTGGCCTTCTTGGGATCAGAGCCGCTAGAGCTTGCGCTCGCCGCTCCACTGCTGATCCTTGTTCTGCGTAGCGCGGCTCATTGCCTCGACCAGCACGCGGCGCAGACGGTAGCGGCTTTCCAGGTCAGTGTTGACGATCTCAAATCCCACTTCATTCACACGCGCCCGGCGCAGCAGCACATGCGCCCTGATTTTCGACCGCATGCCCAGCGAAATCTCCAAATCGGCTTCGCTGCCGATGCGGAGATTGTCTTCTTTGGTGCCCATCCCTCCGCCCAGGCTTAACTCGCGGATCAGAATCCGTGACTTCCCCCATGAACTCCCAATGGTTGCGCCAATCGTGCGAGCCAGCACCATGCGCTCGTAGCGCCGCTGCCGGACCCACGGGCATGCCGGAGCCGTATCCAGAGGCGCAATCGCCAGTTCTGCCGGCTCGATGCCGCTATCGGATAGAATCTGGCTGCTGTAGCGCGGGTCAGTCTTGGAGAGCGACTGCGCCGCCGCAATCCTTAGCTCGCGGTGATGAACCCAGCCAAACGTCTTCTTCGTCTCCACAATCTCGCGCAGCAAAGACACCGCCTCCGGATCTCGCAGCCGTCCCAGTGACTCGATGGCTTTCAATTGCACAAACGGCGAACGCGAAGCGGCTTCGCCCGGCTTGGCCATGGCCAGCAGCGGTGGCGCCGCGGTGAGATCGCCGCTCATTCCGATTTCATCTATGGTTTCCGGCAGCACCACTGAATCCAGCACCTCTGCCAGTTCCAGCAGCGTTCGCCCGCGGTCCGGAGCGGCCCCGTACGCGATCTGGCGAACTACGATGTCGTGGTAGAAACGGTTCCATTCCGGCAAGCGAATCGGCAACAACTCCAGCAACGTACTCACATCCAGGCGGCTCAAGAGTCCCACCACTGCCGAAGCCTGTCGCGGCTGCCCAGTGCGCAGAATCTCCCGCAGTTGCGTCAGAGCCGGACTTCCCATCTCCTTCACCAGTTCGACCATGCGGTCGCACTCGTCTCTTCGCATGCAACGGAAGAACCGGTCGGCGAGATGTTCGGCCCCCGATTGGCAGGTGCGCCGCAAGACCTGCAGCAGGTCCGCGGGCACCGGCTCGTAGTGCAACGCTTCCTCAATGAACTCCGGAATCCGGTTTTCCACGCCAACGCGTGGACGCAAGTCGTTGACCATCACCGGACGTTGCTGCAGCAGCATCTCCATGCCGGTGCACACTTCGTTCACGGCCTGGTAATTCTTGGCCTCGCTGGCCTCCTGGCTCAGGCGCACAAACGCCGCGCTCAGCAAACTCTGCAGTTCAGGATCTTTCTCCACGCACAGCTGCTCGCTTACCTGGTGGATAGCCTTGCCCATGGCTTCGCCACCCAGGCGGGCATAAAGGTCGGCCAGCTGGCTCAATCCAATCGCCGTCTTACGCCGCGGCTCCTGCTCCTTGCTTACCAGGCAACCAGAATAGTTATTCAGAATTTCTGCGGACGTTTGCTTGTCGTCGCGGTCGAGCAGCACTTCCAAGAACTGCCTTAGGTTGCGCGGTGGCACGCACGGAGCCTCATTCGAGAGCAAAACCGTCTTCTTCCCCGACTCCGGAACTTCCGCCCAGAACATCCGGTCCAGAATGTCGGCGTGCGACTCCACCAGAATGCCCGCCTTGTTCATCTTCTCTTCTTGCAGCTTCAGAATCCCGCGCAGCGAGTCCATCTGACGGCTCATGTGCTCCATCATCTGGTGCACGGCATTGACCTTCACTTCGCCCTTCGAATAACGCTCGAGTGCGAAGCGGATTGCCATGTGCTCGGCGGCCTTCATCAGCAGCGGCGTGTCCTCTTCCTGGGCAGTAGTCGCCTTCGCCGCCAGGCTTCCCAGCAACTGTTGCAGGTTCAGCCGCGTGTTCGGATCGACTTCGGTCAGCTCTTTCTGCAGAACTTCCGGACTAGCATTAGGATCGACCTGTACCTGGCCAAATCGCGTCAGCAGACGGATGGCCTGAATCACTTCGGCTTCCTGCAGTGGTACCACGCCGCCTTCCCAGGCCGGAGCAGTCCCCGTTCCACTTCCGGTCGCAGTGGCCCCGGTTGCCGGTCCGGCAACCCAATGGCCGGAAGCGTTCGGAACGCTTCCGAACGGAACGACGGTGCCGCCAGGCTGGCCTCCGCCTCCTGAGTTGGCGCCTTCCGCCGCCGCGATCAATTGCAGCAACTTCTGAGGATCGTTCAGCCATTGCTTGAATTCTGGTCCTAGAGTTTGCGCCGCGATCTGTGCCGCTACGCTAATATCGCCGGTCAACGGGTCGGCCGCAACGAATTTCACTTCATTGATCTTGATTGTGCTCTGCCTGTTTCCGCCGCTGAGAGCTTCTTTGATCTGCTTAGCCACGTCCTGGGCTTTGGAGCCAGCCAGGGTAAAGGCCCGCACCAGACGCGCAAAGTCTTCGATGGTTACGTCTTTGGAGAAGTGCAGGCTGGCCAGACCAGCCGTGCTCAAAAGCTGCCCAAAGCTGCGTTCGGTCTGTCCGGCTTCCAGCGGAACTCCATCCAGCAGCAACTTGCCGTCGGAAACTCCCAGCAAGAACCCGCCCTCTCCAGCCGCGGGTAGACCGTGCTGCAATTCATTCCAGGCGGTCTCGAACTGAGCTTCCGTGCGCTTGTGATCAGGGCCGTACATGCGCGCGTACTTGATCAGAATGTTCAGGCTGTGTACGAAAGCACGCGCGGAGGCGGCCCGGTTTGCGTGAAATGTGGTAGCGTCGCTGATAAAACACCCCTCAACCCGCAGTTCTGGCTATAGGCAGCTATAGGCAATAAAAGGTTAAATCCAACAGGTAAGGGGTTGCACGTTACGGAGGTAACGGGCAGAATTGGCAAGAGATCAGGACGCGCACCCACTGCTTACCGGAACCTTAGTGCTTTCCTCAACCACTCACACCGCGCGTGCCAAGAAAACCACCGGCCTGCGCTACTGGATGCTGCGTGTATTAGAGGAGTGTGAGCACGTAGCTGCCGATTTCAGCTCCGATCCTGTTCACGACCTGCGCGTCTCCTTGCGGCGTTGCCGCTCCCTGGCCGACGGGCTGAATGCACTCGATCCCGATCCCAACTGGAAGGCCATGAGGAAGGCCGGCAAGCGCCTGTTTCAACGGCTCGGAGCCTTGCGCGACACCCAGATCATGATGGAGTGGATTGAAAAGCTGGGCCCAGCCCAAACCCATGTGGAGCGGGCGCCCTCGCCCGCGATGCTTACTTCTGAACCGAATCCGGAGTCTATTCCAGACTCAGATCGGCAAGCGGGCTGCGATCCCACAGCCCAAGCCCTGCTTGAAATTCTCCGTCGCCGCGAACAAGAGCAAAAGCTGGAAGCCCACGCCGCTCTCGAAGAATTCGACCGCAAACAATGGCGTCAGTGGACGCGAACTCTTCCCACGCGTGCCGCCCACGTCCGCCTGGGCAGTGCACTGTTCAAGCATCTGGCGCTGGAGCGCTGGACTGAAGCCCGCGAACTCCACAACCGTGCTCTGCGCAACCGCTCCCAAGCCGCGTTCCACAGTCTCCGGATAGGCATCAAGCGCTTCCGCTACATCGTTGAAAATTTCCTGCCCGCCCAACACACGGCTTGGAGTAACGACCTCAAAGAAATGCAGGACCTGCTCGGTGAGGTCCACGATCTAGATGTGCTCTGGGCCACAGCCAACTCCTGCCATGTTTTCCCCGATCAAGATTCCCGCCAGCGATGGCACCGGCGAATCGTCTCCGAGCGCGCCAAACGCATCGAGCGCTACCGCAAGAAGATGATAGGTCCCGCTTCGCTCTGGCAGGTCTGGCGCGCCGCGTTGCCGCAAGGCAAGCAGATTCAAGTCCTTGCCACCCGCCGTATGAAGCTCTGGGCGAATGGCCTCGATCCCGATTTTGCCCATTCCGACCGCGTCGCCAGCCTGGCTCTCCAGCTCTACGACGGCCTTCTAGCCTCCGGTTGGCTGTCTTCCGTCGACGGCATCTCGGCCCGGTCCAGCCTGCTGGCCGCCGCTCTCCTCCACGATGTAGGCAAGTCCAAGGGCGAGAAGGGACATCACAAGACCTCCTTCGACATGATTCGCGCTCACGGCAGTCCGTTAGGCTGGAAAGCCGCCGACTTGCAACGCGCCGCCATCGTCGCCCGCTTTCACCGCGGAGCTTTGCCCACCAGGAAGCACACAGCCTTGCGCGATCTTCTCCCCGACGAACAGAAAGCAACCATCCAACTAGCTGCCATCCTGCGCCTGGCCAATGCCTTGGACGCCGCCCACGACGGCCACATTCGCAAGATTCAGATTGAAAGCAACCACATCCGGACTAAAGGGAACGAAGCTCTGATCATTGCCGCTGAAGGCTATTCTCCCGTGAGCACTTCTGCTCAAACCATCGCTGCCGAGCGGCATCTGCTGGAAACTGTGATCCACCGCCCGGTCGTCGTCAAGCCGATGAAGATCGCAATTCGAAGCCAATCGTAGCCTGCGCGGCCGATTCCATGGCCCGGAACGCGGTAGACTCCTATGGAGGCCGCAGGGGCGACCATAGATGAAAACTGCCAAATTGGCGAAATCCTACCTGGTCGACGATGGCAAGCATTTCCGCCTACGAGACTTCGATCCTGCTGACACCGGTCATTGGCGTTCCATCGAGCATGCCCAGGAAGACTTGCAGAAGGACATCGCACGCATGGCCGACTTGCAATCCAAGCTTTATGCTCAGGATTGTTGGGCTGTTCTGCTGATCTTCCAGGCCATGGATGCAGCCGGTAAAGATGGCACGATCAAGCACGTCATGTCCGGAGTGAACCCGCAAGGCTGCCAGGTTTACTCGTTCAAGGTCCCGTCGGAGGCCGAACTGCAACACGATTTCCTGTGGCGTACGACGCAACACCTTCCGGAGCGCGGCCATATCGGTATCTTCAACCGCTCTTATTACGAAGAGGTGCTGGTCGTCCGAGTCCATCCCAAGGCGCTCGAGGATGAGAAGCTTCCACCCTCACTGGTGACGAAGAACATCTGGGAGGAACGCTTCGAGGATATTCGCGGCTTTGAGCGGCACATGGCGCGCAATGGCACGGTGATCCGCAAGTTCTTCCTCCATCTATCGAAGAAGGAGCAGAAGCGGCGATTCCTGGCGCGACTCGAGGAACCGGAGAAAAACTGGAAGTTCTCCGCGGCCGACATCCACGAACGCACGTATTGGGACGACTATCAGAGAGCCTACGAGGACATGATCCGAAATACTGCTACCCGACACGCCCCCTGGTACGTCATACCCGCAGACAATAAATGGTTTACGCATCTGGCAGTTTCGGCGGCCATCGTGGAAACACTGGAAGAACTCGGCTTGGCCTATCCGAAGGTGGACGCCGCGAAACGCAAAGAGCTCCAGGCGGCTCGTCAAACGCTCGTGAAGAAATAGAATAAATGGCAGGCGCACGGGGCCATGCGCTTCCCATTTGGCTTGCGCCGCATTACCATAGCAGAACTATTTCTTTTCATTTTCATTTCTTTCAATTGGGGGCATCCGAATATGGCTCGTCAAAACGCGTTTCTCCGCAACAAATCTGGCAAGGCTCCGATGGCTTGGTGGCTGCCGCTTTTTCTCGCCGTATTCACGCTTTGCTCGCAGAGCGCAGTTTTTGCGCAGACCAAGCCCGAGCGTCAATCGAAAGCCGCCAAGCCCACCCAAACGCCAACAGCGGCCTCCTCTGACCAGAAGTCCACCGAGAACGAATCCGGCAAGCCGGAGGACAAACTCTTCAAGGGCATGAAGTACCGCCTGATCGGGCCTTTCCGCGGCGGACGCTCGCTGACCGCAGCCGGAATACCCGGCGATCCCACGACCTACTATTTCGGTGCGACCGGCGGGGGCGTCTGGAAGTCCACCGACGGCGCTATGAGCTGGTCTTCTGTTTTCGATAAAGAGGGAAGTGGATCCATTGGCAGCCTGGCGGTGGCCAATTCCGATCGCAACACCATTTACGTTGGCACTGGCGAGGCCTGCATACGTGGCAACATTGCCCAGGGCGATGGAGTCTACAAATCTCTGGACGGGGGCAAGAACTGGAAGAACGTTGGCCTGCACGAGAGCCGTGCCATCGGCAAAGTCATTATCAATCCGAACAATCCCGACATCGCTTTCGTGGCCGCTCTCGGCCATCCCTATGGACCAAACGCCGAGCGTGGCATTTTCCGCACGGTCGATGGCGGCAAAACCTGGGAGAAAGTTCTCTACAAAGATGAGAACACCGGAGGCATTGACGTGGCCTTCGATCCTCACAATCCCAACATTCTGTTCGCCGCGCTCTGGCAGGCGCGCCGCACTTCGTGGAGTCTGGCCAGCGGTGGCCCGGGAAGCGGCCTCTACCGCTCGAACGATGGGGGCACAACCTGGAAACGGCTGGAAGAGCATGGTCTGCCGAAAGGCCCCTATGGACGCATCGGCATCGCCATCGCAGCCAACTCTGATCGCGTCTACGCCCTCATTGAAGCGGGCAACCCTGACGGCGGTCTGTACCGGTCCGACGACGGCGGCGAGACCTGGGACTTCGTCAATCCCAGTCACAGCCTCTGGCAGCGACCTTGGTACTACATGCACATTATCGCCGACCCCAGAGACGAAAACGTGGTCTACATCATGGATGTGGACGCCTACAAATCCACGGATGGCGGTCACCTGTTCAACAAGATCAAAGTTCCGCACGGTGACAACCACGGGCTGTGGATCGATCCCCGGGATACTCGCCGCATGATCGCGTCCAACGATGGCGGAGTCACTGTAACTCTTGATGGCGGCAAGAACTGGACGCACGAAGACAATCAACCCACGGCTCAGTTCTACCACGTCATCACCGACTCTGCGGTACCCTACCGCGTCTACGGTGCGCAACAGGACAGCGGCACGGTGGCGATAGCCAGCCGCAGCGATGATGGCGCCATCGATCGCTCCGACTGGTATGACGTGGGTGGAGGCGAGGCAGGCTACATCGCACCTTATCCCCCCGACCCGAACGTCGTCTATGCCGCCGATTACCAGGGAAACATCACGCGCTTCGACAAGCACATCGGGCAGGTGAAATCCATCACCGAACAGCCTGACCTCTCCGATGCCTACGGCGCCGTGAACCTGGAGCATCGTTTCCAGTGGACCGCGCCCGTGCTGATTTCCCGGCACGATCCCAACACGCTTTATCACGGAGGCGAGCGTCTATTCAAAACCACAGACGGCGGAGTTCATTGGCAGGCGATTAGTCCAGATCTCACGCGCAACGACAAGAGCAAGCAGCACGTTTCCGGTGGTGAAATCACTCTCGACGACTCCGGCACGGAGTATTACGACACCATCTTTGCGGTCGCTGAGTCTCCCCTCACGAAAGGCTTGCTCTGGGTCGGTACTGATGACGGCCTGATTCAAATTACGCGCGATGAAGGCAAGAACTGGACCAACATCACACCCAAAGATCTGCCGGAATGGAGCCGCATCAGCCAGATCGAGGCTTCGCCCTTCGACCCCGGCACGGCCTACGTCGCCGTGGACCGCCATCAGAACGACGATCTTCGGCCCTACATCTACAAAACCACCGACTATGGCCAGACCTGGACAAAGCTAACCAATGGGATTCCCGAGGGCAGTTTCCTGCGCGCCGTCCGCGAAGATCCGAAGAAGCGCGGATTGCTCTATGCGGGAACCGAGAACGGTGTTTACATTTCCTTCAACGACGGCGCCGATTGGCGATCGCTCAAACTGAATCTGCCGACCACGCCGGTACACGACCTGGTCATCAAAGACAACGATCTCGTGGTGGCCACGCATGGGCGGGCGTTCTGGATTCTCGATGACGTCAGTCCGTTGCGCCAATTCAGTGACGACGTGGCGAAGAAGGATGTCCATCTCTACACGCCGGGACCCGCTTACCGTATTCAAGCGGGCGCCTCCGGTGAACGCCACCCCTCCAAGCTGACGGGACAAAATCCGCCTGTGGGCGCGGTCATTTATTACTCTCTGAAGGATGCGCCGAAGACCGGCACTGAAACCAAGCTGGAAATCCTGGATGCCTCCGGCAAGGTGATCCGCACGTATTCGAGTGCCGAAATCGAGCCCCTCGAGGAACCCCTCGATCCCGACGAAAAGAAACCGGAAAAAGAGATCAAGCCCGAGGCCGGCTTGAATCGCTTCGTGTGGGATTTACGCTTTGAAGAAGCGCATCGCGTTCCCGGTTACTACCTTTGGGAATATGGTGCCGGGGCGCGCGGACCAGTAGCTGCACCGGGCCAGTATCAGGTACGGCTGACGGTGGGAAGCGAAAGCCAGGTTGCGCCGCTTGAGGTGAAATTGGACCCCCGCGTCAACGTCAGCCAGGCGGATCTGGCGCAGCAATTCAGCCTGCTGATCCAGATTCATCAGCAACTGAACCAGGTTTACGATGCGGTCAACCAGATTCAGGACGTGCGCTCGCAAGTGACCGGCCTGAAACGGCGGTTGCCGGAGAACGCCAGCACAAAACCAATCGTGTCCTCGGCCGACGATCTCGAGAAAAAACTGGTTGCGGTGCGCGATCAGCTCATCAACCTCACCATCAGCGCCAACGAAGATTCATTAGCCTACCCACCACAGATTGATGGCAAGCTAGCCTATCTGGCGATGGATGTTGGTAGCGCCGATTCGGCTCCAACCGAGGCGGAGCAGCTTGAGTTCGATAAGCTGAAGCGGCAAAGCGGAGAGTTACTCAGCCGCTGGGATGATTTGCAGCGCCGTGATCTCGCGGCCTTCCGGAAGCTGACCGCAGAAAGCAATCTTTCCACCGTCGTGGTTCCACCCGCAGGTCAAACCGGAGAAGCGAAAAATGCTGACGCTCATTAACTAGCAAAGAACGAGTTTGTCATCCTGAGCAAGCGCTTTTTGCGCAGCGAAGAGCCTGCCCCGAGCTTGCCGAGGGGATCTGGGCGAGCCGCGCGACGCGTCGCGTTTTCTGCGACGCAATAATCGCGCGTCTGGCTCGCTTCCTTATCAAACTGCACCACTACCGAAGATTCACGTGAGTTGCTCAGCTCTCGCCTAATGTAACTCGCGGTGCCATGTCCTATTACTTCCGTGCCACTAAGATGGCACTGTTGGGCCTTGTCCAGCCTGCGTTCCACTGCTACTTTGCCGATAGTGATGCTGATCCTCCCCTGAGGTGATGGCCGAATAGGATTTTGGGGGTATCTATGAGGTTCATGCATCTGTGTTACGCAGCTCTGGGCTTTGCGGTGGCCCGTTGGGTATTCCGGCGGCAGCCAGTTGCTGATCCAGTCTCACGGTTGCGGTCTTCGGGTCTTCTTTAAGAAGGCTGGTTTAAGAAGGCTTGGGACTAAGGTTTGGGCGCGCGCCCCGTTGCGCTTCCATTTCGTCAGCGCGCGCCCGCTCTTTTCCCTTCTGCGAAGTTCTAGTTACTAAAGTTCACCAGGGTAACCTCCGCTTCACTGCTCGCTCTCGCTACAATCTGGGTAGGACCACTGCCGGTCTCTGAATTCCCGTGCGAGCGCCTACACCAAGCCGCCTGAAGTTCGCCCTGCTGCTCTCGGCAATCTTCCTGCTAGCCCTGCCCTCGTGGGTTTGCGCCCAGGAAGAACCCGGCGACGTTCCCTTGGGGGATGTCGCACGCAGCCTTCGGAAGAATGCCGCTTCCTCCGAAGCGGTCATTGATAATGACAATTTTTCGCAGGTGATGGACGACGCGGAAAGCCGGCGCGTGGCTGGTTCCTCGCTAGTGTTCTCACTTGATCCCATAGGGAAGAGTTTTCACGTCTCCTCGCCCGACGTGACCTGCAGTTTATCGTTTACCGCTAAGACAGCTTCGCTGCTCTCCGATCCGCTTGTTCTGGACGAACTGCCGCGCAGCGAACTGGCCAAGCTGGACGGCCCGGCAACGATCGACGGAGATTCCCTGCAGGTTTCTATGCACAACGGAACTTCTTGGGAACTGCGCGAGGTGGTGATCGGTCTGACCATCGTGAGGCGACCCGAGCCCGGCGACCCGGTCTCATATCTGGGCCCGGCCCGAATTGTTCCAGCGGTGGTTGGCAACGCGTCGCCGCCAGTGCAAGAATCGTTCCAGAAGCAGCCTGACGTAACGCTGCTTCTGCGCGTGAAGGGATCAGCGGCTCCGTCCGCGACCGCCATCTTTCGCACGCCCCTGAACTTTGCCCTCTTTCCCGACCAGGAATGGCACTGGGCGATCGTGAAGGCCAAGGGCATTCCACCCCCTCAAAGCCCACCTGAGGCAATTACACAACCCGAACCAGGCACCGGCCAGCTTCCGCCCGGACCGGCCGAGACTGGCCCACCGACATTGCCCTCGACCCCGATTCCATCGATCCCGGCTCCAGCGACCCCGTCACTTTCGAATGCGGAAGCGGCGACGCACTAAGACCGAAAATTCCCTTGACTTCCGCCGCAGCATCGCCGATCCTATTCTTCAAAGTATCAGATCTTTGAAAATGCAATAGCAATAAGACAACTTTCTCCGGCAGGATTTCGCGCGAAATAAGGTCAGAATCCCCAATTTCAAGTGCGGACTCCCTACACATCATCTACTGATTCTAAATGACTTATGGCTTGGGCCATCTGATAACTCTTTTAGGCGCAATATTTTGCCCGCAAGCTGCTGATTCTAATAGATTACTTCGCGTTTTGTCGCCAACTCCATCATTCGAAAGATCCAGGGGGGAGGGGGGGGTAGGGTGGCTAACTGGTAAACCACTTCCCAAAATGAAATCCCTCATCCGACACCAGTCTTGTCTTCTCTTTCTTGTTGTCTCCGTCTGTGTCCCCGTCGTGAAAAGCTCTTGCCCGGAACCCATGCTAAACTGACCTCAAATCCCACATCAAGGACAGGCGATGAAATTCGGAGTCATCATCTTTCCCGGTTCGAACTGTGACCACGACGCCTACTGGACCATTCAACACGTTGCCAACCAGCCCGTGACTTTTCTGTGGCATGAATCGCATGATCTGGAGGGTTGCGATGCCATCATCGTCCCCGGAGGCTTTGCCTATGGCGACTACCTGCGCACCGGCGCGATTGCGAAATTCTCTCCCGTGATGGAGTCGGTGCGCCGGTTTGCCGATGACGGAGGCCTGGTGCTGGGAATCTGCAACGGCTTTCAGATCCTGTGCGAGTCGGGACTCTTGCCGGGAGCTCTCATGCGTAACACCGGGCTGAAATACGTCTGCAAGCCGGTGCAGGTGCGAGTGGAGAACGCTGCGACCCCTTTCACCAACGCCTGTTCGCGAGGAGAAGTATTGACCATCCCTATCGGCCATATGGAGGGCAACTATTTCTGCGATCAGGCAACCTTGGACGAGTTGCATCGCGACGACCGCGTCGTGTTTCGGTATGTAACTCCGTCGGGTGAGATTTCTTCCTCGGCCAATCCCAACGGCTCTCTGGACAACATTGCTGGCATCTGCAGCGCTGGCGGCAACGTGGTCGGCATGATGCCGCATCCCGAGCGCTCTGCCGAAGCTGAACTCGGCTGTACCGACGGAATGAAGGTTTTTCACTCTATGGTGGGCGCCATGGCGAGCAGGTAAGGCCTCCTCGTAAGAGCATGTTTGCCATTCGGATCCGTTAGAATCCTGTGAATATTTTTTTGTTTGATAATTTATTGCGTTGGTGGTAGTGTCTCGCCGAAAGCTGCTTCCCCATTTCGCCCAACTGGAACTAAAACGTTCAAGCAAATAGAGGGAGGAGTGTGCCCGATGACGGCGAAGCAGATTCTCGATTCCTTTTCTGAAACGTTAATGCAGGACGAGCGAATTCTGAGCCCGCAAGAGCGGGAGTTGCTCATGAGTCTCCTGCAAAACTCCAGGGCAGTTTCCAGCAGTGACTCAGCGACCCAATCCGCGGTAACCGCAGCCATAGCGCGCTCGGTGGGCGAAACGGTCGCACAACGCGCCTTTGCGCTCTTGGGTAGCAGCATCGTGGAACAAATCTTGGCCCGCTCTGGAATCCCTGCAGGGACCGAGGAGACCATGCTTGCCGCCACAGTACAGTCACGCGCACCGCAGCCGCCAACTCCCGCACCGCCGCCAGGGCCGAAAGCACCGCAGCCGCCAACTCCCGCACCGTCGCCAGGGCCGAAAGCACC
>Ga0209415_10013203_pt1 | contig 13651 bp, 10 predicted proteins | sample PeaSoiSIISIP2007_FD_187696 | JGI IMG/M metagenome (GOLD analysis project Ga0209415, IMG submission 187696) | Peat soil microbial communities from Weissenstadt, Germany - SII-SIP-2007 (SPAdes) (version 2) | ecosystem: Environmental > Terrestrial > Soil > Wetlands > Peat | place: Germany... | reverse complement strand
TCCACGCGGGGCGGCCGGCGCGCTGGCGCGGGCGCTGCCGGGCGTCGTGGGGATGGCGGTGTTCGCGATCGTCTTCGTGGCCGCCGCGCGCGCCATGCGCTCCCCGGAGCTGGCCGAGATCTCTGGCGCTCTGAGGCGGCGCCTGCGAAGAGGAGGAGACGCGACATGAAGCCGACGGACCAGACCCGGGTGGTGGAGGCCACGTTCGTCGCGGGCGCCGTGGACGCGGCGTCGCTGCCGCCGCCCACGCTGGTCGAGGTCGCGTTCGCGGGCCGGTCGAACGTGGGGAAGTCGACCCTGCTGAACGCGATGATGGACCGGCGCGGGCTCGCGCGGACGAGCAACACCCCCGGGTGCACGCGCCAGCTGAACATGTTCGAGGTGCGCTGCTCGGACGGGGTTGGCCTGCGGTTCGCGGATCTGCCCGGGTACGGCTGGGCGAAGCGGTCGAAGGCCGAGCGGTCCCAGTGGCAGGGGATGATCGAGGGCTACCTGAAGGGGCGCGCCGGCCTGCGCGCGGTCGTCGTGCTGGTCGACGTGCGGCGGGGCGTCGAGGACGAGGAGCGGCAGCTCGTCAATTTCCTGCGCCAGCCGAGGGAAGTAAGCGGCAAGCTCGCGGTCATCCTCGTCGCGACGAAGGTAGACAAGCTCGTCACCGCCCGCAGGAAGCCGGCGCTCGAGAAGGTGAAGAAGGGCGCCGGGGGCGCCGTGATCGGGTTCAGCGGGGTGACGGGCGAGGGCAGGGAGGAGCTCTGGGCGAAGATCCGGGCCGTCCTCTGACCGGCACGCGCGGGCACGGGGCGGATCAGGGGACGCAGTTGAAGCCGTCGGCGGCGCCCGCGCCCGTGCACGCGCCCGCGGCGCACCCTGCCCAGGTCTTGCAGGTCCCGCCGGGGCACTGCGCGTCGGCCGTGCACCAGCACGGCGACCCCGTGGCGGAGCACGTGCCATACGGCGAGGTCACGCTGCTGCAGTTGCCGGTGACGCAGGCGGCGCCCGCGATCGTCGTGAGCGGCTGGCAGTCCGCGCTGTCGCCCGTCCCGCTCCCGCTGCACGTCCCGGTGCACTGGCTCGCGGAGTTGACGCACTTGCCGCTCGAGCAGTCCGAGTCGGCCGCGCAGAGGCACCCGGTATGCGCCGCGTTGCACACGGGCGCAGGCGAGAGCGTGGTCGTGCAGCTGTACGCGGTGGCTGCGAGGCCCGTCCGCACCTTCACGAAGCCCCCGGAGCCACCGCCCCCGCCGCCCCCGTTGTTGCCGCCGTTGTTGCCCGTGCCGGGGGCCGATCCCGCCGCGCCGTTGACGGTCGCCGTGCCGCCGCCTCCTCCCGCGCCGCCGTTCCCGTTGGCGCCGCCGGTGCCTCCCGTCGCGGTCTGCGTCCCGCCTGTGACCGTGACGGCCTCGAGCAGGATGTCGCCCGCGGACCCGCCGCCGGCTCCGCCCGTCCAGGATCCGCTGCACCCGCCGCCGCAGCTGCACGTGTTCGATTCCTGGCGCCCCGCCGCGCCTGTGCCTCCGCTCGTGTTGATGGTGCTCCCCGTGAGCGTCAGCGTGCCGGCGGCCGAGATCTGCACGGCCCCGCCGCCCGCGCCGACGCCTCCCGGGCACTCGTTCCCGCCGTAGCCCCCCGGGCAGCCGCCGAGCAGCGGCACCGCGGAGTTGCTGCCTCCGCGAGCGGCGCCGCCCGCGCCGACGGGGCTCGGAGAGCCTCCCGTGCCGCCCGCGACGGCCATGCCGCCGCCGCCCCCGCCCCCGCGGGCGTCGTTCGCCGTCCCGCCGGTGCCGGTCGCGCAGCTCTGGTTGCCGCCGGCTCCCGGGGTCCCCGCGGCGCCGGGCGTCGAGTTGCCCGTCTGGGCGCCGCCCGTCCCGTTCGCGTTGATCGTCCCTGCGATCGTCGCGTTGCCGTACACCGCGACGATGACGGGCTGGGTGCCGGTGAGCGTCAGGACGGCGCCGCTGGCCATCGTCAGGCCCTGGAACGCGAGGACGACCGGGGTGACGGCGGGCGCCGCCGGGGCCGTTCCAAGGGCCGGGGTGGGGAGGCCGGTCAGACCGCAAGTGTTGGTCCAGGTACCGCCCGTCGACGACGAGGCGAACGCCAGCGTCGTGCACGTGGCGGGGATCGTGACCGGCGCGACGGGCGTGGCCGAGGCCGGGTTGAAGTTGCTCGGCGTGAAGCCGAACCCCTCGTTGCACGCGGCCGGGATCCCGTTGGCCTGGAGCTCGCAGCTCATCCCGTCGGCCGGGCCCGTCCCCGTGCAGCCCGACCCGCACGACACGTCGTTCTGCCCGGTGACCTTGACGCACTTGCCGCTGTTGCACTCCGAGTCCTGGGTGCAGTAGCAGGGCTGGCCCGCGGCGCTGCACGCCCCGTCGGCCGCGTTGCAGCCGCCCGCCGCGCATACGAAGCCGGAGACGGACGCCGGGCAGCTCGCGACGCACTGGCCCGCCGAGCAGCAGCCGCCGTTGCACGGCTGCGCTCCGGAGCACGAGCTCACGCACACGCCCGTCGACGTGTTGCACGACGAGCCCGTCGCGCAGTTGGACGGGCCGGTGCAGAAGGGATTGCAGACCCCGCCGCCGCAGGCCATGCCGCTGCCGCACGCGAACGCCGAGCCGCAGCCGCCGCAGTTGTTGCTGTCGGTGTCGAAGTCGACGCAGGCACCGTTGCAGGAGGTGTACCCGCTGTTGCACGTGAAGGAGCACGCGCCCCCGACGCACGCCGGGGCGGCGTTGGCGATGCTCGTCGAGCACGCGTTCGAGCACGCACCGCAGTTGGTCGCGCTGGTCATCGTGTTGACGCACGTGCCGCCGCAGAGCGCGGGATTGGCCGCCGGACAGCCGGAGGCGCAGGCTGAGTTATTGCAAACGGGCGTACCGCCGCTGCACGCGAACGACGCCCCGCACCCGCCGCAGTCCGCGTTGCTCGTCGCGAAGTCGACGCAGGCGCCGTTGCAGGACGAGTACCCGGCGTTGCACGTGAATCCGCACGTACCCGCCGTACAGGTCGGGGTGGCGTTGGCGACCGAGGTGGTGCACGCGTGGCCGCAGGTCCCGCAGTTGGCGAGGGAGCTCGTCGTGTCCACGCACGTGCCGCCGCACAGGGTCGGCATCGACGCCGAGCAGCCCGAGGCGCAAGAGTACGACGTCCCCGACCCGACGCACGCGGGCGTGCCCCCGCTGCACGCGGTGTTGCACGCGCCGCAGTGGGCCGCCGTCGTGAGCACGACGCAGGCGCCGTTGCAGAACGTGTACCCCGTGTCGCAGGCGAACCCGCACGCGCTCGACACGCACACCGGGTGCGCGTTGGCGACCGCGGTCGCGCAGACGTTGCCGCAGGCGCTGCAGTTGTTCGCGTCGCTCGAGAGCTCCACGCAGGCGCCGCTGCAGGGCGTGGGCGCGGCCGACGGGCACCCCGATACGCAGGTGTACGTGCCCGACGCGCCGGCGCACACCGGCGTCGATCCGGTGCAGGCCTTCCCGCAGCTCCCGCAGTTGGCAGCCGTCGTGTACTGCACGCACTGGCCGCCGCAGAGGTTATACCCCGCGCTGCACGTGAACGAGCAGGCCCCCGGCGTGCACGCCGGCTGGGCGTTCGCGACGGTGGTCGTGCACGAGGTGCCGCAGGCTCCGCAGTTGGTCGTGGTGGTCAGCGAGACGCACTCGCCGCTGCACGCGCTCAGCTCGGCGGGGCAACCGCCGTCGGCGGAGGGCACCGGCGCGTCGTCGGCGAGGGCGTCGGCGGCCCCCTCGGGGGAGCCGACGTCCGCCTGGGTGATCACGTCCTCGCCGGGGCCGGCCTCGGGGGTGGTCGTCGCGTCCGGGGTCGTGGCGTCTTCCCCGCCGCCCTCCTCGAAGTACGAGCCGCTGCTGTCGGGCGGGCCGGGCACGAAGGTCCCCTCGGTGCCGCCCTTCGACCCGCATCCCACCCCGAGCGTCGCGAGAGCGATCGCGACCGCAGCAAACCGCAATCCACCCATTGGTACAGCTTACCGCACCCGGCGTCGACCCGCGCGAAAGGAAGGCGGTCGCGGGAAGGCCACTTCCGCGCACACTGGCTCCATGCGCTCCATGCGCTCCATGCGCTCCATGCGCTCCATGCGCTCCATGCGCTCCATGCGCTCCCGGCATCCAGGCGCCTGGCGCCCGCAGCCTTGCTTGCCGCGGAGGTCGAGCTGCGGTAATCGAGCTGGGCCCTCCGGGCGCATAACTCAGCGGTAGAGTGCGTCCTTCACACGGACGAAGTCGGGGGTCCGAATCCCTCTGCGCCCACGGAAGGCGCTTCGCTTCGCGGAGCGCGCAGAGAACGCACACTGGAGTACGACCCAACCAGGAGTCAGGGAGATCACCATGGCGGAAATGAACATCACGGGACCCGCAGACCTCGGCAAGGCCGTGGAGGGCAGGTCGGACGACGAGATCAACAAGGCGCTCGAGGGCAAGTACGAGCTGACCTGCCAGCAGGTGTTCGACGGGATGAGGGACCACTTCCTCCCGGAGAAGGCCGGCGGGGAGTCCGTCGTCATCCAGTACGACGTGAAGGCCCCGGACGCGGTCCACACCTTCCAGCTCCGGATCGCGGGAGGCAAGTGCGAGGTGGTCAAGGGCGGCGGCGGCGCCGCCCGCGTGACGCTCGCGCTCGCGTTCCCGGACTTCCTGCGACTCGTGTCGAACAAGCTCGACGGGATGCAGGCCTTCTTCAGCGGCAAGCTGAAGCTGTCCGGCGACATGATGTTCGCGCAGACGATGCAGGGGTGGTTCAAGCGCGTATGACGCTCGCTGCGACGTGGCGCTCGAGGCCTCGGCCGGCAGGCTAGCCCAAGGCTAGCCGCGACCGGACGAACGCCGCCATCCGCTCGAGGGACTGCTGGGCGCGGGGGAAGCCGGCCGCGAAGAGGGGCCAGGCGTGGATCATGTCGGGCTCGATCTCGAGCGCGACGTCCACGCCTTGGCCGCGCGCGCGGTCGGCGATACGCCGGGCGTCGTCGAGCAGGGTCTCCACCTCCCCTGCCAGCACCAGCATCGGCGGCAGGGCGCGCAGGTCGGCGTGGAGGGGAGCCGCGAGCGGGTTGCGCGAGTCTCCGGTGGGGACAAAGTACCGGGTGTACCGGGAGAGCACGTGGCGCGGCACGTAGTCGAATCGTGCGTTGTCACGGAGGGACTGGCCCGTCATCTCTAGGTCGACCCACGGCGACACGCACACGGCCGCGGCGGGCAGCGGATCGCCGGCGTCGCGCAGGGCCACGAGGAGCGAGAGCGTCAGCCCTGCCCCCGCCGACTCGCCGGCCACGACGATGCGCGAGGGCGGTACGCCGCCGGCGACGACCCAGCGGTACGCGGCGAGGGCGTCGTGGAGCTGCGCCGGAAAGGGGTGCTCGGGGGCGAGCCGGTACGCCGGGACCAGCCCGCGCACGCCGGCCGCGGCGCAGAAGCGCCCGATGGGGTCGCGGTGCGTGTCGATCGATCCGAGGCAGTAGCCGCCCCCGTGCAGGTACAGGATGACGCGCGACTCGTCGCACCCCTCCGGCCGGAACCATTCGGCCGGGACGCCCCCGGCGTCGACGGGCTCGTGGCGCACCGCCGGCCCGCCCGGCTCGAGCAGGCCCGCCATCGCGCGCCGCTGCATGGACAGCGGGATCCACAGCGATCGCTTCGCGTAGTGGTGGAGGAGGGTCGCCCAGGTCTCGAAGCGCTCGTCCCACGATGGGCGCATGGGGCCGCGGGCTCTGCGCCGGCGGCGGACGGCGGCGTGGACGGCGCGCAGCGCGAGGGGAACGAGCATCCGGCGGCCAGCCCACGTACCTCACGTCTCCTGGCCGCGCAACGCCGTCGTGTCGCCCGGGTCCGGGTGGTAGAACCCTCGGAGCGCGCCCCGCCGGCGCGAGGCTACGGCGAGCAGAGCGGGACGTTGCCGCAGGCGTGGATCGGGACCATCAGGCCCCCGTACGTGCACGTCTGCGAGACGCAGGACGCGTTGCCGCACTCCGCGTCGCTCTTGCAGAGCTGCACGGCCGGCGCCTGCGTGCAGGACTGCGGCGCGCACGCCGAGCCGGCCGAGGACGTCGACGTCAGGACCAGGCAGCATACCTGGGCGCCGGCGTCGCCCGCGCAGTCCGCGGCGGAGCTGCAGGCGCCTCCCTCGGAGCCGGCGTCCACGAGCTGGTACCCGTCGGTGCTCCCCGTGAGCAGCAGGCAGCCGGGGAGGGCGGCCGCGACGAGCGCCGCCACCATGCGCCGCGCGCCCATCAGAACCGGCTCCGGACCCCGAGCCCGACGCCCGTGCCGACGGGGTCCACGGCGACCTCCGCGTGCGAGCCTCCGTCCGACGGGTTCCTCCAGAGCAGGTAGCTGCCCACCCCGAGGCCCGAGAGCGCGACGATCCACGCGGCCGCGTTCCATCCGCCGGTCTGGCCAAGCGAGAGGTTGGCGTCGAAGCCGGCGGTGGTGCAGATCTTCCGGTCGTCACAGCCGCCGCCGCGCACGCTCTGCTCGTGGAGCATCATCCCCGAGGTCACGAGGGCGACGACGGCGGCCTCGGCGCCCACGCCCAGGCTGATCCAGCCCAGGGTGCGCGCGGTGCGCTCGGGCCGATCCCCGGAGGCTCGCGCCTGCGCGGCCGCGGTCCCGGACGACTGCGGTGGAGGCGACGTCCGCCCGGCACACCCGGGAGCCCCGAGGACGCCGAGGGAGGCGACGACGGCGGCGAGGAGGCCGGAGCGGCTGCGGCCGCGGCCGCGGCCGCGTGAAGGGGACATCGCGGCCGCGAGGGTACCGGTGTGTGCGTTGCGGCGCCAGGACGCTAGAGCGATACTGGGGCCGTCTCGATGGGCTGGGAGGCCACGATGCGGAATGTGGACGTCTGCGCGGCAATCATGGGGCTCGTCGTGGCCTCGTGCGGCGGCGCGTCGAGCAGCCACCTCGGAGGAGGCTCGGGCGGAGGCTCCGGCGGCGGCAGCGGGAGCGGCGGCGGATCGAGCGGGGGCGATCTCTCGGACGGCGAGGCCCCCGCGTCGGGCGACGAGGGTGGCGCCTCCTCGAGCGGCGGCGGGCTCACCGGCGACGGCGCCGACTGGGCGTGCCCGGAGTCCGTGGTCCTCGGGGGCTACCCCGCCGCCTGCGTGACCTGCATCCAGACGATGTGCACCCAGCAGCTCGTGGCGTGCGAGACGGGCAGCTGCATGGCTTGCGAGGGCCCGGTGTTCACGTGCGAGGGCCAGAGCTGCTCCTCGGCGTGCGGCGGGGAGGGGAGCGGCAGCAGCAGCAGCGGGGGCCCGGCGGGCGAGGGAGGTACGACGGGCACGGGCTCCTGCGCGGGCCTGATGAAGTGCTGCACCCTGGTCGGGTCGGTCAGCGCCTCGGAAGCCGCGAGCTGCACGAGCACCGCCCAGAGCGGCAACCAGTCGTCCTGCCAGAGTTTCATCGCGGCGATCGAGATGGTCGCGCCCCAGCTTGGCTCGTACTGCCAGTGACCTCGCCGCCTCGTCGGGTCAGTCGCCGGCCGGCGTGAAGGAGCCCGGGTCGCCGCGTCGGACGGCGACGCCCCTCGCGCGCGCCGCTCCGCCCCTCGAGTGCGTCTTCCACTGCTCGGCCACGTGCCGCTGATCGTCGGAGGTGGCGAAGACCACGCGGTGCGCGGGCCCGTCGCCCGGGTCGATGGACGCCCACTTCTCGAGGAGATCGCCGTAGGCGATCTGCTTCGGATCGAAGACGACCCGGACGGCGTCGGTGCGGTCTGCCGTCCCCGCCTCGGCCTCGAGCACTCCCGCCACCCGCTCGAGCGCGGCCTTCGTCCGCCGCCCGCCTCCGAGCAGGGCCGTGTCGAGGGTGGCCTCGCAGCCGGGAGGGTCCCCCGGCTTCGGCGTCGCGCAGGCGTTGGCGGTGGACGCCGGCGGCGGGGACGCCAGGGCCCCGCCGAACCGCGCCGCGTAGGCGCCGTACCCCTCGGCCGCGAGCCGGTCGACCGGGACGAAGCGCAGCGACGCGGAGTTGATGCAGTAGCGGAGCCCCGTCGGCGCGGGCCCGTCCTCGAAGACGTGGCCGAGGTGGGAGTCCCCGGCGCTCGAGCGGACCTCGGTCCGGGTCATGCCGTAGGTCGAGTCGGTCTTCGAGACGACGCGCCCGTCCTCGATCGCCCGCGTGAAGCTCGGCCAGCCCGTCCCTGACTCGAACTTGTCGAGGGAGCTGAAGAGGGGCTCCCCCGTGGCGACGTCGACGTAGAGGCCGGCCGCGTGGTTGTCCCAGAACTCGTTGTGGAAGGGAGGCTCCGTGGCGTCGTTCTGCGTCACCTCGTACTGGATGGGGGTGAGCTTGCGCCGGAGGTCGGCGGCGGACGGCTTCGTGTATGGTTTTCCGCTCACGGGCTTGGGCTCCTTTGCGCTTGCGGAGGTCGTCGACGCGGCCGGGGCGGGGGACGCCGGCTGCGCGGCGGCAGCGCCCGGAGGATCGGTCCGCGCGGCCGGCGGATCAAGCGGGGCCGGCGGCGGCGCCGACGAGGGCCGGCACGCGGCTCCGCCCAGGGCGAGAAGAGCCACCAGCACGATCGTTTCGCGGCGTCGGGTCCCTCGCACGATCGTCCTCCGTCGGAGAAGGATACGCGCCCCGGCCGCCCCGGTTACTCGTCGCGGGCGCTCCCGCCCGTGAGCGCGCTAGAATCCGCGCGGACCCCCCCGCATGCGAGTCGCCCTCCTCTATCCGCCCCCCTGGAAGATCCCGGCGCGTGGCGAGCCCGTCGACGCCAGCGGGGATGGGCCGCCGGCCGAATACGTCGAGGGCGACCTCGACGGCGACTTCTTCCAGACGCCCTACGGGCTCTTCGCGCTCGGTGCCCAGGCCCTGCGCGCGGGACACCCGGCGAAGGTCTATAACCTTTCGGGGTTCTCCTGGTCGCGGGTCGTCGAGGTCCTGCGTGACCTCGACGCCGAGGTCTACGGGCTGTCCTGCTGGACCGCGAACCGGCGGGGGGTCGCGCTCGTCGCGCGCGAGATCAAGCGCCTGCGGCCCGGCGCGCACGTCGTCGTCGGGGGGCCCCACGCGACGCCGTTCGCGCGCGAGATGCTGGCGCACCACCCCGAGATCGACACCGTGGCCGTGGGCGAGAGCGAGGAGACGTTCCTCGAGCTGCTCGATCGCCTGGCCCGGGGCGAGGCGACCGCCGGCGTCGCGGGGACCGCATACCGCGCCGCGGGCACGGTCGAGCTGGGCCCCGAGCGCGCGGCCATCGAGGACCTCGACTCGCTGGCGTCGCCGCACGACTACTTCGACACGCATATCGTCATGACCTCGCGCGGGTGCCCGTGGCGGTGCACGTTCTGCGGAGCGGAGGCGAGCTGGGGGCGCAGCTACCGCGCCCAGTCGGTGACGTACGTGCTCGACGCCCTCGAGAAGGCCGTGCGCCGCGCGCCGGTCAAGATGATCCAGATCAAGGACGACACCTTCACGACCAACCGCAAGCGCGTCATCTCGCTTTGCCAGGGGATGCGCGCGCGCGACCTCGGGTTTCTCTGGAGCTGCGACACGAGGGTCGACGTCCTCGGCGAGGAGCTCCTGCGGGAGATGCGCCTGGCGGGGTGCCAGCGGCTCAGCCTCGGGGTCGAGTCCGGCTCCCAGAGGATCCTCGACGCCATCGACAAGAAGATCACCGTGGACGAGATCGTCGCCTCGACGGAGCTCGCGAAGAAGTACGGCATCAAGGTGCGCTACTACATGATGCTGGGCAACCGCGGCGAGACGCGCGAGTCGTTCGAGGAGACGCTGCGCTTTCTCGAGCGCGCCCGGCCGCACCAGTACATCTTCTCGTGCCTGTCGGTCTATCCCGGGACGCGCGACTACGATGAGGCGGTGAAGGCCGGCTGGCTCGACGCCGACTTCTACTTCGAGCGCGACTTCCAGGAGCTGAAGACGACCTTCGACGCGACCGACGAGGACACGGAGCTCTTCCGGGAGTGGTTCCTGCGCAACAAGGGATTGCGCGAGGGGTTCCGCGAGGGGGTCGTGGAGTACCGCGGCATCCTCGATCGGCTCGGCGATCACCACGCCGCGCACGTGGACCTCGGCGGCGCGCTGTACCGGGACGGCATGCTCGACGAGGCCGAGCGCCACGTCCGCCGCGCCCTCGAGCTCCGCTACCCGGCGCCGGGCCTCGCGCTCAACTACCTCGCGTGCATCGCCGCCCGGCGAGGCGACCTCGCGAGGATGAAGGAGCACCTCGACGAGGCGCTGCGCCGCGATCCGCGCCACGGTGTGCTGACGCGCAACGTCCTGGCCGTCCGGGGCTGGCTCGCGCGGGGCGGCGACGCCGCGGGGCCGCCGGAGCTGGTGGCGGAGCACGACTTCCAGCTCCTGGAGGTCACGGCGCAGCCGACCCTCCCCGGCCCGCTCCCCGACGACTTCGCGACGTGGGCCCCGCCCCCGCCTCCCCCCGATCGCCCGATCGGCGGCGCGCGCGTCCCGAAGAAGCTGCGCGTGCTGACGGCGTGACGCCCTACGCCCCGGCCGCCCTCGCGGCGAGGCGCTGCGCGTGCGCCGCGATCTGGGCGTCGATGGCGTCCCGCGGCAGCTGCAGCGCCTCGCAGGCGCGCTCGAGCAGCGCCCGCTCGCGGCCGTCGATGCGGCCGTCGGCCATCGCGGCGGCCACCAGGCCCGCGAGGAACCACTGGGCCGACTGCACCGCCATCGGCCCCGAGTAGTCGCCCTGCGGCGGGTTCGCGAGCACCTGCTCCACCTGCTCCGCCGGGATGCTCCACCGCGAGGCGCACATCTCGAGCAGCCGGCGCTCCTTGCGATCGATGGCGCCGTCCGACGCCATCAGCTGCGCCATCCGCGCGAAGAGCATCCGCCGCTCGCGCGGGTCGGCGACGTCGGGCACGAGCGAGGCGAGCGCCTCGCCCCCGTCGTCGCGTGGACGGCCCGAGCGCTGCCCGAGCACGACCTCCTCGGGCAGCAGCACCGCGTCCAGCACCCACGCGCTCTCCCCGTCCGCGAGCTCGGCGCCGCAGTGGTCGCACCGCGTCGAGTCGCTCTCGACCAGCGGCGCGCCGCACGCCTTGCACACGAGCGCGGTCATGGAAAGCCTGGACGTGACGCCCGCCCGGCGCGCGAGGCGGAGCACGGTCTTGGCCGGCGCGTAGGCCTTTCCCCCGCCGTGGCGCGCCGACCAGAAGATCTCGACGTACACGCGGTCGAAGCCGTCGTCGCCGTCGAGATCGCAGGCGACGAGATCGGCGCCTCCCACCGCCACGTCGCTGAGGCTGCGGACCCACTCCAGCCGCGCGCCGTTCTGGAGGATCGACGCGGCCGAGCACTTCCGCAGCGGCCCGAAGCCGCCCGCGCGGCCCGCCTCGACCCACTTCCAGAAGAGGTACGACGCCCGGTCCTCGAGGACCTCCCGGGCGACCCCGGGGTCGCGCGCGCGGAGCTCCGCGAGGCCTCTCGGCTGCGCGGAGGTCGGGTGCCACTCCTCGACCTGCGTGATCTCCCCGAGCACCCAGTCGTGCTCGCCCGAGCACGCGAGCGCGCCGCAGTAGCGGCACTTCATCATCTCACCCTCCGCGAGGGGCGCGCCGCACGACGGGCACGCCTTGCCCACCTGGAAGCCGCCCGATTTGCTCTGCGTCCCCGTGCGGCGCACGAGCGACCAGATCTCGGCGTACGGCTCCACGCGCGCGTGCGCGAGCGCCGCGCGCACCTGGTCCTCGGTGGCGTCGGGGCGGACCTCGGTGTCGCGGGCCTCCGCCGTCACGCGCAGGTGCACCACGTCGAGCGGCTCGGCGCTCTCGACGGCCACGAGGGCGAGCTCCAGGATGCGCGCGTCCGCCATCACGTTGCGACGGTTCTCCTGGCGCATCAGCGCGAGCTGCACCTGGAAGCGGCTGTAGACCCCGTCGCTCACGAACGCCCGCGCGGGCCGCATGTCGCCTCCGCACCAGGCGTCGCGCAGGAGGTCCGACATCTGGCGCGTGTGGTCGAAGAGGCTCTCCTCGGTGAGCGCCGGGTCCCGCGCGCGCAGCGCGTCGAGCGACGCCGAGCCGAGGACGGCCGCGGTCTCGTCGCCCTGGGCCGTGGTGAGGGCGTCGCGGGCGCCGGCGTCGGCCGCCCGCCGTCGGGCCTGGACGATCATGACGCAGACGACCAGGACGACGACGAGGACGAACAGGTCCACCCCCAGGCTGCCTCCAGACATGCCCACTCCGGGAGGGCCGACCCCGAACCCTCCGCCGCCGCCGAAGCCTCCGCCCCCGTGGCTGCCGCCGCCCCCCCCGCCGCCGTGATAGCTCCCGCCGCCCCCCGGGCGCGCGAGCGCCTCCGAGGCCGAGAGCGCGAGGATGGCCGCGCCTACGACGGCGCAGAGCCCGTGAAGCCGTGTTCGCATGGACCGAGAGAGTATCATCGGCCCCCATGACCTCCCGTGCGACCGCGGAGCACCGGCGTCTGCAGGAGGCCCGCGAGACGGGCCGGAAGTGGCGCCGCTGGGGGATGTACCTCTCGGAGCGGCAGTGGGGGACCGTTCGCGAGGACTACTCGGCCGACGGCGAGGCGTGGGACCACTTCCCGTTCGAGCAGTCGGCGGCGCGGGCCTACCGCTGGGGCGAGGACGGCCTGCTCGGGCTCTGCGACAACCGGGGCCTGGTCTGCTTCTCGGTCGCGCTCTGGAACGGGGCGGACCCCATGCTGAAGGAGCGGCTCTTCGGTGTCTCGGGCAAGCAGGGCAACCACGGCGAGGACGTCAAGGAGCTCTACTGGTACCTCGACGCGACGCCGACGAGCAGCTACGCGCGCGCCCTCTACAAGTACCCCCAGGCGGCGTTCCCCTACGCGGAGCTCGTCGCGCGGTCGCGGGCCGCGGGCAAGAACGACCCCGAGCCCGAGATCCTCGACACCTCCGCGTTCGCCGACTCGCGCTACTTCGACGTCGCCGTCGAGTACGCGAAGGACGGGCCCGACGATCTTCTCGTCCGGGTCACCGCGACCAACTGCGGTCCGCGCCCCGCGCCGCTCGTCGTCCTGCCGCAGCTGTGGTTCAGGAACACGTGGACCTGGGCGCCGGAGAAGGCGCGCCCCGAGCTGTTCGCGCTCGAGCCCTCGGGGGACGTGATGGCGGTCGAGACCGTACAGGAGCACCTCGGCCGCTTCTGGCTGTACCTCGAGGCGCCCCAGGACCTCCTCTTCACGGAGAACGAGTCGAACTCGGAGCGCCTCTGGGGCGTCGCGAACCGGACGCCGTACGTGAAGGACGCCTTCCACGACGCCGTCGTGAAGCGAAGGCGCGACGCCACCAACCCGGCGATGCGCGGCACCAAGGTGGCCGGCCGGTACTCGCTGCTCCTCGACCCGGGCCAGAGCACGACGGTGCGCCTCCGCTACACCGACCGCGCGCGCGCCCGCCCCTTCGAGGATCACGACGCCGTCTTCGAGCGCCGCCTCCGCGAGGCCGACGACTTCTACGGCTCGATCACGCCCCAGGCGCTCGGCGACGACGAGCGGCGCGTGTTCCGGCAGTCGATCGCGGGGCTGATCTGGACCAAGCAGTACTACGCGTACGACGTCGAGCGCTGGCTGCGCGGCGACCCGGGGCAGCCCGCGCCCCCGCCCGAGCGCCGCCGCGGGCGCAACCACGACTGGCGCCACCTCTACAACAGCGAAGTCCTGTCGATGCC
>Ga0209415_10013202_pt1 | contig 13651 bp, 13 predicted proteins | sample PeaSoiSIISIP2007_FD_187696 | JGI IMG/M metagenome (GOLD analysis project Ga0209415, IMG submission 187696) | Peat soil microbial communities from Weissenstadt, Germany - SII-SIP-2007 (SPAdes) (version 2) | ecosystem: Environmental > Terrestrial > Soil > Wetlands > Peat | place: Germany... | reverse complement strand
TTCGCCGAGCAATTCCATATTGCCTATCCCTTGTTGATCGGCGAGCAAGCCGCATTGGATGCCGCAACCGCCATGGGCGTGGGGTCGCCGGCATTGCCGTTTACGGTATTCACCGACCGCCGTGGCCAAATCGTCGCGGTATTCATCGGAGAGCTGCATAGGCCCCAGGCCGACCTGATTCTCGGCGCCGTCAAAAACCTCAACGACGACCGCATCGCGCTGCGAGCCGCTCGCCGGGCGATCGCCGACGGCCTCGATGAATTGAAGGCGAACAAGGCCGGTTGATTTTCCCGACTTTTATCGGGGGTCGGCGAAGTTCGACGCCAAAGCTTGCCATATCTGCTCAATTTCTGGTTATTATCGCGGACCTTTTCCAAGCGACGGCGCCAAGTTTACGTCTCAATGCCTCGAATTCTGTTGCTAAATGGACCCAATCTGAACCTGTTGGGCACGCGCGAGCCCGAGATTTATGGCGCCTCCACGCTACAGGGCATCGAATCCCGCCTCCAAGAGCGTGCTCGGGCGCTCCAGATCGAGCTGCTGAGCCTGCAGAGCAATGCCGAACACGAACTGATCGCCAAGATCCATGCCGCGAAGCAGGGCGCCGTGGAATTCATACTCTTCAATCCGGGCGCTTTTACCCATACGAGCATCGCGCTGCGGGATGCCCTGCTCGGGGTCGCCGTGCCGTTCATCGAGATACACCTCAGCAATATTTTCGCGCGCGAAGAGTTTCGGCATCGATCCTATTTTTCCGACATCGCGGTCGGCTGCATATTCGGCTTGGGGCCCGTCGGCTACGAGCTGGCGCTCGAAGCCGCCGCCCTGCGCCTGCGCAAAACTTAAATTCGACCGATTCCTCAAGGAGTTCCCGGATGGATATTCGGAAGGTAAAAAAATTAATCGAGCTGCTCGAGGAATCCGGCATATCGGAGCTCGAAATTTCCGAAGGCGAAGAATCGGTGCGCATCAGCCGCTTTCCGCGCGGCACGGTCCAGACCAGCAGTCCGGCGGCCGCGCCGCTCGTACAGCTCGCGTCCGCGGCGCCGGCGGCCCCGGCCACGCCGGCCACCGCCGCGGGCGAGCATAAGCCGCGCAACGACGAGCACATGGTCACCTCGCCGATGGTCGGCACCTACTACTCTTCCCCATCGCCGGGCGCCAAGACGTTCGTCGACATCGGCAGCGAGATCAAGATCGGCCAGGTTCTGTGCATCATCGAAGCGATGAAGATGATGAATCAAATTGAGTCGGACAAGACCGGTCGGGTTACCGCGATTCTCGCCAAGAACGGCGATCCGGTCGAATTCGGCCAACCCCTGTTCATCATCGAATAAACGTAATGATCGAAAAAGTCGTCATCGCTAATCGCGGCGAGATTGCGCTTCGCATATTGCGTGCGTGCCGCGAACTCGGCATCAAGACCGTCGCAGTACACTCGACCGCGGATTTCAACACCAAGCACGTGCTGCTCGCCGATGAAACCGTATGTATCGGCCCGCCGCAATCGGCGCAGTCCTACCTGAACATGCCCGCCATCATCAGCGCCGCCGAGGTCACGGATGCGGTCGCGATCCATCCGGGCTACGGCTTTTTATCGGAAAACGCCGATTTCGCCGAGCGCGTCGAAAAGAGCGGCTTCATCTTCGTCGGTCCGCGCGCGGAAACGATACGCCTCATGGGCGACAAAGTGTCGGCGATCAAAGTCATGAAAGCCTCCGGTGTGCCTTGCGTGCCGGGCTCCGAGGGTCCGCTCGGCACCGATGCGGACGAGAACTTCAAGATCGCCAAGGACATCGGTTATCCGGTGATCATCAAGGCGTCCGGCGGCGGCGGCGGGCGCGGCATGCGGGTCGTACACACCGACGCGTCCTTGTTGAACGCGATCGGAGTGACCAAGTCCGAAGCGCTCGCGGCCTTCGGCAATGGCGAGGTTTACATGGAGAAGTTCCTCGAAAAGCCGCGCCACATCGAATTTCAGGTGCTCGCCGACAATTACGGCAACGTCGTGCATTTGGGCGAGCGCGATTGCTCGATGCAGCGCCGCCACCAAAAGGTCATCGAGGAGGCTCCGGCGCCCGGCCTGACCGCAAAGCAGCGCAAGACCATGGGCGAGCGCTGCGTGCGGGCTTGTCGGGAAGTCGGCTATCGCAATTGCGGGACGCTCGAATTCTTGTACCAGGACAACGAATTCTTCTTCATCGAAATGAATACACGCGTGCAGGTCGAGCATCCCGTCACCGAACTCGTGACCGGCATCGATATCGTCAAGGCGCAGCTGCTGATCGCGGCGGGAGAACCCTTGCCCTACGCCCAGGGCGACATTCAAATTCGGGGTCACGCCGTCGAATGCCGCATCAATGCGGAGGATCCGAAGAACTTCACGCCGTCCCCGGGCCCGATCAGACTGTGGCATGCGCCGGGCGGCCCCGGCATTCGCGTCGACAGCCACGTCTATACCGGATACAACGTTCCGCCGTTTTACGATTCGATGATCGGCAAAGTCATCGCCTATGGCGACACGCGCGACACGGCGATCGCGCGCATGCGCAACGCGCTCGCGGAGATGGTCGTCGAAGGAATCAAGACCAACATTCCGCTGCACCAAGAAATCTTCAATCACTCCGCTTTTCGCCAGGGCGGCACGGATATTCATTACCTGGAGCGTCGCCTGGGACTCAAGTGAGTTCCTGACATGGGGCGCGCCGATGCCGTTCTATGAAATCGAATTTGCGCTGACCGGCCTCGATACCGAGGCCGTCGAGACGGCGCTGCTCGAGAGCGGCGCGATTTCGATGACCTTTCTCGATCGCGGTGATGAACCGGTGCTCGAACCACGGCCCGGCGAGATACGCCTGTGGAGCGACACGTTGGTGCGAGCCTTGTACGAGGCCGGGGCCGGGGGCGACGCCGAGATCGAAGCTAAGGGCAAGCTGCGCCATTTGGCGGCGAATTTGAGTCCCGAAATCGCCGCCGCGGCGCGTGTGCGCCGCGTCGCGGACCAAGCCTGGGAGCGCGCCTGGCTCTTGGACTGGAAATCGATGCGGTTCGGGCGGCGCTTGTGGGTATGCCCGACGACCGCCGAAGCCCCGCCGGATCCTGAGGCCGTTGTGCTTTGGCTCGATCCGGGACTCGCCTTCGGGACCGGGACGCACCCGACGACTGCCCTTTGCCTGGAGACGCTGGACTCGCTCGATTTGCGTCAAAAATCGGTGCTCGATTACGGCTGCGGATCCGGCATTCTCGCGATCGCGGCGTTGAAGCTGGGCGCCAGCTCGGCCGTCGGCGTCGATCTGGACCCCCAGGCGCTGCTCGCGACCCGTGAGAACGCGATTCGCAACGGCGTCTCGGCAGCTCTCGCGACGCGGGACCCGACCGCGCCGGCATCGCCCGCCGACTTCGTGTTCGCCAATATTCTCGCGGGGACCTTGATCGAGTTGCAGCCGACCCTCGCCTCGCTGATCAAGCCAGGCGGCGAATTGGTGTTATCGGGTATCTTACGCACGCAGGAAACCCAAGTCGCCGATGCCTACCGGCCGCGATTTGATATCGTCGCATGCACGCAGCGCGACGACTGGTGCTGTATTCGCGCGAGCAGTCGTGCGACCCGAGGTTCCCCGGGAGATCCGTAGCTTGTTCACGCAATGCTCGAAATGCGAGACGATTTTCCAACTGTCGGCGGACGTATTGCGTGCCGCCGGCGGCCAAGTGCGCTGCGGACGCTGCGGCGAGGTGTTCAATGCGCTCGCGCGCCTCGCCGAGCAGCCCAGCGCATTCACGGTCGGCGAATCACCGTTGGAATTGGAGACGCGCGCGGATCAGATTCTCGAATCCCCGCCGCAACGCCCGGCAGCCGCTGTGCAACCGCCGATCGAGTTCGATGAATTGGATACCGCGAACGTCGAGATCGCGCACCTCGAGATCCAGGGCCTGCCGAACGAAGCGGCCACGGAAGACGACGTATCGCTGGAATTCACACTGCCACCGGGCGAGCTCGATCGAATATTCGTCGAAAATAAGCGCAAGGGATCGGCAAAGACGCCGCTGCGCACTTTGCCGGACGCCGCCGCGCAATCGCAAGTCATCGGCCTCGAGATCTCGGAAAGTGCGCGTCGAGAGCTGCTCGGGGGAGCCACGTCCGACGCGGCGGATGCGAACGCCGCCGCGCTCGACGCCCTCATCGCGGAGTCCGCGATCGCGGAGGTGATTCTGACCGAAGCGCCGCCGCCTCGGCGCCCGATCGGGATCTGGGTTGCGGCGGCGGTGTTGCTCGCGCTCGTGCTGGTGGCCCAGCTCGTGCACCGTAACCGAGAATGGCTGGCGGCGAATGCGCCGTTCGGCGGGACCTTGCGGACGATTTACGCGCAACTCGGCAGCCCGCTGCCGGCGCCGGCGAATCTCGCGGCCTATCAACTGCGCCAATGGGGCGTGACCGGAGACCCGGACGCGAACGGCGCATTGCACGTGCGCGCGAGCATCATGAATACGGCGGCGGAATTCCAGCCCTACCCACTGCTGCGGGTGACACTCGCGGATCGTTTTGGAAATCGCATCGGAACGCGCGACTTCGACGCGGCGGAATATCTGGGCAAGCCGAACGTGAAGCTGCTTGCGCCCGGCGAGCGCGTCGACGCGACCGTCAACATATTGGACCCCGGTACGAACGCCGAGGGGTTCGAAATCGACGTTTGTCTGCGCGGCGCGGACCGCCAGATTGCGTGCGCAAGCGATGCGGCGCCGCATACGAAGTGACGCGCGTGAAGATCGGACCCTACGAGCTGCCCTCCAACATCGTGCTCGCGCCGATGGCCGGCGTCACGGACCGCCCATTTCGCATGCTGTGCCGCCGCTTCGGCGCCGGCCTCGCGGCATCGGAAATGTTGAGCGCCGACATTCGTCTTTGGGACACGCCGAAATCGCAGCGGCGAATGGATCACGCCGGCGAGCCTAGTCCGCGCGTGGTGCAGATCGCGGGATTCGATCCTGCGATGATGGCGGAGGCGGCCCGGCGCAATGTCGATGCCGGTGCCGAGATCATCGACATCAACATGGGTTGTCCCGCGAAAAAAGTATGCAATCGGCTCGCGGGATCCGCGCTGCTGCAGGACGAAGCGCTCGTTGCGCGCATTTTGGAAAGCGTCGTGCAAGCCGTCGACGCGCCGGTGACGCTGAAAACGCGCACGGGCTGGGACCGCGAGCACAAGAATGGAATCAGAATCGCTCGCATTGCCGAGGACGCCGGCATTCAGGCGCTCGCGATCCATGGCCGCACGCGCACCGATATGTATCTCGGAGATGCGGAGCACGATACCGTGCGCGCGATCAAGGCGAACGTCAAGATTCCGGTGTTCGCGAATGGCGACATCGATACGCCGGCGCGCGCGCGCGCGATACTCGAGGCCACCGGGTGCGACGGCATCATGATCGGACGCGCAGCGCAAGGCCGGCCATGGATTTTTGACGAAGTCAATTTTTTCCTCGCGACGGGGGAATTGCGCGCCGATGTTCCACTACAAAAAGTCCGTGATATCATGCGCGCCCACCTCGAAGACCTGTACGCGTTCTACGGCGACGCATCCGGCGTTCGAGTGGCGCGGAAGCACTTGAGTTGGTATTGCCGGCAGCACCCGGGACAGGAATCCTTGCGTAAACGTCTGATGCGAATCGAGACAACGCGTGAACAACTGTCGGCGGTGACGGAGCTGTTCGAAAGGGAAGTTTTTTGCGCAGCATAGATAGAAATTGTTAAAGAACAAGAATGAGCTGACGGGGACCTAAGAGACGCTATGGCCGCAAGAAAGAAATCTCGAACGCGCAGGGAAATTTCGTCGCCATTCAACGGGCGCGATCTGAAAGTTAATGGTAAAGGTGTGCCGCTGCGCTCGCAGGCCGAGGAGGCGCTGCAGAGTTATTTCGAAACGCTCAACGGCCACAAGCCGGCGCATCTGTACGACCTCGTGATGCGCGAAGTGGAAGAGCCGCTTTTCAAGGTGGTCATGGACCACGTGCAGGGCAACCAGAGCCGCGCCGCCACGATACTCGGCATCAATCGCGGCACTTTACGTAAGAAACTCAAAGAGTTCGGCATCGGCGAGTGAGGGCCCTTTGCTCACGCCCGTCCGCCGCGCGTTACTCAGTGTTTCCGACAAAACCGGCATCGTCGAACTTGCGCGCGAGCTGAAAGAGCGCGGCACCCAAATACTGTCGACCGGAGGCACGGCCAAGTTATTGATGCGCCATGGTATCTCGGTCAAGGAAGTGGCCGAGCACACGGGCTTTCCGGAAATCATGGATGGCCGGGTCAAGACTCTGCATCCGAAAATTCACGGCGGCCTGTTGGGAAGGCGCGGCATCGACGACGAGGTGATGCAGCGCAATGGGATCGAGCCGATCGACTTGCTCGTCGTCAACCTCTACCCGTTTGCAGCCACCGTCGCACGACCCGATTGCACTTATGACGATGCGGTCGAGAACATCGACATCGGCGGACCCGCGATGGTGCGTGCTGCGGCCAAGAATCACGCGTCGGTCACCGTGATCGTCGATCCGAGCGACTATCGCGCATTGCTCGACGAGCTTGCCGCGAACCAGGGTCGCACCAATCTGTCGATGCGCCAGCGCCTGGCGGCCAAGGCCTTTGCGCACACGGCGCAATACGATGCGATGGTCTCGGCGTATTTCACCAGCACGATAGGCGGAGAGGTCCCGAGTTTTTCGGACGACCTGAACCTCTCGTTTCGCAAGCGGCTGGATTTGCGCTACGGCGAAAATCCGCACCAACAGGCCGCGTTTTATTCGGATCCGCGCGCGATCGGCGCCTCGGTGACCGCGGCGACTCAACTGCAAGGCAAGGAGCTTTCCTACAACAACATCACCGATGCAGACACCGCGCTCGAGTGTGTGCGCCAATTCGAGACGCCGGCCTGCGTGATCGTCAAGCATGCGAACCCGTGCGGCGTCGCGTTGGCCGATACGATTCTGGCCGCCTACGCCTCGGCCTACAGGACCGATCCCACCTCCGCATTCGGCGGAATCATCGCGTTCAATCGCAGCCTCGATGCGCAAACGGCAACCGCCATCGTCGACCAACAGTTCGTCGAGGTCATACTGGCAACGGCGGTGAGCGACGATGCCAAGCGAATCCTTGCGGGCAAGGACAACGTGCGGGTGCTGGTCACGGGAGATCTCGGCACGCCGGTCGCGCAGCGGCTGGAATACAAAAGCGTGACCGGAGGATTGCTGGTGCAAACGCGCGACGACGGTGTCGTTCGCGCGTCCGAATTACGGCTCGTCACCCGGCGTCGACCAAGCGCGGCTGAGTTGCAGGACCTGATGATCGCATGGCGAGTGGCAAAATATGTCAAATCCAACGCCATCGTCTGCGTCAAGGATACGGTCACGGTGGGAATCGGCGCGGGCCAAATGAGCCGCGTCGTCAGCTCCAAGATTGCGGCGATGAAGGCGCAGGATGCCGGCCTTGCCATCCGGGGCGCGGCGATGGCCTCCGACGCGTTCCTGCCTTTCCGCGACGGCCTGGATGCCGTCGCCGCGTACGGCATCACGTCGGTCATCCAGCCGGGCGGCTCGATGCGCGATACGGAAGTCATCGCCGCCGCCGACGAGCACGACATCGCGATGGTGTTCACCGGGATGCGGCACTTTCGCCATTAGGAGTTGGGCGGCCCAATGAAGGTACTCATTGTCGGCGGCGGAGGCCGTGAACACGCCTTGGCCTGGAAATGCGCGCAAGAGGCGCGTGTCGAAAGAGTGTTCGTCGCTCCCGGCAATGCCGGCACCGCGCTCGAGCCGAAGCTCGAGAATGTCGCGATCGACGCCGAAAACATCGAGGCGCTCATCGGGTTCGCGGCTGAAGCGCAGATCGCGCTGACCATCGTTGGTCCCGAAGGGCCGCTCGTCGCCGCGATCGTCGATCGATTCGCAGCAGCGGATCTGCGCTGCTTCGGTCCGACTCGAGCGGCTGCCCGTCTCGAGGGCTCGAAAGCGTATGCCAAGGAATTTTTGCGGCGCCATCAGATACCGACGGCGAGTTACGCGACCTTTACTCGAGCGAACTTCGATCCCATGTGGCTGCGCGCACAGCGTCTGCCGCTCGTCGTCAAGGCGGACGGACTCGCAGGCGGCAAGGGCGTGCTCATATGTGAAACGCATGATGGCGCGATTGCTTCCGCGCTCGGCATGCTGCAGGGTCATTTCGGATCCGCCGGCGACTCAGTCGTCGTCGAGGAATTTCTCGCCGGGGAAGAGGTCAGCTTCATCGTCATCGCCCACGACCGGCAGGTACTCCCCCTCGCGACCTCGCAAGACCATAAACGACGCGACGATGGCGATCGCGGCCCAAACACCGGCGGCATGGGCGCCTATTCGCCGGCGCCGATCGTAACGCCGGCCATTCACGCGCGCATCATGGCGGAAGTCATCGAACCCACGCTGCGCGGCCTCGCTTCGGACGGCATTCCGTATACCGGATTTCTGTATGCGGGCCTCATGATCGCGCCCGACGGCACGCCCAACGTACTCGAATTCAATTGCCGTTTCGGCGATCCGGAAACCCAGCCCATCATGATGCGATTACGCAGCGACCTCACTCCCCTCTGCGAGGCGGCGCTCGACGGCAAATTGGACGCGTGCGACGCGGTCTGGGACAGCCGTGCGGCGCTCGGCGTCGTCATGGCCGCCGGCGGCTATCCGGAATCCTACCGCAAGGGTGAACCGATCAGCGGCTTGGATGTCGCCGCACGCTTGCCTGGAAAGGTATTTCATGCGGGCACGCAGCTGATCGGCAGCGACGTCGTGACCAGCGGCGGACGCGTGCTGTGCGCGGTCGGATTAGGGACAGACGTGCGCTCGGCGCAACGCCAGGCCTACGATCTCGTCGGCGCGATCCATTGGAATCTGGTGCAATACCGGCGCGACATCGGCTACCGGGCGATCGAGCGCGAAACCTAGTACTCGGGGCTAATCGCGCCAGGCGGGAAAAATTGGCCAGGTGCGGAACGCCGCAAAATCGTGATTCGGCCAGAGTTCGGCGTCCTCTTGCCGGGACAATGCCTTGAGCTTTCGAATGCTCGCGAGCGCGAGCGCCTCGTTGTCCTGCCAACAGTAGCCCGGCGCGATCTCGTCGCTCAGATTCTCGCGCAGATCCGCCGCATCCCCGCATAGGATCAGCGGACGGCCGTGCGGCAACTCGATGAACAAGGACATGTGACCCGCCGTGTGACCGGGACTCGCGATCGCATGCACGCCGCTCGCGACCGCGTACTCTTGCGTCTGGAGCCGCCAATGCGTGCTCAGCTCGATTTCATCGTCGAAGACGCCAGGATCCAAGCGAGTCTGCGCGGCCGCGAGTTCGGCGCGCTGCACGTGGACCTCGCAACCCGGAAGCTCGCACAAGCCGCCGACGTGATCCCAATGAAGATGTCCGAGGAAGATGATGTCGATGTCCTTTGCCTGCAAGCCGAGTCTCGCGAGGTAGCGCGGAATGCGCTGCTCCTCCGACATTTCGGGCGGCTCGTACGTCGGCCGACCGGGATCGAAGTAGCGGGCGCGCAGGTTCGGCGTTGCAATTTTCCGATAGTCGCAGCCGGCGTCATAGAGGATCCGACCGTTCGGCGTTTCGACGAGGTATGCGAGGATGGGCGCATCGATATAGGTGCCGCGCCCGCGATTTCGGGTCGATACACTCTTTTCGTAGCGTTGCGTGCCGGTCAGCAGAGGCCGGATTCTCAGTGCGCGTGACATCCGCAAAAGCTTACCCGATTATTCGGCGAACACTGTAGCCTACGCCGTTCAACCGACACTGAATCGTTCATGAACTCGACGCCGGATCAAGATCAAAAGACCGAACAGCTGAACACCAAGGCGGCCGGGGTCGTCGGGCTCGCCGTCATGTGCAGCCGCTTGCTTGGACTCGCACGCGAGGCGATCTTCGCCGCACTGTTCGGCGGCACCGCCGCGATGGACGCCTTCACGGCCGCGTTCCGCATACCCAATCTGCTGCGCGACTTATTCGCCGAAGGCGCGCTGTCGACGGCTTTCGTCACGACGTTCAGCAAGACGATCATCCGCAGCGGCGATGAGGCTGCCTGGCGGCTCGCGAACAAGGTGACGACGCTGACCGCCGTGGTCCTCGGCGGCATCTGCATCGCCGGCATCGTCTTCTCGCCGCAGCTCGTCGCCGTGTTGGCGCCGGGCTTCAACCCGCAAAAGGCCGCGCTCACGGCCGAGCTCACGCGCATCATGTTTCCGTTCATTCTGTTGGTATCGCTGGCCGCGCTGGTCATGGGCATCCTCAACGCAAGGAACGTATTCGGCCTGCCGGCCATGGCCTCGAGTTTCTTCAACTTGGGATCGATCATCGGCGGCGTCACGTTTGGATATTGGATGGACCCGCATTTTGGCCCGCGGGCATTGATTGGTCTCGCGATCGGCACACTGTTCGGCGGCGCGCTGCAATTGCTGGTGCAGCTGCCGCCGCTGCGCACGCTGGGACACCGATTCCGGCCCGACTTTCATTGGCGCGACGCCGGCGTCAGCGCGATCTTGAGACTCATGGGGCCGTCGGTCATTGCCGCGAGCACGACGCAGTTCAACGTACTCGTCAATTCGATGTTCGCCTCGACGCTCGGCGACGGCGCGATCTTCGCGCTCTCGATCGCGTTCCGGCTCATGCAGCTCCCGCTCGGCTTGTTCGGCGTGGCGCTCGGCACGGTCACGCTGCCCTTGCTCTCGCGCCTCGTCGCGGCGGGCCAAATCGACGCATTTCGATCGGAGCTGGCGCGCGCGATGCGCCTCGCATTCCTGCTCACGGTGCCCGCGACCGCGGGGCTCATGATGCTCGCGGAGCCCATCATTTCAGTGATCTATCAGCACGGAAAATTCGGCGCCGCCGCGACGACCCAGGCGGCCGGCGCACTGCGATTCTATGCGCTCGGCCTCGCCGGCTACGCGGCCCTCAAGGTCCTCGTGAACGCGTTCTACGCGCTCGATAAGCGCAAGACGCCGATGGTCGTGAGTTTCTTCTCGGTCGCTCTCAATCTGCTGCTCAATTGGATCTTCACTTACCGCCTGGCTTGGGGCGTGCGCGGGCTTGCGTTCTCGACGGGGTGCGTCGCGACGTTCAATTTTCTGGTGCTCTATGCGCTGATGCGCCACCACCTGCGCGGCTTGGAGTCGTGGCGTATGCTGGCGCTGCTCGGCAAAGTCGCGCTCGCGACCGCGGCGCTGGTCGCGGTCTGCGCCGCCTCGTCGCATTGGCTGCTCGCCGATTGGGCGACGGCGCCTTTCATCGGCAAATGCGCGATTCTGGTCGGCACGGTGATCGCGGGCACGACCGTGTTCGGTGTCTGCGGCGCCCTCGTGCGGATCGAAGAGTTCGATGAGCTGCTGGGATCGCTCAAGCGGCGGCTACGCCGCGCGCAGTGAAGCGGGCCGCGCTTGCCCGTTGCCCCCCCGCTGCGCGTTGCCCGCTGTGCGCCTACGCTGGCCTGGCGGGCGGCACGGCCGGCTGTTTTCTCGCGATGCTCGTCGCCATCGTGACGATGGACGCAAGATCGGTGAGGTTCGCGGGAACCACGAGCGTCGTGCCGGCCTGCGCGAGCTTGCCGAATTGCTTGACGTACTCCTCGCCGATTCGCAGTTGCATCGCCTCGATGCCGCCGCGGTCGGACAGCGCGATTCCGACCTGGCGCAAGCCCTCGGCGGTCGCGGTCGCGACGGCCAGAATCGCTTGCGCCTGGCCCTCGGCCTCGTTGATCTGTTGCTGTTTGTTGGCTTCGGATTGCTTGATCACGCGCTGCTTGTCGCCCTCCGCCGCGTTGATCTTGGCGTCGCGCTCGCCTTCCGAAGTCAGCACGACGGCGCGCTTCTCCCGCTCGGCGCGCATCTGCTTTTCCATGGCTTGCAAAACGTCGCGCGGCGGAGTGATGTTCTTGATCTCGTAACGCAGCACCTTGACGCCCCAGGGCGCGGAGGCCTTGTCCAATTCGCTGACGACGTTCGCGTTGATCGTGCCGCGCGCCTCGAACGTGCGGTCGAGCTCGATTTTGCCGATTTCGCTGCGCAAGGTCGTTTGCGCGAGTTGCGCGATCGCGAAGCCGAAATTGGTGATGCCGTATGAGGCGAGGTGCGGGTCGAGCACCTGCATGTATAGGACCCCGTCTACGCCCACTTGGACGTTGTCGCGCGTGATGCAAACCTGCTCGGCGATTTCGAGGGCGTTTTCCTTGAGGCTGTGCCGATACGCGATTCTCTCGGCGAACGGAACCAAGATGTGAAAACCCGCGTGCAGGGTACGGCTGTACTTGCCCAGATATTCGACGACATAGGCGCTTTGTTGTGGCACCACGGTCGCGGTTCTCATGACCATGATCACGACCACAATGGCGACGACGATTACGCCAAACGTGAAATGCAAAGAACCGTCCATGATTTATCCCCTCTTAAGGCTCGCCGTGCAGCACGAGCGTCAAACCCTCGACGCGGGCGATGCGCGCGCGGCCGCCGGCCGGGATCTCCGCGGGCCCGCGGTTGACCGCACTCCAGGAACTGCCGCGGTACTCCAAACGGCAAGTATCCCCCGGCGGCAGCGCGACGATCAGCGTGAGCGTCTCGCCGGCCGGACCGGCGCTGAGCGCGGGCAGCCTGCCGCGCATGCGCTCGTAGATACGGCGGCGAAATCCCAGCATGAAAGCGACCGCGAGGACCGCGAATATCAGCCATTGCAGCCCGGCGGACACGTCCAGCCCGGCCAGATGCAATGAGCCGACCAGCAGCGCCGCGGCGCCGACGAACACCAGATAGAACTGCGCGTCGACGAATGCCAATTCCGAGCCGAGAAGTATGCCGCCGACGGCGATCCATGCCCACCAATGCATGACAGGTACTCCCGGAAATTCTTGCCTAGCGCTTCATCGCGTCGAAGAAGTCCGCGTTCGTCTTCGTATCCTTCATCTTGTCGAGCAAGAATTCAATCGCGGCGAGTTCGTCCATCGGATGCAGCAGCTTGCGCAAAATCCACATCTTGGAAAGCTCGGCCGGATCGGTGATCAGTTCTTCCTTACGCGTACCGGAGCGATTGATGTTGATCGACGGGAAGGTGCGCTTCTCGGAGATGCGGCGATCCAAGTGGATTTCCGAATTTCCGGTGCCCTTGAACTCCTCGAAAATGACGTCGTCCATCTTCGAGCCCGTGTCGACCAGCGCCGTCGCGAGTATCGTGAGGCTGCCGCCCTCCTCGATATTGCGTGCGGCTCCGAAAAACCGCTTCGGCCGCTGCAGCGCATTGGCATCGACGCCGCCGGTCAGCACCTTGCCGGAACTCGGCACGACGGTGTTGTAGGCGCGCGCGAGACGCGTGATCGAATCGAGCAGAATCACGACGTCCTTCTTGTGCTCGACGAGGCGCTTGGCCTTTTCGATGACCATCTCGGCAACTTGCACGTGGCGGCTCGCCGGCTCGTCGAACGTCGAGGAGACGACTTCGCCCTTGACCGTGCGCGCCATCTCGGTCACTTCTTCGGGCCGCTCGTCGATGAGCAGCACGATCAAGTAGACCTCGGGGTGATTCGCCGTGATGGCGGTCGCGATGTTCTGCAGCAGCATCGTCTTGCCGGCCTTCGGCGGGGAAACGATC
>Ga0209415_10013201_pt1 | contig 13652 bp, 10 predicted proteins | sample PeaSoiSIISIP2007_FD_187696 | JGI IMG/M metagenome (GOLD analysis project Ga0209415, IMG submission 187696) | Peat soil microbial communities from Weissenstadt, Germany - SII-SIP-2007 (SPAdes) (version 2) | ecosystem: Environmental > Terrestrial > Soil > Wetlands > Peat | place: Germany... | reverse complement strand
CCTCGTCTACCCGTTCTATCTCACGGAGGGCGACCAGCAATGAACGGCAACGGCACTCCGGTTCTGGACGCGCGCTCGGCGCAGGACTTCTACGCCGAACTGACCGCACTCCAGCCGGCCTTCGCTCCGGAGCTGCCACCCGCGCCTTCGGGCACAACCGCGGCGCTGATGCAGGTCGTAGCGCGGTTCTCCGCCATCGTCGCCCAACGATTGAATCAGGCGCCCGATCTGGACAAGCTCGGGTTCCTCGACATGCTTGGGATCAGCCTGATTCCTGCGCAGCCCGCGCGAGCGCCGCTGGTGTTCACGCCCCTGCCGCTTACCGTGAACGGAACGATCGCAGCGGGAACGAAGGCAGGAACAAGTTCGACGGGCCCGAAAGGTCCCACGGTCTTCGAAACCGAGAATGACATCGCCATGACCGCGGCCAGGCTGACCCAGGTCGTCTCGCTTTGGCCCGATCAGGACGGCTACATCGATCATTCGCGCGACCTCGCCGGCGGACGGCAGTTCACGCTCTTCCAGTCGCTTTCGCCGGTGCAACACGTGCTCTATCTCTCGCAGCAGACGCTGCTGGCGTTCCAGGGCAAGTCCACGGTTGAGGTGCGCTTCACCCTGGCTACCAATGGCAGCAAAGCGGTCGAGTTCCGGTGGGAGTTCTGGGATGGAAAGACATGGCGCTCCTTCGCCGATTTCGGTCTGGGAAGCAACGACGGTACGGCTGGCCTGACACGGAGCGGCTTGATTACGCTGCGCGCCGAGTGCGGCGATTCGGCGAGCACAGCGGTAAGTAACATCACGAACTACTGGATTCGCGGACGTCTCACCGAGCCCCTGCCGCCCGATCCATCACGCATATTCGCCATCGCCAGCCAGATCGAGCTGCGCACCACCATCGACCGTTCCCTCACCCACGGGTACAAGGGCAGCGGGTGTAAGGGTGTGGCGCAGATTGACGCAGCCTACTCGGGCACGACGAAGCTGGACATCACGAAGACCTTCTATCCCCTTGGCAAAGCGCCGGGAACGGACGCGGTGTTCTATCTGGTGAGCCAGGAGGTTTTCAGCAAGCCCGGCGCGAACGTGGCGCTATGCTTCGATCGCGCGAAAACGCCGGAAGAGGAAGGGGATTCGCTGGGCAGGAAGTATCAGATCGACGTAGCGCAGGCAACGCAGGACATCCTCACCGCCGCCCAGCAGGCTGCCGCTTCCGCCGTGGACGCCGCCAACACCGTGATCACGCTGGCCGACGGGCAGGGCGATCTCAGCGGCCTGAACGGCGCCATCAAGGCCCTCCAAAACGCGGCTTCCGGCATCAAGCAGCCGAGCGACATCGGCAAACTACCGCCGCTGATTACGAAACTCGTGGACCAGATTGTACCTTTCGCCGTCAACCCCATCTGGGACTATTTTGGACTTTTTGGATTTCCCGATCCGACAGCCACCACGATCACGCTGCTGAATGCCAAGACCAACGCTCTTATCAGCATCAATCAGGCAACTGCGACGCTGAACGCCTTGTCGAGCATTACCGAGGTCGGTGCCGCGGCAGCGGGTGGCGTGAAGCCGCCGGCCCTCACGCCCGCGGAGCTTGCCTGGGAATACTACAACGGCTCGGCCTGGAACACGCTGATCCCTCCCTCGACGAACGACGTGAACAACCTCATGAAGTCGGGCGAAATCTCGTTCACCGTGCCGCAGGACATCAGCCAGGTCGCGATCAACGGCTCCTCCTCGCTCGCCATACGCGCGCGGCTGGTCAGCGGTAGCTACAACATTCTGACCCTGGTGAGCTGGACGGACCCCACCTCGGGCGCGACTAACTACATTCCGGTGATTCAACCGCGCCCGCCGATGCTAACCCACATGGCCATCGGGTACAAATACCGTTCGCCGTGGACGGCTCCGCAGCAGTCCCTCACGTGGAACGATTTCACGGTTGAAAGTCACACGCCGACGGCGACGACCCCCGCCGCGAACTACGCGCCGTACCATCCGATGGCCGACACCCTGCCTGCGCTGTATCTGGGCTTCAATCAGCCGCTCCCCAACGACTACATTTCGATCTTCTTCGACATCGTCGAATCCGACACCGACGGGCCGCCTCTGGTCTGGGAGGGCTGGTCCAGCGGCGAGTGGCAGACCCTCACGGTCAGCGACGACACCGGCGCGCTGGCCCGTTCGGGTATGGTGGCGTTTCTCGACCCCGGCGTTCCCGCACGTCCGCAGGCCAACGTCACTTCCGCCTCCGGGTCGGTCGTTACCGCGAGCGATGCGCTGTCCGCCGCGGTATTCAGCGCGGGACAGCAGATTGTGGTTCAGCCGGCGCAGGCGGCGGAGGGGGCAACCATCGATTCCATCGACGGCGCCAGCGTTAACCTGGTCACGCCGCTGGCGGGAAGTTACACCAACACAACAGCGGTGCTGGCGGCGCTGCCGCGATTCGGCGTTTCTTACGACTGGGTGCGGGCGCGGCTCAAGACCGATGGAACGCCCGATTTCAGCCAGGTGAACGGCATCTATCCCAACGCCGTTTGGGCGTGGCAGGTGCAAACGGTGAACAACGAAACGCTCGGCTCCGGCACTGGCCAGCCGAGCCAGTCGCTCTTCTTCCAGCAGTTCCCCGTTCTGCCAGGGGAGCAGGTGCAGGTGCGCGAGCTTACGGGGGCTCAGGCCAGCGTGGAGTTCCCGGTGCTTCAGGAGCAGTTATTGTCGCAGGGATTCACCAGCGACGACATCCGCACCGTGACCGACCCGCGCAGCGGCCTCATCAGTGAGGTCTGGGTAACGTGGATCGGGCAGCCGAATTTTTATTTCTCCGGTCCGGTGGACCGTCACTACGTCGTGGACCGCGCCAGCGGCCGAATCCAGTTCGGCAACGGCATCAACGGAATGTTGCCCACGCCGGGCAACTCGAACATCGTGGCGTACTGGTATCAGGCTGGCGGCGGGCTGGCCGGTAATGTCGCCGCCGGAGCGATCAGCCAGATGCTGAGCGGCGCGACGGCGCAGAGCGTGACCAATCCCGCCGCGGCGGAAGGCGGCGCCGACACCGAAGCGGCCGGCGACGTGAGCTGGCGCGGCCCGCAGGTGTTGCGACATCGCGGTTCGGCCCTCTCGGCGGCCGACTACGAATCTCTCGCGTTGCAGGCGTCGCCCGGCGTGGCCATTACGCGTTGCCTCCCGGCCACCAGCGCAAATCTGCTGCCTGCCCCGGGATGGGTGACCCTCATTCTGGTTCCGCGCAGCCTCGATCCGCAGCCCACGCCGTCCTACGAACTGAAAGAGGAGGTGGCCGCGTACATCGCCGAACGCGCGCCCGCGGCCATCGAAAGCGGACGCATCAACGTGATTCCACCGAACTATCTTCCGGTCGGCGTGAGCGCCACGGTGGCGGCGAAGCAGATCGGCGATTCGGGCGTGGTCAAGACCGCCGTGGTTGCCGCATTGAACCAGTTCTTCCATCCACTCTACGGCGGTCCCGATGGCCATGGCTGGCCGTTCGGCCGCAGCGTGTATCTTTCCGACGTTGCGAAGGTTATGGAAGGCGTCAGCGGAGTGGACTACGTCCGGCAGCTCGAACTGCTGCTGAATCTCATACCGGTGGGAGACAGCGTTACCGTGCCCTCCGAGCGGCTGGTGGCCGCCGGACCAATGCTCATTCAGATGGAGGGAGCGCCGAACGTCTAGATCGCCATGCCCCTTCCTCTGCCCAATCTCGACGACCGCCGCTGGCAGGACCTGACGCAGGAAGCGATTCCGCTCATTCCGCGTTACGCGCCGCAATGGACCGACTTCAACACGCACGATCCGGGCATCACGCTGATGGAGATGTTTGCCTGGGTGACCGAATCGCTGGTGTACCGGCTCAATCAGATTCCCGACCGCTTTAAATGGAAATTCCTCGAGTTTATCGGTTATCCGAAGCGCGGGCCGCTTCCCGCGTACACGGTTCTCGCGTTTCAGCCTGTGCCGGCGGGCGCGCCTTTCGAAGTGCCCAGCGGTACGCAGTTCGCCGCGATTAACGCCAACGGGACAACCGTTCCCTTCGCGACGATGCGTGCCATCGATCTGGCCATGGTCACATTGAGCGCACTCCAGGTGGATACGGGGAGCGGCACACTACGCGATTATTCGCGCGATCTCTTCGACGGCCTGCCGGTGACGGCGCTGGGAACTGATCCGGAGCCAGGAGCCGCGCTCTATTTCGGCTTTGAAACCATCCCTTCGGCATCGCCGGTGGCGTTGTGGCTCTGGTTCGCTGGTCCGGGCAATGGCATGCAGGATCGCGAGCGCATTATCGCCGAAGCGGCCGCGCAAAAGGCCGCCTGTCAGCCGGTGACGCCGGGTTGGACCTGCGGCGGTGTGCTCGCTGCGGCGACAGAGTGCAGTTTCACTCCAGTCCCGACGCCGCCGCATCACTCGGCGCGAATCGTGTGGGAGGTTTTCACCGGCGCAACGTGGACCGCGCTGACGCCCGTGGCGATGCCTGCCCGCCCGGCCGCCGGCGAAGTCATGGACGACACGCGTTCGCTCACGCTGAACGGGCTCGTCGAGGTCAACCTGCCGGCGTCGATCTCGAAAACCGCGCTTGGAACCGTCGCCACTCCGTTCTACTATCTGCGCGCGCGGCTCGCCAGCGGTGCGTACGACGCTCCGGTTGTGCTGACCAGCGTCCAGCCGAATGCCGTTGCGGTGGTACAGCGCATTCCGTTGTGGCAACAGCTCACCATCGCCGCGACAGTGCCGCCCCTGGCCACCCCGCCGGCTCCTGGCCAACAGATATCCCTGCAGTTCACGCTTTCAAACGATCTCACCATTCAGGCGCTGAGTGTACAGTCGCCGCCCTCCACGGGTCAGCCAGCCTTCACCCTGCTGAACTACGTGGCACCAACAGGGGCGAAAACGGGTTCTATCACACTGGAGGTTGCCGCCGCCGGGACGGGGACAGCGGTCCCCTGGCAACAGGTCTTCATCCCGGGCGCGCCGGTTCAGAACCGCTGCATCCGCGTGTTCACGCACGAGGGCAAGAACTGGACCGAATGGACGCAGGTGGCGGATTTCGAAGCCGCGCGCCGAACCGATCTCTTCTACACTCTCGATCCCACATCCGGGCTCATTAACTGCGGCGACGGCGAGCATGGCCAGGTGTTCCCACAATCGAGCGCCATCGTCGTCACGGGTTTCGCCACGCTGGCCGACGGCGGCAACATTCTCCCCAAACAGGTTTCCGGCCTGGCGAAGACGCCCGTTGACACGGTGTTGCTGAGTTCGCTCACCGCGGCTAATCGAGCTCTGCTCGGAAAGATCGCCGCGAATCCGGTACCCGCCCTCGACGGTCTACCCGCCGCCCCGCTCACCGAACTGGAGGGGGAAGCCGCCGAAGTGATCGCCGCGCACGAACGCATTCTCGACCTCGCCGAGAGTTCGCAGGTGACCACGCTCGATCAGATTCCCAAGAGCCAGGTGCTGGCGTTGCCCGCGCCGTCGCAGGCGGTGAACCTGCTCGATACGGAGCGAATCGCGCTGGACGTACCCGGCACGGTGGTGGCCCGCGCCAGAGCGTGGCCTGACACCGATCCCGCGCTGCCTGGGCTCCATGCAACGGGCATGGTCACCGTGGTGATTCTGCCCGGCATGCCCATCGCCGAACCGGAGCCATCGCCGGGGCTGATCGCGGCCGTGAAGCGCTATCTCGACCGCCGCCGAGTGGTCTGCACGCGCATCGAAGTGGCCGCGCCTGCCTACGTCGTGATCACCGTTATCGCCAGCGTCCAGGCGCTCACCGGCGCCAGCGTCGCGAACGTGCAAAGCGGCGTACTCACGGCGCTGAACGGCTTTCTCAACCCGCTCACCGGCGGTCCTGCCGGACTGGGGTGGCCGTTCGGCCGTGCCGTCTATCGCGCCGAGATTCTGCAGCTCATCGCCGGCGTCCCCGGTGTCGACCACGTGAATTCGATGACCATGACCGCCGGTTCCGGCACGCCTCAATGCGGCGACATTGTGCTGTGTCCCACGTTTCTCGTTTCGCCGGGCGCACACCAGATTCAGGTGGTGAGCTCATGATTACTCCACGCGATATTGCCACCCCGCTCGAGCGCATCACGTGGCGCGACGGCCAGTTGCTCGCATCCCGCGACCTTCGCGATGACACCAGCTACGACGCCCGCCTTCGTCATCTGCACATTCATTACCTGCACAGAACCTGGGGTGTGGTGGAAGGGCTGCAAGTGAATGCGGCGGGCAGCGCCGCCGTTGCGATAAGCCCGGGCTACGCGCTCGACACCGACGGTCACGAGTTGCTTGTGCCCGCCGTTACGCGCGTTCCCACGCCGGCTGGCATCGTTGCGAAGACCACGATGTATCTGGCGATCTCCCTCGCCGCGCCGGGCTCGGCCTGCGGCTCCACGACACCAGACCTCAGCACACTTTGTCCCGGCGTCCGCGACCCCGTGCCCGTCGATAAGGGCAGCCTCACGTGGAAAACCGTGAACCAGGTGCAGCCCGGGCGCGACGTTCTGCTGGCACGTGTCCTGATTGCGGGCGGCCGGCTGGCGAGCGGGGTGGACACGTCGATTCAGCGGCAGGCGGCCACCATGGCCCAGCCGCGCATCTGGTCGGACGTAACGCTGCCGGGCCAGACGGGCTGGACAGACGGCGCAAGCAAGCCGCTACAAGAGCTGCAGGCAATTGTGGACACCACCGAAGCGGGCTTTCTCGCGACGCCGGCCTACTTCGCGCGGCTCTCCGGAACCTCGCAGCTTGCTTCCGGCTTCATCTCATCGGCGAGCGCCACCAGCCTCACCTATGTGCTCCGCCCTTTGACAGAGCTGATTCCTGGTGCCGCCATCGACGCCGCTTCCGCCGAGAACTTCGGATGGACTATCTCCTGGCTCGCCGTCGAGCTGAAAGGAAACCCGTAATGAGCGACATCCCCGATCTCGAGAGGATTCTCTTTTTCCCCGGCGAACTGCTGACCGCCGACGACCTGACAGCGCTCGACGGCAACAACAACGAACTGCGCTGGCTACACAACCGCACCATGCACAACTGGGGCATCGCTTACGGTCTGGACGTGCTGGGCAACCGCGGCGATACGTCGGTGACTGTGAATCCGGGGTTCGCCGTCGACAGCGACGGCCACGAGATCATCCTCAGCGCTCCGCTTCAGCAACCGATTCCCGCGGTCTCCGGCGGCCCGGGCGGCTCCGCGGCCACATACTATCTGGTGGCGAATTACGTCGATGACGCCGGCGAATCCGTCGAGGAGCAGCGCAGCGCAACAGCCTGCGGTCCGGGCGGTGCGGTCCGGCTAAGCAACGAGCCGGCCATCCTTTGGAAGACGGTGGCCCAGCTCAACATCGGCATCGACGTCGTTCTGGCGCAGGTTTCCATCCAGAACTGCGTCCTCAAGGCGAGCCCGTCGAACGCCGGGCGCCGCAACGCGTCCACCTGCGGGTCGCAGTTCACCCTCAGCGCCGCGGAAGTGGATGCGAAGGACGTCCACTGGAAGCCGCTGGCAGCCGGTGGCAAGAACAACGGCTTCACCGCGGCTATCGACACATCGGCCGCGAGGTTCCAGTCCACGCCACGCTACACAGCGCAGATCGTCGGAAACCGAACGCTGGCCAGTCCCGCCCTCGTGGTTGCGGATTTCGTGAGCATCACCAACGAATCGTCCGCCGGATTCACGCTGCAGGTGGCGCTTCCAAGCTTCTCTTCGAGCGAGATCAACTCCACTGCAATCACTGACGCCGCCGGCGGACCGAAGACCATGGCTCGACTCGGCTGGCGAGTCTCCTGGATCGGTGTGGAAGGATAACCATGCTGGCGACCGATCCCACCGGCTTCATGAATCTGAACGCGGCGAACGCCTGGCCGTCGTTCACGCTCCAGAATCTGGCCATCGATCCGCGCGGCGTTCTCCGTCTGACCGCGACGGGCACCGAATACGCGTCCAGCGGCCTGTTCATGGGCGGACCGTTCCGGGCTCTGGACGGAAACACACCGTGGTACCGGTTCACGCTCGAATGCGGCGACGGACTCCCGGCGAACACGCATCTGCAGATGTTCACGTGGACCGCGGCGTCGGGTTCGCCGCCGTTTTCGCCGTCGTCGAACACGCCGTTTCCAGGCTGGCAGGCCGCCCCGCGGGACGCGCTTCAGGGAGTGATCTTCAATACCCCCGAGCCCGAACTCTGGGTGGGCGGGGTGGTGCGCAGCGATGGCAGCGCAACGCCCGCCATCCACCAGATCCGCATCGACTACGGCCGCGATACTTACCTGAAGTATCTGCCCGGCATTTATCGCGCGGATCCCGCTTCGGCGGACCTGCTCGATCGGTTGCTCTCGCTATCCCAGACTGCGCTGGGCGATCTTCGCGACGAAATCGTCAACCTTCCGCGGCTTTTCGACCCCGCGGCCACGCCGGACCGCGGCTACCCGACATGGCTCGCGTGGCTGAGCGGATGGCTTACCTGGCAGCTCAATCAGAACTGGACCGAGGAACAGGCGCGCGAATACCTGGCCGGGGCCTTCCAGCTCTACTCGCTCCGCGGAACCGTGGAGGGACTGCGCGAATACCTCAGAATCTACGCGGGCGTGAACGCGCGCATCTACGAGCCCGCGCTGAACACCACCATCTGGTCGCTCGGCACGAATTCCACGCTGGGGTTCACTACCATGCTTGCGCCGGCTTCGGCATCCGGAGCGATCCTCGATTCCACGGCGATTCTGGATGCCTCTGACCTGGCGGGTCCGACCGATGGTTTCGGCGCGGCACTGTACGACGACATCGCCTATCGATTCTGCGTGGAGGTCAACGCCGGCGAGTTGACTCGCCCCGGCGCACTGGCCGCCGTTCGCGCGGTGATCGCTGAGGAGAAACCCGCTCACACGGTGTGCGAGCTTTGCATTATCCAGCCGGGGATGCGCGTCGGCTCGCAATGCCGCATCGGTATCGACACGATAGTCGCCGCGCCGCGCGAGGCCCAGCTCGGCGCACGCCTCGATCAGGTGGTGCTCGCCGCCAGCGACCACGAATGCAATCCGACGGAGGTTCTCGATGCCAGCTAACGCGACTGTCCTCGCCGCGCCTGAACGCAACCGCTACTTCTACGGCCTGATGATGGACGCCGAGCGCTTCCAGAAGGATCAGGATTACTTCAACCACAAGCGCGCGCTATTAAACCGCTTCGTGACTGGAACGGGGGTGGTCTGCGGCCTCGATCTCAAATTCGACAAAGCGAAAGCAACGCTGACGCTCGAACCGGGCATGGCTATTGACGGCCGCGGCCGCGAGATCATCGTGCCCGACGACACGCCGGTGGACATCACGGAGTTGACCGACGCGCGGGGCAAGCCCGCCGGCCCGGTGCCTGCCGGTTCGATCATCGTTGTTTCGCTGGCCTACCGGGAGCGGACCGTTGACCCCGTTCCCGTGCTGGTACCCGATTGCGATCATCCTAACGGCTGCGCTCCGAGCGCGATCGAGGAGGAGTTTGCGGTTCTCGTACGAGTCGCCTCCGGCCCACCGCCCGGCGCGCCGACGTGCGTTTTCGGAACCCTGGCAGTTCCGCCGGACGCCAAACTCACGGCGGCCATAGCGAAACGGATTGTGGACGACTATGCTCCGCCTCCGGCCGATCCGAGCGTGCCGCTGGGCCGCCTGACGTTGCCGGATGGCCCGCTGGACGCGGCCGCCGACCGGCGCGTCGTGTACGACAACACGCTGCTGTACGACTTGTTTGTGTGTCTGGCCGAAAGACTCTCGCAGCCCGCCGCGGCGACTTTAATCTACGTCTCCGGCGACAATCAGAGCGCGAAGGCCGGAAATGCGCTGGCGAAGCCGCTGGTGGTCGCGCTTGTCGATGGCGCGGGTAATCCGGTCACCGGCGGCAGCGCGCCGGAATTCACGGCGGTCACCGGCGGAGGTTCGTTGGGCGCGGTGAACGCGACCGGCCCCGGCCAGTTTCAAACGACGTGGACGATGGGGCCCGCGGGCCCCCAGACGGCGACCGCCAAAAGCTCGCAATCGAGCCTCACCGTGACCTTCAGCGCCACGGCAAAGTAATGGGAATCGACTTCATGCAAAGGGACGCCATATGAAAAACGTTCAATCGATGGATTGCAGCGGGACCACGACGACCGTCAGGCTGGAGCGGGTGAACTTCTTCAACCGGCAGCTTCTGACCGCCGACGACATGACCACCGAACGCGATTACTTCCTGCAGAAGCTGCGCCGCCACAATCGCTTCATGCACGGCTGGGGAGTGGTTTGCGGACTGCCCGTCACCGCCGCGCCGATCAGCGGAACGCCGTGGCGCGTTCAGATCGGCTCGGGTTACGCGCTGGGGCCTTATGGCGACGAGATCTTTGTCGGCGATCCCGTCCATTTCGATCTTGCCGCCTGCCTTACCGGCGGTGCAACGAACCCCTGCGAACCAAACATGACTGCCTCGGGCGGAGCAGGAACGCAGACGGTGGCCTATCTCGCTATCAAGTACGCCGAATGTCTCGCGCGTCCGGTCCAGGTAGCCTCGTCGGGTTGCGGATGCGACAACGATCCCTGCCAGTATTCGCGCATCCGCGACAGCTTTCAGATCCAGTGCCTCGCGCAGCTTCCGCCGCAGCACACCATTACAACAACCCTGTGCCAGGTGGTTCGCGGCGGCGTTCTTGCGCCTTGTCCGCCCTGCCCGACCGATCCGTGGGTCGTGCTCGCCAAAATCAACCTTCCTTCTTCCCAGAATATGAACATCACAAACTCCAGCATCGACAATGTCAGCGTTCGCCGGGTGATACTGAGCACCGCTGTCCTGCAGGATCAGATCGTCCGCTGCTGCTGTGGCCCGGCCCCATCTTCCAGTTCATCGTCCTCGGCGGCGGCCGCGCAGCCGCCCAATCTCACGTTCGAAGGTAAGCGTGCCGTGCTGAACGTGGGGCAGCGATCGACGCGCCTTGGCTCGGCGGGCGGCGTCCAGGTGGCGGTGACCATGCTGAACAGCGGCGCGCACGCCGACGATGGCGTCGTTCTCACGGTGGACCTTTCGCCCACTCTCTCCGCATCGGAATACACGCTGACCGCGGCGGAATGGGCATCGGCGACACTTGCCCAGCTCAAGAGCCATCCGCTCACCCTGCAACCCGGAAAAGCCCACACTCTCTCCTTTGAGATCGCACCCACGAAACCAACAGCGGCGGTTAGCGTAACCAGCAAAGCGGCGGCGGTCGGCGCCGCTCCCCATGTCACCGGCGCGGCGAGTCCGCTGCACATCGTAGTCGGCACAATTTCTTCCAGTTCGTCGTCCTCCGCGGCAGCCTCGGGAGCGCTCCCCGCCAAACCCGCAGCACCGGCCGCCAACATCACCATCGGGCAGCAATCGACGCGCGTTGCGGGAGCTCCGGGCGCGGCCCTGATTGCTGTGACGATGGCCAACAACGGCCCTCAGCCCGCTGAAGGCGTTGTCGTGACTGTAGACCTGTCGCCCACGCTCACGGCCGACGGCTATAATCTGGCCGCTCCGGGATGGGAATCGGCATCCTTCGCCCAACTCAAGAGCGCTCCTGTTACAGTTGAGCCTGGCAAACCGCAGACCCTCTCGTTCCAGATCACACCGCTGAAGAAGGCCGATGCGGTCACGCTTACCAGCACTGTTTCGGCCGCGGGCGCTACCCCGGCGATCGCCGGTTCGGCGGCTCCGTTGCAGACTACTATCGGCGGTTAGGAGTTTTCGCGATGCCGAAGCATAAGGCTCCAGCGACCGCGCTCGGGCCGCCCGGGGCCCTGGCAATGCCGGATTGGCGGGCGGGCGGCGAGCTGACCGCCGGCGAACTTCGTCTCGAGCAGAAGTATGAACTCCAGCGGTTGCGCCGCCACCTCCGCCTCGTCCACGGATGGGGCGCGGTCTGCGGATTGAATGTCGTACCCGCGGGCCGGGGCTGGGAGTTGTTCGTTTGCCCGGGTTACGGCATCGGACCCTGTGGGGACGAGATCGTCGTGCCTCGCCGGTACCGGTTCAACCTGGCCGACTACCTTTGGACACGGCCCGTGGGAGCTCAGAATCGCCGTGTGTGGATTGCCGTGGAGTCCGCCGAAGAGCCCACCGCGTACGAGGCTGCACCGGGGGAGGAATGCGGTTGCGGCTGCAGCGGCTCGGGCGATAAGACCTCGCGCCTCAGCGACACGTTTCAAATCGTCACCTTGTGGACCCCGCCCCTTAGCTATCGCGACGGATTCGATCTCTGCAGCGGGGCCACACCGCGCTGCCCGCCGTGTCCGGATAACTGCGCGCTGCCTCTGGCCAGCGTCGTTCTGCCGCTCCTGAACGAACCGATACTCGCATCCGCGATCGACAACCTGGAGTACTGACATGGCCTTTCCCGCCGCCCGGGTAACCGATTTTCATGTTTGTCCCATGTTCAACGGTCCGCAGCCGCACGTGGGCGGGCCAATCACCGTGGGATTCCCCACCGTATTGATCGGCGGACTGCCTGCCGCCAGGATCACCGACGTCTGCACCTGCGCCGGACCGCCGGACATGATCGCAAAAGGCTCCGCGACGGTCTTCATCGGCGGGATGCCCGCCGCGCGAATGCTGGATCAGACCGCGCACGGCGGCGTTATCGTCACCGGGTGTCCTGTGGTGCTCATCGGCGGCTGAGACTCACAATTCTTCGGCCAGATAGGCCTCAATCGGCCGCCAGGCCCGGGATTCGTAAGTCACGAGGTAGAGATACGGCAGCAGGCGCCCGAAGCCGTCATGCAGGTAATAGTTTGCGCCCGGATTGGCGGCCCGCTCATCGGAGTTCACTGTGCAGACCACGAGCCGTTCATCCTCGCGCAGCGAAGGCCATTGCCGCCGGTAGCTCTCGATTCGCTCGTGCCGGAAATGGGCCTCGACGGAATTCGTCCTGCGCACTTCGAGATCCTCGAAATAGCCGGTCGTGCAGGCCGCCGCGATAACTGTCCTCATAAGCCGGTTGTCGGGACCCGAGTCCGCCACCAGGCGCCAGCGCCGTGTTTCCGGCCCATCGACGCAGACCAGGCCGAGCGCTTCATCGAGCGCTTCCAGCGAGACGACACTCCAGCGCCCCCGGTCAAACCAGGGCCGCAATTTATCGGGGTGCGTCCGGCGCATTTCCGCCAGAGTGGTGGGGCGCGCATCCGCCTTCGGCCGATTGCGTTTCCTGCGTTCCCGCGTCAGATACCAGTGAACGAACTCTTCGAAGGTGGCCTCGCGAATACGGCGCATGCGGTTCCCTCAGTTCCCTGTCCGGCTCAGGATGGTCTGATGCCCCGAATGCAGGATCTGCCAACCGCGTTCCATCAGCCACGGCACGCCGAGCGCACCCGCACCAATGAAGCACCCGTTGACATAGAAGGTGTCATCCCATGCGACGATGGACGATTCCCCCAGGCAGTCGTGCGCCGCCTGGATTTCGTGCAGGCCGTGCTCGGCCACGCCAGGACAGTCGGCGTCCATGCTGTCGAGATAGAGAACGTCAATCGGCCTCCGATTCTGCTCCAGCCATGCCACCGAGTCGCTCTCGACGACCTCCACCGCTTCGCCGAGACACACGACCGTGCGGCGCGCGAGATCGCAATGCTCCGCGTTGATGTCCACCGAGACCAGCTCGCCGTTGTGGCTCCC
>Ga0209415_10013200_pt1 | contig 13652 bp, 13 predicted proteins | sample PeaSoiSIISIP2007_FD_187696 | JGI IMG/M metagenome (GOLD analysis project Ga0209415, IMG submission 187696) | Peat soil microbial communities from Weissenstadt, Germany - SII-SIP-2007 (SPAdes) (version 2) | ecosystem: Environmental > Terrestrial > Soil > Wetlands > Peat | place: Germany... | reverse complement strand
AGGAGGCGGCATCGATGCCGCGGGCGGCGGCGGCGACGGGTTCGGGAGCTTCACCGACGGGAGCCCGACGTTCCCCGACGGCGGCTCGAGCACACAGGAGGCCGGGGCTCCGGTCGCCGTCGTCTACCTGCACAGCCCCGACACGCTCTACCGCCTCGACCCGAACAACGACCAGATCGCCGTGGTCGGGCCGTTCGGCGGATGCACCCAGGTGATCGACCTCGCCCTCGACTCCAACTCCAACGCCTACGTGACGACGGAGACCGATTTCTATTCCGTCGACCTGAAGACCGCCGCCTGCACCCACATCTCCAGCGGCTCCTACCCCAACTCGCTGTCCTTCGTTCCCAAGGGCACGCTCGACCCGAACGTCGAGGCGCTCGTCGGCTACTTCGGCTCCACGTACGTCCGCATCAACACGACGACCGGGGCGGTGCAGAACGTCGGCACGCTGACGGGTGGGTACATGTCGAGCGGTGACATCGTCTCGGTCATCGGCGGCGGATCGTTTCTCACGGTGAAGGGCGGCAACGCCAGCTGCAACGACTGCCTGCTGCAGGTCGATCCGAAGACGGGCGACCTCGTGCAGAGCTACGGCAGCGTGAACCACGTGGACGTCTTCGGCCTCGCCTTCTGGGCAGGCACCGCCTACGGCTTCGACAACGGCGGCGAGGTGTTCTCCATCAACGTGCAGAACGGCACGCTCGTGACCGCCAACATCCCCGTCCCCAACCCCCCTCCCAGTCTCCAGTTCTGGGGCGCCGGGTCGACGACGGCGGCGCCTCCCACCACCGCGGACGGCGGCGGCATTCCGATTCAGTGAGCCGACGCGCTCACTGCTGCAGCGGCGGGACGAGCCCCTTCGGGTTGGCCGCGAGGTTCTTGCAGAAGGCTCCGACCTGCGCGTGCGCCGCCGGCACGTCGAACGCCACGAAGTGACCGTTGTCGCCCGACGGCGGCACGAACTGCCCGAAGACGCCGCTCGCGAGCCCGCCCCCGAGGTTGCCCGTCAGCCCCGCCGCGGGGACCGTCACGTCGCCCAGCCCTCCCCACGGCGCCTCGGCGATGGCGTGCACGCCGGGCGTCTCCCGCGGCAGCCCGAGCGCCACCGAGTGGATCTCGATGCCGTGCGGCGGGGCGTCCTCGTCCCCCGTGCCGTCGGGGTTCACCCCCTCGGTCTGCAGGATGCTCTTGGGCGGGAAGCCCGGCCGCGGGGCCTGGATGATGTACCGCGCGTAGTTCACGGGATCGGTCGCGTCGCCGATCATCTGCGCGAAGCTGAGGACGGGGTGGAAGAGGTTCAGCTCGGCCGCCTCGTCCGGCGTGTTCAGCTCGAGGAGGGTCTTCAGCGCCTGCGAGACGCTGGGTGCCGGCTGGGTCTTCTCCAGCATCCCCACCTCGATCATCGCGCCCGAGCCGCTCAGCACGCCGCCGAGCGCCTGCTTGTCGGCCGCCAGGAAGAGCGGCCCGTCGGCCCCCCCCTCGGAGTGTCCGATGAAGAGGACCTTGGTCGGGTCGAAGCCGATGGTCGCCTGCGTGCGCGACTCGCTGGCGGGGACGGTGAGGTGCGACTCGGTGAAGAGGCGCGCGAGCTGGAGGAAGTCGACGGCGCCCTGCTGCATGTTGGTCCGCAGGGCGGTGGGGTTGTTGAGGTTGATGAAGTCGAGGTCCTGGTCACCGGCGTAGTTCGGATCGTTCAGGCCGGGGGAGCCGGGGCGGTTGCCGGCGAAGAGCTGGTTGATGCCGATCGACGCGAGGCAGTTCTGCGCCATCAGATCCCCGAAGGAGTCCTCCTCGTCGACGATGGACCGGTAGTCGCCGCCGGTGCCGTGCGCATAGAGGACGATGGGGTATCCGCCGGCAGGCATCGGGCACTTGGTCGTGTCGCTGGGGACGACCAGGCAGAAGGTCTGCGTGAAATTGTTCTGGAGCTGGGGCTTGCCGCTCGCGTCGAAGACGAAGTTGCCGCCCGAGTTGGCGTACGGCGGCGTCCCCTGCTGGTAGTTGGGCGACGGACCGTAGACCCCCTCGTAGACGTCGTAGTCCGACGTCTGGTCGTTGGGCATCCACTGCGTCGGGTCGGCGGTGGGAGCCGGGACGTTCGCGTGCACGTCGTCCGCGACGGCGAAGAGGGCGGCGGTCGGATCGTTGGTGGTGAAGACCGCGAGATGGATGATGGAGCTGGCGGGGATGCCGTCGCTGGCGAGGTCGGCCACGGCGGGGGCGTAGAGGTCGTGGGCCGCCTGCACGCGCGCCTCGACCGGGGCGAGATCGAGCACCTCGGCGAGATCGCCGCTCGGGGTAATGGTCGACCCGTCCGCGGCCGTCACGGCGCTGGTGACGACGATGGCGTACTGCGTGTTCGGTCGGAGCGGGTAGCCGAGCGCGGGCTGCACCGCGAGCGTGTCGTGGATCCAGTAGACACCGTCGGGCGCGGGCCAGAAGAAGGTCTGGAGGAGCTTTCGCTGCCCGTGCTCGGGGGACGTCGGGTCGACGTCGACGAGCTGCACGCTGGAGCCCGCCATCGCGGCGTGAGGCGGATCCGCGGGGAGCGTGGTCTGGTCGATGTCGCCCGTGAAGCGCACGAACCCGGCCGCCGACGGGGAGAAGCCCTTCAGCACCCCCGGCGTCGGCGGGCCCGCGTCGTAGGTTGCGCCCCCCTCCGCACCGCTGACGTCGCCGTATTCCGTCCCGCAGGTAGTGTCGATGTACTGCTGGAGGATGATGGTCAGGTGCGGGTTGTAAAAGCCGTTGCAGTGGATGGTGCCGTCGGAGTTGCGCCGGAGATCGCTCGGCCAGGGGTGGTCGTAGAAGTCGAGGTCGGACAGATCATCGAGCGACGCGGGGACGATCCAGACCGACTGGGTCCCGGTCGGGCCCGCGCTCTTCGAGGGCGAGGAAGAGCAGCTCGCGAGGATGGCGAGCGGAAGGATCCACGAAGAAAAGCGCTGCATCGCCACGCAGGATACCGCGTGCTAGGACCCCCGTCGCGCGATGTCCGTCGAGCGTCGTCCCTCGTTTGCAGCCAAGTTCCCGGCATCTCCCGAGCTCGACGCCCTGGTGGACGCCTTCGCCCGGGGTGACTACGCCCGCGTCCGCGCGGAGGGACCGAAGCTCCAGAAGACGAGCGCGGACGAAGCTGTGCGCGCCGCAGCGAAGACCCTCGTGGAGAGGACCCAGCCGGATCCGCTCGCCGTGAAGCTGCTGCTGATGACGGGCGTGCTGCTCGTCGTGCTCACCGGGTGGTGGATCGTGCACGGCAAGGCCCCCGCGGCAGCGACGCAGACGGCGACGCCCGTGGAGCGGGTGACGCACTGACGCGAGCGCTCAGCCCCCCGGCTCGTTCGAGCCCGGGATGCCCTTGATCTCCTTGCGAGCGTGTTTCCACGCGCGCTGGACGACCCACGACATCGAGCGCTGCAGCCGCTGCGCTTCCTTCTGAATCTCGTCCAGCATCGTCTCGGGGAAGTAGAGGCTCTGCTTCCGCTTGTCGGTCTTCGAGACGTCGGTGGAGCTCTTGCGCTCGTTGTCGCTCATGGCTTGCAACGCCCATTGTGGCACGGTCGCGAGGCGAGCGTCGAGGCCTCGTGAATCACGAGGCACAGCCTCCCCGAAAGGGTCGGCTAGTGCTACTCGGCGGCGAATCGCGACCTCGCGGCGATGTCCCCGTGCGTCACTGACCGGTGCAAGATGGTCGGCTTCAGGCCGGGCGAGAGCGCGCTCGGCGTGACCTCGCTCGACGGGAACATCTGCACGAAGGCCGGCGCGCGCTTGACCCGGTCCACCACGGTTCGCTCGAGGATCATCGACGTGTACTGATCCGCGCCGCGCTCGGGCGTGTTCGAGTTCGGAAGGACGTCGATGTCCTGGCGGCGGCAGAGCGCGCGGAGTCCCGGGATCCGGCTGTCCATGGGCGACCAGTTGTCGGCGCAGGTGCCGTTCTCGCTCACGCCCCACACCCCCGAGTCCGTGTTCACGAACAGCGTCTGGTTCCCCGAGGTGTGCCCCGGGGTCCGCAGCAGCATCACGCCTTCGCCGAGGGCGAGATCGCCCGCCGTCAGCGACACGCGCTCCGTCTTCACGCCGAGCTTGCCGTCTCGCACGAACCAGGCGCGCTGCAAGGGGTGCACATCGTCCCAGTCCTGCCACTCGACGGCGGGCACCAGGAGCGTCGCTCGCGGGAAGCGCGGCGCGATGCGCCCGTCGTCCGTCCCGAGAATGGGGCGCAGGTCCTGCACGTGCAGGTGGTCGTACGCGACGTAGTCGACGTCCTCCGGGCGAATGCCGAGGCGCGCGAGCTGGTCGGTGAGCGGCTCGAGCTCCCGCGCGATGACGGCCTGCACACGGCGGGGGACGCGGGCGGCGAGGCGAGCGAAGTACGGCGTCGATCGGGCACCGGCGACGTCGGTCGGGTTGAAGAGGAGCGTCTTCAGCTCGCCGGCCTGGAGAAACTGCACGACGAGGCAGCGGTGCGTGAAGACGATGTAGGGCGCGGGCGACAGGGCCGCGCCGAAGAAGGCGTACTTGGTCGGATAGGGCGACACGACGACGGGCAGCGTGCGGACGGCCACGGCGCGCGGCCCCGCGGCAAAGCGGTCACGCAGGCGCTCGGCGGCGACGCGCACAGCGCGCAGGCGGGGCCCGGTCCCGCCGATGGCCCAGGCGGCGTCGAGGTCGAGGACGGGCATCGCGCCCGGCGGGACGGCGTGCGGCATGTCGGGCGAGCGTAGCCCCTGAGGGTGCGCGCGCAACGCCGCGGGAACTTCCCCCTGTCCGGGCGAGTCAGTAAAGGCATGGTGGAGCCGCTCGCGTGCCACGGGCTCTCTCTGGTGCTCCACGCCGGCCTCCTCGCGATCCTGGCGCTCTGCGTCCCGCGCGCCGGCCCCGACGAGGCCGACGTCTACGAGCGCGCGGAACAGGTGACGCTCCTCCTGCGCCCTCTCGACGGAAGCGCCCTTCGCGAGCGAGCGCACCCCGGCGTCCCGGCCGACGACGACGACGACGTCGAGCCGGCGCCGCAGGGTGAGGACGGACAGGGAGGGGGCGGTACCGGCTCTCGCGGATTCTGCGAAGAAGGGTCGCCCGGTCGCTCCGTCGGCCGGCGGGACGAGCCCGACGCGTACGCCGCGTACGTCGCTCGCCAGGCGGCCCTGCGTGACGCGGCGCTCTTCGGCTTCGGCACGGGATTGCTCGTCGCCCCTGCCGCCGCCGATACGCGCGCACCCTCGTCGCCGTGGGGTCGCATGACCGCGCGCGCACCTCTCTGGGGCGACACCGTGGAGGACGCCTTCGGCACAGGCGGCCTCGCGCTCTCCGGGACTGGCGAAGGCGGTGGTGGGCACGCGGACACGATGGGTCTCGGAGACATCGGCGGCGGCGGGCGCGGTGAGGGGATCGGCATCGGCGGGATCGGGTCGATGGGAATGTCCGGTCGCGGCTATCGCCAGATTCGCGAAGGACGGGTCATCAGCGATGGCTGCTCGGTCACGGGCCGCCTCGGCGCGGAGGCCATCCAGCGGGTCGTGCGCGCGAACTTCGGGCGCTTCCGGCTCTGCTACCAGAACGGCCTCGCCAGAAACCCCACGCTGGAGGGACGCGTCACGACGCGGTTTCTCATCGCACGCGACGGGAGCGTCGCCTACGCGGCCGATGGCGGCTCGGACATGTCCGACGCGAACATCGTCTCCTGCGTGGTCGGCGGCTTCTCGAACCTCTCCTTCCCCGAGCCGGCGGGGGGCACCGTCACCGTCGAATACCCCATCGCCTTCAGCCCGGAATGAGCGCCGGCCCGCGTATTGGAAGGGTTCCTCCCCCACCCCGTCTAACGTATGGTCGGGGTCGCTCAGGAGGCGCTTTGCATGAAGATATCTCGCTCCATCTTCCTCGCCCTGACGGGCGCGATCGGCGGCTCGACCGCGTGCTACGTCGACAGCCCACCGCCGCCTCCGCCTCCCCCCCGGCCCGTCGTCTACCAGTACGCCGCACCTCCTCGCCCCGCGCCGACGACGACGACGTACATCTACGTCAACAGCCGCGGCCAGCGCATCGCGACGAGGGTCGTCGTCAACAAGCGCCCCACGGCGCCCGTCGGCGGCGCGACCTCGGACCCGACGTATCGACCGGCACCGCCGAACCTCGGCGTCATGAGCCCGTCGACCGAAGGCACCGTCGCTCCTGCGACCACCGCTCCTGCGACCACGGTGACGCCCGTCCCCGTGACGCCGCCGAACCCGTCCAGCGAGGGCGCGGGCTGCCTGGATACCAGCAAGGTCGCGGTCCCCGACTGCAATAGCCTCAGGATCGAGCCGAGCTGCGGGATCCGGAGCTTCGTCATCCAGAAGTGCAACACGTACCGTGACTTCCTCGACCCGCAGGTCGCCACGGTGGCCGTGTCGTGCATGGAGGCGCTGTCCCCCAAGCAGCTCTGCGACGGGGAGAACACGTACAACTGCGGCAAGCAGGCGCTCTCCGAGGCGTGTCCCGACACGGAGCTCTCCCAGCTGTGCGCGATCGCCGCGACGTCGTGCAAGACGACCGCGAACGACTGCACGGCGCTGCTCTCCGGCCTGAACGACACGGCCAAGCAGTCGGTCGCGAAGTGCATCGCGACGGGATGCCACGCCGGCCTCTACTCGTGCGTCGAGGGGCTGAGCTCCCACTGATCCCCGCGCCGCCCGACTGGAGCCGTCGTCTCTTCACGGTGGGTGTCACGGGGACGAACGGCAAGACGTCCACGACGCGATGGACGGCGGCGTGCCTCGCGCGCCTCGCGCGACCGGTGGCGCAGACGACGACGCTCGGCTCGTTCCTCGACGACGCGCCGTTCGAAGCTACGCGCGACTTCGACGGGTTCCTCGCGACTATGCGCGCGGGGCTCGACGCGGGTGGGCGCTTCGCGGCCATCGAGGTGACGAGCGAGGCGCTGGCGCGGGGCTTCGCGCGCGCGTGGCCGTGCCAGGTCGGCGTCTTCACGAACCTCACGCACGACCACCTCGACGCGCACGGCTCGCCGGAGCACTACCTCGCGAGCAAGGCGCAGCTCTTCGTCGGGTTGCCGGAGGGCGGGTGCGCGGTGCTCAACGCCGCCGATCCGGCGTCGGAGCTGCTCGCCGAGGTGATCCCGCAGGGGGTGCGCGTCGTGCGGTTCGCCGTCCCTTCGAGGGGCGAGGTGACGGGCGAGCCGGAGCTGCGTGCCGTCGAGGTGGAGCCGACGTGGGAGGGGACGCGCGTCAAGGTCGCCGGGCGAGGCGAGCTGGCGGGGGCTCCGCGCGAGGTGCGCATCCGTGCGATCGGCGACGTGTACGCCGAGAACGCGCTGGGGGCTCTCGCGGCGGCGATGATGGCCGGGGTTCCGGAGGACGAGGCGGCGGAGGCGCTGGCGAGTGCCGCCGTCCCCGCGGGGCGGTTCGAGCGTGTGTCGACCGAGGGAGAGGGCCCGCGCGTCGTGGTCGACTACGCGCACACGCCGGATGCCCTGCAGCGCACCGTCGCCATCGCACGCAAGCTGTGCCGCGGCTCGCTCGTCGTCGTCTTCGGCGCGGGCGGCGACCGCGACCGGGACAAGCGCGGGCCCATGGGCGTCGCAGCATCGGCCGCGGACCGCGTCGTGCTCACGAGCGACAACCCGCGCAGCGAGGACGCAGCGAGCATCGCCGCTCAGATCCGCGAGGGCACCGAGGCGCGCGTGGCCGTGTCGGTCGAGCTCGACCGGCGCGCCGCGATCCGGGCGGCCATCCTCGACGCAGGGGAGAACGACGTGGTCCTCATCGCCGGCAAGGGACACGAGACGGGTCAGACCGCCGCGGGCCGTACCGTCCCCTTCGACGACGCAGCCGAGGCGCGCGCCGCGCTCAGGGCACGATCTGGAGCGAGCAGCCCGACGTCGTCGACATGAGGTAGATCGCCGTCAGGCAGATCGCCAGCGTCACGAATCCCAGGGCGAAGAACCGGGGGGCCTTCCAGGCCTTGTCCTCCCGGGTGAATCGCTTCTGGGCCCGGTCCTCGGCGGCGATGTAGCTCGACATGGCAGGACGGGGTTCTAGGCCGGGAGGGGCGAGTATTCAAGAGCTTGCGTGATTCTCCCGTCCACGAGAGGTCGGACGTGTCCAGGTCCTCGAGAGGACGCGTCCACGCAAGCTCCGGACGCGTCTGGCGGGCGCACGGGACTGCGTTGGCGTAGGATGGTAGAGGTTCGAGGAGGCGGGGATGGCTGCGAGAAAGCGACGCAAGTACGCGTTCGTGCCGAGGTTGCTGGTGCGCACGGCCATCGCGGGCGTCGTGCCGGCGTGCGCCCTCGCCGCGACGGACGGATGCGGCGGAGCCTTCAGCACCGCCTCCGGCGGGGACGGCGGCAAGGACGCAGGAGCCGACCGCTACATCGGCGGCGGCGTCGCCCAGGACGCATTCGGACTCGATACCGGCGTCGCGGACAGCGCATTCGGCGACACCGCCTTCGGCGTCGCCGCGGTCGCCTACCCCGCCTACGAATCCGGCGCGCCCGAGACCGGCGCGAAGGACGCGCATTCCGACGGGCCCACGGACGGTGCCAGCGACGCCGCCACGAAACCCGACGTCTTCGGCGTCGCCGCCGTGGCGTACCCGGCGTACGAGGCCGGGACGGGATAGCTCGCTCACCCGCAGGTCGCGACGTAGCTGCGCTGCGCCGCGACGAACGAGGCCGCCTTGCTCGTACCGTCGGCGAACCTCATCGTGTATTCGCCCTGCACGGTGCCGACGGAGACCGACTCGATGTGCAGGCGGGTGGACGCGGCGATCCTGCACAGGGTGCCGGATGGGGTGAAGGAGCACGCAGCGCCGTGCCCGTTCGCCTCCGTGATGAGCAGATCGGTCGTCCGCGTGGGGAGGGGCATCCAGGCATCGATCTCGTCGAACTCGGCGGGGGGGCTCGTCGATTCGGTGCATTCGAGCGGCTGCGATGCAATGCGGAGCCCGAAGGCAGCCCCGTCGGTGGGGCCGCACGTCGGGTACTCGATGCCCGTGGTCACCGGCGCCGTCGCGCCTTCGTCGGCCGTCGCGCCGTCCGGGGCGCCTGCACCGTCGCCCGGGGGCAGCAGATCGGAGCGCCCTCCACAGGAGACGAGGCACCAGCCCAGCCACCAAGCAACGGATCGCATCCGACCCCTCTTCACAGCACGAAGTGCCGCCCCTTCTGCCGCCGGCAGAACATGGCGATCGTCGTCGTCGCGTCGCCGACCCCCGTGTTGCCGCTCTCGCCGACGCCGCTCGCGCCGAACTCTTCCCACTCGAGCGCGCTGTCGGTCCCGTCGTTCTCCTTGAGCATGCCGCCGATGACGCGGCGCGCGCGATGGAGCTTCGCGTCGTCGCGCGTCCAGAGGCTGGTCGCCAGATCGTGCGGGTTCACGTTGACCGAGAAGCGGAGGAACTCGTCGAAGCTCGCCAGCTCCATCGTCACGAGGACCGGCATGAAGAACTCCGTCAGCGCCGGCGCGATGGTCGCCTCCTTGCCATCCCAGTCGACCTTCAGCTTCGTCTCCGGCGTCACCCGCCCGAGGACCACCGGCGCCGCGACCTCGGCGTGGTCGGCGTAGTCGGTCCCCGTCACCTTGCCGCCCTCGAGGAGCACCTTCACGCCGGCCGCTCTCGCCGCCTCCTGGATGCTCGTCACCGTGCTCGCCTTGTGCACCATCACCGGGCTGACGATCTTCGTCTCGCCCGGCGCCGCGGCGCGCGGGTCGCGCAGCTCCCACGTCTTCATCTCGGCGACGAGCATCGGCTCGATCCGGTCGAGCGTCGCTCGGCTGGCGGCGATGCCGTGGAGGCTCGTGCACTTGTGCGATCCCAGCCCGAGCTTCGAGTACGCCAGGCGCACCGCGATCTTCTTCAGCTCGGCCTCCGCGAAGCCGTCGTCGATCCACGACCAGTTGCAGCCGCCTCCCTCGAACTTGACCGGGCGCACCCCCCGCTTCGCCTGCAGCGTCTTCGCCGTCTCGGCGCTCCCCGTCACGCTCACCACCGCGATGCGAGCGTCCTCCACGATGGGGGCGACGTCGCCGCCGAACCCCTCCAGCTTGTGCACCGCGCGCGGATCGGCGCCGGCCGCGAGGAGCATCCGCGTGATCGTCGTGCTCGTGATCGCGCAGAAGGGGTGGCCCTTGAAGATCATCGGCGAGCCGCTGAGGTAGCAGGCGACGACCTGGATCCCCGGGATGCCGTAGACGAAGTTCATCGGCGTGATGACGGTGCACACGCCCGCCGGGATGTACGCGTCCTTCCAGTACGCCTGCCCGGCCAGCATCGTGGGGACGAGCTCGCCCTTCATGGCCTTCTCGGCGTTGCCCTCCAGGTGATCGGCGGCGCGCTTGGCTTCCCAGAAGTCCTTGTCGGCCTCGAGGCGCGTCTTCGGCGTCTGCTGCCGCAGCTCGTCGAGGCACTCCTCGTAGAAGTACTGGAGGAGGCGCGAGAAGCTCTTGATGACGTGCTTCCGGTACGCGAGGCCTTCCCCCACCCACTCGAACGAGCTCCAGAACGCGTGGGCCCGATCGATGGCGTGCTCGCAGTCCGCGGGGCGCGAGCGCGCCAGCTCGAACAGCGTGACGCGGCGGTCCGCGAGCGACTTCATCGGTACGAGCTCGGCGGTGCGCCGCCACTCGCCGTCGACGAGGTTGAGGCAGGTGACGGGCCTGTCGCCGGCCTTGCGCGGGATGGGGCGCCCGAAGAGGTACGGGCGCAGCGCCTCGCAGTCGGCGTCGCTCAGGGGCAGCGAGAAGAGCGAGTACGCGGCCCGCCGCTCGGCGTAGAGCGCCGCGACGGGATCGCGCCCCCCGCGCTCGTCGATGGCCTCGGCGTGGAAGCGCTTGGCGGCCTCGGAGAGGCGGGCGTGAAGGGTCTTGGGGTCCATGGCGTCTGGCGCTGGTGTAGCGCCGGCGAGCCACGCCGCCTAGAGGTCGTCGACGTCGGCGCAGCAGCGGAAGCCGGTCGAATAGTCGAGGTGCGACATCGGATGGGCCGTCGTCCGGTAGTAGCAGCCGTCGCCGTTGAGGTGCGTGTCCAGGTAGTAGCCGCCCTGGAACGTCCCCTCGGGATCGTCGACCCACTCGTGGAGGTTCCCCACCATGTCGAAGACGCCGTACTCGTTGGTGCAGCCCGTGCGCTCGCCGCTGCGGGTGAGCGTCCCCTCGAGCTGGTTGAGGCGGGGGTCGACCATGTTCCCGCCGTAGCCCCACATCCAGCTGTTCTCGGGCTTGTCGTCGAGCTTGGCGTTGAAGAAATGCATGGAGCTTCGGCCGTTGTCGTTGCAGCGACCGGTCTGCCGCTCGTTGCCGTAGGGGAAGATGGTCTTCTTCGGGCCCATGCAGGCGTTCTTCCACTCTTCCGGCTTGCAGAGGCGCTTGCCGCTGCGCTCGCAGGCCGCGGCGGCCTGGTGCCCGCTGATGTACCCCTGCGGGAACACGCCGACCGAGCTGATGGCCCGGACGACGACCCCGTCGGGCAGGAGGTCGAAATAGGGCCAGGACTTCTCGGTCCCGTCCGCCATCACCTGCATCAGCGAGGCCTCGTAGACGTCGATGCAGTACGAGCGGCCGATCATGACCATGTCGGAGGGGCACACGTAGCGGTTGTCCCGCGTGGGCGGCGCCGGAGGCTCGAGCGTCTCCACGCTGTCGTCGCCCCCCTCGAAGGCCTTCAGGGCGGCGAGCGGAATCGAGCGGCCCCGCGAAGGCTCCTTCGCGCCGCTGGAGGGCTGGAAGGGAAGGTTCTTGGCGCCCAGAGCATCTGCGACGTCGCCTGCCCTGCAGGCGACCGGTGCTGCAACGTGCCCGAAAGCCGGGGGAATGTCAGGGCTCGCCGAGAAGACGAGCGAAGCAGCCAGCATCGGGAACACGAGCATTTCCACCTCCGAGATGCGTAACCCCCTGCGCGAAACACATGATCAGGTCCGAACAGTCCAGCGTTATCGCGCGACCACGCCGCTAGGGAACAGTAATCGACATGGTCCCGCGTATTTCGGTGGGAGCGTAGAAGTGCAGGTGAGCAAGCCCCAGGCCAAGCAGGGCCGCGACCACGAGCTCGGGCGGGGCGCCTGAGGCCACGCTCGGGCCCTTGGGTTACGGGGAGTTACACGCACCCGCCCCACCCCTGCCGACGCGGCGCCCCGGCCCTTGCTGCAGCCTCGAACCTGCACCTGAAGCCTCGCCCCCGCGGGGACGCGGTAGCATTCGAAGGAATGCCGCGATCGAGCACGGTGGGCCTCATCCTCGCCGGAGGGGCCGCGCGCGGGGCCTACGAGGTCGGGGTCGTCCGCTACGTGCTGGAGGACGTCGCGAAGGCCATCGGGCGCGACGTCCCCATCGACGTGCTCAGCGGTACGTCGGCCGGGAGCATCAACGCGTGCATGCTCGCCGCGCACGCCGACAAGCCGGCGCTCCGCGGCGAGATGCTGGCCCAGCGCTGGACGGGCCTGCGCCTCGAGGACGTCGTCCGCCCGTCGCCGAGCGAGCTCCTCGGGCTCGCCGGGCGCCTCGTCGGCCGCTCGGCCAGGAAGCGGGACCCCCGCGAGGGGCGTCGCGGAGGGATCTTCGACCCGAGCGGCGTCGAGGCCATCGTGCGCGACGCGGTCCCGTTCGACCGGATCGCCGAGCACATGCGCGCCGGTCACCTGGCGGCGCTGAGCATCTCGACGACGCACGTGGCGAGCGGGCGCACGGTGGTGTTCGTGCAGCGCCGCGACGGGGGCCTCCCACGGTGGGGCAACGATCCCACGATGGTCGCCCGCGCCGCGACCATTCGCGAGGAGCACGTCCTCGCCTCGGCCGCGATTCCGTTCCTGTTCCCGGCGGTCGAGATCGACGGCCACTACTACTGCGACGGGGGGCTGCGGCAGAACGTCCCCCTGTCGCCGGCGCGCCGCCTCGGCGCCGACAGCCTCATCGTCATCAACCCGCGGTACATCCGCGAAGACAAGCCGTCGCCCGCGCTCGCCGAGGCGCGCGAGCGCGAGTACCCCGACCCGCTGTTCGTCGTCGGCAAGGCGATGAACGCGCTGCTGCTCGACCGGATCGAGAACGACATCGACCGGCTGGAGCGCCTCAACGCGGTGCTGGCTGCGGGAACGCGGCGCTACGGGCCCGGGTTCGCCGACGCCCTCAACGAGGAGCTCGCGAAGGCGGGCGTGGGCGCGTTGCGGCCGCTCGACGTCGTCTACGTGCGCGCGTCGCAGGACATCGGCGTCCTCGCCGCCGAGTACGCCCGCTCCCCCGAGTTCGCGCGGAGGGTGCCGGGTCTGGCAGGGCGGGCGATGCGCCGCGTGGCCGAGGGCGAGAGCGAGGCGGACCTCCTGTCGTACGTGCTCTTCGACGGGGAGTTCGCGGGACGGCTCATCGAGATCGGCCGCGCCGACGCACGGGCGAGGCACGACGCGCTGGTGCGGTTCTTCGAGAAGCGCTGCGCCGGGTGAAGAGGCGCACGCGCCCTGGCTCGGTGCGAATCTTTGCTTTCCGTCGGGCCCGGGGCATGGTTGTCCCCGCTCCGCCCATGCGTCGCGCGCTCGCCGTCGTCGTCATCACCCTCGCCACGTCGTGGTGCGCGGAGAGGAAGCCCGCGGGAGAGAGCCTCGTCGCGTCGGCGGCCTCGACCTCGACCCCGACCTCGACCCCGACCCCGACCCCGACCCC
>Ga0209415_10013197_pt1 | contig 13653 bp, 15 predicted proteins | sample PeaSoiSIISIP2007_FD_187696 | JGI IMG/M metagenome (GOLD analysis project Ga0209415, IMG submission 187696) | Peat soil microbial communities from Weissenstadt, Germany - SII-SIP-2007 (SPAdes) (version 2) | ecosystem: Environmental > Terrestrial > Soil > Wetlands > Peat | place: Germany... | reverse complement strand
ATCACCGCCTCGAAGCGGAGATTCCTTGGTGAGGCAACGTATAGGGCTACGCGGAGGTTTTAGATGAGTCAATGCGCCCGCCCGGGGGAGCGCAGCGGGTCGGGTACGCTGGGACGCGGCGAGCCGGGAAGTCTGGTCGGCACTTCCTTGAGCGATGACGCCCGACTCCGAGGTCCCGGTGACCCCTCCCCCCGCCAGGTCTGTTCCGGTGCCGCCCCACACCACGGGGCGCCGCCGGGGCCCGCGCCTTCCCAGCTGGAGGCGCGAGGAGCTGCGCACCACGCTGTGGCTGGTGCCGGTGCTGCTCGTGATCGTCGCCGTGCTGCTGTTCCTCGTCACCTACGAGCTCGACGACGCCCACTACTACGGCCACCTGGCGCTGCCGTGGTGGATCCGCAACGACAGCGCCGATGCCGGGCGCCAGGTCCTGATCGCCATCGCCGCCGCCGTCATCACCGTGGTGGGCGTCGTCTTCTCGATCACCATCCTGGCGCTGACCCTCGCCTCCCAGCAGTTCGGGCCCCGCATGATGCGGAACTTCGTGCGCGACGTGGGCAACCAGGTGACGCTCGGCGTGTGGGTGGCCACGTTCGTCTACGGCGTGCTGGCACTCGGGGCGATCACGAGCGGCTCGGGGCGTCAGGCGCCGTTCGTCCCCGACATCTCGATCACCGTGGCCGAGGTGCTGCTCCTGGTCGACCTGGTGGTGCTCATCTACTTCATCCACCACGTGGCCACGTCCATCCAGCTGCCCCAGGTGATCGCCGGCATCGCCGCCGACCTGACCAACGCCATCGACGCCGAGTTCCCCGCCGACGCCGAGCGCCGCCGCCCCGGCAGCGACGGCGCCGAGGACCTCCCCCTGCGCGAGCTCATGGCGCTGCTGGACAACCAGGGGGTGGTCGTCCCGGCATCGGTCAGCGGGTACCTGCAGTTCGTGGGCTACAGCGAGCTGGTGGGCATCGCCGAGCACGCCGACGCCGTGATCCGCCTGACCCATCGCCCCGGCCACTTCGTGGTGGCCGGCCGGCCCCTGGCCACGGTGTGGCCGCCCGACGCCGCCACCGAGGTGGCCAGGGCGCTGGCCCGGGTGCACGTGACCGGCCCCCACCGCACCCTCATCCAGGACCCAGTGTTCGCCATCGACCAGCTGGTGGAGATCGCCATCCGCGCCCTGTCCCCGGCCGTCAACGACACCTTCACGGCGCTCACGTGCATCGACTGGCTGTCGGCCGGGCTGTGTCGCATCTCGACGCGGACCCTGGCCGAGGGCGTCTACCGCGACCGCGACGGCCACGTGCGGCTCATCGAGTTCGGCCCCACCTACGACCGCATGGTCAACCGGGCCATCGACAAGGTGCGCCAGGCGGGGCGGGCCATGCCGGCGGTGGTGATCCGCCTGCTCGACTCGCTCACCCACGTGATCGAGTACACCACCACGCCCGCCCAGCGCCGGGTGCTCCTGCGCCAGGCGGACATGATCCTGCGGGGGGCCGAGCAGGAGATCCCCGAGAAGGAGGACCTCGACATGGTGCGGGCCAAGCACGCCGAGGTGCTGGCGCTGGCCGCCCGCCTCGACGACGGCACCGGCGCCCGCCGACAGTGGGACCCCACGGTCTACGACGCCCGCCCGGCGGGGCGGCCCGGGCGGCGGTCGGTGGCCCGCCTCAGGTCCGAGCGCTGACCGTTCCGGCCACCGGGGGCGACGCCGGGCCGTACGCCCGGGTGAGCCACCGGGCCGGGGCCAGGGGTGCGGTGACCAGCCGCCCGAGGGACGCCGCGGACCGCGCCGTGGCCCGGGCCGGCCCGGGGACCGCCCCGTCGAGCAGCTCGTTCCAGTACAGCGACCACCCCCCGGCGAGGGCCGGGCCCACGACGGGGAGGGTGAGGAAGCGCCCGGCGGCAGCCGCCGCGCGCGGCCGCCCCACCAGCGCGCCGTGGGCGGCCGCCGCCACCCGGTGGAACCGCAGGTGGTCCCGGCCGAGCGCCGCCCAGTAGCGGGCGGCCGCCCCGGAGGGGCCGGCGAGGACGGCCTCGGCCGCCGCCCGGGCGCTCGTCATGGCAGGGGCGATGCCCTCCCCCTGCAGCGGGTTCACCAGCCCGGCGGCGTCCCCCACGAGCAGGACCCGCCCGGCGGCGGGCCGGGTGCCCACCATGCCCATCTTGAGCCACCCCCCGAGGCGCTCGGGGGGGCCTCCGGCCGCCCGGTCGTCGGGCACGCCGGCGTCCCCGAGGTAGCCGAGTCTTCCCAGGTCGACGAGGAACTCCGGCAGCAGCCGCGCCGCCTGGGCCCCCGCCCGGCGGTCCGCCAGGGTGCCGATGCCGAGGCCGGCGTTGGCCCGGCCGTCGGGCCCGGGGAAGAGCCAGCCGTAGCCGGGGAAGAGCCGTCCCCCGGAGGGCTCCCACAGCACGATGTGGGGCAGCGGGACGTCGGTGTCGAGGTAGCAGCGCAGGGCGAAGCCCCACAGGACCCGCCCGGGGTCGACCAGGCCGGCGGCGTCGGCCACCCGGCTGGTGGCCCCGTCCGCCCCGATCACCACGTCGCCGCGCACCCGCCGCCCCCCGTCGAGGGCGAAGCCCTCGAGGCCCCGGAGGCCCACCAGCGGCTCCCCGGCCCGGCCGGTGACGGGCTCGGCCCCGGCGGCCAACGCCGCCTGGCGCAGGAGGGCGTCGAGCTGGCGCCTGGGCAGGGCCAGGCCGTGGCCCGGGTACGTGCGCCCGGGGAAGCACGGCAGGCGCACGGCGCGCCGCGACGGGCCCGTCACCACCATGTCCCCGACGCGCCGGGCCCCGGGCAGCGCCACCCCGAGGTCCTCGAGCAGGCGGACGCCGCGGGGCCCGACCACGTCGCCGCACGCCTTGTCGCGCGGGAAGCGGGCCTTGTCGACGAGGGCCACCCGGGCCCCGCCGCGGGCGAGCACCAGGGCGGCCACGCTCCCGGCGGGCCCGGCCCCCACCACCACGGCGTCGAAGCGGTCATCGGCCACGGAAGCTCTCCCCGGCGTCGGCGGGCGTTGTGTGGGATTCTCGCACCGTGCGGCACGCCATGGCTCCGGGCGAGGCCCGGGACAATCGCTTCGCCACCGGGCTGTTCTCGCCCCTCCCCGACCGTTACGACCGCCTGGCCGAATGGCTGTCGTTCGGGCAGAACGGGCGCTGGCGCCGGGCCATGGTCGACGCCGTGGCGGCGCGGCCGGCGGACCTCGTGCTCGACGTGGCCACCGGCACCGCCGGCGTGGCCCTGGAGCTGGCCCGGCGCACCGGTGCCCGGGTGGTGGGCGTGGACCTGACCGAGGCCATGGTGCGCCGGGGCGCGGGCAACGTGCGGGCCGCCGGGGCGGAGGGCCGGGTCCAGCTGGCGGTGGGGCGGGCCGAGCAGCTCCCGTTCGCCGACGCCACCTTCGACGGGCTCACGTTCACCTACCTCCTGCGCTACGTCGAGGACCCCGCCGCCACGGTGCGCGAGCTGGCCCGGGTGGTCAAGCCCGGGGCGGTGGTGGCCAACTTGGAGTTCCTGGTCCCCCGCCGGCCCTTCTGGCGGTTCTGGTGGTGGCTGTACACGCGCCTCGTGCTGCCCCTGGGCGGCGTGCTCACCGGCGGCCGGGAGTGGGGGCGCGTCGGGGCCTTCCTGGGCCCCAACATCTCCGCCCACTACCGGCGGTACCCGCTGTCGTGGACCGTCGACGCCTGGAAGGCGGCGGGCATCGAGGACGTCGAGGTGCGGCCCATGAGCCTCGGGGGCGGCCTCGTCATGTGGGGCCGGCGGGTCGGTGGCTGAGCCCGCCCCGCGCCCGGCCTTCTACGCCGCCGCCCGGGGCGGCTGGCGCGACTGGTGGACCCTGCTGCACCCCCCCTACACCTTGTGGCACCTCTCCTACGTGGTGGTCGGGGCGTCGCTCGCCCCGCGGGTCAACGCCACCCGCCTGGTGGCCGCCGTGCTCGGCTTCTTCCTGGCCGTGGGCGTCGCCGCCCATGCCCTCGACGAGCTCCACGGCCGGCCCCTGCGCACCGCCATCCCCGGCGCCGCCCTGGTGGCCGCCGTCGTGGTGGGCCTCGCCGGATCGGTGGCCCTCGGCGTGGTCGGCGTGCTCGTGGTGGGACCCGGGCTGATCCCGTTCATCGTGGCCGGGCCGGTCCTGGTGGTGGCCTACAACGCCGAGCTCTTCGGGGGCGTGGTGCACACCCAGGCCGGCTTCGCCGCCGCCTGGGGGACGTTCCCCCTGCTCACCGGCTACGTGGCCCAGACCGACCGCCTGGCCGTGGCGCCCCTGCTGGCGGGCGCCGGGGCGTTCGCCCTGTCGTGGGCCCAGCGCAGCCTGAGCACCCCCGCCCGCCGGATCCGCCGGTCGGTCGCCGAGGTGCAGGGCACCATGCGCATGGCCGACGGCTCGCTCCGCTCCCTCGACGAGCAGGCCCTGCTCGGCCCCCTCGAGGACGCCTTGCGGGCCACGTCGTGGGGCCTCGTGGCCCTGGCGGCGGCGCTGGCGGTGGCCCGGCTGACCTGAGCCGGTCAGGCGCCGTCGGCCCGCAGGTGGGCGCGGAAACCCGACACCGTGGCCTCGACCACGCGGTCGTGGCCCCAGCGCAGCAGGGGATGGGCCAGGCGGGCGGCCGCCCGCATGGGGCGCTGCATCATCTCGATGGTCCAGCCCACCTCGGCCCTGGTGCCCGCGTCGCGGGGCTCGAAGGTGAGCCACGCCGGGCCCCGCAGGTCGCCGAGCACGTGCGCGTCGATCCGCGTGGGCCAGGTGCAGCGCTCGAGGACCACGTCGATGCGCATGACGTAGGGCACCGGCGGCGACACCACGCCGTGCAGCACCGCACCGTCCTCCAGGCCCGCCCCCTCCATCCGCAGCTCGCGCAGCCACGCCCACCAGCCCTCGAACCGCTCGGAGCGCTCGATGGCGCTCCACAGGGCCTCGGGCGGGAGGTCGAAGGCGAAGGCACCCCGGTAGTCGATGACGTAGGGGGAGCGGGGCACGGCGATCAGCCGGGGACGGGCTCGTCCGGCGGGCCGGGCTCGCTCGGGTAGAGGGCCCGGCACGACGCGCACCACCACTCGACCTCGGGCATCGTCGTCGACCCCGTCACCTCGCCGGCGCCGTCGGCGTGGAGGTAGACCCGCCGGACCGCCCCCAGGGTGCCGGGCGCCCCGCAGCTGTCGCAGCGGGCGGGCCGGGAAGCGCCGGTCGAACCCACGCCCGAACGGTACACTGGGGGGACGGAGTTGGTCCCGACGCCGCCGGCAGCCTCGAGCGCTGGACGGCAAGGAGGCCGGTGTGATGGAAGCCAGGGTCACGGTGCCCGCTGTCCGCTCGCGCAAGCGTGGGCGCGGGGGGGATCCCCTCGTCATGCTCACCGCCTACGACACCCCCGGGGCGCGCCTGGCCGACGCCGCCGGGGTGGACATGATCCTCGTGGGCGACTCGGTGGCCAACACCGTCCTCGGCTACGCCGACACCCTGCAGGTCGACGTGGGGGTCATGGCCCACCACGTGGCCGCCGTGCGCCGGGCCGCCCCCCGCGCCCTGGTGGTCGGGGACCTGCCGTGGATGAGCTACCACGTCACCCCCGAGGAGACCGTGCGCAACGGGGCCACCCTGGTGCGGGCGGGGGCCGAGGCGGTCAAGCTCGAGGGCGGCCGCCAACGCGTCCCCATGATCGAGGCCCTGCTCGGGGCCGAGATCCCCGTCATGGGACACCTGGGGCTCACGCCCCAGTCGGTGCACGCCATGGGCGGCTACAAGGTCCAGGCCAAGCAGGCGGCCGCCGCCGCCGTGCTGCTCGAGGACGCCAAGGCCCTCGCCGCCGTGGGCTGCTTCGCCATCGTCCTCGAGGGCGTGCCCGACGTCGTGGCCGCCCGGGTCACCGAGGAGATCGACGTCCCCACCATCGGCATCGGCGCCGGCCCGGCGTGCGACGGCCAGGTGCTCGTGTTCCACGACGTGCTCGGGCTGTCCGCCGGCACCCCCCCGAAGTTCGTCCGCCGCTACGCCGACCTGACCAGCGCGGCGGTCGAGGCCATCGGCGCATGGGCGGCCGACGTGCGCAGCGGCGCGTTCCCCTCCGACGCCGAGACGTACCACCTCCCCCCCGCCCGGTAGCGGCGACCCACCCGTCGGGTACCATGGCGCCCGTCGCGGCGCGGCCGGTGCCGGACGCGACGGCAGAGTTGAAGCCCTGCTCCACGCCGTGTGGGGCCCCGGTCGCCCGTAGGGCCCGGGTCCGGAGGGAGGTGTGCCGCCTGTGCGGCCGTACGAGACCATGATCATCTTCGACCCCGAGGTCGAAGAGTCCGCCATCCAGGGCGTGCTCGACCGGGCCCTCGACGTGGTGCGCAGCAATGGCGGCACGCCGGGCGCGGTCGACCGCTGGGGCCGGCGCACCCTCGCCTACGAGATGAACCACAAGCGCGAGGGCTACTACGTGGTGGCGGAGTTCACGGCCGAGCCCAAGGCGTCGGCCGAGCTCGACCGCTTCCTCGTCCTGGCGGACGAGGTCCTGCGTCACAAGATCCTCCGGGTGCCCGACAAGGTGGCTGGCCGGAGCCGGACGAAGGCACCGGCGGCCGCCAAGGCGGCGCCGGCGCCACCCGCCGGGGACACACCCGCCCCCGACGCGGACTGAGCGACAGGAGCAGAGGGAGCAAGCGATGGCCAACGGGAACAACGTCGTGCTGGTGGGCAACATCACCCGGGACCCCGAGTTGCGCTTCACGCCGACGGGCCAGGCGACGGCCACCTTCGGGCTGGCCGTGAACCGCCGGTGGCAGAACCGCCAGACCCAGGACTGGGAGGAGGCCACGTCGTTCTTCGACGTCGTGTGCTGGCGGGAGATGGCGGAGAACGCCGCGGAGAGCCTCAGCCGCGGCTCGCGGGTGATCGTCACCGGCCGCCTCGAGCAGCGCTCGTGGGAGACCCAGGACGGCGACAAGCGCTCGAAGATCGAAGTGGTGGCCGACGAGATCGGCCCGAGCCTGCGCTGGGCGACCGCCCAGGTCACCAAGAACGAGCGCCGCGGCCCGGCGGCCGAGGGCGGTCCCGCCCCGCGTCCGGCCGAGCGCGCCCCCGCCGCCCAGGGCGCAGGCTCCGGGTACGGGTACGACGAGGAGCCCTTCTAGCCAATGGCACGCAACCCCGAACCGACGAGCGACCGCCGCGGCCCGAAGGACGCCGGCCGGCGGATGACGCACAAGCCGTGCACCTTGTGCCGGGACAAGGCGCCGTGGGTCGACTACAAGGACGTGGCCGTGCTGCGCCGCTACATGAGCGACCGCGGCAGGATCCGGGCGCAGCGCGTCACGGGCAACTGCATCCAGCACCAACGCGCCATCGCCCTCGCCGTCAAGACGGCCCGCGAGCTCGCGCTGCTGCCCTACGCACAGCGCACGGTGACCGAGCGCGCCGGCGGCCGCGGGCGTGGGCGCGCCGAGCGCGGGGACCGGCCCGGGCGCCCGCCGGGGCGCCAGGAGGCGCCCGTCGGGAGTGCCGAGGGCGAGCGTCCCACCGGTGCGCTCGAGCGCACCCTCGAGGTCGATGCTCCGGGCGACATTGACCGCCGGCCGGTGCCGGTGGGGGCGGCGGCCGGGTCGGAAGGTGGCGACTGATGCGCGTCCTGCTGCGCGACGACGTCTCGGGCGTCGGGAAGAAGGGCGACATCGTGGAGGTGGCGCGCGGGTTCGCCCGCAACTACCTGTTCCCCACCGGCCGGGCCCTCGTGGCCAGCGGCGGGATCGAGTCGCAGGCCGCCGCCATGCGCCGCACCCGCGACCTGCGCGACGCCAAGGACCGTGACGCCGCCCAGGCCGTGGCCGACGTGCTGGGCAAGGCCACGATCACGGTGACCGCCCGCGCGGGGGCCGAGGGCCGCCTGTTCGGCTCGGTCACCTCGACCGACCTCGCCGAGGCCATCGAGGCCCAGACCCGGGCCGTCGTCGACCGCCGCAAGATCCACCTCGACGAGCCGATCAAGGCCGTGGGCACCCACATCGTCCCCGTGCGCCTGCACGGCGACGTCACCGCCGACGTGACGGTGGAGGTCGTCCCCGAGGACTGAGCCCCCGGCCCGGCCGACGGCCGGGGCGACGCTGGGTCACCACGTCGGCGCGGGCCGCATAATCCCTGCACCCGCTGATCGTCGCGACCGCCTGGCACAGTGGCGCCATGCGGCGCAGCGGACGACGGGACGCGGCGATCGGGTTATCCCCAGCGCGTGGGCAGAAGAGCACGCGTCGTCCACACGTAATTCGCAGGGTTGGACCACTCGTTACCCCCAACCCCGATGAGGGAGGGTAGGGGGATCATGGCCAAGGCAATCGAAGACCTGCGCGTCCGACGTCTCCAAGCCGCCGGCGGGCGCGTCCCACCCCACAACCTCGACGCCGAGGAGTCGCTCCTCGGGGCCATGCTCCTGTCGCGCGACGCCATCGCCGCCGCGCTCGAGTCGTGTGTGGCCGAGGACTTCTACAAGCCCGCACACGGCCACGTCTTCTCGGCGATCATGAGCCTGTACACGCGCGGCGAGCCCGCCGACCCCGTGACGGTGGCCGACGAGCTGCGCCGCGCCGGCCTGCTCGACGCGGTGGGCGACGCCTCGATGCTCATCTCGCTGCAGGTCAACACGCCGTCGACGGCCAACGCCGCGCACTACGCCCGCATCGTCGAGGAGCACGCGCTGCTGCGCCGGTTGGTGACGGTGGCCGGGGAGATCGCCGAACTCGGCTACAGCGTGCCCGAGGACGTGGCGGAGGTCGTCGACCGCGCCGAGTCGATGGTCTTCGAGGTCGCCCAGCGCCGCATGGTCGACACCATGGCGCCGTTGCGCGACCTGCTCGCCGCCAGCCTCGACCACCTCGAGAGCCTCTTCGCCCGGGGGGACACCATCACCGGCGTCCCCACCGGCTACGGGGACCTCGACGACCGCCTGGCCGGCCTGCAGAACTCGAACCTGGTGGTCGTGGGCGCCCGGCCGGCCATGGGGAAGACGAGCTTCGCCCTGGGCATCGTCAAGAACGCCGCGGTGCACGCCCGGGTGCCGGTGCTGCTGTTCTCGCTCGAGATGAGTCACCTCGAGCTGACCCAGCGCATGCTGTGCTCCGAAGCCCACGTTGACGCCACGCGCATGCGCAACGGCCGCCTGCTCGAGTCCGACTGGCCCAAGATCTCCGACGCCATCGGGCGCCTGGGGGACGCGCCCATCTACATCGACGACAACCCCAACGTGACGGTCATGGACATCCGCGCCAAGGCGCGGCGCCTGAAGGCTCGCGAGGGCCTCGGGCTGGTGGTCGTGGACTACCTGCAGCTGATGAGCGGTCACTCGCGCAGCCGCGCCGAGAACCGCCAGGTCGAGGTGTCGGAGATCAGCCGCGGGCTCAAGGTGCTCGCCCGAGAGCTCGACATCCCCGTCATCGCGCTGTCCCAGCTGTCGCGCAACCTGGAGATGCGCCAGGACAAGCGTCCCGTGCTCGCCGACCTGCGGGAGTCGGGGTCCATCGAACAGGACGCCGACGTCGTGCTGTTCATCTACCGCGACGAGCTCTACAACAACGAGTCACCCGACCGGGGCACGGCGGAGATCATCATCGCCAAGCACCGCAACGGGCCCACGGGGGTCACGCAGCTCGCCTTCGTCGACCGCTACACGAGCTTCGCCAGCATGGCCCGCATGTAGCGACCCCCCCACCCGCCTGAGTTCAACCGCGAGGGAATTGACAAAACGGTAGGAAGCAGCGGTGGAAATCGCGTCGCCAGGCGACAGCGGCGCCTGACGCCGTGTCCGTGAATACCCGGCGTCGCCGAGTGGCACCTCGAGCAGCAGCGCCCTCGGGAGCGGAGGGACGCCCGAGCCTCATCGGGGCACGGGGGTGAGCGTGGCGATGGTCTGCTCGGCCCACTCCAGGCTGGCGCGGTGGATCGCCACCCCGTGATCGAGGGCAAGACCGGCGTGGCGGTTGTCGAAGCTGGAGGTCGCCACGAATCGCTCCAGGTCGGCCACGGAGGCTGCCAGCGCGTCCCGCAGGCTGCACACGAACTGGAGGACCTCGGCTCGGGGAAGCAGTGGCTCCATCATCACGAAGCGCATGAGGTGCAGTCCCAGATCGCGTGACACCGTGGCCGCCTCGACGGGCATGCACACCCAGCCGGCATGGGCCGCCCGGCCTGGCGCCGTGGGCTCGTAGACATGTCGGCGCCGGGCTGCTCGGACTGCGGGGGCGGATGCGGCCTCGGACCGGATCAAGCCCTTGCGCTCGAGTCGGCGCAGTGCCGGATACAGCGCACCGGAGCTGGGCTGGTAGACGCCCAGGGGCGTGGTGGCGAACCGGCCCTTCAAGTCGTAGCCCGACGAGGGGGTTGCACAGATCATGCCGAGCAGGACGTGCTCGAAGTCGGTGAGCTGGCGGGTGGCCATGGCATGAAACCTGCCTGGACTATAGGTCGAATCGACATATAGTGAGCAGCCGATGAGGCCCGCCACCCAGAGTCCCGAGGCGGAGCCGGCCGACGAGAGCGGCGCCATGGCCGGCACGGCTGTTCCCGGCACGCCCGTCCCCGGCACCCCCGCCCCCGACCCAGCCGGCGCATCCCTACCTGAGGGCATGGAGGGTCAGGACCGTCTCCGAGCGCTGGCGCCCATCGTCGTCTTCGACGTCGTCGGTCCCCTCGGCGTCTACTACGTGGCTCGCGGCGCCGGTCTGTCGACGATCATCGCCCTCGTCTTGAGCGGGGTGTTGCCCGCCTGCCACGTCGTCGTCACCGTCATCAGGCGCCGGCGTCTCGACGCCATCGGCGCCATGGTCCTGTCCGGGATCGCACTCGGCACCGTGGTGGGACTGGCCAGTGGCAGCGCCCGGCTGTACCTGCTCGACGGGATCGTGCCCACGGTCGTGTTGGGGCTCGCCTGCCTGGTCTCGCTCTTCTCGCACCGGCCCCTCATGTTCCGCTTCGCGCTGGAGACCATGGGCGAGGACTCGGACCAGGGCCGTGCCTTCGCCGGGATGTGGAGATATCCGGGCTTCCGCGGGACCTTCCGGGTGATCACCGTGGTGTGGGGCCTCGTCTTCTTGGCCGAGTCAGGCGTCCAGGCGATCGTCGTGGAGACATACTCGATCAACACCGCCAAACAGACCTCCAACCTCCTGCCGATCGCCGTCGTGGTCCTCACGTTCGCCTGGACCCGCGCCTACGGCAGGCGCGCCAAGGAGCAGGGTCAACGCCTGCTGGCCCAGGAGGGGGCGAGCGCCTAACCCCGGCCCCAGGATCCACGGCGTGGAGCGCGACCACCAGGGAGGCGCGCATCGTGCTGGTGGAGCTGGGCTCGTGGAGACGCCGGTACAAGTCCGTCCTCGAGGTGTTGGACGACATACCGCGTCGACGCCCGAGGTCACATCGTCGACCCGTACAACGTCGACGCCTCCCATGACCTTGCACCGGGACCACGGGAGAGCACCACGTCGAAATCCTCCGCCGCATCGCTGGGTGCGCAACAGTATGCTCGAACGTCGATGATTCTCCGCTGTACTGCGAAGATCCTGAAGCTTCTCGGACCCGACGCCCTCAGCACCTCGGGATCCGCGATTGACCCCCATGACGACGATTGGTACTTGAATCTGCTCTGGCTAGACGGTCGCAAATGCGTTCTCGTCACTCAGGCCGGAACCTTGTTCTCAGCCTTGGCTGCCGATGTGAAGGTGGCGGCCCTTCGCTCGATCGGTACCTTCACGGTCAAGCTGATCGAACGCGAGCTCGAATCGGAAGGGCTACCGCTCGACGTGTTCGGTCAGCTCGACCCTGCTGATGTCAACATCGCGAAGACTGCCGATCGAAGCGTTCTGGGTTGCATGAACGACATGGGCCACATGTGTCGCTTCACCGTCGAGGATGCCGGCAGCCTGGAGCGCTGTGACCTCGGGGCACTCAATCATCGCCTACGACGGACGATCCTGGGTCCCCTCGGCTCCACCTACCCCATCGAGCTCGTCCTGGAGCGCGTCGGGGATCTGGGGCCTTGCCCACGGCGGTTCCCGAAGTCCCCGACGCGTGCCGGGACTGCGGTGCCCCCGATCCCCGAGTTGCCCACCACACCGGCTATCCCGAGCTGCCCGATCCTCCAGCTCCGATCGTTCTGAGCGGCGTCGACGGCCGGCCCCTCACGCTGCGCTTTCGCCTGTGGCGGGCCCCTTCCGGCGTCGAGATGGAACTCGAGGATGCGAGTCTCGAACCTCGGCAGGGCTTCCACCTGGCCGTCCTCGGCCCTCACGACGCGGACGTCGCCGAGCTGGAAGCCCATCTCCGCCGCGTAGCCGAACAGGAGCTGGGGCGGCGTTACCTGGTCCCGAACAAGCATCGGCCGGGTTCGGTGCTGGCGGAGGAACACGACGAGCTGCGAGGCAGGCTGGTCTGGCATGAGGGATACGAGGTCGGCACGCCCTACGACGTGATCGTCGACGGAAGGACCCTCAGCTGGGAAGAGCTCGGCTTTGCCCCACTCGATGACACCGGGCCCCCAGCTGCTGTTCCGTCGTCGTCGCCGCCTACGAGCGGGTCTCGCTCGGGGTCGGCAGCCATTGGCCCTTCGACCAGTGGCGCCGGTTCCTTCCTGAGCACACCACCGCTGTCAGCCTCGTTGACCGCCTGCTGCACCACAGCGTCACCGTCCTCACCGACGGAGAGTCGTTCCGCTGCACGAGGCCCGACGACGAGGGGGGGATAGCCGGACACGAGAGCCCTGATCGCAGTGCGAGGGGTGGGGACTTTCAGTTGACCGCTAGTGGGGACATCAACTTGGCCGTTGACACGGGGACTACCGGCCTCTCAGCCCGCATTGCAGAGCCGCTGAGAGACAGCCAGATCGCCGAATATCTGCGGGTTCGTCAACGCCTTTACAGACGATTTGCGCGTCGTTATGGCGCGCCCTGAGCCAGCGTTTGGGACGAGACCCAACACGGATGTCGCACGCGTGTCTTGGGGCACCTTGCCCTCCCGAGAACTTCGCGTCGGCGCAGCTGAAGGGTGTGGTCCGACAAGTCTCGCCGTCGGAAGTAATCGAGAAGTTCTTCGAGGCCGTGGTAAGTACCGGCGATGCCGTTGTTGCCCGGGATGATCCAGGTGATGCTCGGAGCGAGAATCCGTGGAAAGGAGGAGCCGGATCCGCCGGCATAGAACTTGTTCTGCACCCGGTGCAGCCGGTCAAGCAGGTCGATGGCGGCGCGTCGATTCACGGGTGGCGCCGATGCGGTGCGGTGGCCCGCCCGAGGAGCTGGCGCACGACGTTTCGATGGTGGCCAGCGATGCAGCGCCAAATGGCGTGTGCGACGAGATTGTCGAGTTGCACGAACGTCGCGAACAGCAACGCGTCCTGGTGGGGTTCAAAGAGCAGCTCGCCAGACAGACCGAACCGGCCGGTCGATCCGAGCAGTGCCAGGTCAGAACCGCTACGGCGCACTTCCCAGCCCAGAACGAACTGGTCGGACCGAATCGGACCGAGCCGCAAGCCGAGGGCCCGCCACCCTCGTACGAGCCCGCGCCCGGTGCTCTCGGGGGCCCCCTCGAGGACCGCCCGGGCGAATCGTTCGCCCGTCCAGGCTTGAACGGCTGCCGTCTCGACGAGGAAGGCGTCCGCGTAGTCCACATGGTCCAGCGTGCTCCGCTCGCG
>Ga0209415_10013196_pt1 | contig 13654 bp, 4 predicted proteins | sample PeaSoiSIISIP2007_FD_187696 | JGI IMG/M metagenome (GOLD analysis project Ga0209415, IMG submission 187696) | Peat soil microbial communities from Weissenstadt, Germany - SII-SIP-2007 (SPAdes) (version 2) | ecosystem: Environmental > Terrestrial > Soil > Wetlands > Peat | place: Germany... | reverse complement strand
TGGGGGGCGGAGGGTGGCGACTTCAGTGCCCTCACCGATTCCGGGGGCCCGGGCGGCTACGTCAAAGGATCCCTCGTGGTCCAGCCTGGGGACGTATTGTCTATCCGAGTGGGAGGCAAGCCCACAGAGACAACTGGTGGCTACAACGGCGGCGGCGCGGCGGGAACGAATTCCGGTGACAACCCGGCCGGAGCCGGGGGAGGTGCCACGGATATACGCCTGGGTGGTGACGGCCTGGCTCGCCGCATCATCGTGGCCGGAGGCGGAGGCGGTGGCGCCTACAACAGCGACGCGACATCTCAGCCCTACCAATTTCAGGACTCCCAAGGGGGTCCCGGTGGAGGAGGTGGATCCCCCGGCGAAAGCGGCACCTGGTGCGGATCCAACACCGCGCCGGGACCGACCTGTGGTTCCGGTGCCAGTACGACCGGCGGTGGGCCCGCCGGGTACACCGTGGCGCCGTGCGCCGTCGCCGGGAGCGCCGGGACCGGCGGTGCAGGATGCGGTGGAGGGGGCGGTGGCGGCTACTTCGGAGGTGGAGGTGGCGGATACGTCGACGGCCCGACGCCTTGCTGCAGCGCCCTCAATGACACCCTCATCGACGGTTCGGGCGGTGGTGGTTCCGGGTATGTCGCGCCCTCGGTGACCGTCGTATCCACGCAGACGGGGCTCAACATCGGGAACGGCATGGTCCGGATCAGCTATTCGTCCGTCCGCGCGGACGGAGGGCTGCACTGGTCGTCGCCGCAAGTCATCGATACATCCGGAGGTACGTTGACCGGGGTCTCGTGCGCTACGACGACCTTCTGTATGGCCGTCGATTCGGCGGGAAATGCCGCTACCTTTAACGGAACCAGCTGGACCTCCTTCACGCCCGTGGCCGGGTCAGGCAACAGTTTCTACGGTGTCTCGTGCGCCAGTCCGACCTTCTGTGCCGTCGTGGGGACCGACTCCACCAGGCCGGACTACGCCTCAGACCTGGCCATCATCTACGACAGTGGATCCTGGTCATCCAACGGAAGTCCATCGATCAGTCCCGGCGAGACGCTCACCGGCATCTCCTGCGCCAGGAACACCCAGTTCTGCCAAGCCACCGGCTACTACACGAACGGCCCCGACGAGGAAACAGTCATCGAAACGTATAACGGTATGTCGTGGTCCACTTCCGGGGGCCCGGGAGGGTATGGCTCGGGCAGTTCACTCCCGGCGGCGTCATGCGCCTCTTCAAAGTTCTGTGTCTTCGGAGGAAGCATCGTGAATCGCGAGGACCAAGGTGACTGGCTCAGCATCTCCTACCACGGCACGAACACTGGCGGCCAGATCACGAACTCCCCGGCGATCGGTTTGTCCGGCGGACTGACCAGTGCCGCGTGCGCAGGCACTTCCTGTGTCGTGGCCGGGAACGGATACTACGTCTTTGCCGTCCACAAGACGACGTTCACCGGGCCAAGCGCTCCTGACGGCCGCTCCTTCATCACGGCTCTCTCCTGTGCCACGGGGTCAAAGTGCTGGGCGGTCGATGCCCAAGGCAACGTCCTGCAGGAGATGTCGGGGACCTGGACCGCTCCAGTCAACATCGATTCCCACGCCGAGCCCGTCGCACTCTCCTGTCCGCTGACGACGTTTTGCGTGGCCGTGGACAATGGGAACGCCTTCACGATGGGCACATAACCTCCGGCCTCGCCGACGTTCACGCTGGATAAGAGAGTAAGTGCCAGATCTAAGGGATCTCTCCCCATGTGGAGCCTGGCGCCTTATTCCGACGATGGGAGCTACGAACCCTTCGCCAACGACCAAGGGGGCACCTCGAAGAAGTCGGCTTCATGAAAAGCGGTATTCAGGGGTATCCGTTACCGCTCTGTGGAGCAGTTGACATGGTTCTTACCCAAGGCAAGACTCGCTGCCCGGCGGGGTCAACTCCACATGTTCTTGACTCGCCTAAATGGACAATGGGGGGTTGTGCCATGGGACTCGTCAGGACGAGGATCAGCCGCCTTGTGGTTGCTCTACTGGCCTCGATAACTGGCATCGTGGTGGTCGGTGTCCTGAATGTGGGACCAGCGTCTGCTGCAAACGGGTGCGGTTGGATGAGTCAAACGGCTATGCAGGATGCCACCGGTACCTGTCGTTCCGGCTATGTCTTCGATCCGGGGTTCGGCCAACTCATGACTCGGCAGGAGTTGGTCAGCAATGCAGCGCTGTACACGAGCGATCGTTTCAGCCTCAACTTCCTTTGGTACGCTCCGCAGACCACGGTCACATTGAGCCCGACCCAGAACAGCGGGATGCAATGGAGTGAGTGCGACGTCAATGGATCGGAGTATCCCGATTCGGGGAACGGCCCGACTCCCTGTCCGTCGCCGTCCGACGTCGTACCCCCTCCGGCCAGTCACACCCCCATCGACGACTGGGACTTCAACGATGCCACGGTAACGCTCGACACCTGGACATGGATGCAGAGTTCGATCTTTCTGGTTTGCGGAAACCCGATCTACCCGGTTACTCCTGAAGTTCCTGTACCGACCGTCACGGGCAGCAAGTTCGACGACCTCAATCAGAACGGCGTCTGGGACACTGGTGAGCCGGGCATTCCCAACTGGCCCATGACCTTGACCAGGGTGACGAGCGACTTTAACGACCAGCCAATAGGTGTCGTCGTGGCGACAACCACCACGGACAGCAACGGCAACTTCGACTTTCCACTCAACGGTGATGGTCCGGGAGAGTACGCAGTCACCGAGGGCTCAGAGCCTGACTGGTACAACGATACGGGTGGAACGACCGAATATGTGACGGTTGATCCTGGCATTGGCGACGCCACTCTGTCCGTTCCACCGTTTGGCAACTGGCACCAAATCACCATCGCGGGCAGCAAGTTCGACGACCTCAATAAGAACGGCGTCTGGGACACTGGTGAGCCGGGTATTCCCAACTGGCCCATGACCTTGACCAGGGTGACGAGCGACTTTGACGACCAGCCAACAGGTGTCGTCGTGGCGACAACTTCGACGGACAGCAACGGCAACTTCGACTTTGTGCTAAACGGTGATGGCGGTCCGGGAGTTTACGCAGTCACCGAGGGCTCAGAGCCGGACTGGTACAACGATACGGGTGGAACGACCGAATATGTCACGCTTGATCCTGGCATTGGCCCCTCTACTCTCTCCGTGCCACCGTTCGGCAACTGGAACGGCGAGACCGGTTCCCAAGTGCACGCTGTCATCCAGGTGGAGACGTCTCCCTCCTATGCCGGCGACCTAGTGCAAGTATCCTCGAGCCAGTTGTCTGACTCGTGCCAGGGGACGGTCCTCTTCGAGACGTTGCAGGGAGGAAGCACCACAAGCCCTAGGGTTGCCATCAACGTCATCACCGTCGCCTTGGACGACGAGGGCAACGCCACCGTTGTGGTGGACGCCTCGGGTTGTGCCCCGGGGTCTGACCTCGTCGAAGCCGATCTCACTGGCGCGCCCTATCTCACCGCCACCACCATCTTGGACGTGAAGGCCCCCCAGGTCACCTCGACCGGCGTCGTCGCTTCACCGAATCCCGAGGTGGAGACCGGTGACGGCCCGAGCGGATCTGAAGTCTATACCGTGTTCTACGTGGAGACGGACCCTGTCTACGCTGGGCAGCCTGTCGAGATCTCCTCCCCCGGTCTCCAGAACCGGTGCGGAATGGGCTGGCGCTGGGAGCCAACGGGCGGCCCCGCCATCACCCAGGCGTCCCCCGCGACTCCGGTGGAAGCCACCCTGGACGGTGACGGCAACGCCGTCTTCGTGTTCAAGGGGGAGTCGTGTGCTCCGGGAGCATCCACCGTGATCGCCGACGTGCTGGCGGGCTCGCATCCCACGTATTCAACCACCTTCACGATCGACCCCCCGGCCGTGACCCTCGCCGGTCCTATGGCCGCCACCGACAAGCACCATCATCACCACCACCACGGCTCCGACGGTGACCCACCGACGATCACCGTGACCGCCAGCCCCAACCCGCTGGTCGAGACGAGCGGCATGCCGGTGCTCGACACCTTGAATGTGACGAAGTCCGACAACTATGGAGGGTCTTCAGATCCCGCAACCGTTGGGCAGATCACCGACTACAACGGGACTCTGACCTACACGATCAACGTGAACAACAGCGGTCCTGGGGCGCTCGATGGCATCGCAGTGTTCGACCCGCTCTCCTCGGATTCCGACTACACCAGTGATACCTATACAGCCACCTCCACCGGCGGAGCCACAGGTTTCAGTTCTCTCGGTTCAGGCGACATCAACGACACCGTGGACCTGCCCGCCGGATCGTCAATCACCTACAAGGTGAGCTATGAATTCGAACCCTGTGGTCCTGCGGGATCGCTCTCGAACACAGTCATCCTCAACACACCAGCTGGCGTCACACTCAGCCCGGCCTCCAACACGACGGCCATTGACGACGACATCGGCCCTCCGTGCTGACGCTGACCCGCGCGATCTCCGGGTTCCACCGGGCGGGCAAGTGACCTCCCCATGACTATTTCTTCCAGCCTACGGATGCACACAGGATAAGTACTCCTGTGTCCGAAAGGGTGTACCGGTTCAAATCCCGCCTCGCCCACCGACCGACCGAAAAACGCCGGTCTGACGGGGAACCTGTGGGTGCCGATTATCCATCCGACCAGCTCACGCCACGAGCCGGTACTCGTGAATGAGTCCTCCGAGAACCTCCCGTCGTCGTAGGTGCGTCGGATCCAGATCCTCGATCGAATCCGACTTCACTCCGAAGTGCTGCGGAGAATGCTGAGCCACGGACCGGTGCGGGCGATGCTGGTTGTAGTGAGCGAGGTACTCGACGAGCACCTGCTCGAGGTAACGGCGACCGGCGATGAGGAGTCGGTCCAAGCACTCTCGGCGCACCGTGCCGACGAACCGCTCGGCAAAGGCGTTGGCCCGAGGTGCTCGAATCGGGGTCTCGATGATTCTCACGCCCTCAGAGCGGAAGACCTCGTCGAAGCTGGCGGTGAACTTGGTGTCTGATCTCGGATGAGGAATTCAACGGCCCGGGGGCGCTGGACGAGGAGGGGCTCAGGTTGCTGGCCTGCTGAGTCACCCACTCCCCCACGGGGCTGGCCGTGACGCCGGAGACATACACCCGTCGGGTGTCGAGTTCTATGAAGAACAGCACGTAGAGGCGACGCAGGAGCACCGTGTCGACGCTGAAGAAGTCGCAGGCCAACATGGTCGCCGCCTGCGCTCGGAGGAACTCCGACCAGGACGGACCCGATCGCCGCGGTGTGGGATCGAGACCGTGCCGGCGAAGGATGGCCCACGCGGTCGAGGGCGCCAGGCGCACACTCAGTGGTGAGCTCACCATGGATCCGTCGATAGCCCCAGGTCGGATTCTCCTGGGCCAGACGCAGGATGACTTGCACCGTGCCCGCCGGTAGAGCCGGTCGTCCGGAACGTCGGTGGGAGTACGTGAACTCGCGTCCCGCTACCAGTCTCAGGGAAGCGGCGCTGAGCGCCGGTGACACTGGTAGATCCGGCTCCCGGTCATGACCCCGGCGGGCAAACTCAACCGCTAGTCCTGCACTCTTTGCATCTCGGCGTCGCCTAGCACGTCGACAGCGTCCCGGAGCGTCGTAGTCCTATTGGCCCACATCAACGCCAATGCCGCTTCGTGCAGTTCCCGCAGGTCGATGGCGGCGAGCGCTACGCCATCGGCGCTTCGTTTTGGCCTCTCTGCCCCAGGCTTCCTGGAGCCGGACACCGGCGGCGATCATGCGCTCGATGGCATCGGTTGACTAACCCTGGCGTCTTCGCTACTCAATGGTCCAAGCGACTGCGTTACGTCCCTTCATTCGCCACGTGACACCCAGCGATCCAGCCGAGTTCAACCACTCCCATTGAGGACGTTACCTTCGTTATCAACTACAACACAGAACGATTGGGACGGGCATGAAATCGAATCGGGAAGGGCGATTGCCTCGATCTGCGTAGATGAGGACCACGGATCAGGAGAGGCGCCGTCATAGTAGTAGACGCCACCATCTGAGAATCCGGCGGCTTGCACGGCGACGCAGAACGTCGGGGAGGTGCAGGACACTCCGGTTAGCTCACCGTCAAAGGGAACGGGAGCGGACCACACCGGGTTACTATTCGTATCGGTGTAGGTGATCCCATCGCCGTCGTAATCCACCGCCTCACAGAATGATGGCGACGGACACGACAGCGATATGATCGCCGCGGAGCTGTCGATGTCGTCTGGGCTGGTATTCCACGAACCGTTGTAGGTAAATACATTCCCGGTACCGTCGACGGTCATGCAGAACGTGGCCGAGGGACAAGCGATCGAGTTGAGCCCGCCTGGAGGCAGCGACGTGCGCGTCGTCCATGTGGTGCCATCCCACATCACGGCGCCGGCGTTAGCGTCGACGGCGCCGCAGAAGGTGGGCGAGAAACACGACACAGAGGTAAGTGAGTGACCGCCAGGGTCGACCTCATCGGGGGCCGACCAAGACGATCCGTTGTAAATCATGGCGTCTCCCTCGTCGTCAACAGCCATGCAGAAAGTGGACGAGGTGCAGGAGATTGAATTGAAGCCGTGCCCCGGATCGGGATTTGAGGGGGAGCTCCAACCCGAGCCGTCGTAAAAGACGGCGTTTCCAGCCGAGGGTGGGTTTCCGCTGCCGTGCTGATACGCCACGGCCCCACAGAACGAAGTCGACGGGCAGGACACCGACGTAAAGACATAACCCGGATCAATAGAGGATGGCGCGGACCAGGTCAAAACCGTCGGAATCACCGAAGACGATGGACTCGACGGCGATCCGGTGCCATCGGCGTTGGTGGCCGTGACCGTGAACGTGTAGCTGTTGCCGTTAGTGAGCCCGAAAACAGTGCAGGACGTAGTCGTGGCCGAACAGGTCTCCCCTCCATTGGCGGGCGTGGTGGAGTCTGCTGCTGTCACCGTGTAGCTCGAGATGGCAAGGCCACCATCACTGGCCGGAGCGTCCCACGTGACAGTTGCCTGAGCATTCCCGGGCGTGGCCGCCACGTCGGTCGGGGCGCCGGGCACACTGACCGACGGTGCACCGCCCACCTTTACGCTGCCCGTAGGGGTAGTAGTGCTAAGGCCGGTGCTGGAGGCGCAGTCCGCCGCCAGTTGGGTCTCGGTCATGCCCAGGCCAGTGCTGGCGATGGACAGTCCACTGGGATATGAGCCGTGCGTGGTGGTGCCGCTGCCGAGCAGAGTCAGGCTTGGTGTGGGACTGGTGGCGATCGCATAGCGGGAGAAGACCACTTGGCTTTCACCGTCGGTCGACGGCGACCAGCTGATGGCCAGGGACACCGGCGTGTTGGCACCCGAGTTCAGGCTGGCACAGTTGCTGGTGGGCAGGGGCACCGCGACGACGGCAGTGCCGCTCTTGGGCGACGCCCCGCCCTTGGAGCCGTGGCAGCCGGTGAGCGTCTCCTGGACGAGCATCATCTCCGAAGACGCCTCCGAGGTGTCCGACAGGGGGGGTTCGAAGTTGATCGCCCCGCTCACCTTCGTGCACTTGACGGCGCCGGGTTGGGACCCGGCTTCGGGCTTGGCGGGCGAGGCGGTCGGGGTGGAGGCCGGTTCGCTTCGATGCCGGATCCGCGCCCCGTTGTAGGTGAACACCTGGGAGGAGGTCAGGTAGTCGGGCAGGCTGGCGACGACGGGCTGGGGTGGTACAAAGGTGGCGCAGGGCGAGCTTTCCGGGAAGGCCCACGCCGAGCTGTTCCCGTCGAGAGAATCACCGGCCACGTCTTCGTCACCGCACACGGTGTCGCCGCTGGCGGTTTTGTTGTCGGAATGGACTGGCAGGACGGTGGGCGCGTTTCCGTGGCTGGTGTAGTCGTCGAGGGTGTTGCCGATGACCTCGATGTCTCCACCCATCGGGTACTTCTTCGTGTTTTTGGGATCTGCGGAACCGGTGTCGAGAAAATGGGTCACGGGGGTCCCCGTGGCGGCGGCACTGCATGACTGTCCCTGACCCGTGCCCCCTTCCAAGCTCGAGTCGAAGGTCATGGGTGCGGTGTTGTTCGAGACGAGACCGCCCACCTCTCCGTCTAAGAGCCAGTCCTCGTTGGTGCCTCCACCGCTGCCCCCCACATTGGCGCAGGCGGCGACGTTCCCGCTGATGGTGAAGTCGGTACCGAGCAGGGCCGCATGCTTTTGGCCATCGGCTTTGTATGGCTGGGGGGCGAACAGACTCTGCATCGTGGTGGAGGTGTTGGCGTCGATGGCGGCATTGAAGAGCTGTCCGGCGGCCTCGGACGCTATGAGGTTTTTGCCGCCGTTGTCAAAGACGTTGTTGGCGATCAGGATGTTGCCTTCCCCGTCGTTGGGGTTGGTTTTGTCGGACTCGATGTCGACTCCATTCATACCGGGGTTGGAGAAACAGTTCCCGCCGTTGGGGGGCAGGTCGGTCGCCAGGTCGGCCAGCGTCGGATTGTTGGGGTGCGTGCAATACGACGTGTAGGTGGGAATCTCGAGATCCCCGCTGCCGTTCACCTGCGGTTCTCCTCCCAGCAACGCCCCGTTTCCGAAGGTGATACTGACATTGTTTCGCCCGACCTTGGCGCACTCGTTGCCGGTGATGGTGGTGTCCGAGGATGGGTAGTTCGAGGGGGCGGGCACCTCCACCAGGCCGGTGGCCGTCACGCAGTCCCCGTCGAAATCTTTGATGTCGTCGCCGTTGATCAGGGCCCGCTGGGTGCCGGCCAGCTCGATGGCCGAGTTCTGAATAACGCCGCTGGCGCCGGAGGTTCCGTAGGCTCCGGTGAGCTCCATGTCCTCGAGCTCGATGTCGCAGCCGCCCTCGAAAAGCCACATGATGTCGTATGCGTTGCCGGCCGGCTTGGTGTTGGTGTCGTCTGAGTTCTGACCGGTGTCGTCGGGGTCCTGGCAGTACGAAGACCCCGCCCGCGGCTTGGCGTCGGGTCCTAACTTATCGGAGGAGTCGTTGGTCTGGACGAAGGTGGCGCCGTTGCCGTCGAAGATGTAATCCTGTAGGTCGCGCAGGTACAGCTCCCCGTTCACCAGGTAACAACCGTCCGAATCGAACTGCACCTCCTCGGGTGAGGTGGGTGTTCCCTCGGGGAGGGTGTTGAGGAAGTCGTAGAGGGCTTTGGTGACGTCGTCGGAATCAACTGGGGACTGAGACGTGCAGGAACTATTGGCGCTGCTGGTGCCGTAGGGGGTGACACCGGCGGCCGCCAGCTGTGAGGGAGTGACGCAGGTGGAGGGCGGGGTGGCCATGGCACAGGGGGCCGTGCCCAGGGGGATGGCCGGCGAGGTGATGGCCGTGCTGTCCAGACCGGCGGCGATGCAGGTGACGCTGATCGTGGTCTGGGGGGGAAGGGGAGGACAGGTGCCCACGGTGGGCAGGGCCACGGCCACGGCCGGGTCTTCGACGGTGTCGCCGGTGCCGTCCGAACAGGGGGTGCCGGTGCCGCTCACCGTGGCGCCATCGCCCAACTCGCCACAGCTGTCGTCGCCCCAGGCGTAGAGGGCGCCGGTGGAGGTGAGGGCCAGATCATGGAGATCCCCCGCCGCGATGTCGTCGATGGTCACCCCGGCGGGGAGGTTGGCGATGGGGGTAGCCACCACGCCGGCGCTGTGCTGGCTTCCTCCCACCGAGCCGCTGTCGAGCTCGCCGTCGGAGTTGTCGCCCCAGGCGTAGAGGGCGCCGGCGGAGGTGAGGGCCAGGCTCTGGTCATACCCGGCCGAGATCTCGCTGATGGTGCCGGCGCCCGACAGGCCGCTCACCTCCGTGGGGGTGTCGGCGCCGTTGTCGTTGCCCGTACCGAGCTGCCCCGAGGCGTTGGCGCCCCAGGCGTAGACCACGCTGGTGGTGCCCTCGGTGCCGAGGGCCAGGGCGTAGTCGCCGCCGCCGGCGATGTCTTGCACGGTCATGTCGCTCGGCAGGCCCGTCACTTCCACGGGTTCGTCCTCGCAGTCAGTGGCACAGGCGTCGCCACCGCCGGCCTCGGTGCCGTTGCCGATGGCGCCGTTGGTGGTGTCACCCCAGGCATAGACGACAGTGTTGGAGGTGCAGGAGGGATCGACGTTGGTGTTGCACGAGACGAGGGCCAGTCCCACGTCACCCTCGGTGGCGATGGCCTCGACCGTCTCGCCCGAGGCCAGGGGGAGGTTCACCTCGACGGGGGCGTTCTGGCAGGCATCGACCGACGTGTTGGCGTCGTTTCCGAGGGCCGACGCGGCCAGAGAAGCGGCACAGGGGTCGTTGCCCCCGCACAGGTCGCTGCTCGTCTGACCACACAAGCCGTCGGCGGCGGTGTTGTCGCCCAACTGGCCGTAGTCGTTCTCACCCCAGGCGTAGACGTCACCCGCGGCCGTGAGGGCCAGGCTGAACGTGCCCCCCTCGGCGATGGCGGTGACGGCGTCTGTCCCGGGGACACCCGGGATCTTGACCCTGTGCGGGCTGGTGTCGACGGTGGTGTGGGTGACTGCCGTGTCGTTGCAGGTGACCGTGTCCGCGGCGCAGGGTGGCTCCCCTCCGAGCATTTCCCCCCCGTCGTCGAGATAGGAGGTCGTGGTGGCCGGGACGTTGTCGATCTCATAGAAGTCACCGCTTCCTCCGTCCTGGCGGTAAATGTTGTACGAGTCGAGGTCATCGGCGGCTCCACCGGGGCATCCATGTCCACTGTTGCAATACTTGGCGGCGTTCCATGCGATCTTTACTTCGATGCCGGTATTGTTGTCACCGCTGTCATCGGTGCACGATCCTGTACTACTACTCGGGGTGATCACGTCCGGCGTCGCACCGGTGTTCGTCTCGCCACCGAACCTGGTGACGGCCGTGACCTCATAGGTGTAGGTGGTATCGGGACAGAGGTTGCCGTCGGTGGCCGACTGCTCGGTGGTCGTCACCCCGCCAGGTGGCTCAACCTCGGGTTTGTCGCTATGTGTGGGGAGTTCAAGCTCTCCGTAGCTGTTGTCACCCCAGGCGTAGACCTCGCCGCCGGAGAGGGCCAGGTTGGCGCCGTCGGAGCCCGATGCCACGGCGCTGACGGTGGCTCCGGGTTCCAGGTTCGGGTTGTCCCCGGTCGTCAACGGGACCGGGAGCGAGCTCTGCGAGGTGCCGTTTCCCGGGTCGTCACCCCAACCCCAGGCGGAGCAACTGATAGACGTGTCCTCCGGGCTTCCCCCCGCCGGAATGGTGTTGGTCAAATCGAAATCCGCTTGTTCAGAGAGCCCGGGCACGGAGGCAGTGACCGTGTAGGAGCCGGCCACGGCTCCCGCTGTGAAGGTCGTCGACTCCGCCACACCGTCGGAGCTCGTCACCGTGTCGACGGTCGACCCATTGGCAAATGTTCCCATGCACGGGGCGGTGAACGTCACCGACGCCCCCGTTACCGGGCTGCCGTTCTTGTCCTTGACGGAAGCGCACAGGTCACCGAAGGAGTCACCCACCTGGGCCGACTGCGGGATCTGCTCGTTAGCGGTGCACGCCGTCGGGCCGATGGATGTGGCCGTGTCGGTCGTTGCCGCCACCTCAACCGCGCCGATAGTGCAGTTCGTACTGGAGTTGATCGGTCGATTCGACCCGGTCTCGTCTGTGGCGCCGCTACCACAAACCGAGATTCCGTTAAGGGTCGTCGACTCAGGGATGGCTCCAACGGCCGGACTGCCAGAAGAAGGCAACATAGTCTCCGGTTCGTTAGGTCCATTGTTTTCGGCGAGGGAACCGAGCTGCGGGTTTGCGTTCACTACGTCGGTCGAAGAGGTGAAGCCGCACGCGTTACCCGTAGCATCGTCCGTTAGGTTGTAACCGATGTTGTTTACAGGACTAACGCAGTTTCCGCCCGTGTTCCCTGCCACGATTGTGGCACCAACGGTCGTGGTGGTACTGCCATAGATTCCACCACCGCCTTCGCCAGACATCGCTGAATTGCCATTCGTTGAATTGTCAGCGATGGTCGTATCGGTAATTGACGCAGTGCCAAATGTGTATATCCCACCTCCTGCGCCGGAGTCGCCAACCCAGTTTGCCGTGTTCCCCGATATTGTGCTGTTCGTAATCCTTAGGTCTCCCAATTGAACGCCGTCGCTCTCCCCTTCAAAATTAATCCCACCACCGTAGGAACCTGTGTTCCCCGAGATTGTGCTGCTGGTGACTGTCAATGGCCCGTCAGCATAAATGCCGGCGCCGCCATAGTTGTCTAATGTCTTGTTTCCTGAGATTGTGCTACTGGTAATGGAGGCATTGTCAGTTTCGATTCCGCCACCTCCAAAATACCCAGAGTTACCTGAGATCGTGCTGCTGGTTATTGTTAGGCTGTCGTGTCCATCGCCTACACCGTCAGCGTTGTTAATCCCGCCACCGTCGTAAGGGAATGCCGTATTCCCCGAGATCGTGCTGTTCACAATCGTTACGATGCTGGAGTCGCTGTCGACGCCACCGCCTCCCGATCCTGTGTTATCCGAAATCGTGGTATTTGTGATAGTGAGGGTGCCGGAGTCAGTTTCGATTCCGCCGCCCGGGCCACCGTACCCGCTGCCGCAGCACTGGGCCGCCGCCATGTTGTCTGTAATCGAGCTATCGGTAATAGTAACGGTGCCACCGTCGTTGTAGATCCCGCCTCCTGCTCCATCGGAGTCCGAATCACTCACCACCCCGACCCCGTTCTCGATCGTGAGGTCATTGAGCGTGACAGTGGCATCCGATTCAACGGTGACAACGGTGCCGCTCATCGTCCCGTCGAGTATTGCGGGTCCATCTGGCTGGAATGCCGAGTTCCCAGTAATGGTGACGGTCAAGGAAGTGGAAATAACGATGTTATCGTCGATCGTACCCGACACGTCGATGATGTCACCTGACGACGCTACGCTTAGAGCATGGGAGACGGTGGCGCAAGGTAGGGATTCTGTGCAGGCGTTGCTGTCTGAGCTGCTCGTGCCGGAGACATAGAGGATCGACTGTGCATTTGCCGGTGTCGACTTAGCCAGGGTTGTCCCGAGGACACCGAATATGATTAATACGGCGATCACTAGATGAATGAAGCTCGTTCGACGAGTTCGGCAAGTCGGTGAACTTGGCTGTCCAAGATATGGAAACCTGGCTGACAGGCCCCGGGATCCTCGCATATAGACACGTCCGCCCACTCGGTCCGAGGCTCTAGGCCACCGGAGTCTTGTCGGCAGCCTTGGTTGTGCATCTCCTAATGGCATTGGAGTCCGGTCGGAACTCTTTGGTGAACCGAACCAAAGCCGCCGCCATTCGCGCACAGGAATACCCCCCGCCCCTTCGCCCCAGGCTTGCTAGAGAACCGAGAAACCACCGAAACCGGTCCCCACCTGGGACGTATCCAAGCAGAGCCTTGTCAATGGGTGTTGACCTTGTCAAGCGACTTGTGCCAGTGCTCCAGCGGAGGCCATCCCTGGGTGGATGGAACGGGACAACGTGGGTGAACTTCTGATGCTCTTGATCCCGCAGTGGCTGCGGTCACAAGGGTGCACGACCTTGAGGGCACATTCGTGGCTCTCGGTGAGCCTCCTGGTCTGACCGTCGTTCCCGCTGGACACCCTGGCTCAGCACCTGTTCCCGCACCTAGTACCGCGACCGGCAACGTTGGAGGGTCGCGTCCACCACTCCGACCTCCAGGTCGCGCAGAATTTGGTCTTC
>Ga0209415_10013195_pt1 | contig 13654 bp, 13 predicted proteins | sample PeaSoiSIISIP2007_FD_187696 | JGI IMG/M metagenome (GOLD analysis project Ga0209415, IMG submission 187696) | Peat soil microbial communities from Weissenstadt, Germany - SII-SIP-2007 (SPAdes) (version 2) | ecosystem: Environmental > Terrestrial > Soil > Wetlands > Peat | place: Germany... | reverse complement strand
CCGCTGTGTGGATCTCAAACTCGGCCGTTCGAACTCAATCCTGCCAGCCCTCGACTGGACCAAACGAAGCCTCGTCTGGCTAGATTACGACGGCAAACTCAACACGGAAGTCCTTGCTGACCTGGCGACGTTTTGCGCAGGTGCGGTTTCGGGTTCCGTCATTCTGGTCACGCTCAACGTAGAACCCGACCGGGCGCTCCCTGGCACGCCTCCAAAAGAGCAGGATGCATTCCGCCTCTCATCATTCGGTGATGCCGTAGGCGAAGACAAAGTCCCGCTCGGACTGACGGGCGATCGGCTCCGTTCGCAGGGATTGTCAGCCGCCTGCCGAAGGGTGATAGACAATGAAATCCGTGCTCAACTCACGGAACGTAATGGACCTCTAGCCGAGGAGACCAAGCTCCACTACCAACAGTTGGTGAATCTCCGCTATTCCGACGATGCCCAGATGCTCACGGTTGGAGGCGTGATTTATGAGGCGCGGCACGAGCCGCAGGTTGGAGCCTGCGGGTTCGAGGAACTGCCCTTCGTCCGCAAGGAAGCCGAGCCAATTGCGATTAAGGCGCCAAAGCTGACGCAGAAGGAGGTCAGGTACTTGAACTCCCAGTTGCCCCAACATCCTGCGGAAGAGGTTTCCTTACCAGGTGTGCCCGCGTTCGACGTGGGCGAATACGCTAAGATTTACCGATACTACCCTTCGTTTACGGAGATTCTGCTGGGATGACGGGATCAAGGACAAAGAAGCGTCCGCACAGACGCATTTCGCCGAATTCCAGCAAGGTGCCAGCCCCTGGGTTCAATCCGCACTTTCATGCGAGGCTGAAAAGGCTCGCGGGCCACTGTGGGACGCGGGTCCCGAGCTTCAGGCAGAATCGCCTGCCTCCTTCCGCCAATTCTTCGGCCGCAACCAGATGAACTGGGTTGTCCGTTCAGGTCTTGTACGAGCCGGCCACCAGACCGAGGCTCGGCTGGGGGCTTGGTCGTCAGCACCTACCACGGCTGCACTGGAAGCCGTTTCCTTTGAGGCGAGGGTACTGCGTTTTGTAGGCGGCCCTTCTGGCGGCTGGGGTAGACGGCTCGTGCGCCCTGGTCCACCGCTCCCAGGCTGGCCACCGGGGAATGGCGTCAAGGTAAGTTCCGGCCAACTGTCCGGGTTTGTTGGTGCTGGCGCGAGAATAGGCCCTATCGAAAACGGCAACGAGCTCCGCCGCAACATCGTCTGGCAACGGGTTCGCCTTGCTCCTGCACTTGCTGCTGAGTTTGTGGCGCCACAGCGTGCTCCTCGATTCGGAGATGAAGCTCTTCAGCTTCGGGCACGCTGTGTTGCCAGCGGCATCAATCAGAAGCGGAGCTGCGGCATACTTGAAGGGCATTCGCGCATTCCATCTGACTTCAACGCGGTCCTCGTGAGCTAAGACTCGCACCGGTGGCGTGAGGAGAACGAGGCGTGACCCGCTTGGCCCGCCTTGGGCAAAGGCCAAGCGCGCACCCCCGGGGATGTGGTTACTGCCGGGGTGCAGGAGGTTCGTGGCGTGGCAACCTGTGCAACCGAAGCTGCCGAGTTCCCAATATGGATCTTCACGGTAATCGGTTTTTGATCTGGGTTGCCGCAGACACACGAGAAACACCGGGAGGGGTCCCTTTGCCGGTGCGCGCGTTGGTGTCGGGCGATGGTGCATATGGTCAATTGTTGGCGGCGATCAGCCGCGGTTTTTGATTCTGGAACCAGGTGTAGAACCGCGAGGCGTCGTTGAATTCCGGCAAACGGGCGCTGCGCTGGAGAAAGCCATCCGACACGGTCAAGCCGCCCCAGGCGGCGAGCGTAGCGGGCTCCACGCGGTAGCAGGGGCGCTTGTTCGGGGCCGTGATAGCCGTGCGGAACGAGCCAATCGGAATGCACGTCTTCAGGCGGCCCGAGAGCCTTGGCCTTGCGCGGACAACGATGTCGTTCGCCGACGTGGGCAGGACGCGGCGAGTGTGGGCGTTTTGGTCCCACCGAGACATGGGCACAAGACGCGCCCCTTCAATACGGTCGATTACGTACAGGCCGATGATGGCATAGATCAGGCGCGGTTGGGGGATGATGTCGCGGAGACCAGCGTAGAAAACCAGCAGGTCGTTTTCCCGCAGTTTGGCCGAGATCTGCGCTGAACGTTGGCCCTGGTCACCGTAGGTCAGGTGCGAAAAGTCCGGATCGAGGTGCATGCCCTGGCCAGCGAGGTGTTCGGGCAGAGTCGAGCCAAAGCGAGCAAGGGTCGGCGCCAAGTCTGCGTATGGCTTCTGCAGGCCGGGGTGCAGGCGGTTGCTTTCGGGGATTGCAACGTACGCGAATTCAAGGGTCGCGCTGTTTGCCGGCCCGTTCCAGAAGCCGCCGCCGTCGCTGAGGTCGGCGCCAACACGTACGAGGAGAGCTCTCATGCAGTTGCGAGGGGGATTGTAGCAATTGGAGGGCAACGCGGCAATAGTCCGGGGCCATTCAAGCAACCCGTTCAGGGCCGCCAGTTCATTGCCCCGGGAGTTGGTCGATCCGGATCAATAGATCCGAGTTTGACGGAAGCTCTGCCACCGGCATGCCGCGGGCGGTCTCTTCCGCCAACGGTCCGCGGAGCCCACCAGGTGCGCCGTCGCTTCAAATCAGAACGAGCCCAGAGCCGTTCCATTCCGGGGGAATGCCGAGTTCCTCGGGCGAACAGCTCTGGTCGACGCATTGAAGCTCAAGGCCGTTTGCGTCGTGCAATGAGTTCACCTGGCCGTTCTTGCACAAGGCGACCAAAGAGCCCGGCGCGACGCGTTCCCGTTTCCTGAGCGCTTCGGGCACGTCCGGATCGCCCCGGAGCTTCAGGCAGAATCGGCTGCCTCCTTCCGTCAATTCTTTGACCGCAACCAGATGAACTGGATTCTCCGTCCAGGTTTTGTACGAGCCAGCCACCAGACCGAGGCTCGGATGGCCATGGCCGCGCTCCAGCTTGCGCGCCAGCAGGTCCAGGCCGAAATCCACATTGCTCAGATGCCCGCAGACATGGCGCCTCCAGGGCCACTCGATTCGGTCGAACCACACAACCCCGTGCAGGTGCTCCACGCGCAGGACCCCCGCCCCGCAGTGGCAATTCGCTTTCATTGCCGGTTGCTCAAAGGCCGGGGCGTAGAGTGCCGGGAAGCTGAACAACTGCTGGACGAACTTGCCTGTCCGAACGCGAGGCTTCTTGCAGGCCACGCCCCGGGCATGCACCGGCCGCGCCCGGCCGCCAATCCAGCGAAAATCGATCGGGACCCCACATTCCCAGCAAACTGGTCTTTGTAGCGACATCGGATTTACCGAATGGTGCCGCTCGAGCGGCGGCCACAACGGCTCACAGTTTCTCACCGCAACCCATTATTATCCAGCCTGTTCCTTGTCCGGGGCTTCTCCGCACACCTTGTTCGCACCTGCTGAAATTGACCGTGGAGCGTACAGCCGTCGGACTGGCGCGGCGATTGTGGAGAGGCGTTGGCGCGGCACGTCATGCGGCCGGGGCCGGCATCTCGGACGTGCGATTCAGCCGCTGGAAATAGTCCGGGACACGGCGCACCAGGTGGACTTCGGAACGGGCATACCGCTGGAATTGCCCAAGCAGGCGCCGGAGGTTGGCCAGTGGTCTCCAGGGCTGGTACCCGTAGTCATGGCGCACCATCATGTCGCGGCAGGGGAGAACCAGAAATCCCTCAGCGGAAGCGCGACAACAGAACTCGATGTCCTCGCATGCGGCGTCCGGGAACCACTCATCAAACCGCAAACGCTCGGCCACAAGCCTGGTGATTGCCAGGTTGCACGACGGGCCGTACAGAAGATCGCCCTCCCCCAACCAACGCCGGCCATTCAAAGTCCCGTTCATTTCGTGATAACGGTCGAACCAGGTCAGGCCTAGCGCGAGGGTGTTGCCTGACAAGATGTGCGCGTAGGGGTTGCGGCGAAAACACTGCAGACCATGAATGAGCCAATCTGGTTCCGGCAGGCAGTCGGAGTCGGTCATGAACACCACTTCGCAGTTTCTTTCCAGCAGTTGTGAAATGCCGACATTCCTCGCGGCGGCTGGCCCAAGGCGGCGTGGCTGACGAAGGACCACCAGCCGGCCATCCAAAACAGGTTCCGGGGAAGCGTCGTCAACCACGCAAATGATGGGCGACTCCGGCGTTTGGGCCAATCGAGCCAGAAGCCGGTGGAGCGTCCTCGCGGCCGCCGTGGAGGTGATTCTCGCTGGTATCACAACCCCCACCCGTGCCGGTTCCCCAATTTCATTCCGGGCGATGATTAATGGCGCGCACGCCACCTCGCGGGATGAAGTCAGGCCATGTCCCTTGCGCGGGGATGCGGAGCGGCGATAAGCCCATTCCTCCACCAGTTTGGTCAGCAAAAAAGGCACCCGCCCTCGATGACCGCTGAGTTTCTCCCACCAGTAACTCGCCGTCGGGCCAAAAGAGAGGTTCACGAGATTGCTCATGGCGTTCAGCTCATCCAGGCGCAATTCCTACAGTAGCCAAGTTCCTCTCTCCTGGACAGGAACTCCTCGCATCTGCTGCCGCGCAACAGGCGTTCGAAGGGCTGCCCGTCCAGGTTCCCCAACAGGAACGGATTGAACATGTTGCACGGAAACACGTCGCCATTGAAACAGACGCAGATTTCCCTTTCGACCGCCGGGCATCGTCGACTTCGGCCGGAGGTTGGTGCCGCTCCCGGAAGATCAAGCCGAACACCCTGGATCTGCTCGGGCACCTGGCACCGCCCCGGTCGCTGACGGAATACGTCCAGAACCTGCGCGAAATCCTGCCGAACGTCCGGGAAGCGGCCAATGACGCGCCTCACCAGCCGATCATCAGGGACATCGGAACGGACCGTGTTGAAGATCAGGCCAAGCCCGCGGGCGTGTGCGAATTCTGCCATATCTCGGATCCGGTGTAGGTTGGAGTGCTGAATCGTGAACACGAGAAACGGCGTGGCGGCGAACCGGGACACAGCTTCCAAATTCGCCATGAATTGCTCAAACCGGCAACCCCGGCGGATTTGCTCCAGTTCTTGTCGATCGGGACTGTCCATGGAAATGAACAACTGCGCGCCTGTCTCCGCCAGTGAACGCGTGATCCGTGGGTCGCGCCAGGACAGGTTCGTAAAAAGTTCTATCGCGGCGAGAGGGTGTCTATCCCTGGCCAGCGTGAGGAACTCGGCGAACGACGGATGGATCGTGCTCTCGCCGCGGCCATTCAGCCGAATGGTTTTCGTCTCTTCGGGAAGGCATGCCAGGACATGCTCGAAGAGGGAACGCGACATAAAATGCTCAGGTTTGACCGGCTTCTGACCGAAACCGCACATCACGCAGGAGAAGTTGCAGTTGTAGCTGACCTCCAGGATGACCTTTTCCATCATAATGCCGGGACCTGAGGTTGATTGCACTTGAGCACCCTACAGGGGAGATTGCACCTTCCCATAGCGGCCAGAACTTCGCGCGCATATTCCGACTTGAGCAACGTCGAAAGCCGGTCCCGCGTGATGTTGCCCAATGGCCGCTCACAGCCGGGAATCCTGGGCTGCTGGAAGCAGGTGAAAACGTCGCCATTCGGGAGCACTGAGACATTTCGACCACCAGCCACGCAGGGAGCAGTATCGGAGACCATCTTCTTGGCGGGGGCCATCGGAGTCCACTGACCGCCAAACCCGTCCTGCGTGTAATCTTGGATCGAATGGTGAATTCCCAGCCCTTCGCAAAGCGCCTGAACTCCGGCCAAGTGATCCGCCGTTTCCTTGGCCAACACGGATTGCCCGCTCAATTGGCTGGCCGCGAGCCATTTCCGCGCATTGCGCAAATTGCCGAGCACACGCTCCCGCGTGGGGCGCCCCCGCACCATTTGCCAGGTCGATTCTTTAACTGTATCCACCGACACAACCACGTGGACGTTGCACTGGGCGATGTGCCGCACAAACCGCTCATCCAACAGGACCCCGTTTGTTACCACCACGGTCCGGAACCTGAACCGGCGGGCACCCTCGATGAGAGCCAGGACGCGTTCTGCGAAGATGAGCGGTTCGCCCCCTACGATACAAAACTCGACGAGCCCAGGTAATTCGTCGAAGGCCGGGATGACCAAGCAGGGGTCCAGCGGCCTCTCGGCTGGACGCAAGCGCCAATGCGAACATTTGCTGCATCGTTCGTTGCACGCGAAGGACATCAAGTAGAACAAATGAGTCGGCTCGCACTGCATGGCCGGTAGCATCCACAAACGCCGCGGAAAAATCAATGCCCGAGACACCGTAGCAAGCTGTCGAACAGCCGTAGGCGAGATTGCCGGTTGCCAGTTCGGCCCAAGGGGATCAGCTGCCCGACGCTGGGGATTTATGGATGGTCGAGCCATCGCAAACCGAGTGGCACGCGAGGCTCACGGCTCGCTCCCGCGGCCGGTTCTCGGACTCATCTGCCTCGACCAAGAGGGAAAGGTTCTTGCGTGGAGCCCGGTGGAGCGCGTCGCTGGGACAGCCAAACCGGCGCGACGAGCGAGAGCGGCCAGAGCCGCAAGGCCGCAACGCCCGGCAGGGCCGGCGCGGCCAGAGACTCCAGTGAGGGGATGGTCGGACCTGACCTTTTCGGCTTGGCTGGCACAGTGAGCCGAGTTAGCCAAATAAACCCGCCCGTTCGCCAAGGTGCGTTCGATTTCGGCCTTCGCGCGGCTTGCATCCACACGACTGCGTGTAGCCTATAGGAGCACTTGGCGCCGTGTGGAGAACTTCAACAGGACCTCGTGTCTGGAAAAACGTCCAATTATGCCTGTTAGGCATTATCTGAACGCTCCAGGAAGTGGCGCCAGGACGGATCCCCACCAAATACTGGCGTCTGGTTCGAAGATCTCCGCGGTCAAGCGCAGGCGAAGCAAGACCAGTCGCGGCGGTAATACTTGAATACGCGCTGGCTGCGTTCCCGGTTCTCCCGCTCGGTCATCCCGGCCCGCTGGAACAGCAGATTCATGCCGCTGAAGTTGTCGCGAACAAAGTTGGCGAGTTCGCCTTGATCCAGGCGGACCCGCTGGATGGGAGCGCCCTCCCGCCGGACCACCTGCAACGATGGGAGACAGCAGAAGGTCATGGCCTGAAGAGAGGGCATCTCGAGGTCGCAGGCGAAAAACCAGAATGGCCACGCCTGGCGGAAGGACCGGTAGAACGCGCGGATCTGGGGGATTTCGTAGATCTCGCGCCGGTCTTCATCGAAGCCGTCGGCCATGAAAGCGAAGCTGTTGAAGAAGGGCCGCAACGCCGGGCCTGTGGGCAGGCGCTCCAGGCCGAACGCATCGAGGAATCCGCTGAAATCGCCGGCTTCGATGGCGGGCCGGCTGAACTGGAAGAGGATTTTGTCATCGTCGCGGAGTTGAACGTTTTTCATATCAAGGGAGGAAACTGAGTTGGCCGCAGGCATTGTTAGCGGCGGGTCATTTGGAGAACGGGTCGGGTTCGTCGGCGCAGAGCAGGGTCATGACCGGCTCGAAATGCTCATCACGATGAGCGATGGCCTTGATGGCGACCCTCCGGCCCAGGACCGTGGCCTCAAACCAAACAATGCGATGGTGAGGGCCGCGCTCCTCCCGGTCGTAGGCCTTGCTCGTGACGAACAGGAACAAGCACCAGCACAGGCATATCACGCGGGGATCGCCCGCGCGACAGGGAGCGTCGTCCGCAACCGCGCGCCACAGTGCGGGGCTCACCGCCGAGGGCATGCCGATGCCGGTGGCAAGAGCGGTGGCCGTGATGTCGAGCAACGCGCCGGCGCGTAAGGCCTCGGAGCGGCGTTGGGTGAAGGGACTACCGAGATAGCTCATGCGAGGATTCCTTTTTGTGGTTCGGCCGGTTATTCCCCGGAGGCGTTTTCTGTAGAGCCTGGCCAGGCGTTTGGCCACGATCACGACGGTGCGGGCCGCGTGAGCGGCCTGCCTGGCGGCCAACACCACGCCGAGGCGTGATGCTTGCTCCGGGCTGTGATTGAATGGCTGGTCGTTTGGGTTCATTCGATGTTTTCTCGTTGGGTTAGGCGCCGGGGGCTTTGGCGGTTCTTGCGAGGATGACGCATGGAGTGAGGTGAGCGCGGGTGGCGTGATCCTTCATCACGCGGAGAAGGCTTGTTCTCCTGGCACTTGGTGCTCGAACTGGACTTCGCGCAACTCGTAGAGACCCTCGAGGCCCAGTATCGAGGCAAACCCATCCACCAAGCCGTAATGGCCCCCAGGCGCGATCTGGGCTGCGCTCGCCTCCCACTGGCGCAGGAGCCGGAGGGAGAGGTCAAACGTCGGCAAGGCTCGGCAGGGCACCGAGAAGTCGGTGGCGCCGGCAAAGAGATCATCGCAGAAGACTCTCCAGGCTCCGTCCATCGCCAAGGCCGGCCGCCAGAGCGGTCGGGGCAGGACTCTGAGCAGGCGGGCAAGATCGTCGTCCCTTACCTTCCCCAACTCACCCACGAAGTCGTGCAAGGTGAGGAATTGCGCGGGTGCCAGGATGGGCAGATGCGTGCGCAGTCGCCGCTCGACGAGCATGTCCAAGGGCAGGTTGCAGACAATATCCCGGACAAGATCAGAGGCTTGCTGGATGGTCCGATGAATCACTTCCTGGCCGACTCCCTGGCGGCGCAGGTCGTGGGCGAAGCCGGTGAAGAGGCCCGACCAGGAGGCGTCCTGGGCCGGCTTCGGGCTAATGGCCCGGAATTTGCCTGCACGGTGGGCCTCCGCCTCTAACTGGACACGCACCAATTGTTGGCCGAGCAGGTGCAGTCGCGCCAACTCCGGAAGGCCAGGCGGGCCGCCTACCAAATGGTGGTCGCGGTCATTGGTCCAGGCGAACTGCACCCAGCCTGCCTCTTCCTTTTCAAAGCGGGTCACGCGGATCGGGACTCCATGCTGCACTTCGAGCCGCCGCCGGAATTCCTCCAAGGCCTGGCGCATCGGCTCGATGTCACGCCGCGCGAGATGCTTCTGGACCTTCAGGTGGAGTTCCCTGGCGGCGGCGACGAAGGGAGCAGCATGCCCCGTCTGTTCCGCTTGCCTGGCCTGTTTGAACAGCTCATCGAGCCGGGCCCGAGATTCTTCCGCCTTGCCCTGTTGAAAAAGGGCCTTGGCGGCTCCAAGCTGCGGGCCAGGCTGATGCGGGTCCAGCAACAGCGCCCGGCCAAAGGCTCCCAGGGCCTCTGCTTCCCGGCCCGCCCGGACCAGGGCCTGCCCCAGGAGCTCCAGTGGGTCCGGATTGGAAGGGTCGCGGTCCAAGGCCATCCGCGCCAGGCCCTCGGCGTTCTCGTGGCCGCCCTCCCGGAGCAGTAGCCAGCCGAGGCTCATGATCGCCCCCATGTCTTTCGGGTCCACCAGCAGGATTTGCCACAGGGTGGTTATCGCGTGGCCGAAGTCACCCGCTTGGGTGTATGCGCGGGCCAACTCGCGCCGGGCAGCGTGCAACGAGGGCTGGAACCGCAAGGCCTGCCGGCAAAGGGCGACTACCCGCTCGTGTTCCCCTTCGCGGGCGCGCCGGCCAGCCCGCTCCAGGAGCCGGGCGGCTTGGGCCTGGTCCTCTTCGGATTCCACGGCCCACCGGATGAGCACGCGTGCATCCTCGAGCTGAACCGAGAGGGGCCGGTCCAGAAAGTCATAGCGCGAGCCGATGTCGGCGCACAGCGTTTCGGGGCTCCCGTCGCGTGCCAGCGGGCGGCCCTCGAGGGCGGGTATTGTGACGAGGGTTTCCAGAGGGATGCTGATTTCGTTCATAGGTGGGGCCGGGCTTCGCATGAGCTAGTTGGATTTAGTTGTGTCACGACTTGCTTTTGGCTTGGTTCTCTTGTGGCCGGAGGCCTCCTCTGGGCGATGCGCCAATCCGGCGCGCGGAGCTGACGATGAGGAAGGGCCAAACCACTCGCACTGGTCTTCATCGAAGCCGTCGGCCACGAAGCCGAAGCTCTTGAAGAGGGGCCGTAACGCCGGGCCTGTGGGCAGGCGCTCCAGGCCGAACGTCCCGAGGAATTCGCTGAAATCGCCGGCTTCGATGGAGGGCCCGCTGAGCTGGAAGAGGATCTTGTCACCTTCGCGGAATTGAGCATTTTTCATATCGGGACAGGAAACAGAATTGGCCGCCGGCATCTATGGCGAGGGCCATTTGGAGAACGGGTCGGGTTCGTCGGCGCGGAACAGGGTCGTGAGCGGCTAATCCGCAAGACTCGATGACACCGCGAATCGAGTCCTTCCACGCAACCTTCGCCTGCCCGCGCAGTTTTCGAGCCAGCTTGAGGATTTGGGCGTCCGTCTGCGCCGCCTTGACCCGGTCACACGCGGCTTGAATCCTGGCATCCCCGGGCCGCACCCGCTCGTCCACCTTGTTCATTCGACCAATCCACACCTGGTCGTTGACCAGGGGCTCAAGGGCGAAAAAGGTGCGCTCCGCGTCTTCGCTCCCGTCCAGCATCGGCTCCAGGCTCACGCTGGTCCGAAAACCGGCCTCAAAGGCAAACTTCAGACACGACACCCGCTCGGCGATGCTGGGCGCGCCCGGTTCCCAGAATGAGGCTAATTCCTCCTGCAAGCTGCCAATGGAGAAGCGAAACAGGAGGCGTTCTTTGTGCCGGCTGACCTCCGCGCAGATTCTCTCGATGCACGCGCGGCGGGGCTTTGAGACGAGCAGGACCTGGTTGCCGGCCTCGAGCAAGCGGTGAAGGTTTTCGACGGCCCCTTCCAGGTAGAAGGGGGTGATGTCGTGGACGGTCGGAAACATGACCACCTTATTCCGCGGGACTTTTGGCGGCTTGGCGTTCAGGGTCTCCGCTGACCATTGATCGGGGTGGGAAATCAGTCCGTAACGGAGCGCCCACTCCCGGCCGTAGCAGTAGCGGCAATTATTGGCACGGCCACGGCCAATGTTGGAGCTGACGTCTGACCATTCCCGGGTTCCGGTGGTGCTTTTCATGATAGCAGTTGGGTGATTCTTATCGTTCGCGTTTGGTCTTGCTTGTTCCTTGGCCGCAGGCTTCTTCAGGGAGCGCCCCGGCCAACGGCTGCACGCCGAGTTGGTCAGATTATTGGGGGTTGGTTGCGGAGGCCGTTCGAGCCACCCACGCAAAGCCCCGATCTGGGGTTAGTCAGGCCGCTGCAACTTGGCCAAAACCGAGCTCCGGGCCTGGCCAGCTTCCGCCCGGCCGTGTGGGCTTGTTAGCCATGGGTGACGAAATGGGTGGCCAAGGCTTCCCAATCGTTGGGGTGGGCACGCATCGTTTGCAGGACCTTGCGGAGCGTTCGCAGGCTGGGCTGAGCGATTCTCGGGGCGAGCCGCCGGATAAAGTCCATGGCCATCTTCCTCTGGTCGGGAGTGGCCTTGATTGTCAGGTGGGGGAGGATCGCCTCCATGCGCTCCAGGATCTCATGGCGGGTCATCTCGAGGTCCATCAGCAAGCTGCGGCTACGGATGGGCGGATCAATCTCGCCCAAGCTGTGGTTGGAGATGAAGATCACCTGGCCAGAAAACTCAAAGCTCTTGGGCAAGGGATCGGCGGTCCTGGCCGCGGTAAGCCAACTGAGCGTGCGGGTCTCGTCGGAATCGAGCGCGCCCTTGAGCAGGGCGGCGGCGGTGGGGTCGAGCAGGGCGCTGTCGCAGTCATCGAAGACGGTCAAGCGACCATTGTTGGCGTAGAGCTTTTCATAGAGCGCACGCGGGGAGGAGAAGCCCTTTATCACAAAGAAATCGGCATTCCGCGCCAGCCCCATTGCCAGGAGGGTGCGGACCACCCCGAAGGATTTTCCCAGACCTGGCGGGCCGACGACGATCAGGCTGGGTGCAATCCCATCGGCGACGACTTGAACGGCTTGGGACAGGAGGTGAAACCGCAGGGGAATCGGCAGGCGTGGCCCGGGGGAACCGCCGCCGGTGGATGGGCGCGCCGTTTGTCCAGGAGTCGACGGAGGGACAGCGGAGGGGCCCTGGGCAATTGATGGCGTCGGGCGAGGGTCCGTAGGACCGGTGTTGGCTCGGGGACTTGGGGTGTTGTTGCTCATCTTGGGTATCGGAGAGTTGATGGGTTAGCGGGACAGGCCGATGTCGGCGAGGGTGATGCCGGGGACGGTTTGGCCTCTGACCAAGGCGCGAGCGATCTCTTTCTTGAGGACATGGGCGGCGGAACCGGCCTGGACCTCACCGGTCCAGAGGCTCCTTGGGTCGGCGATGCCCAGGGCCGATAACGAGGCGGGGATATCGATTTGCCCATGCTCATCGCGCCGGAGACCGAGCGGGACGTCAGACCGGTCGGAAGGAGAGCCCGGCAGTGCGTCTTCCCGCTCGGGCCGATGCTGGTTGAGTTTTCCGGCTCCGGCGGATAGCCCCCGCACCTTGCGCCTTTGGCCGACCAGCATCTTCAAACGCCCGCCGGCCGAATCGGGGCGAAAGCGCTGGGTCCAGAGCACGGCGGGATCTTCGATCCCGAACCAGGCAAGGCTGGTCGCGATGTCCAGCCTGTTGGTTCCGGGAATGCGTGGCAGATCCGCCGCCGGGAAGGTGCGCAGGTCCCGTCTCGTTGGGTCGAGCGGTGGCGAGGTGGGCATACGGCCCTGTGAACCCAGGGCTGTCTTGAGCACTGCGCCGGCCGTGCCGCTCTCGAACCTGTGTTGCCACAGCAAGGCACCGTCGGCTAATCCGAACAATCTGAGACCGGCATCGACGTCAACAGTGCCGCGGGATGTCCGCGGCAGAATATCGGCCGGCGCCTGGAGATCGGACAGCGGACGCGGCGCTTCGTTGGGCTCGGTAGCCGTGGATAGGAATTGAGGACTTTCCGTCGCTGACGGCTTGTCAGTCGCAGGCCGGGCCCACTCAATTTCGAATACGGTAACACCAAAGAGTCGTAGTCTCATCACGTGATTTTTTGTTTGGCAGAGTTCTTTCACGCTGGATGTGCCGTGAGGTCTGTTGGCGGCGGTGAAGCGATCCTGGTGTGCCGCGGTGCGAATGTCCGCGCACAGAGACTCCTCACAGGCCTGTCGAGGCCTCGACCAAATTCACGCCGCGAGCCTTGAGCAAAGCGGCGGCGAAGGCGCGGACCTCCGGTGTGGGCGGGGCCTCCGGCACTAGCTTGGCTAAAGGCCCCTCAGGCGGCTCGGGAGGCGGCACGATGGCAGGTCCCAAGCCCGAGAAGCGGCCGCGCCCGTCCCGGAGGATGGGCGCCAACCGTTGCCGGTAGAAGCCGCCGACAGCCTCGCCGCTGAGCACGATGCACTCCTCGCGCCGGGGCGATTCCGAGGATCCCATGCCCGGGGGCAGGCGCTCGCCCGGCTTGGCTTCGAGCACCCAAGCCTCGACTGCCAGGACCACTGCGGTGGCGGCCTGGGCAGTGCAGATGAGGCGGGCATCGGTGGCGAATTCCTTTTTCTCCAGCTCCTCGTTCACCGGCTTCGAGCCGAGCAGGAACAGGCCGTCAGCCGAGGCCGCGAAGATAGAGGGCAACAATGCACCGTCTTCGCGCATCGCGTCCTCCGCGTGTCCCTGGGCGAGGTCGAGGAGAGAGTCGAGTTGGGCCTCCGGCGGTCCTTGCACAAAGGGAGGGAGGTTGGGGTCGGGTCGGAATGGGGTGCCATCGGGTTTCATGTTGTTGTCGTTTTCCGTTGATTTCTTGTTGGCCGGGCATTCGGC
>Ga0209415_10013194_pt1 | contig 13654 bp, 16 predicted proteins | sample PeaSoiSIISIP2007_FD_187696 | JGI IMG/M metagenome (GOLD analysis project Ga0209415, IMG submission 187696) | Peat soil microbial communities from Weissenstadt, Germany - SII-SIP-2007 (SPAdes) (version 2) | ecosystem: Environmental > Terrestrial > Soil > Wetlands > Peat | place: Germany... | reverse complement strand
AGAATCGAGGCCAAAGCGTTGCAGATAAGCATCTTACAATCGAAATCGCTATGCCGGGAAAATGGAACTTCCGTTACAGGCGGACCATTCGAGACTTTCACAGCAAGCCCCCGCAGTATATCAGCGCATGTTGCCCCTTCTTCAGCTTTCGACGACAACGCCGGAGGGCGTTGCGCAGGGGGTTGAACGCGGTTAACGCCCAAGCAGAGCCGGCACATTTGAGCGATGCGGTGCGACACTCGAACGTGCTTCTAGTCCGCCCGATGATCCGGCTCGGAGAAAAGCTGATCTGCACTTCAAGTCGGACGTTGTTCAATAAGGTTCACCGCGGGCTGCCATACCTATGCCTTGAAGCCCGAACACATCCCGATGAAGACAAGACACGGCCTCGAGACGAATTCGGCCACATTTTCGAGTCCTACGTTATTTGGTTGATGAAACAATGGATTGCAGGGAGAGAGGTTCGTCTAACGACGAACTACTGGATTTCTCAACCGGGTGGCCCTGCCGAGCGAGACATCGTAGCAATCCGCGGCGAGACGGCTTACCTCTTCGAGGTGAAGGCAACGGTCCCCGCGATGAAGATTCGGCAGTTCGGGAGTCTGGAGGATTTGGTGGCGCTCCACCGGAAGGCCGGCCAGCAGGCATACACTGCAGCAGAGGCCTTGATTTCTGGGAACGCCTTCGAGGACAAGAACCTGAGAAGCCCACTGCCGAAGCCGAAACGCGTCGTGCCCTGCGCGATCACATACGAATTCCTCGCGATCCGCTGGCCGTATAGTGATTTCTTCGAGCGCGCTTTAGAGGAAGCGGTTGGGAGGCCGTTGTTTTCTGGCCGAGATGGAATTCTGCCCGTTCAGACATTGGATATTCAGCAAGTTGAGGTTTGGGATGATTTGTTCAGTCTTCCCGTAGAAGTCGGTCGGCTATTCCAAGCCCTTGAGCGCAGGGCATTAGACCCATCCAAGCGGTATCGCGCTTTACCAGAGGACTCCCGAAACAGCTTTCGCGCTGATTACGTCGAGAACCCGGGTGTTGTGAGACGAATGGTGGACGCCGCTGAGCAAGCTGCCGGTCGAAGGTTGAAGCAGATATCTGCACAGGACGGCGATTTCAGAAAATGAGCGACACCGACCAACCCGGATCCACGCCACGGGTGGGGCCACCAGCTTCGCTCCCGCGCCGGACGACAAGGGCAAGCCCATCACCGTCATCGGCACGAACTCCATCCGCGCCTGCTTCGACGCACCTTTCTGGATCAACGGGCGCTCGAACTCGGCCAGGGCCGTGAAAATGTGGAAGATCAACCCGCCGGGGTCGTCGTCGTGTCGAGAGTTTCCTCCCCCAGGGACATGAGGCCGGCCTTGAGGTGCCGGAGGTCCTCGTCCAGGACCATTAGATAGCGCCGGGACCGACCAAGGCGCTCGGACGCACAGCTCCCGCTACTCAAGAGGGTGCCCGCAAACGGCAGGTGTGGCGAATTCGCTTGAGGCTCTGCATGGGATGTCGGATGTTCTCGGAAGCTGGTTCGACCCAAAAACGCGAAATGAAACCATTTCGGCCCGCCAAACTGATCTTGCGCAAAGCACCCCTCTCCGTGCCGTCTATGATCCAAGCTCTCATTGCCGATTCCCGTTCCAGCCTCGCGCGTTTCTTTAGTTTTCTTGCTTGCTGCTGTACGCTGGCCTGTGCAGGCCAGTTGGCGGCTGGCGCAAGCGCCGAACATGTCGTCGTGATCGGATGTGACGGCATGGGTAGCGTGTCGTTTACTCCGACTAATGCGCCGGTGATGCACCGGCTCATGCGCGAGGGCGCCTGGACGTTGCGCGCGCGTGGTGTCTTGCCCACGGTCAGCAGCCCGAACTGGGCCTCTATGATTATGGGCGCCGGTCCCGAGCAGCACGGGGTGACCTCCAATGAATGGCAGACCAACAAGTTCGAGATTGCACCGACTGCGGTCGGCCCCGGGGGAATGTTCCCCACCATCTTCGGGCAACTGCGCGCCCAACGGCCCGATTCCCGGATAGTGTGCGTTCATGACTGGGACGGGTTCGGCCGTCTCCTCGAGCCCGGCGCGCCGGATGTGCTGGAGAATGTGAAGGGCTCTGCTGCAACCGCCAGGCGAGCGGCCCTGCTCATCAAAGAGCTTAAACCCAACTTCCTTTTTATCCACTTTGACGATGTCGACCATGCGGGCCACGAATTTGGATGGAAATCCGCGGAGTATTTTCGTGCTGTCGAGGACATGGATGGACTGGTCGGGCAGGTGCTGGCGGCCTTGGACGAGGCCGGGATTCGAGACCGCACGGTCGTTCTGGTCACCGCTGACCACGGCGGCGTCGGCAAGAAGCATGGCGGCGCGACCATGGAGGAGCTCGAGATTCCGTGGATCATTGCCGGTCCCGGAGTGCGAGTGGGCCATCAAATCCAGTCGCCGGTCAATACCTACGACACGGCAGCGACACTCGCCATGGTTTTTGACATCCGCGCACCGGCAACCTGGATTGCGCGACCAGTCAAAGAGGCCTTCACCGGAGGTCAACGCTGAGGCGCTGGTCCAGCTTTTACGGCGGCTCAGCCATGAACCAGAACCAGGGGTAGCCATGTTTGGTCCGGAGTTTGCCTGGGCGCGCTACTTAGGCGTGCTTGGTCCAGCCAGGCATCGTTACCGCGTGCGACCGTGTTTGCCCCTCCCGCGCCTCGTCGCCAGATCTGCAATCCTTGCACTGACACTTGGTCCCGCGGCCAAAGTCGAAGTGCTCCAGCACGGCGATGGCCTTCTGCGCTTCCTCCGGTGAGCTCATGGTGACGGAGGCGAACCTGCAAGGGCGGCCGGTGGCACGGTCGCTTCGGTGGCACACCCGGAATACGGGCGGGTCAATTCCCTTTACTGGTCGTCCGGGAAGGACGAGCCCTTGCCCTGCTCGTAGCAGCCGACGAGGAAGGCATAGAGGCCGCGGCGGCCTCTGGAGCCCCAGGCAACGCCTCCGGTGAGGAGCTCATGGCCCCGGACCGCGACGAAAAACTGCGCGCAGTCACGCTCGCGGGCGACGTAGAGAAGGATCTCAGGGTTGCCCGGCATTTCTCCCTGGCCGCGACTCAAGAGCGACGACATCACGGCGACGAGCCAGACTGGCGGGGCAACCGAGTAACGCCTCGCCCTGAGGCAGTTGAACTTCAGGTGGATTAGCCGGACAGGTTTCTCGCCGCAGCGCAAGGGGTTGTGCATGTGGATGCGTCCTTTCACGCCGCCCATGCCCGGTTCCCTGCTTGTTCGCTCTCGAAGAGGGCGCGCGCCCTGGTCCAGAGCTTGCCCAGCTCGACGCCCAGGATGTCCTCTTGCGTTTCCTCGGCACACCTGATGATGACCGTTTCCTTCTCGAACCGGGCGCTTCGCGATGGCCGGCAAGAGCACTTCGGCCATCCATGGCCAGCGTGGCATGGACGGCGCGGAGCCGTTCCCTGAAGCCCTGGCAGACCGGGGCTTCGGGCTGGCCGCCGCATTCAGAAACTCCCAAAGGCTGGACGCCCGCTGCGGCCCCCAAGCCAACCCGCATTCGGCCACAGGCACGGCCCGGTAGGCGATCTGGATCAGAACCGCATCCCCGCAATAGGCCCATGCGACGGCGAAGCCCGGCATCGCGGGAACGGCCCCGCCCCACTCCCTGAGCAGCGGCTGGAGGAGGGCGTAGAGGCCAGGGTCCAACTCGGCGTCGCGATGCTCGGTGGTGCGGCCGGTGTTGAGCGTGATATGCAGCAGCGGCGGGGCGCCGGCAGACGGACCTTGGGCCTCCGGCGCAGGATCTGGGGAGTTACTCGATCTCACGTCTTTCGCGTTAGGCCATGTATCTTCCTTGACCGGAGGCGTCTTGACAGGGTGCTGTGGCCACGCGAATGCCGTAGCCCGTCGGCCGAGAGGAGGCAAGCGAGCACGCGGCTGCTGCAGCCTGGCCGTTCCGGCTTCGGCGACCTCCACCATCTTTAGGAACGCCTCCACCTCGGGCCGGGCGCGGCGGTCTCCGGGAGGATCATCGGCGCGGGACGGGCGGTGAACTGGACGCGGCACTCATTCGCCAGCGTGGCTAGCCCGTGTCGACCGAATCCGACGCGATGATGCGGCCGTGGGCTTCGCCGTCCTCGTGGGTCCTGGCCTTCCACCGGATAAAGTCGAAAACGTCAACAAGTGGCGGGCTGGCTTTGAGCACGACCGCCAACGCCTGGCCGGCAGCGCTGGCATCGCGCTCTCGGAGGCAGGAGAGTATCCCCTTAGTTTGGCCAGTATTCTTCCCCGGCAACCTCAGATCGGGTCGTGCTTTGCCGCGAGCTTCACGGTGGGCACGGCTCACCAACGCAATCTGTTCCACTCAGGCGCGTCCGGCACCTGGGTCAGCGGGAGCGGATACGTTCGGTCCTGCTTGGGCTGTGCCGCATGTTTGCTTCTGCAAAAGGCGATTCATTATGCTGATTTCATAGCCGTGATACGGCGCTCGCTCCAACAGGGTCCAGCCATGGCGAGCATACAGGCCCTCGGAGGAGGGCGTCCACAGGTATAGGCACGGCAGAAGCAGCCGCTCGGCCTCGGCCACGATCCTGCCGACCAGCACCGAACCGATCCCCCGCCCCCGATATTGCGGCAACACGAACAACCCCCCGAGCCACGGCGTCAACTCGGGTCGTATATCCAGGTCCTGTGGCTTTAGGGCAATCGTGCCGAGAAGCTGGTCGGCATCAAAGGCAACCAGAGCCAGCGGCAACGAGTCGGTGCGGCAGCGATCCCTCATGGACTGGGCAAAATCCTGGCCGGACTTGCCCGTGGCCTCAAGGAGAGTTCGCCAATGCTCATACATGTGCTGCGTCAGCACCGGCACAAACTGCTTCTGGTTGAACAGGTAATCAACCTTCATGCCGGTGCGGTCTTCCGGGAAACACACTCACGCAAACATGCCCGGAGAAATGCCGAAACCAACGGGTGCGGCTCCGCTGGCGTCGAGCCAAGTTGCGGCAGGAACAGGGTGCCGACGAAAAACGAATGGGCCTCTAACTCGACTGCCCTTACGACGCCCTCATCATCTGACCCGACGATACGCAACCTGCCCGACCGCAGGGTTCCGACATAATCGGGGTTCACCCCAAAATTGCAGTAATACATCTCCTGAACCGTGGTGCGTTCGTAGGCGCGAGCGACCAGCGACCTCGGCTGGAGCCGGATCGCCATCGTGCGGCCCACCAGCGAGCAGGACAATCGAGAAATCACCAACCGCGAGCCGTTCGGCTCAGTTTCCTCATGTTGAGCATCCGCGATTCCCAGGACGTTCCGAGCGTATTCCAGGATGATGTGCTGGAAACCGCCACAGGTGCCCAGCAGCGGAATCCCCCGATCACGGGCCATGCGAATGGCCAGCATGGCCCCTTCCATGCTCTTGTAGGGGCTGGCCGGAGCGATCCACAGGCCGCTGACCCCGGTCAACCGATCCAGACCACCCGGCTCTGCCAGCTCCGGCGTGCTGATCCAGCGAGACTCGACCTTCGAGTCAAGAGCCGCCGAAGAATGGCGAATGGCTTCGTTTGTGGCCAGGTGTGATCGATTGGCCGGATTGAGATCACCGATAATAGCTATCATGTTCGAGGGCATTCATCAATCTCCGGTGGTCCAGCCATTCGTCAAGGGGCGTCCCCTCGAATGGTCCCGCACTTCCATCAAGACGTGAGCTGCCCCTCCAACTCCTCGCCATAGGATGCGCAGGTCCACGATCCTGTCCCTGGGGCACTGGAGCAAGTAATGTATCCGCCCTGCTCAGAGGTGCAAGAGAAGTTCGAGCCGAGGCGGCGCTCCGGCGTCATGGTCGTCAGCGCCGTGGCGATGTCGAGGTAGGCGTCGCGCGACCACGTAGATGCGCCAGCGCATCTGGAGCACATCGGGATGGGCACGGTTGGCGGCAGCATTCTGCTCCAGTTAGTGATTGGCGGCGGTGTAATCGGCCAGGCCGGTCCAGCCCCCAGCGGCTTGAAGGTGCCCGGCGTCGGGCGGCAGTAGAGGCATCGTGGTTCGCGTAGGCCAAACCGGAGAGGTTCTGGGGGCTGGTCGTCACTCCCGCCGAGGTTCGTGTCATCCGCGTTAGGGATTAGGCCAGTGGTATTCCTGCGTGATGGCCTGCACGATGCGCTTCACGGCTCCGGAGTTGTCGTTCGCGTTCATTAGGACCGCCGCACCCTGCCCAGCCTCGGCGTAGGCTACCACGAGGGCGTCGAACCCCTCGTCGCGACCGCCGTGCGAAAACCGGAGCGTCTTCCCGCTGCCCTCAAGGCTCCAGCCCAGCCCCCAGCCGCTCTCCTGTTTCAACGTCCCCCTGACTGCGCGGACCAAAAGGTCAACGCCTCCGCCCAGGCCCGAGCCGCTCTTCTGGTCAGTCAACATCTGCCGGGCCATCGACTGTGAGAGGACCGGATTGGCGTCGCCCGCCAGCGCCTTCTGGATACCGATTGCGAGCCGGGCCAGGTCTGAAGCCGTCGTCCACAGGCCCGCCGCCGCCATCTCCGGGTAAATGTGGCGCCGGCCCTCGACTTCCTTTCCGTTTGCGTAGTAGCCGGTCGCTGCCCTGGCGACGAGGCCGTCCGGCAAAGGTTGCTCGTAGGTGCTTGACCCCATTCCGAGCGGTCCCAGGACGGCCTCCCTCATGAATTGAGGAAACGGCTTGCCCGTCACGTCGATGAGCATCTGCTGCATCACCGTGTAGCCGCCGCCAGAGTAGCGCCATCGGCTGCCGGGAATGACATCGACCCGAATCGCTGCGGTGTTGGCGGGCTTCGCGCCGTCGAGTATCTGGACCAGCGTGGGGACGGGCTTGCCCGCCGCATAACCGGGGAAGCCGTGAACCGTCAACCCCGCGCTGTGGCTGAGGAGGCGGCGCAATGTGACTTTTTGGTCCTTGGTCAGATCATTCTCCGGGACTTTCCACGTCGTCAGGAATCGATTGACACCCTCGTCCAGGGAGAGCTTGCCTTGCTCGACTAGGCGCAACGCGCCGAGCGCCGCCACTGGCTTGCTCACTGACCCCGCCTGGAACAGAGTCGAGGTCGTGACCGGCATCTTGCCGACCTGGTCGGTGAAACCGTAGCTCCTCGCTCTAGCGATTTCGCCTTTCTCGATGATGGCGAGCGACAGGCCCGTGATGTGATGTTTTTCCATCTCGGCGGAGACGACCTCGTCCACCTTCTCGGCGCTGCTCGTGGGGGGACCGGCCATGAGCAACAACAACCCGAGGCCGGAGGCAATGGCCGTGCGCCAGCACACTCGCTTTCCGATGGGCTTGGCGCGTCCGCCCTCTCGCGGGCTGGCCAGGTTGGAGGGCCGGGGGCCAGTATCTTCGATGCTCTCCGTCATAGTTGTTTCGTTTGACGATGCCCTACGCCGCGTTGAAGACGTGCAACCGCGATTTTGCGCGAAGTGGGCGACCCCGACTTGGAGCCGCTGTGGGACAGCCTGCGCGAGCCATCCAGCGCCATGAGCTTGAGCTTCCTCGGGTCGCCGATCTCGAACGATTTCTGCAGCCAGCGCCTGGCCTGCTCCAACCGGCCCAACTGGCACTCGTAGCGGGCCAGGTTGCAGCCGATGGCCGCGTCCTCCGGGAACTTCTCCACGACCGCCAGGAGATTGTCGCGGGCCTCTGCCGTGCGCTTTAATTCGTGGGGCGCGTATGAGCGGTGGACCCAGCCGAGCGCCTGCTCCGGGGCGAGCCGGACGAGCGCGGCGGCGATGTCCAGTGCGGCCTCCCACTTCTTCGCTGCCGCGTAAACCTCCCAGCGCACCTTGAGCACGTCCGGGTGCGCCCGCAAACTGGCCGTGATTCCGTCCAGCCCAGCGTCGGCTTCAACGTAGTTGCCCAGCTCCAGCCAGGCCTGGGCTGCCCGAAGGCGAAGAGTGTCGGGTGGTTCGAGAGACTTCACGCTGTTTTTCCAGTCATCAGTCTCCAGTCGTCGTGGAGGATTGCCAGGAGCACCACGTCTTCAAACACGCCCCACTTCCGCACCCGCTGGCGCAGCAGCCCCTCCCGTTTCATGCCGAGCTTTTCCAGCACCCGGCCCGACGCTGGATTCCTTACCATGTGATGGGCGTAAACGCGATTGAGCTTCAACTCCTCAAAGGCATACCGGACAACCCGCCGTGCCGCCTCAGTCGCGTAGCCCCTGCCCCATGATGGCACCCCAATCCAGAAGCCCATTTCGGCCTGAGAATGTTCGGCATCGATTTCGCGCAGGCCCACAGCCCCGATTAACTGAGCGTCCTCTCTGGTTACAACGGCAAACACAATTTCTTTGCCGGTGCTGGACTGGCTTGTGCGGGCGGCTATCCATGCCCGAGCCTGCTCCTCGGAGTAGGGGTGGGGGATGGTGGTGGTCGTGTCGGCAATCTCGCGGCTTCCCGCCACCTTGGCCACGGCAGCCGCGTCATCCGGCGTCAGTGGCCGCGGCACGAGGCGTTCCGTCTCCAGGGTGGCTGGTTGCATCATGGGGCTGGCCAGACTTTGTCCAGGGCCGCTTTCGCGAACGCCGCGACCTCCGGCTCCTCGCTCGCTCGCGGCCCGGCAACGTTCAACACGTTAATCTTGTTGTCATGGATGAAGCGAAGCAGATCCCGCTCCGGCGATGCTGCGCCGCCGCCCTCCCGCGATATGTGAATGACCGGCTTGCGGTGGTCATGCGCCAGCTCATCCCACGAGTTGAAGACGTGGGTGACCTCGTGACGGGCAAGGCACCGGGAGTATTCCGGCTTCAACCAGCCCCGATTTCGCATCTCGACGCCATACGGCCAGCCTTTCGGCAACTGGCCCAGGAACTTGTCCAGCTCGGCGATGAAGTCCCGGCCATGCTCGTAGTCGGTCGGCAAGAACCGGGAAAACTCGAACATCAGCAGGCCGATGGCATGGTGCATAGCCTCGCACGGCTTCAGGAACGCCTTCACGAACAGCTCGGCATTGAGGAAATTCGCGTTGGGCTTCCCGGCCTGATGGCCGAACCGGTCAAGGTTGGGGTATTTCTTGATGGTGATGGCGTCGGTTACCTTGAGGCCGAACACGAAGTCGTCCGGCGTCTGGCCGACCATGCCCTCCAAATACGGCTGGCTCGGAAAGTTGCAGTAGGCGGCATCGACGCAGACGGTTTTGAAGACCTCGGCGTATTCCGCCAGGCAGTCGCGCTTGAACCTGGTTTTAGCGAACTTGCCCCGGTATTCGTAGCGGGCGCGGTCGTAAACCGTCCCGCACCAACCGGGGTATTTCCAGGAGGACGTGCCGACGTAAACGCCCTGCGCCGCCAGGGAGGCAGCCCGCTGGGCCAGGTCCTGCCGGGTGAGCGTCACTTAGTTTTGAAATTCCTGAGCGCCGTCTCGATGGTCTTCACGTCTTCCCCCGACACGCCGGGCGCTGCCTTTTTCATCATCTGGATGAACCAATCAATTTCCCCCGGCTCCCCAGGATAGCCGATGTTCTGCCCGTCGCGCTCGGAGTTTACGATCAGGGCACCCTTCGCGTCCAGGAACGCGGAGTATGGCAGACCCGCAGGACCGCCAAGGTCCTTGAGCAGGGCGTCGGCTCCCGGATTTTCCAAGGCTTTGTTCTGGCCATGTTCTTGGACCACGAGCTTGACCGGGATGAAATACTTTTCAAAGACGGGCTTGATGTCGGGCCGGTCCAGGAACGCATCCAGGCGTTTGCACCAGCCGCACCAGGAAGCGCCGAAATGGAGGAAAATGGCCTTCTGCTCAGCGGACGCCTTTGCCTTCGCGGGAGAAAGAACCTGGTCTGCGGTCGGCGCTTCTGCGGAGGCGATGAACGTGGTGAGATGGAGAGCTGCAAGAATCGGCCAAATGAATTTCATGTCTTGCTTTGTAGCCCCGGAACGACTGCTGGTCAAGGGCCTTAGACGCTGGGCACGTTCTCGAACTGGCTTGGCGGGGTTCCAGCGCCCCAGGCCAGCAAAATGATTGCTGATCGTTGCGAGTAAACTCCCCTTCCGATGGCGGCGTCCCGGGTGGCAGACGCCCATCTGGTAAACAAAGCGGCCGCGGGCCTCTGCCCGGAATACGGCTGGCTTCACCATCGAATGGCCAGTGTGTTTCCGTCGGGTCGTACCTTCGCCACGATACCGGCCACCGCCTTCCCGTGGCCGGTATCGATTCCGATCGTTGATCTCATGCTTTTTATGGTCCCATGAACATAAATGCGCTTTGGGTTATTGCTTTGCCAGATTTTAGATCTGCGGACAGGCGTGTTCGGCACCTGGCAACTTCCTCAGACCAACGCGGGCGCCCGCAGGCCTCGGGGGTCAGGCCGAAGAATGCGGCCGCGTCGGATGATGAGGGGGGGCTCCAGAGCAGCCTGCGGAACGCGGTAATTGGGCGACCCACTTCGGCCGCCACCACCACACGGTCTCTGAGGAAGGCCAGGCGGTAGGCGGCGTAGGTGCGCCTCAACGCGTTCGACGGCAGCGCGATCCCCAGGTGCGCCGCCGCCCGGTGGAGGCGGCGGGCAAGGGGCTCACCGCGGTCCACGAGGCCGGCCGAAGGGATAAAAGAGCCCAGCCAGGCCGAGAGCGCCGGGCACCAGGGCACAAAGCGCGCGGGCCACGGGTATCCCCCTGGGATGAAAATCCCCCGTCCCGGCTGGATGTTCTCCCACATCCGGTGTTCGGCCTCGACCATGTGGTGGCCGGCATAAAGCCGGAGCAGCGCGTGCGGGGCGGTCTCCGGGGTGATGCCCCGGGCCAGCAGCATCCGGACTTCCGCAAGCCTAAGAACGTATGACTGTGTGTTTGGCATATAATAAGGTCTGTTAACTTATGGGGTGTGTTGGTCCTGTCTTTGTCGGTTCCGCCGCACGGCTCGGAGCGACCACACTCCCGACGGCGGCATAGGAGCCTGCGGGACTGGCTAAAACGGGGGCATTTTGGGGTCGGATGCGCGGTCGTCCGCGGGAGGCTCTCCATTGCCGGAGGCGACCACGCCCGAGGTCTGTGAGCGCGACTCGTTCCGGCCGGCAGGAACGACGATCTGAACCGAATCGCAGATCAGGATGAGCTTCGATTCCTGCGCTTCGCCCTGGCCCCAGGTCTCCGTCCGCAGCCTGCCTGCCACGAGCGCCATCTCACCCTTCTTGCGGCCGGCCATCTCTTCCGTCCATTTTCCGAAAACCTTGCAAGGCACGAAGGCCACTTCTTCATGCACAGCATTGCCCTGGTCATGATACCGGTAGTTGCTCGCAAGAGTGAAGAAGGCCATCGAACTCCCGTTCCCGGATCGCAAGGTTGGCTCGCGGACGAGGCGACCCTGCAGTGTGATATTGTTTATGTTTATCATGTCTATTCCTTTCGTTTTCTTGTTCTTGGTTCGGCTGCCAGGCCTTCATGGCCCAGATCGACTTTTTCGTTTGGCGGATTTCTCTGCGGGGGCGGCGGTTCAGTTCGCGTGAAAACGTCGGGTTTTCGGGACTTCAGGCCGCTCGAAGAACTTGCTGAAGCTGCAGAAGGCTGGAATCCCTATCGCCCGCCGCCCCTGGCGGAACTCCCGCGCGATGCGTTCGAGAGGCTCGGTGGAGTCGGCGAACTCGCTCAACCCCCACCAAGCACAGAAGAGACGTTGCACGTTCCGGTGGCTGCGATCCTGGCGCAAAGCCCGCAGGTCGGCGGGTTGGTCGGAGAGGCAGGCGTCCAGCACTTGCGCATTCGCATGAGCCGCCTCCCGAAGAAGCAGGGTCCAGCCCGCCAGGCGGACAGCCAGCGCACCCAAAGGCGGGCCGCTGTGATTTCCAAGCTGCCCAACGTTGGCCAGTCCGCACGCGATGTGTGGATTGAGTCCGAAGGACTGCGCGGCGGACAGGGCGTAGAGTGCCTCGACGGACAGGGTGCTGTGCAGGCAGTCGAGTCGCCTGGCTGGCGGATGCGGTAGCGGCAGGCACTCCGTTTCCACCCCGGGGATGTAGTGGACCAGGGCGCTGAGGTAGCGGATCAACTGGCTTCGCCAAAGATACGCCATCATGTCGCCGCAGAGAACCGCCAACGTCCATTCCTTTTGGTAGCTCTCGTGGGTGGCGGAGGCGGCCTGTAAGTAAGATCGCGCATCGGCATGCTGGGTGGTCCTGGCCTCCAACAACGCCAGCGGCCGGTTTTCCCGCGTTGCCAAGTCAAAACAGGAGAGTGGAATAGCCTTGGCTATCGGCGCTGGATGCTCCGTTTCGGAGACTACTGTGTAACGCTGGGGATCGAATTCGACCGCACGATGGTCTCGGGAAGAGGCTCCCAACGCGCGCCAGACTCCATCGAGCTGCTGATCGGTCTCCAGGTCCTCGGGCACCTGCAAGACCCGCGCGTAGAATCCGATTTCCCGCAGTCCTGTCATCAGAGTCTCGGGGGGCACAGGCAAACCCTTGGCGCCGAGGAGCACCAGGTGGGGCTCAATTTCGCCCACCATGGGGATAAGGAGGCTTGGGTTGTGGCATAAAACCACCGCATGCCCTTCGGCACCCGGTCGCTGGAGGAGGCGGCGCAAGAGGTCACGGTTCGAGTGGCAGACCAGCATTTTCATCGGTTTTGCGTTTGGCGGCGAACACAAAACCGGCGAATCCGACCTCCAAAGACCTGCCATGAACGGCGGTTACACCGTGACGTCCACTGGCTCGCAGGATATCAAGCGACCTCCCGCCCATGACGGTGGTGTCATGCTCGGAGTGTGCCGAAGACGCTGTGCTCGGTGCTCCTGATTTCTAAATCGCCCGTGACCTCCAGGCTGACGTAATGGAGCTTCTGGCCCTCCTGCCCCGGCTGCAACCAAACGGTGCTGCCGATCCGTGCAGCCCATCGCCCACCGGCCTGGTAGGGTGATTCGTGGATGTGTCCGCTGCAACCGAGCAGGGGCTGCGTCTGCTCAATAAAGCGCGTAATTGCTGGCGACCCAACCTGGCGTCCGTCATAGCAGATATCCATCCCGAGGCCGGCAGGTGGGCAATGCACGAGCCAAACGCTACGCCGGACTTCATCGGGCATGAGCTGAGAACGCAGGGCTTCGAGCCGTTCGTTGAGGCTCGGCTTGGCCAGCAAGTATCCCCGGAGGCTTGTCAGCTCGATCCACCGGCCTTTGGTATCCAACGTCAGGCCCTCACCGCAGAACTGCACCGGGCAGGTGACGAAATCGCCATCCGGGGCGCACCAGTGCTTGTATCCGAACGGATAATCCCGGACATAGTTCATTCCGCAGAACACAAGACCACGCTCCCGGTGGACTTTGCCGTTCAGGTTGACGCACAGCCCTTTCGCCGCCAGATCATCGAGCAGCGGTTCGAGCGGGTGGAAATCGTCGTTGCCAAAGAAAGTGAGGATCGTGGTCTCCCCGGCGCCGCGCATCGCGCCGAGGTAGTCGGCCAGCACAGGGAAAAACTTGCGCTGGCCGTTGAAGCCGCCGTCTTTGGGCAAAAGATCACCGGCGACCAGGACGAAGCGAGGCTTGTCCCGTTCGACGACGCGGACCAGATCGCGCCACTTTCCGATGCTCTGGTGCAGGTCCGCGGTGATGATCAAGCGCGTTGCCATCATGGGCTGATTGTAGGCCAAACACGTGTCTCATCAAACGAACGTTTGGTGGGCCGGGCTATTGCAGCTCTTCGCTTTT
>Ga0209415_10013193_pt1 | contig 13654 bp, 10 predicted proteins | sample PeaSoiSIISIP2007_FD_187696 | JGI IMG/M metagenome (GOLD analysis project Ga0209415, IMG submission 187696) | Peat soil microbial communities from Weissenstadt, Germany - SII-SIP-2007 (SPAdes) (version 2) | ecosystem: Environmental > Terrestrial > Soil > Wetlands > Peat | place: Germany... | reverse complement strand
CAGCGTTGAAACGCTGGGCTATTCTCGAACGTCCCTTCGGGACAACGACCGCCGACCGGGGCAAGGCAATTTCCGAACGGCATTGCTCTTAGCCGGATCGTGTAGCTGCTCTGGAGCCAAGCCATCCCTGCCACCAGATTCGCGTCGGGGGTCTCGAGTACCAAGTGATAATGGTTGCGCATGAGACAAGAGGCATGCATCTGCCAGCCCGTCTTCTGGCAGGGTTCGGCCAAGGTCTTGAGGAAGTCCTGGCCGTCAACGTCGTCCAGGAAAATGTCCTCATGGCGGTTGCCGCGGCTCGTGACATGGCACATGGCGCCCGGATACTGAATGCGCAGTTGACGCGGCAGGGTGCGACGGTGTCCAAGTGCGGGCGTGGGGTCAAGACAAAATGCACATTGTGAAGGCTTGACGCCTTTTCCGTGCCCGCTCCTCTAGGCAGGAGATGAGTGGGCCACGTTCATAATCTCTCTAAACACTTTCCCGAGCTCGTTGACCTGAAAAACGACTCCCAACATGGGAGAGGTTCCACTGGAAACTGGGAGGCTAACTAATCCCGTTCGCGCGAGATTTGTGCCAAGCATTTGTTTCTTCGAGTCTGCTCCTCTGCGCGGTGGAGAGGCAGGTCTTATCTCGACGAATTCTCTCAGGTCGTCAATGGCTCCCAGGTCGATAGCGGTTGCCAGCCTGCGGAAAATATCGAAAGTGATTTTGCCGCGGACAAATGCTGCAAATACCTGCGCGATCATGCTGGGCTTCTCCATGTCGTCAAGCCGGTCAAGTACAAGGAAAAGCGTTTCCCCAAGCTTGGTCGCCTTTTTGCTATCAGCTAAGTGCTCAGCGATAAACGTCTCCCTTTCTGCGACCGTGAAATCCGGGACACCGGCGAAAAATCCTGCCACTTTCCTTAAAAACAGTTGATCCCGTATCGCCAATGGAAGCGTGAAACACGCAACAACAGCCTTAATGAAAGGGATTTCCTTTAGGACCCCTTCACCCAATAGTTCCGCGAGCCCAAACTGGCTCAGGTCAATCGCGACATCCTTCGACTCTGCATTGCAGGCACCTTTCACGATAGCGACACCCACATTGTCTATTTCTGGGTTCATCAAGAGGAACTGATAAGAAACTGCTTTTTTGCCGCGCCGCCGGCTGTTAACGCTCCGGAGGTGAGGGAGAATTGGTTTTCAGTCTCACTCATTACGTTTGAATACTGCCTGAAGAGGACCGGAGGGTCAAGCGGAAAGTTTTGGCGGTTTTTTGATGGTTCTGGCGCAACATGGGTGACACTGGCGCGAGGTGGGGCTTGGGAGTCGGCTCCGCGGCTGAAAGCAGTTGGCGGCGGTGGGGAGGGAAGCGATGACCAGGGCGGTGAGGATTATGGCGAGGGCGAGGTAGCGGCGCCCCTACAGGGCGCGGGGGATCTTCTGGCGGGGTAACCCAGGGCGCCGCTCGTTCCTCGCTGGCCCTGGTATGTGTCACCCTTTCAGGGTTTTTGGGAAGGGAAAGCTGGCGGCGGTTTGTGGCAAACGGGCGGGTGTCACGAGGTAAAAAAGTATGTGTGTCCATTCTTTGGTTGGGTTTGGGAGGCCACGGCAACCCTCCTGGATGGGCGGGCAGGACCCCGGTGGACCGGAGGACAACCAGCGCACATGTGGGGCAAGAGCAGGGCGTCAGCGCGCTCACCGGATGGTTATCTTGCTGCCGCGTGCCACAGGCGTGGGCGCTTCGATTCGCTTCACCGGCACCCGCCGGCCATCGGGAAACACCTCGTAGATGAAACCGTTTTCGGATTCCAGCACCGTCTGCCCGGAGGCGAGCACTCTTTCACGCGCCGCAGCAAAGGCCGAGCCGGCGACGGCCGGAAACTGGCTCTCCAATTGCAGAATATCGTCTTCCTGATCGGGCATGTGTTGTTATCGCAATACGCGACGCGCCGGGGTAGAGCGAGGTCGTTCTCCGAGGCAAACCGTTGAAACGGTTGGAGCGCCCCGGGCGCCCTTTTACACCGGGCTGAAGCCACGGTGTTAATGAAACCTGGCAAGAACCATCGCCGCCCGCACAGCACCCGGTCCATAATGCCTGTGCGGGATCCATCTGCCATGCCGCGCAGGTTCGCCGCCCAAGTCGCGAACGCGTTTTGAGTGCAGTGGCAAGCGAAGCGCGACACCGCTTTGGCTCGGGCAGCGTTTGCCTCTCCTGGGCGTCCCCGGCGGCCGAAAGCGCCGTCGCCGCGCTCGGCCTCGGCCTCGACCGCGGCCTGGTCCATCTTCCATTCCTTGCCGTAGGGCGGATTGGCGCACTGGTCGTCGTGCCGCCGGACGCCGAACTGCCAGTTGGAGAGCGTGCTGCCGTACTTGATATTGTCCGCGTCCCGCCCGTCCGCCGACACGAGGTACAGGTCCGCCTTGCAGAGGGCGAAGGTCTCCGGCTGCGATTCGTGGCCAAACATGTGGGCTTCGGCGTTGGGATTGATCTCGCGGATTTGTTCCTTCGCGGTCGTCAGCTTCCCGCCAGTACCGCAGCAGGGGTCGCAAACGGTGCGGACGATGGCCCGGCGCTTGATGACCTCCTTGTCCACGGCGATGAGGAGCAGCACCATAAGCCGGACCACCTCGCGCGGCGTGAAGTGCTCGCCGGGGTTCTCGCCGAGGGCCTCGCGCATATTCTCGGAAAAGCCGTTCAGGTACGCGCGGAGGTTGGTGGCCAGGTTTGGCGCGTCATCGAGCAATTTCTCGAAATCGAACCTGGACGTGTTGTAGAAGGCGAAGCCCGAGGCCGTGCGGAGCTGCGGGTCGAGGTTTTCCAGCTTCTCCTTGAGCTTGGCGTGCTTCTCCAGCACCTTCGCCTTGGTGGGGGCGAGCACGCAATCGATGCGGCGCAGCACCGTGAAGGGCGGGATCACGTCCCGGTACTTGCCGCGCTTGAAGCGGTCGCGGAGCAGTTCGGCAATCGACCAGATGAAATTGACTTTCTCGCTGAAGTTGTTCATGGGGGTGGGTCAGATTTCACCCAGGACTTTGGTCGCCTTCGCTGGCATGGGGAAGGTAATAGCGGAAAGGGCCGACGACGGCAAAGGGATTCTTCCCTGCTGGACGGCAGAAACCCTGGCGGTTGACATCCCGAGGAGTCGGCCTGGCCAATCCATCATTGGAAGCGGGAATTGCTCTGGAAGCCGCATGGCCAGGCGATCTCGGGATTGAGGCCATTGGGTGCCAATTCCGCGGGCAGGTGCTCACCCTGGCTTGGCAGCAGGCAGGCGCCTGGGGGACGCGCGGGCTCAGGGCGCACGTGAAATAGAATGTGGCGCTGCTTATGTCTATAGTCTATAGCTCGACAGTGCTCCCAGCTCCGCTAGGAGCGGCATATTTATAGCAACGCGGTCCCACAACGTCTCCCGCAAGCTCCGTCAGGAGCGGCATATCGGCCCGGCACCCACCCCACCCTGCGATGTCGCTCCTAACGGAGCTTGCGGGTGTGATCGCAGGGCGCGGCTATAAATATGGCGCTCCGCTGGAGCTTAGGCGGAGGAGGTTGCGTGATATTCGCCTAAGCCCGGAGTAGAGGGGTGTGTGCCATCGGCGGCCAGGCTCGGGAGAAAAGACACCGCCACATTTTATTTGACGCATGGCTTGGAGCGAAAACGTCGGAGTCAAGCAAGGGCTTGCTAATCTGTCAAATTATCCGCCCCTTAAAAATCTCTGCCAACGGGGTTGCGGCCCGGTGGCGGAAAACCGGCAGCCTGGGTTGCCCGCCGGCCACAACCCCGTTGGGGTTGAGAGCCCCCATTGCCGCTACCCAGGGTTGTCCCTGCGGTCCAACCCTGGGCTTTGTTACACAACCGCGTTGCGGTTGAAGGCGCGCAGCAGTTATGTTCACGACCGCTTAGCCTGACGCGTAAGCGCTCTGCGGGACTGACATGCCCGCACGCCGTTGGCGTGCAAATTGTCCAAGCTCCAGCCTGCCGCCGGAAGGCGGCGTTCGGGTTGGCGGCGGAGCGCCGCCTCAGGCGGCAGCAAGGAGTTCCGCGGTGTATGCATGCGGCGAGCTATCCCAGCCCCGAAAGCCTTCGGGGCTTTCCGCCCCGCCGGGGCAAACCCCGAAAGCTTTCGGGGTTGTAGCACGCCTGGCGTGTCTTTACACCGGGCTGAAGCCACGGTGTTAATGGGACGTCTCGCCGGCGCATGGAATTTCCAGGCCAAAGGGGCATTTTGACCCACAGATTCTGCCACAGAGCCGGAGTTTCGTCCTGCGTCCGATGAAAGGCAGGGCTGATTCACGGAAGGGGCGGGGACGGCTTCGTCCCCGGATCGGAAGCGCAAAACAAGAAGAAGCGGGGACGAAGCCGTCCCCGCCCCGTTTTCCGGGCCTTCTTGAATCAGCCCTGGGTGAAAGGGGCGGCGGCAATTATTCTATTTTCATCCGCTTGAAAACCGGCTATCAAGGGCGGCCTGAATTGACTGAATGAAGCAGCCCGATGCGGAGCGTTTGTTGTTAAGCGGCGATGAGGCCATCGCGCTGGGCGCGTGGCATTGCGGGGTATCGCTGGGCGCTGGTTACCCGGGCACGCCCTCGACCGAAATCCTCGAGTCCTTTTCCGAACTGGGCGGGCGCGCGCAGTGGTCGCCCAACGAGAAGGTGGCGCTCGAAGTGACGCTGGGCGCCGCCTTCGGCGGGGCTCGAGCCCTGGCGACCATGAAACACGTCGGCCTGAACGTGGCGTCCGACCCGTTGTTCACCGCCGCCTACACTGGGGTGAGCGGCGGCTTGGTCATCGTCTCCGCGGACGACCCCGGCATGGCTTCGAGCCAGAACGAGCAGGACAACCGGCGCTACGCCCAGGCGTCCGGCATCCCGATGCTCGAGCCCGCCGACTCGCAGGAGGCCTACGATTTCACCTTCGCCGCCTTCGAGATTTCAGAGCGCTGGAAGATCCCGGTGCTGCTGCGCGTCACGACCCGGGTTTGCCATAGTTACACCGTGGTGCGTCCGCGCGAGGCCAAAGCCGCGCCCCCGTCCCCCGCTTTCCATCGCGACATCAAGGGGCGCGTGATGATCCCGGCTTACGCGCGCCTGGCCCACCGCAAGTTGCGGCTCAAGCTGGCCGAAATGCAGGAGTGGAACGAGACCAGCCCTTTGAACTCGGTGGTGCAGGGCGCTGGCGGCCTGGGCCTCATCACCTCCGGAATCTCCTTCATGCACGCCCGCGAAGCCGCCCCGGACGCGACCATCCTCAAGCTTGGGTTCACCCATCCGTTGCCGATGCGGAAGATCGGCCAGTTCGTCCAGGGCGTCCGCCGCTGCGTGGTCCTCGAGGAAGGCGACCCATATTTGGTCGAGGCCCTCCGGGGCGCCGGCCTCGAGGTGGAAGGCAAGGCCGAGATGTACCGGTTTGGAGAACTGGACGTCGCGCGGGTCCGGCGCATCCTCAGCCACGACCTGAGCCCGGAGGCTCCCAGCCCCGCCGGCAAACCGCCCCAGCTCTGCGAGGCCTGCCAATACCGCATCGTGTTCGACTCCCTGCGCCAGCAGGATTGCATCGTCGCCGGGGACATCGGCTGCTACACCCTCGGGGTCCTCGAGCCTTTCGAGGCCATCGACTCGTGTGTCTGCATGGGCGCCAGCCTGGGAGTGGGCCTGGGCCTGCGCCACGTCCTGCCTCCCGCCCAGGCCCGCCGCGTCGTTAGCGTCATCGGCGACAGCACCTTCGTCCACAGCGGCATCAGCGGCCTGGTCGAGATGGTCTATAACCCGCCGGTCACCGGCCATGTCCTCATCATCCTCGACAACTCGACTACCGCCATGACCGGCCATCAGGAGCACCCCGCCACCGGGCGCAAGCTCGACCACGAACCCACCCACAAGCTCGTCCTTGAGGAGCTCGTCCGCGCGCTGGGCGTGCCCCGCGTCCACGTCGTCGAGCCCCGCGCCGGGTCCGACGAGTTCGACCGTCTGCTCTCCGAGTGCCTCCGCAGCGGGCAACTGGCCGTCATCATCGCCCGCCGGCCCTGCATTCTTATCGCCAAGCAGCTCAAGCAATACGAGCCAGCGCGGGGCGAATGTCCTGCAGTGCTCTCCTCCCAAGCCCAATGAACAAAGTCACTAACATCGTCCTCGCCGGCCTGGGAGGCCAGGGCGTGCTCAAAGGCACCGACATCCTGGCCGACGTGGCGCTTCGGGCAGGGTTTGATGTCAAGAAAAGCGAAATCAAGGGCATGAGCCAGCGCGGCGGTTCCGTCACGGGGGATGTCCGCTTCGGCGAGCGCGTCTTCAGCCCCATGGTGCCCGCCGGCGAAACGGATTTCCTGCTGGTGTTGGAGCCGACGCAGGTGGCCCCCAACCAACACCGCCTCCGCCCGGGGGGCGTATTGATCACCCCGGCGGCGGTCTGCCCCGACGCCCTCCCCCACAAGCGAACCTTGAATGTCGCCCTCCTGGGCGCCTTGAGCGCCCAGCTCCCCCTCCCCGAAGAACTTTGGCTTGCCTCCCTCCGGGCCGCTTTCGACGAGACCTTCTTCGAGGGCAATAAAAAGGCATTTCTGATTGGCCGTCATGGAAAACATCAAGAGAATCCTGGCGAATGACCGTTTTGCCGCCCACTGCGGCATCGAGCTGCTGGCGGTCTCTCCCGGCCAGGCGCGGGCGCGGATGAGCCTGCGCCCCGAGCATCTCAACGGATTGGGCAGCGTCCAGGGCGGGGCCATCTTTACCCTGGCGGATTTCGCCTTCGCCGCCGCCTCCAACTCCCACGGCCCGGCGGCCGTCGCCATCAACGTGAGCATTAACTTCATGAAAGCCGCCCAGACCGGCACCCTGTGGGCCGAAGCGAGAGAACTCTCCAAGACCTTCAAACTCGCTTGCTACACGGTGGAAGTCAAAGACGACGCCGGCGACCTCGTCGCCCTCTTCCAGGGCCTGGCCTACCGGAAAAGCGAAAAGCAGCGGGGAGCATAAGCCGCCTCCGCCCCTGATGATGGGGGGTGGGGGGGCAGGCGCCACGAAATCCGAAACCCGAAGGCCGAAATCCGAAGGAAATCCGAAATCCGAATGCGGGCGCGCCCGGGGCTGAGGCGGCACCGCACCGGCGGTTTGCGCTCCATCAATCGGAAAACCGTCTTGGCATGGCCTGTTTTCAGCCGTAGCATCAACTGCGATGAAGTTGGAATTCGATGTCCAAGCGGTGCGGCGATTCTGCCAGGAACGCGGGATCGCGCGTCTGGAGTTGTTCGGCTCCGCATTGCGCGACGATTTCAACGCCGACCGCGACGTGGATTTGCTGGCCAGCGTCAGGCCCGGGGTGAAATGCGGGGTGTTCGAGTGGGTGGACTGGCAGGAGGCTCTGGCGCGCATTTTCTCCCGGCCCGTGGACCTCGTCAGCCGCCGCGCGGTGGAGCGCAGTCGCAATCCTTACCGCAAGCACTCGATCCTTTCGCACACCGAGCCGATATATGTCGAAGGATAACGCCTACCTGCAGAACTCTCCAAGAACTGCACATCACCAACCAAAGGAGTCACCATGAAACCAGCCACACCAAACAGCAAGTCCCTATCAGAGAAACTGAATCAAACGTTACTGGCTATGACAATCGCGGGCGGACTCGCGTTGGCTGGCGAGGCGAAGGCCTCCATCACCTACGACGTAAGCCTGGCGATCGGCACCAACGGCGCCGGGATTGCCGGCACTATCACAACGGACGGCAAAAACGGGGTGATCGGCGCCTCCGACATCACTGCCTGGGATCTGACCGGGACCGGGAAGGGCGGATCGACCTTGCACCTTGTCAATGGACCGAGCGTCGTAGGCGTCGGCAACAACACCGCTCCGTTCAACGTTAATCTGGGTACCCCCGACCTAACCGCGGACGCGAATCACATTTACTTCAACTTCAGCGCGACCGACGGCGGCTGGTTAGCTTTCCAGGCCGGGACGTTCCTTTTCAGTGGCGAACAGTACATCGGCATCGGCGCTAATAACAATTCTGACGTCTACCAGGGCTTGGCGGTGGTGCCAGGGTCAGTGGGTGATCCGGCGGAAATCGATGAGGGGGAATCCGGGAACCAAATCATTGCCTCGGCCGCGACAGCCGGGACCCAGCCGAATAGCTTCATTTACAATAATTTTGCCGCGGCAAAACTCATTCGGTTCAATGGCAACGCCGCTCAGGTGACCACCAGCGACGGCCCGGTGCTGGAATTGACGCCGGCCAGTGCCAATCAAGCCGGCAGCGCTTTTACCTCCCACTACCTTGTGCTGGCACCTAACGGCGGGTTCGGCACTTTCTTCACCTTCCGCTTGAGCAAGCCCGGCAACGTGCCTGCTGGCGGCATCACTTTCACCATCCAGAGCGCCGGCTCCTCCAGCTTGGGCAACTCCGGCAGTGGTCTTGGCTATTCAGGCACTACCAACAGTCTTTCTGTGGGGTTCGACACTGACAACTATGTGGCGGTTAATATCAATGGCGCGCTCAAGGCCGCCTACGCCACCAACAGCGCCATGAACGACGGCCACGTCTGGTATGCGTGGATTGATTACAGCGGCGTGCGGGGACTTTTGGAAGTGAGGCTGTCGGAATCGCCCTTCCGTCCACCCGCGGCCACGTTGGCGGCCATTGTCAATCTTCCGGGTATTCTCGGCACCAATAACGCCTACGTTGGATTCACCGGCGGAACCGGCGCTGGTTGGAATCAACAGGACATTCTCTCCTGGAAATTCATGGCGATGCCCACCGCGCGTTATATCGGCCATTACGGCTTGACCAACGTCTCTCCCGGTTTCTCACTGACCAACGGCTTGGCGATAAAACGGTTCACCTACACAGTCCAGGGCGAGTCGTATACCAATCTTTATGGGCTGCCAGAGCTTTTGACCAAGCAGCCGGACGGCAGTGTGGACTTCCTCACTGCCCCTGAATCCACGCCCGTAATTAACGCGAACAATGGTTTCGAGATAAACGAGCAGGACATCTTGACGGGCGATACGCAGGACGCGGTGGAGCTGCTCTTGGCAGACGAGTATGCAGACAACGATCCTGGCTTCGTGGGAAACGGCATGTTTCTCCCGATGCCTGTGCCGGTTCCGGTTGGACAATCGTTTGAACAAAGCTTCCCCGCGATCACGGAGGCGAATGCCCAAAGCGCCCTGGAAACCGTGAGCGCCAATCAGCCGCAATTGCCCGCCCCGCCGACGAACCCGAATCAAGCAGTTCAAATTGCATTTGGCGGTGTGTTGGAGCTATTGTCCCGGGATTTCGAGGATCTCAATACCGGGTTGCAACCAGGATTTCTCCAAAGGGTGCTCGCGCCAATACTGCCCCAGGAAAGTACCAACCTCCTCGACATCATTAACAGCATGGGCGACATAGGCTACGAAACCTCCTTTAGTGGCGCGCGGAACTGCGGAATCGCGACCGTGAGCGAGCAACTCCTTTCCGGGCCGTCGCTCTCACCCGTCCTGTCCCCGCCACGCGGCACTGCCACGACTTTTAGTTTTGCCTTCCTGACCGTCAGCAACCAGAGCTATACGGTCTGGAGCAGCACGAACCTGGCGGCGGCCAATTGGGTGGTTTACACAAACTTTATCAGCGATGGGTACCCCAAAATCTTCACCGCGCCATCCGGCCGCCGCGGGCAAGGCTTCTACCGGTTGAGTTCACCGTAGTCTTCTTCCCTGCCAGCCGCCAAAATCCGGGCGTCATATTGTCCAATTTATTTTGCGGAGGCTCCTGGGCGCGCCCTGGCGCTCACGGGTGCGCCCCTTTGAAGAGTTCGACCGAGCTGACCGGGTTGACGCCCTTTTTGCGCAGGGCCGCGATCGCGGCGTCAGGGTCGTTGAACCGAAAGGCCAGCAGGCCCTTGCCCTCCCGCCGCAGGGTGAAGCCGTACATGTACTGGACGTTGACGGGCGTCTGCTCGAGTGCCTCGAGCACCCGGGCCAGGCCGCCCGGCTCGTCGGCAACCTCGATCGCCACCATTTCCGCGACGTTCACCACAAAGCCCTCCCGCTCGAGCAGCGCCTTGGCCTTCTCCCACTCCGATACGATGAGGCGCAGGATGCCGAACTGCCGCGTGTCGGCAATCGAGAGCGTCAGGAGGTTGAGCTTGGCCTTGGCCAGCAGTGCCACCGGCCGGCTCAGGGCGCCGGGCTGGTTTTCCAGGAACAAAGAGAGCTGTTTCACTTTCATAGGCGCTGGGGGGTTGAGTTACATCTTTCGCTGGTCGAGGACGCGTTTGGCCTTGCCTTCGCTGCGCTGGAGCGTGCGGGGCTGGACCAGCCGCACGTTGGCCCGCAACCCGACCGTCGTTTCGATCGACTTGCCCAATTTCTCTTGCAGCCGTTCGAGCGCCCCGACCGTGTCCCCGAACACCTCGGGCGTCACCTCCACCTGCACCTCCATCACATCCAAGCCCTTTTCGCGAGTCAGGATGATTTGGTAATGCGGCAGGGCCCCTTCCACGTTGAGCAAGGCGGTCTCGATTTGCGAAGGATAGACGTTGACCCCGCGAATGATGAACATGTCATCGGCGCGGCGGCTGATGCGCCGGATGCGGCGCAGCGTGCGCCCGCACTCGCACGGCTCAGCCGTCAGCGCGGTAATATCGCGCGTGCGATAGCGAATCATCGGCATCGCCTCCTTGCCGAGGGTCGTCAGCACCAACTCCCCTTCCTGCCCGTCGGGGCACGGGGCGCCCGTCCGGCTGTCGATGATCTCGGGATAAAAGTAATCCTCGAATACATGCGGGCCCGCCTGGCACGCGCATTCCATGGCCACCCCCGGACCGATGATTTCCGACAACCCGTAGATGTCGTAGGCCTTGATGCCGCTGTCCTCCTCGATGCGCCGCCGCATGTTCTCGGTCCACGGCTCAGCCCCAAAAACCCCGGTGTGAAGCGGCAGCTCTTTGATGTTCACGCCGGCCTCCGGCGCCTGGTCGATCAAATGCAGGAAATAGCTCGGCGTGCAGCAAATGGCCGTCACCCCGAAATCCTTCATCACCATCAACTGCCGTTGCGTGTTGCCGCCGGAGATGGGAATCACGGTCGCGCCGAGCGCCTCGGCCCCGTAATGGGCGCCCAGGCCGCCGGTGAACAAACCGTAGCCGTAGGCGTTCTGGATGATGTCCCCCGCGTGCAACCCGCAGGCGGCGAAGCTGCGCAGCATCACGTTGGTCCAGACCTGCACGTCCTGCTGGGTGTAGGCCACCACGATGGGCTTGCCGGTCGTGCCGCTCGAGGCATGCAAGCGCACGATCTCTTTGAGCGGGCTGGCAAACAGCCCGAACGGGTAGGTGTCCCGCAAATCGCTCTTCTCCGTGAACGGCAGCCTGGCAATATCCTCCAGGCTCTGCACGTCCCGCGGCGTCATTCCCCGCTCCTTCATCCGTTTGCGAAACAGGGCCACGTGCTCGTCGGCGCGTTGCACGATGGCCTTCAGGCGCTGCAACTGGAGCTCCCGCAGTTGCGGGAGCGGAAGAAAATCCGGCGCGCTGACGGGGTGGAAACTTCGATTCTGGCGGGCGTCGTGTTTAGTCATGAGCATCGGGTCGCTTGCGACGGACCATTTGTAGCGCCTTTCCTGCCCTCCTTGCAATCAGCAACTGCGCCTGCAGCCCCGAAATCCTTACCCGGCTGATTGACAGGATTTCGCTGCCCGGATAGCGCAGCGCAGAGTTCTCCCGGCCTGCCGACTGGAAGCAGGCAATAAGGCTCGGAATGGAATTTGCGAGGAGTTGTTGACGGGATATTCAAAGGGTATTCACCGAAGCCCATCAGGCGCCTTCATCCTCTCAGCCACCACTGCCGCCGCTCTACCGCCACCCTCTGCGGTTCTTCTAGAGCTTGATCTGTAATCTTGTCTTACACTCTTCAATAAAACTTATCTTTCCAATTGCAGTTCAACCACTTATGCACGTCTCCGCCCCTTGTTCTTGCCCTTTGGCGTCGGAAATCCTTACAATTGGCGGCGCTGCCCGTCCGGCTCAACGAAGAACAGGTCCGTCTAACCTGATGCACAACATCCTCTGCCGCAGTTATTTTGGTATGCAATGTCTTCGCAAATGCCCTCCTTTGCACACTTGGCATGTCGCTTGCTCATCTCTGGCTGAGTTCGAGATCCGTGCTTTAGCGAAATGGGAAAGCGAAAGCTAAAGACAGGAAATAAAGAAAACAAAGGCAGACACGATGAAAAACTTGAAGACATTCTCGGTGCTGGTGGCAGGGGTGGCGGCTGCCGCTCTTGTCTGCCAGTCGGCGCTTGGCGCCGCGATCAGTTTTGACACCGTATACACGTCGGTGTTACCCAGCACCGTAACTCCTGGAGCCGCGGTTACGGTCAACTGGGAAGTGTGGGACACGCCAAGCGCCATACCCGTATTCGGACCTTTTGGCACGCCATTAGGCGTGTACACTTACGAGTATCAGGTGGTGAACGGCTATACCGCCCCCGACGGCACCTTTGAGCCCGGCGCGGCGGGCCTGGACTCCTTGAATGTCACCTACGACAACCGTGTCTATGATTATGGGGCCGGTTACGGGAACACACCCTTTGGGGTCGCTTCAGGCACCATAAACACATTGCACACCGCTGGCGCCTCGTGGCTCTTTGGCGCTCTGGCCATCGGAGCATCTACCGCCCCCCTGACCGCACCAAGTTCGCTGTTGACCTCAAGTGTGCTGTGGTTCGCATCGCCTCTTCCTCCAACCTTGAGCGATGCAGAAGCGTCGGGCGGGTCTCCGTCTTCGCCCTTTGCGAGCGGCGATCAAGTCGCTGTTCCTAATCCCGGGCCACCGCCTCCCGTCCCGGACGGTGGAATGACCCTCTCCATGCTCGGTTTCGCGTTTATGGGGGTTGAAGGCCTACGCCGCAAGTTGGGCAAGTAAGATCGTCCCCTGCGCATGGCACCGAGAAACGGTTCTCGAAGAACCGCGAGCCACCACCGTTCCTTTTGTTTTTCAGCGGCGCGGCGGGCCGGGAAGTCAATGGGCGGGCCGGACCCCGCGCCGCTGAAAAGCAAAAAGAAGGGGGGAGTGGTTGGCGGCGTTGCGGCTATAAACGGGCCGACCCTGCCGGGGTTGAGCTGCTCCGCAACTCGGGTACTAATCCGGGTCAGACCCGTCCCGCCGCTTTCTCGAGCAACTCGATGAACCAGCCCGGGGGGCGAACCGGCTTGCCACGGCGGTCGGTAAAGGCGTGAACGGTCCAGCCGCGCACCACGGGCCGCTGGCTCTCGCGATGCCGCACCAGCACCTCGAAGCGCAGCTTCGCCCGCCCGGACCATCCCACGCTCGAGGCGACTTCGAGCAGGTCGTCGTAGCGGGCGCCCCCTTGAAACTCGAGATGCGCCTCCACCAGCGGCAGGAACCAACCCCGCGCCTCGAGCGCCGCGTAGGACATCCCCAGCTTGCGCCGCATCAGTTCCGAACGCCCGCACTCGAACCATTCCAGCGCGCGGGAATTGTAAAACGTCCCCATCTGGTCGGTCTCGCTGTAGCGCACCCGCAATTCAAGCACATCGGTCAACGGACTCATTCCCGGCAGCTTGCCGAAGAACCCGGCGCCTTTCAACCAAATGATGGCAGTTAGCCCGCATATTTCATAGCCCACCCGACCTCCCCCGCTTCCGAGGATTTTTTGGAGACAAATCGGGCCGGGCGGCG
>Ga0209415_10013190_pt1 | contig 13657 bp, 13 predicted proteins | sample PeaSoiSIISIP2007_FD_187696 | JGI IMG/M metagenome (GOLD analysis project Ga0209415, IMG submission 187696) | Peat soil microbial communities from Weissenstadt, Germany - SII-SIP-2007 (SPAdes) (version 2) | ecosystem: Environmental > Terrestrial > Soil > Wetlands > Peat | place: Germany... | reverse complement strand
GCGGACAAGCCCAAACAGCACCCAGAGGGGTCAAGATTGGAAGCGAAATGGGGGTCACGGTTGGATGCGAATTGACACCGTGGGGTCGCCATCAGGCGGTAAGATTGACGTTTTTCGGAAGAATGCGTCGATCCGTTCGATCCATATCGGATCGCCGGTATCGATTTCACGCTTAGACAGGTTGTTCTCGCGGCAGAAGATCTGCGCCTTGAAGTCGCGGATCATCGCATAGCCAGTTGGAATTCCAGAGGCTGCTGATGCACCAGCTCCGAGGAACCAGGCCACTAAATTGGGCCTCAGGGCAAAAGCGGTAGCGAACTGTGCTGCAGAAATTGTCGGAATCGAACTAATGGCGCTATTCCTTCACTGGGAGCGCGAGACACGCGTTTAGCCAGGAAACACTTTAACGTTGAGAATCAGCATATCACACACTTTATGCTGCGCTCCAAGGTGAGATGGCTATGACGGCTATCAGGCAGATATCGGGTGACACGCGGATGCTCGCGATTCCAGCGCTGAACTGACAGGTTAGTTCAGGCATGATCAGCAGGATGGCACGTGCCTGCCAATTGCCAGGACACGGTATTATGCAGCACTCTCATCGAGCTTCGCGGGACGGGCGAGGGACGCTGCAATAGCATCCGATACTTTGTCAGCTGCGGCCCTGATAGGGGCTGTCTTGAGATGGGCGTAACGGGCGGTAGTCTGGACCTGGGTATGACCCAGCAGTTTACCGATCATCGGCAAATCCTCGCCGAGCTGGAGGGCGTCGGAGGCGAAGGAGTGGCGCAGGTCATGGATGCGTAGATCATCCAGTCCGGCCTGCTTGCGTAACCGTCGCCAGGGTTTCTGCATGTCGGTCAGATGCTGCCCCTCGACCTGGCCGGTGATGACGTAGGGGTTGTCTTTTACCTTAGGGATGGTCTTGAATACCTCGATCACGGCTTGGCCGATCGCTACCAGTTTGGCCCCGGTTTTGGAATCCGGCAGCCGCAGTACGCTAGCGTCGAGATCGACATACTCCCACTTCAGCTTCTGGATTTCGCTGAGGCGGCAGCCGGTCAGGAGAAGCAGGTGTATGCAGTTCACGGCTTCCCGTTCCGAATTGGATTCGCGCAACACTTTGCCCAGACGGGCGAGTTCATCCGGGGTGAGATACCGTTCGCGTTTCACCTCCTTGTAGCGCTTAACCTTCCAGCAGGGGTTCACGCCATCGGTTCGCACCCCCCAGGTGTGGGCGACGGTGAACATGATGGAAAGGACGCCAAGGGTGCGGTTGGCCTGATAGGGGGTTCCCTTCATCGACTGATGCAACTCGACGACGTCGGCTCGGGTCACGTCGATGATGCGGTGGGAGCCAATCTTCGGGTTGATGAACAGTTCGACCGAGCGCTTGTATTCGGTCTGGGTAGTCGGTTTGCAGTGGGAGGCGACGTGCTCGTCGAGGAAGCGTTGGCCAAACTCCTTCATGGTCGGCGAGGCTTTGCGCCGATCACGTTCGCCAGCGGGGTCTCCACCGAGGCGAACCTCGGACAGGTGCTTCATCGCCTCGGTCCGTGCGGCGTCGGGGGTGATGGCGCCGTGGAGGCCGATGTTGACCCGGCGGACCCGGCCTCCGGCGCGAAACTGGGCGAGGTACATCTTGCGGCCGGACGGATAGACGCGCAGACCGAAGCCCTTCAGTTCTTCGTCCCAGATGAAATATTCCCTCTCGCCGGGAGCGGCGGCATCGACGGAACGTTTCGTGATCTTCGCCATGGAACACCTCGCGAACGCCGGAATCTCCGGAATCAAATCGGAATCATTTGGGAGGAAATCGGAGCGATTCCAATACGGTCAGATCGTAGCGAGGTGTTCTAAAATTATCAATTAAAACAATTATCTATAGTGTTGTAGAGGAGCTATTCGCAGTGCGGAGAAGGCGAGGGGGAGAGCGAAAAAACGAACTCATAACCTGAAGGCCGCAGGTTCAAATCCTGCCCCCGCAACCACCGATACCGACACTCCCGTGGCTAACGCCGCGGGAGTTTTCGTTTGTGCTGTCTTTCCAAGGGCTTGCGCCTCGGTCCAGGCCAGGATCGAGCCCAAATCTCCATGCAAAGTGGCGTCGATCTCGCCGCGATTTGGTCCCGGCTTCAGCGTGATCTTCTCGATCAGGGCGCGAATGGCTTCGCCCGCTTCGGCCCGGTCCTCCGGCTTGTTCAGTGCTTCGGTCAGCCGTGCCACCTTCTTCCGGTAGATCTCGGCAGCGTTGGGATGGATGTCGGGAATGTCGACTGGCGTCTGAGTCAGCAGTTCCCTCAAGACGTCTTCCCGTGCTTCCAATTCGCGCATACGGTCGGTCATGCCGCGCGTATAGCCGCCTTCCTCGATCACAGTGAGCATTTGCTTGAGGATGCGCTCGATCTTGCCCAATTCGCTCCGATAGGCATCGCCGCTTGAGCGGCGCTCACGGTTCAGCTTGTTGGTTTCCTCGGCATAGGCGCGCATCGCTTCCGCCGCCACCTCCGGCGCCATCAGTTTGTTTTTCAAGCCGGCCAGCACCCGCTCCTCCAACTCCGCCCGTGGGATTGTCCGGCTGTTGGAGCAGGAGTGGTTGGCAATGTGGGCCGAGCAGGCGTAACGGTCGGCTCCCCGCAGCGAGTAGGGGCCACCACAGCAGCCGCAGAAGACCAGTCCCGAGAGGAGGGACTTCGGCCGGTGCAGGCCGTTTAGCTTGTTCGCGGCATGGGCTTCGCGCACCGCGTCGATGACATTGACGTATTTCTCGGCGATCTCGCCCTGGCGCACCTTCACCGTCTGCCACAGCCTGTCATCGACGATTCGCAGCTCCGGCACTTCGGTGATCACCCAGTCCGCTTCCGGGTTGAGGCGCGAAACGCGCCGCCCGGTGCTCGGATCTTTCACATAGCGCTGCCGGTTCCAGATCAGGCGACCGATATAGAGTTCGTTGTTGATAATGCCGGTGCCGCGCTTGGCATGACCACGGATGCTGGTGTCGTTCCACAGCTTTCCATCCGGTCCGGCAATGCCGTCGTCGTTCAGCGTCTTGGCGATGGCGCGCGGGCTGACGCCCGTTGCGAAGTCGCGGAAAATGCGGCGCACGACATCGGCTTGGGCTTGGTCGATCTCGCGGTCGCCCCGGATTTGCTCGCCGCGCGCATCCAGCTTTTTGACGACGCGATAGCCGTAGCACAGGCCACCACCCGACTTGCCGTTTTCGACGCGGCCACGCAGGCCGCGATGGGTCTTCGCCGCCAGGTCCTTGAGGAACAGGGCGTTCATCGTGCCCTTAAGGCCGACATGCAGCTCGCTGATTTCGCCTTCGGCCAGGGTGATGATGGGCACGCCGGCGAAGCGCAGATGCTTGAACAAGGTGGCCACGTCAGCCTGATCGCGGCTGACGCGGTCCAAGGCCTCGGCCAGCACCACGTCGAAGGCGCCGCGTTGGGCGTCCTGCAGCAGCATCTGGATGCCCGGACGCAGGATCATGCTGGCGCCGGAGATGCCGGCGTCCTTATAGGTGGCGACGATCTGCCATTGCTCACGTTTGGCCTGCTCGCGGCAGATGCGGAACTGGTCTTCAATCGACGCATCGCGCTGATTGTCGGAGGAATAGCGGGCATAAAGCGCAACGCGGGTCATGATGGCCTCCAGTCGCCCGATCAAATCGAGCTTGAAGTCTTTTAGGCAGCTTCCTCATGGCGTGTCGGCCGGATCAACACCTCGGCTGAAATGCCGAGATGATCATGCAGGCGGCGGATCATCTCGATCGACAGGCTCCGCTTGCGGTTCAGCACCTCGGCGACGCGCCCTCGTGCTCCGATCAACGGCTCCAATTCCTTGCGGGTGAGCCCTTGTTGCTCCATGCGGAACCGGATCGCCTCGATCGGATCTGGCGGATCCATTGGATAATGCTTCGTCTCATAGACATCAATCAACGTCGCCAGCACATCAAGCCGGTCGCCTTCGGAGGTTCCGCTTTTCGCGCCCCACAGGCGTTCGACTTCGGAAAGTGCCGCTTCGTAATCCGCTTCGGTGCGGATCGGCTTAAGTTCAGTGGCCATGCTGCACCTCCGTCACATCGATTTTGTCATAAGCTTTATGTGTGCCGATCCATTTGATCCAGACGATGCCTTTCTCGAAATCGACCGACACCACGAGGCGATAATCGTTGCCCTTGATGTTGAAGACGATTCGCTCGGCGCTGACGATGCTCGCCGTGGCATAGAGATTTTTCACATCGGCGGAACTCGCCCAATTTGCCTTGCTGACTTCGTCGAACCAGGCATTCAGCGCAGCTTTGACTGCAGGCTGATTTTTCTGGCCCGCAAGCTCATCAATGAATTTCAGCAGAGTGCGGCGGGCGATGATCCTCATCGAACGCATCCTATTCCGGTCCCATTACGGGATCAATAGTTTTTTGGGGATAGGGTGATCGAATGTCAGCGGCCGCCATGGTCAAGGCGTTTCACGATGTTTGGCTCTCGGACGAACGGATGTCTGTGCGGCTTGGAACTGTTCGCGGGCCATTTGATGGCCGATCAGGCGGGCCAGACGTAAGACAGCGTCGTCGATCCGGCCGTCGCCCATCGGAGCCGATATCGGCTCCTGGGCGACAGCGAACACATTGATCTGAATCTTTCCGTCTCTTGCGGCCATGCTTCCGCTCCGCGCCGAAATCGGCTGGGGAGCATCAAAGCGGAAGTGATAAGGGGCGGAAAGGGGTGTTGATGGTGCGTGCGGTTTCTGGGTGGCTATGGCGTAGAAATGGGACGGTACCCTGTCATTCAGAGCGCGGTGCCCGGTGAAAGCCTTTGGTCGAGATATCGTTCACATGGACCTTCATCCGAGTGATGCCGCCGACTTCCGCGAAGGTGATGATCTGGCCGACATGTCGGATGTCGGTGATGGCCTCGATTTCCCAGAAAGTCGTTCCGCGGCCTTGCGTGGAGAAACGGTCGCCGACGATCAGCCCGGGTTTGTGGTTGGCCTTCGTCATCACTTGCCCTTGCGCGTCTTGGTGGCGGGTTTCCCGAGACCAATCTTCAGGGCCATTTCGCTACGGTGGCGGCTATAGGACGGGGCGGTCATCGGGTAATCGGACGGAAGGTTCCACTTCGTCCGGTATTCCTCGGGCGTCATGTCGTAGGCGGTCCGCAGATGACGCTTCAGCATCTTCAGCTTCTTGCCGTCTTCCAGGCAGATGATGTAGTCGGGGGTTACCGACTTCTTCACCGGCACGGCAGGCTGTTGCTCGATGTCTGGGGGTGTTGGTGCCCCACCCAGTGTCTGTAGCGCGGCATAAGTCGAGCGGATCAGTCCTGGAAGTTCGGTCACCGGCAGGGGATTGGCCTTCAGGTAAGCGGTGACGATTTGCTTGGTGAAAATGATCATGACGACTTCCAACAGTTGATACGCTCGTGCTTCGACAGAGGTCGAAGGTCGCCAGCTTACTCCGGCATCTGGTGAACGGTCATCTGTTCTCGCGTTTCTTAACGGACGTTGGACACTGCGGCCATCACTGTGGCGGCGATCTGGATCTCCAGATCCGGTCTTTATGCCCGGCCTCCGCTGCGCTATGGCCAGGCCGTTTTCCTAAGGGCATCCGCCCTCGCGCCGGCAAGGGTAAAACGCCGTCAAGCCGGCGCCGGTCGGGGCGGTTTCCCCCACCTTCCGCGCGGGGGCGTCTTTCCGCATATCCTGAAAACCAGAAATCCGCTTGTGCAGGCCGGGTGATTCCCCTCCGTCCCGTCCGCCCTTGCCCTTGCTACCCCGGTCTCGCCGACGGGCAGAGGTGCAGCGCAGCGCTGCGCTGACACCTCAAGCCCATAGGAGACGGGTTATGACTGAGACTGAAACCACCACCATCATCCGGGACGTCCCGCTATCGAAGTTGGTGCCGTCCGCAAAGAATGTCCGCCGGACTGGCCGGGAGGCTGGATTGGAAGAACTTGCCGCCAGTATCGCCGCCCATGGCCTGCTGCAAAGCCTGTCGGTCCGGCCCGTGCTGGACGCGGACGGTGCGGAAACCGGCAAGTTTAGCGTCACTGGTGGCGGGCGGCGGCTTGCCGCCCTGAAGCTGCTGGCGAAGCGGAAGCAGATCGCCAAGATCGCGCCCATTCCCGTCATCGTCAATGGTGGCAACGAGGAAGAAGTCAGTCTTGCGGAAAACGTGGTCCGCGAACCGCTGCATCCCGCCGACCAGTTCGAGGCTTTCAAGCGGCTGGCCGACGAACACGGTTTCGGTGCGGAGGAGATCGCCGCCCGCTTCGGCGTGACGCCCCATGTGGTCCGTCAGCGCCTGCGTCTCGGTGCGGTCAGCCCCAGGCTGATGCAGGTCTACCGCGACGGCGGTTTGACCCTCGACCAGTTGATGGCCTTCGCCGTCAGCGAGGATCACGCCCGCCAGGAACAGGTTTTCGACAATCTGTCGTGGAACAAGGAGCCGCAGATTATCCGCCGCATGATGACGGAAAGTCATATCCGCGCCAATGATCGCCGGGCGGTGTTCGTCGGTGTGGACGCCTACCGGCAAGCGGGTGGGAACGTGCTGATCGATCTGTTCTCGGAAGATGGCGGCGGTTATTTCAAGGACGGCGCGTTGCTCGACAGGCTGGCCCTGGAAAAGCTGGAGGGGATTGCCGCCGAGGTTCGGGCGGAAGGCTGGAAATGGGCGCAAGCCTTCCTCGACTTCCCCCATGCCCACGGTCTGCGCCGTGTCTATCCGCAGCCGGTGCCATTGTTGCTCGAGGACCAAGCCCGGCTCGACGCCGTGCAGGCGGAGTATGACGCGCTGTCGTTGGAATATGAAAGCGCCGAAGAACTGCCCGACGAGGTGGACGCCAAGTTCGGCGCACTGGAAGCCGAGATCGAACGGCTGTCGGAGCGGCAGCAGGTTTATGAAGCCGATGCTCTGGCGCGGGGCGGGGTGTTCGTGGTGCTGAATCATGACGGCGCGGCCCGCATCGAACGCGGCTTCATCCGCCCCGAGGACGAAGCGCCAGCGCCGGAAGCAGCCCCAGAGACGGAGAGTGAAGGTTACGCCGTTACCGAAGATGGCGAGATCATCGAAAATGGAAACGAAGGGACAGAAGTTACCCCGGACGCGGAACCGGAAGACGAGGACGCCGACGACGGCAAGCCGCTGTCGGATGTTTTGGTCCGCGACCTGACCGCCCATCGCACCTTGGGTCTTCGTCTCGCCTTGGGCGAACAGCCGGATATCGCCCTGATCGCTGTTGCCCATACCTTGGCCGTGCAGACCTTCTACGGCTACACCGAAGCCAACGTTCTCGACATCCGCCCGTCCAGCGCGGTGCTGGCCACCCATGCGGACGGCATCGAAGATACGGCGGCGGGCAAGGCTCTGGCGGATCGTCATGCCGCTTGGGCGGCACGGATGCCGCGTGATGTGGCCGACCTGTGGGGCTTCATTGTTGGTCTTGATCCCGCCAGCTTCATGGGGCTGTTCGCCCATTGCGCCGCGCTTACCGTCAATGCGGTGAAACTGCCGTGGGAGCGCAAACCGCGCACCCAGGAGACGGCGGACAAGCTGGCGTCCGCGCTTGGCCTCGACATGACGGCTCATTGGTCCGCCACGGTGCGGAGCTATCTGGGCCGCGTCACCAAGGCCCATATTCTCGCTGCCGTGCGCGAAGCCGTCAGCGACGAGGCGGCGGAACGTCTGTCGGGCCTGAAAAAGCAGGCGATGGCCGAAGCTGCCGAACAACTTCTGGCCGGAACCGGCTGGTTGCCTCCGGTGATGCGGACGCCGGAACGAGATGACCGATTGGCCGAGGAACCGCAGGAACGCGATAGCCAAGAGGGGAGCGACGGCGAGGCCGTTCCCGTCGCCGCCGAGTAATGGAGCAGGCCGGGGCCGCGTCAGCGGTCCCGGTTTTCCCGTCAGAACATGGAAAATTCCGGCCACGCGCCGTTCAGCGCGTGGCCGGGTGACCTCGATATCCAAGGAGGATGGCGATGATTCCGATGATCCTGCTGGGCGTGACGCTGATCAGCTTGCTGTGCGTTCTTGCCTATCGGCTGGCGACCTATGCCTTGCCGTTCATGCTCGGGCTTGCCGTTGCCCGTTTCGCTTATGCCACGGGTTCCGGCCTGATCGGTGCTGGAATTGTCGGTTTCGTGGTTGGTGCCGCCTCGGTCGGCCTGTTACGTCTGCTGTTTTGCAGGCTGCGTGTGCCGACTTTGCGTGGTCTTGTCGCGCTGATCTTTGTCATTCCGGCTGCCATCGCGGGCTATCAGCTTGTCAACGGTGTGACGATGAACGCTGTGCCGTCCGAAATCTGGAGGCAAATCTTCTGTGGCCTGGGTGGGCTTGTTGTCGGTCTGTCGGCGCTGGCGCGGCTGGCTTCGCCTGCCGACATCGGAGCCGGGAAAACCAATTACGGAAGCAGGCATATCGAGTTCTGAATGAATAATTCGTTGACGACAAGATCCGCCATCGACTTTCAATAGAAGGTTGAAATATTTTGAACCAGCTCATGTCTATGGCCGGACATTAAACCGATAGAAGATTGTTGGCTGATAACCTCTCATAGAGGAGCTGTAGGCAACACGGCAGGCGGGAGAGATGGATAAATGAATTACCAGTGGTCCTCTTGCCATCTGACGGGCACGATCTTACCCGGTTACGAGGATCGGGAGATCGCGGAAGACCTCAAGGTCCGACCTGCGCCGTCGGATGACGTCTTCTGCTTCCCGTTGGTGGAGAGTTGGAGAGAGCGAGTTTGGACTATGCTGAGAGACTATGTCACTGATGAAGTAAAAGCAGAGTTCATTCACAATCCTCCGGAATTTGTCGTGTCCGATGACCTCAGCTGGTTGGACGATATTATTTTTGAGGTTACCGGCAAGACGTGCAATATCAAAGAACTGACCACAGATTGTTTGCTCAGAGAGTATCGCGCATTCCGAGCTGCACATGGGACGAGGACAAATGATCTGGCACAGTTCTACGAACGTGGATTGCGGCTCCTCCGTGTCGAGGAGATCGAGGATCGTGCCCGGTCGATTTTCCTGAATGGTCGGTTCAAACATGCCACCGAGGGGGAGCTTCAGAGGGCCATCGATGACATCGAAGCTCGCAAGGTGTCTGGTGGCCGCAATGGCCGCCTCTATTTTTGCGCCAATGAGCGCAGTCTGATCACTAAATCGGGCCGCTCGGGCCACTACCTCATTTATGGCAGCGAGTACCTCTATTGCCTGGGCATGCGGGTCACGAGTACCAGGGATACCCAAAAGACTCTGAAGGAAATAGGTCGACCGACCATGCTCATCTGCGACATTCCAATGGAACTCATGTCCCCGTACCCGTTACAAGAATTCGCAGGTTCGATAATCGAATATCTTTTCTGTGAACTGATTGATGGCCTTGAGGCCCATGCCTTGAGCCCGGGCTCCGGTTCGGGTTTCAGTCTCACCGCAGACCTTTCTGCCGCTCACATTGTTGGTCACTACCATCCCGTGACGATCTATGATCCCTTATCCAGCTTGTGACGGAATTGAATGGATTAACTCGAGATTCTCAGGGCCGAGAAAAAGGCGCCTATCTCGGTACTAGGGATACCCAATCGCGGGCCCGTCTTGAAAAACCGTCGAGGAGAAATTCCTGATGGCTTGCCTGTCTCACGCGCTTAAGGCAGAATACCCAGGCGGTATCCGGTGCCGCGCCGTCCACACTGGCAAAGCTTACGAGCCCGGTTCTTAGCTTTCAAACCTGCCCGGATTTTTACCGGTGCCGGTTGAGTGGACCGACCGGCTTACCGGAGATCGACATGGCTACATCAGCCGACACTCTCGTCGACCACGCAAAGCGTGTGGCGAAAATTCTTCATAAAATCTTGAAGGAAGAGCTTTCGATAGAATTCGTTAACTTGGCAGAGTGCCAAGAAACGACGGCATCGTTGTTGGGTTTTACAGACTGGTATGCGCTCCAACATAGGTCTGCCGATTCATTATATATTTTTGACGAAGAACTCGATGCGGACAGTCTTGAGAAACGGTTTCAGTCTCAATTTAAAGAACTGGAACGGTTGCTTCCAGATGACGACGAATTGATCATTGGGATACTGACTGCGTTGCGTCCTACTTCGTCGAATCCTCCGCGTACATTAGCCACCGCCGCAGATAAAGGCGCAATCCCCATAAGCCGATTGGAAGACGGTATTTTCGGGACTGCGATGGTGGGGCCTGCCACCGACATTGCAAATAGGGCGCATGCCTTGATTTCTGAGGGCAATTACCCGGCTGCCGCTAAGACGGCTCAAGTGGCGCTTCGGATCGATTCAGAGTGCATTGATGCACTCGAAGCACTGGGGCTGTGTTCAGCCAATCCTGCGACGGCAGTGGAGTATCATGCCCTGTCATCCAGGTCGGCCTGGAACCTCTACGGTCCTCTTTGGGAGCGGTGGGCTGCGGAGAATCCTCGTGAGAAGGGCGTTTTTTGGGATTTTTTGGGGTCTCGCCCTTTTTTGCGTTCCAACATGAATTTCGGGCGAGCGCTCATGATCGCGGCTAAGGATGGATACCTTCCGGCGAGGACTGCATATAAGCAAGCTATCGACGTCTTTACGAAATTGATCCGGGTGCATGCGGCTGTCGATACGGCCAGGGAACGCCGTATGGTGGCCCATATGGCGCGAGGTGATTGGAAGGCTGCGGGTAGGGATGCCCGGATGCTAAGTCGCCAAAGGCCAAGTTGTTATTCGATCTGGACGTTGGTTTGGGTGGCCCAATGCGAGGGTGGCCAGGGCCTTGAGGAAACTGTCCAAGAAGCCTTGATGGTATGCCCTTTCGTTGTGCCGTTGTTGATTGACGGCCTGAACGGTCGAGAGCCCGATTCTTCCGATTCCGACGGACCTTTAATGGCGATGAGTTACGTACACGAAGTGCGAGATTATTGGGAGATGTCCGCCAGCATTCAGGCTTTGCTTCCATGGAAGATGAAGGCGGAAGAGCTGATACGGCAGGAAAAGATCGATTTCGCAGCCAATTGGGGGCGTGCATTACCAATCGATCTACGTCGTCCTGTGCCAGAACATTGGCGAGTATGACAGTATTTCTGATAGTTAGCGGATGCCAAACGCCAAGTCGCATCAGAGTTGTTGCCGTTGCCCTGCGGGCCGCGCTTTCGGCTGCGCCGGAACCCCGCCGGTGGCTGGTTTCCGCCATCCGGCTTCAATCGCATAACGCAAGAAAAGGGCGGGCTGTCCTCTCGCGTGGCGTAGCCCCGCTCGCTTGAGCGGGGCTCCTTGGTTTCTGCTTCAGTTACCATCACCGTGGGGTATGAGAGCGGACATTGCCCCAGGGCCTCGACATCTGCGGCAGTGGAATGCGGGGCAGGGGGATCGCCGGCATGACGGCGGAATGGTGCTGCGGACCTTGCGGATCTCCATCGACCGCCCCAGCGATACCCGCCACCAAGATGCTAACAGGGGCCGCACAGTTGCCCATCGATCCGGGGAGATGGCCTTACCGGTCAGGCCTGGGGGAGACGACCACCCGATGCACTCTCCGTTTCCGCTGTTCCGACCACCAACCGCCATCATCATACTCCCAGCCTTTCCAACAAGCCGCTCCCTTGGGCGACCTCGATTGGCTTGGGTCTGACCGAAGACCGGCTACGCCTCGATCGTCTTCCCGCAACGACCGTCGCCAGCTTTTTTCCGCCGCCTTCGGCTTTGCATCGCCAGACAAAAAAGCCGTCACCGGTCGCCTTCCACTGCGTTTCAGCCCTGCGGGTGCGGTCCGATCGTCCCCGGTCGCACGACCCCCATCGAGGCCGCGAAAGGCGCGGCTGAAATGGAAAAGGATCACGATCATGGCGACCATTGGCACCTTCACCAAGACCGAAAACGGCTACACCGGCTCGGTCAAGACCCTGACCCTCAACGTCAAGGCCAAGATCACCCCCGCCGAGGGCGAAAACGAGCGCGGCCCCGACTTCCGCATCTTCGCCGGCGCCACCGAGTTCGGCGCGGCCTGGAAGAAAACCGCCAAGGAAACCCAGCGGGAATACCTCTCGGTCAAGCTGGACGACCCGAGCTTCCCCGCCCCGATCTACGCCAGCCTGGTCGAGGCCGAGGATGGCAACAGCTTCAATCTCATCTGGTCCCGCCGCAACGGCGACTGAGGCGAAGACCCAAGGAGCCCCGCTCAATCGAGCGGGGCTTCGTCACGCTCGGGACCGCCTTTTAGGGAATACGGCAATCAGGACATGCGGTTTTCAGGCTTTCCGGCTTGGCATGTCCTGATCCGGTCTGTGCGCCCGGCTACCGCTGGCGCTTGGGCCGGGCCGGTTTGCTTAGGGCGGCCGCCCTCGGCGCACTTCGGAGTGGTTTCCGCCCAGCTTCCTCCGCTTCGCTGCGTGCAGCCGGTTCCCCGCGAAACCACCCCTCCGTTTGCACACCCGGTCTCGCCGACGGGCAAGGGTGCAGCGCAGCGCTGCGCTGTCACCCGAAGCCCCAAGGAGTTTAAAACCATGACCATTCAGACCCAGCCCGTAACCAGCGGTTTCCGTGTTGATCCTTCGCGCGGGGAACAGGTTTCCCGCGTTTCCTCGGAATGGTTCTCGCGCCCCGATGACGAGCGGTTTTTGAGCCTGTCCGCGCTTTACGACAGCGTGCGGACCCGCGCCGACCATGCCCACGCCCGGACGGTGGAAAGCCGCGCCGTGCGGGTGGAAGCCAGCCGCGACGATGCCGAACGGCTGGCCCTGATCGTGCCGGGCCGGGAAGAGCCGGTTGCGCCCACCCATTGGAGTTTCGGCCAGTTGTGCAGTCTGGTCGGGGCTCCGGCCTCCTACATCCGCCAGCTTCCCGCGCCGTTGGCCGGGATCAACCTGCAGCATGGTTTGCTGTCGCACCGCGCCGAACTGGTCAAGACCCTGGAGGCGGAAGACGGGCGGGTTGAACTGCGCGCCGTCACCGGTCCCGATTATGGCCGCATCTGGGACCATGAATTGGTGTCTGCCGTGATGAAGATCGCCGGCAATGGTACCGGCGATACAAGGTGGAAGGTGCCGGGGGTGGTTGATTGGGCGACCATGACCCATAACCCCTTCGTCGATGTGACCAAGGAAACAACGACGTTGTACGCCAGCGACCGCGACGTGTTTTTGTTCCTGGTGGACGATACCCACCCCATCGAGGCCGGTTTTCTGCCGGACGGCTCACCGGACCTCTATTTTCGGGGCTTCTATTGCTGGAATTCGGAAGTGGGATCGAAGACGCTGGGCATTGCCTCGTTTTATCTCCGCGCCGTGTGCCAGAACCGGAACTTGTTCGGCGTGGAAAGTTTCGAGGAAATCAGCATTCGCCACAGCAAGTTTGCCGCCCAACGCTTCGCCTATGAAGCCGCGCCCGCGCTGACCAGCTTCGCCAATTCCAGCCCCGCGCCGTTCATTGCCGGGATCAAGGCGGCGCGGGAACAGATCGTTGCCCGCAGCGATGACGACCGCGAAAGCTTCCTCAAGAAACGCGGCTTCACCAAGCCGGAAACCGCCAAGATCATCGAAACCGTGTTGAACGAGGAGGGGCGTCCGCCGGAAAGCCTGTTCGATTTCGTTCAGGGCATCACCGCCCTGGCCCGCACCAAATCCCACCAGGACAGTCGTCTTGATTTGGAAAACAAGGCC
>Ga0209415_10013189_pt1 | contig 13658 bp, 12 predicted proteins | sample PeaSoiSIISIP2007_FD_187696 | JGI IMG/M metagenome (GOLD analysis project Ga0209415, IMG submission 187696) | Peat soil microbial communities from Weissenstadt, Germany - SII-SIP-2007 (SPAdes) (version 2) | ecosystem: Environmental > Terrestrial > Soil > Wetlands > Peat | place: Germany... | reverse complement strand
GGACAGCTCTAACGGTTACTCGGAGGGAAGATGCAGGCAAGCCGCTGGAGGTGGTAGGAATGGTAATGATTGACTGCACCGGCTGGTCGAACAGGGCGCTTTCGTGCAGCGCCATTAGTGAATTTCGACGTGATAGGCGATCACCGTGCCTTGTTCGTCGCGCACCGGATCGATCTTGGCAATGGTGAAGCGCTTGTTGCGAAGTTCAGGCAGCGATTTCTGCAGCGCGTTGTGCAGCTCATTTTCGAGTGCCGGGGTTTGCTCCGGAGGCGCTAGTATTCGCGCATCGACGCGGTACGTTTTGTTTCCGCCGTCCTCACTAACAAGCACGACTTGCCCAGGAGTATTGGCAGGAAGGCCCATTTGTGGCTGATCGTGGAACCACGCGCGCGGTGTAGCCAAAACAAAAATTAATATGAGTATGACCGCGGCGTCGTACTGCCAGGTGCCGCGCTCATAGGCCCAGAAAAACGTTTTCGAGAAAATCTGTCCGAGACTTGCCATCTCAGTCCGCAGGCACTCCGTCGACAATCACGCCGTCCCGCATGTGCACGACGCGGTCAAAATAGGCGGTGGCTTCGGGATTGTGCGTGATCATGACGATCGTCTGGCCCAAGTCCTTGTTGAGCTGCCGCAACATCTGCAGCACCACTTCCGAGTTTTTCGAATCCAGATTTCCGGTCGGCTCGTCGGCCAGAAGGATTTTTGGTTCATTGATAATCGCGCGCGCAATCGCCACGCGTTGCTGCTCACCACCGGAAAGTTCCGAAGGTTTGTGTTGCAGGCGTCCCGCGAGTCCCAACAGGTTTGTGGCAACTTCGAAACGGTGGGGATCAAACCCATCGCCATGAATGAATTGCGCGATGGCGATATTGCCTTTGGCGGTGAGCGTTGGCAGGAGATTAAAACGTTGGAAGACAAAACCAATCTTACTGCGTCTTAGTTTGGTGCGCTCCGCGTCGCTCATGGCCGTCAAATCGTTGCCATCTACCAGGACGCGGCCCTTCGACGCTTGCGCCAGCCCGCCGATCACATACAGAAGAGAGGATTTTCCGCACCCGGAAGGCCCCATGACCGCCACGGATTCCCCCGGCGCCACCGCGAAGTTCACGCCACGCAGCGCGGGGACATCCACTTTCCCTGCGCGGTAGAGCTTCCACAAGTTCTCTGTTTTAAGTATCGGCTCCAAGCTCATTTTTCCTGGGACAATCAGTCCTTCGGCAGGTTGCTGTATTGTAGCTGCGATTGCCATCTGTGCCTAGCGGCTGCGTCTGTCAGCGGCTTTCTCTCCCTCTCAACCTTCGTGTTCGGTAACTTCAGTGCAGCCTTCCCAATCTCCCGTGTTTAGTCGTAGGAGAGTGCTTCGACCGCATCCTTTTTGCTGGCCACCCACGCGGGATAGCTCGCTCCGAGCATTGCGCCCACGAGCGCAATTCCTCCGGAGCGAACAATCCATATCGGGGTGATATCAATGGGCAACGTCGGAAATCCGGCGTGGAACGCTGCTCGCACCACATAGCTCAGCCCCACTCCTGCCAAAATCCCCAACAAGCAGAGCCCGGCGGACTCCGTGAGCAAGGCGCGCACGATGAAAATGCGCCCCGCCCCAAGCGACTTCAGCACGCCGATATCGCGCGTTCGTTCCAGCACGGTTGTGTACATCGTCAAAAAAATCACCAGGAGGCCGATGGCGACGGCCAGCGAGATCATGGCGTTAATAAACGTCTGCAACCCCGGAATATTCGTCGAAGTCATCAGAGACATCATGGCGCTTAGCGGACGAACGGTATAACCCGGCAAAAGATGGCGAATCTCGTCCATCACATCGTCGGTGTGTTCCGGACGGGTGCATTTAAGCCAAAAAATCGTGGCTTTATCCGGTGCGCCGACCAAATCTTGAAGGGTCGCTAGTGGAACGAAGAGCCGCGCGCCTTTTCCATGCTCGATGATGGCCGACACATGCCAGTCGTGGTTCAGGAGTTTGAAGGTGTCGCCAACTTTGATGTGCTTCGCTTCCGCCGCTAAGTCGTCCACGAGCAGGTCGTCGGGCCCCTCCATGTCTCGACCCTGCAGGAAGACAAAACCGCCAGACACCGCACGAAAGCTCTCGCGATCGATCCCGTACACAACATCCACGCCGCCCGTCGAACTGAACTGCAGCAGAGCCGGCGCTACCGATTGCACGTATTTCAATTCCGCCAATTTGTCGGCGATTTTGATGGGCATAGGCGCGCCAGTGATTCCGATCAAGAACGAAGCCGCGGGCGGCTGCACCATCACGTCCGCTCCAATGCCTTCAATGCGCTTGGCCGTTTCCGAGAGCATTCCTGACGTCAAGCCCACGATCAAGACGATCAGTGCGACTTCGACAGCAACCGCCAGCACACCGATCAAGGTCCGCAGCGGGCGGTGCAGCAGGTTCCGGATAATCAACTCACCCATCATGGCTTCTTCTCCGGCGCATCTTTACCCACTTCCACAAGTTCCGAGCCGGCAGGCTGATCGAGCTTGAAGCGGTCCGCCGGAAGGTCTTCATTCAGCGCCAACTTGGTGACCTGCAAATCCATCCGGTAATCATCGTGTGGGCGTTCGATTTGAATCCCTCGTGGGAAAGCCGAGATTCCGGACGCGGCAGGCGATCCATGTTCCTGATCGCTGAGAAGCGGCTCCCAATCGGAGTAGCGCACGTCAGAGAGCAACGCGCCCTTGGGCCCAAATTCCTGCAGCCGCGCGACCTGCAAATCGGCGCGGCTAAACCAGATCTTGCGTAAGATTTCTCTTCGATACCCGCCACGCAAAACAGTCAGCACGTAGTAGCGCGCTTTCTCGTCGTTGAACTCTTCAAAGAGCACGTCTTCTTCCTTGCGAATTTCGCTCCAAAGCAGGGCATCCAGCAGATGCTGTGGCCGAAGATTTTCGATCGGCTTGATGCTCGTCCGCTCCAGCGTTACGGCGCCTACAAGGAACTTGTTCTTGGAGGGAATCGACACGCGAAACGATTCCGCATCGCTAGTCATGTCGAAAACCGTCTTCCCGATCACCGGCGCCTGCCCGATCATCCGAATGGAGGCCGGCCGCTGAGCAAGCAGAAACGCTTTCACTTCGTGATACTCCTCGATAACGCCGCTATATTTTGAGCCAGCCGTTGGCTTCAACTCTACGGTGGCATTCACGCTCTTCACGCCCGCGGCAATCGCATTATATTTCTCCAGCAAGTCCTCGCGCGTGGCGTCTTTTACGACTATCACTTGCGCCGCCGGCAGGTTCCGCGTGGTCTTGACCGAGCCTCCGCAGCCGCAGGAAATCGCCGCCACTGTCACCCCAATCATGCATCTCAAGCCGCGGCCCAAGGTCTTTTCCGCCCCTTCCACCATAAACCAAGCAATCTAACAACCATGTCGAAACGCGTCAAACCGCACGCCAAGCTTCCATTCGAACTACCATTATGAATGATTCAGCGAGGAGACTGCGAGCGATCGCAAGGTCGCAGCCTATTGCGGCCGTGCCAGGTAGATGTCAAAGGGCTGCACCGCCGGGCGGACGCGTCGAATGACTTCGCTGGCCCAGAGCGTCGTGCTGAGGAGCGTCACCCAGCCGTCCTCCGGCTCGCATACGGCGCAAAAGGTATAACGCTCGTAAGCCGGCTGGTAAGCATCGACGCCGCGCTTCGACAGATCACCCTCGAGCGTAGCGTCTGGATTTTCCGCCGTCGCGCCCGCGCGCAAACCAAAGGTTTCCCCTTCAAACCGTTCGAAAAGCTGGAATAGCTGACTCTGCCGCGGCTGCGGCAAGACCAGGCAGCGTCCGCCGGCCTCGCGATACTCGATTTTTCGTGCCTTGCAAAACTCCTGCACGCGATCGATGTGACTAAAAAAATCAACCACATAGAACTCTTCGTGCGCAAGGGCAGGAAAAATTGCCGACCAGATCTCCGCGGCCTGCTTGCCTCGGACCGGCTCGCGATTCTCCGTCTCGACGAGTTCCAGCCCGACCGCTTTCACTCCTGCGCCGAGTTCAATCGCTTCCACATCCAGGGAAAAGGGAGGCAGTTCCAACGCACCGGGGGGCGCACCAGGTGGCGCGCCGGGGGGAAGACTCATTCCAACGACTCCACTTCCGGAAATCTGGTCTTGAAGTCGGGCGCTTGCTTGCGCACGTCCAGCCAGTCGAAAAACGCGTCCGGCGTCTCGAGCCAGATGCGGAACCAGTTGGCGATTTCCACCTTCTCCTCGCGCTTGTGTGGTTCCACTTTATGATTTCGCGAAATCATCTCGGCGCGCCGCTTGCCCAGCCGTGCAACGCCGAGAACCCGCTCGACTGCCGCATGTTCGCCGTGAGCCTGAAACTTGCGCATCAGCTCATCCAGCCGCATGATGCTCACTTCCGCGTCTTCCAGCGTTTTGAAGTGCAGCAGGTCTTCAAACTCTTCCTCATACTGCTCTTCCGCTTCTTCTTGCAGCGTAAGCAGAACCTTCCAGCCAGCCGTTTTCAAAACGTCAGCGATGTATTCCGAGCTGGTCTTTCCCTCTTCGCCGTGTTCCGCGTGCAGGCGCCGGCGCAGCTGATCGATCTCCGCGAGCGTCCATTTTGACGCACCAATTTCCCGGGCCGTCTCGAGAATCAAATCCTTTTTCGACTTATCCGAATCGGTCATCAAGCTGTGCCCTTATGCGGTTTGGCGTGCGCCTTTTTTTTGCTGTTCGCCGGCGCCTTTGCTTTCGCCTGCTTTTGCGCTTGCGGCGGGGGAGGCGGAGGATCGGCCGGGAGCCCCGCCAGCAGACGGCGGTACTTTGTCACATTCCGGTTGTGTTCTGCCAGTGTTGCGCTAAAAAAATGTCCGCCCTGGGTATTGGCCACGAAATAGAGGTAGTCGGTCTGAGCCGGCTGGAGCGCCGCGCGCAGCGATGCTTCTCCCGGATTGCCGATGGGGCCCGGGGGCAGGCCAGTGTGCTCATACGTGTTGTAGGGCGAATGCACGTGCAAATCGGCTCCGGTCAGGGTTCCGTTGTAGCGGCTTTCTTGTTCCAGCGCATAGATCACCGTCGGGTCGCATTGCAGCATCATGTCTTTGCGCAGACGGTTTTCGAAGACTCCCGCGACGAGCGGACGCTCATCCCGCTTGGGCGTCTCGCGCTCGATCAGCGAAGCCAGCGTCACGATCGAAGAAATCGGATAGCCGGAGGCCAGCCGCGTTTTGTCGTCTTGTGCCTTTGCCGGCGAAATGTGCGCCCACTGTTCTTTGAATTTCTTTACCATGGCCGCAGTCAACTCTACCGCGACCGGATGGCGCGGCAATTGATACGTCGCGGGGAAGAGATATCCCTCCAGTGTGAGCGCGTGTGGGTCGATGTCACGCACCAGCATCGGGTCCGTGGCCGCCTTCACGAAATCGTCGGCCGAAAGGAAGTGCCCGGCTTCGAGGTCATGCGCGATGTCGTAAAGAGTCTCGCCTTCGCGCACCGTGAAGGGGATTTGATAGACGTCCCCCTTCGCCAGCTTCCAGAAAACGTCGCGCCCGCTGACCGCGCGATCGAAGAAGTATTCTCCAGCTTCGAGCGAACGTTTCGGATGCCTGCGCGCATAGATCTCAAACGCCAAGGCACTTCGAACAACGCCGTTGCTCTCCAGCGTGCGCGCCACGCCGCGGCTGGAAGCGCCGTGTGGGATGGTCACGAACACGCCTTCGCTCGCGAATCCCTGATATGGCTTCGTGATGCAATACCATATCCAGCCTGCAGCTCCGCTGGCCGCAAGCAACAGCACCAAAATGACTAGCAAAATCTTCTTCAAATCGCCCTCGCGAACTCTTCTCGCCCGTACTTCACTTGGCCCCTTCTGCCGTTTGCACCGCCTGTCGCCGGTCCAGATATTCCTTCAAAATCAAAGCCGCGGCCATGGCGTCCACTCCCGGCTTGGCGTTTTCTTTCTTTCGCTTCTTGCTGGCAACCGCACGAATCACGTGCCCCTGCTGTTCTTCCAGCAGTCGCTCCGCCTCCCAGCTCGTCAGCCGCTCGTCCACCATCTCAACGGACAAACCAAGTTGCTTGTGCACGCGCTGCCCAAATCGCGCAGCCTCTTCCGCCATATCCCCGCGCGTCCCATCCAGCCGCAGCGGCAACCCCACGACGATTTGCCGCACGCCATGCTCGCGCACTAGCTCACGCAAGCGTCGCATATCCTCGTTCCGGTTGATGCGGTCCAGCGTTCCCAAGGGCTGCGCCAGCGCCGCCTCTGCGTCGGCAAGCGCCATCCCGATCCTGGCCCGCCCATAATCCAGCGCCAGAATCCGCCCGGCCTTAAATACGCCGACCTCAACAGCCGTCTTATTCACACTTCCAGTATACCGGGAAGCAATTCGTAAGTTGCGCGATGCTGCCTAAGAATGGACTATCTGCTAGAGCACCGGATGTCTCTAAAACTAGGGGGAATGGAACCCTAAGGTTTACGGCCCCGGGTGCCGCTTTGCCAGTCGTCCCAGTAGCCGAGGAGCTTCATTTGTTGGTCGAGGCCGGTTTCTTTGACGAGGACGTCGAGTTCGGCGCGCGTCAGGCGCTTGGCGAGAGGCTCGGCGCGGTCGGCGATGCCCCAGGCCGTCAACGCGGCAATCGCGGTGTTCAGCTTTAGCTCGCGGATATCTACTTTGTCCAGCGTGTCGGACGCGGCGTGATAGTTCACCAGATAGTTGGAGATTTCCTGGTTGGCCACCAGATTGGGCACGCCTTCCAGCAGAAAGTCCAGATTGTCTGTGCCGAACGATGCATCGACCGTGTGGTCGTTCGCGCCCCATGACTCCAGCGGTTTCAGCACTTCGCGCACGCCGGCCTCGATGTCGCGCCTACCGCCAAGGGAATAGCCCGTAAGGCGTCCGTTCCCCGCGTCAAACGTAATCATCGCCCGAATCTTGTTCATCTCCGCGCGGTGCGCCTTCACGTAGGCATACGACCCAATCGTCCCTTGCTCTTCGCCGCTGAACAGCACAAACCGAATCGTACGCCGCGGTAATAATCCTGTAGCTTTGATCGCCCGCGCCGCCTCAATCACCAGCGCTGCGTTGCAGCCGTTGTCCAGCGCGCCTGTTCCCAGTTCCCAGGAATCCAGATGCGCGCCGAGGATCACCACTTCATCCGGCTTCTCGTAGCCGCGAATCTCGCCAACGACATTTTCCTGCTCGATGGGCCCGCCGATCTTGTTGGGCATGTCTAGTTGCACGCGCACTTTCCCCGGATATGCAGCTGCCGTCCGCGCCAGGAGCATTGCATCTTCGCGAGCCACGATGGCTTGGGGAATCTTGTCGATCTTTCCGTTCAGGACATTCGTGTGCCGATACAGCAGCAAGCGCTCCCGCGCGCCCATCCAAATAATTGCCGCCGCGCCGCCCTTGATGGCGTTCTTAATGATGTCCGGGGGCCGGAAATATTCGTTGAAGAGATCAGCCCAAGTCAAACCGATATCGCTATGCACAAGAAGAATCGCGTCTTTGACGCTCGCCCCAGCTTCGGCAAAATCGTGCTCCGTTCCATAACCAACGTCCACGATTTCGCCACCAAGCCCCCCTGGCGGAGTTGGAGGACTCCATCCTCCAGAGACCGCGCGCAAAGACTTGACTGCGATCCCGTAAGCGATATTGCCATTTGGTGTCTGGAACGAAAAAGGGCCCCGGCCCTGAGGGTCCATAATGTTTAGCTTTGTGTTCCCTTCGCTCCACGTCACCGGCAAAGTGTATTTTTCCGTGTAAACCCCAACGCCCTCCGCGCGAAACGCCGCGACGGCCCATTCCACAGCCTTCGCCATCTCCGGCGAACCACTCACTCGTCCGCCAATCTCATCCGTCAATCGGCGCAAATTCTCTTCCATCGGCGACGGCCCGAGCACCAGCGGCACAATCTTCGCCGCCGCCTGCGCGCAACTCGAGGCATCCGCCGCCGAGCAAGCCGCCGCGCTCGGGGCGGATTGCGCGGGAGTTAGAGAGTCCTTTGCTGGAGGGAATTGTGCCGACGCAGAGAGCGAAGCAACGAAGTGAAGAAGCAAGGAAAGAAAGAGAATTCTGGCACGGCGCATCGATGTACTCTCCGTTACGAAGTGGCTCTGCCGCAACGTGCTTCGGGCAGCAAGCCAGTGCATCCTGGCGCGGAGTAGTATAAGCTCGCGCCGCTTTAGCGAGAAACCGATGGGCACAAATCACAGCCGAGAGTCTGTGCGATGAAAAAATCCATTTCCATTTTTGCACTCACATTAGCGTTTGCCGCCGCGACCTTCGCTCAATCAGCCTTCCAAACCGCTCCAGCAAGTCTCGAATCTCGCGCAAAAGCCGCCCTCGCGGTCCTTCACGGCACTCTCAGCGTCCCCGGGCTTCGGCAACCCGTCCGCGTGCAACGCGACCGCTGGGGCGTCGCCCACATCTACGCGCAAAACCAGCACGACCTCTTCTTTGCGCAAGGCTTTGTCGTTGCGCAAGACCGCCTCTTTCAAATGGAACTCTGGAAGCGCTCCGGCCAGGGCCGCCTTGCTGAAATCCTCGGGCCTTCTTACGTGAAGCGCGACACGAGCGCCCGCCTGCTGCGGTATCGCGGCGACATGGACGCCGAGTACAAAAGCTATGCCCCCGACACGACAGAGATCCTAGAAGCCTTCACTTCGGGCATCAACGCTTACATCGCCGAAATCCAGAGGCCCGGCGGCATCGGTCTCCCTCTCGAGTTTCAGCTTGCCGGCTTCAAACCCGATCCGTGGAAGCCCGAAGATTGCCTCAACCGCTTGGCGGCCTATTCCGTGACGGGGAACGGGGCTAGCGAATTGCATTCCGCGCAGCTAGTCGCGCTACTCGGCCCAGAAAAAGCCGCCGAACTTCTCGAACTCGATCCGCCAGTGAAACTCGACCCTGCCCCGGGCCTTGATCTTTCCGGCCTCTCACCGGCCCTCCTCAAAGATCTTGTCGGTAGCGACGTCCCTCTCCATTTCCCAGAAGCGCCGGTTCAAGGCAGCAACAACTGGACCGTCTCCGGTTCGCTCACCGCCACCGGCAAACCCTTCCTTGCCAACGATCCTCATCGCGTCATCGCCGAGCCTTCGCTCCGCTACATCGTCCATCTTGTCGCTCCCGGATGGAACGTCATCGGCGCGGGCGAACCTGGCCTCCCCGGAGTCGCCGTTGGCCACAACGAAAAAATCGCCTGGGGTTTCACTATTTTCGGTCTCGACCAGCAGGACCTTTATCTCGCCGAATTGAACCCCGCCGATCCTCACCAATACAAAACGGAGCGAGGCTGGGAGCAGATGGAGGTGAAAACCGAAACCATCAACGTGCTTGGCGCAAGTCCGGTTACCGTCGAACTAAAATTCACGCGCCACGGCCCCGTCCTGTGGGAAGACGGCAGGCGTGCTCTCGCATTGCATTGGGTCGGCGCCGAGCCAGGCACCGCCGGCTACCTCGGCTCGTTGGCGCTCGACCGTGCACAAAACTGGCAGGAATTCGAACAAGCCATGCCTCGCTGGAAAGTCCCTTCCGAAAACATCGTCTACGCTGATCGCGACGGCAACATCGGCGAACATTCCACCGGCCTTGCGCCTCTGCGCAAGAATTGGACTGGCCTTCTCCCGGTTCCCGAAACAGGTGGATTCGAATGGAGCGGTTTCGTTCCGAATGGGGATTTACCGCACAGCTACAATCCGGCGGCCGGATTTATCGCTTCGGCGAATCACAAGATGATTCCCGAGAATTACAGGTATCCCGTGGGATTCCAATGGGCACCGCCGGACCGGTTCGGGCGTATCGTGGAGGTTTTGGGCGGAGCCGCAAAGAGCCAGCGCAAGCTCAGTGTGAAGGACATGGAGGATTTGCAGAACGATGTGGTGTCGCTGCCCGCGCGTGAGTTGCAGAGTTTACTGAAACGGGCGGCCTCGAAAGCCGGAGGAACGACAGCCGCATCGCTGAAGCTGCTGCTGGATTGGCAATGCGATTTCCCGGAAAGTTCGACGGCGGCAACGCTTTACGAATTCTGGGTTGCCGAGTTGGAGGATGCGGTCAGCGCAAAAGTCATTCCCGCCGAAGCAGCAAAGGCGGCGGGAAAGCTGTCCGTGCCAAGAATTTTAAAAGAGCTGGCAAATCCGCGAGCCTCGGTGTTCGGCGCCAATCCGGAAGCGGCACGCAATGCGCTGCTGCTTGATACGCTTCGGGCTTCGGAGGAAAAGCTGACGGCGAAATTGGGACCCGACTCTAAAAACTGGGCCTGGGGGCAATTGCACCACGCTGTCTTCGTCCATGCGGTGAGCGGCGTCGTTCCGGGCGCTAAATCACTATTTGACCGGGGACCCGTCTCGCGACCCGGAGAGAACACGACGGTGGACGCGACCTACTTTGGCGGGCCGACCTTCGACGAGTTGGGAGGTGCAAGTTACCGCGAGATTTTCGATTTGAGTGACTGGGACAACGGCGTAGGCGTCAACGTCCCGGGCCAGAGCGGCCAGCCCGGCAGCCCGCACTACGACGACTTGCTGCCCCTTTGGGCCAATGGGCGATACTTTCCGTTGCGCTTCCGTAAGGAATCTGTCGACCGCGAGACGACCGACGTGCTCCAACTGAAACCTTAAGGCAAAGCAACTCGGGCGGAGCTTCGGATAACACAGCTCAACGACGTCGCAGCGCCGGATACGCAACGCAATCCGCCACACGCGCCACTTGCACCATTTCCGCAACGTCGTGCACGCGCACAATGTGCGCCCCACCCAAAATGCTCGCTGTAACCGTCGCCGCCGTGCCCCATATCCGCTCTTCCGGCCCGGCAGGTTTCCCATCGTGCGTCAGCGTCGCTCCAAGAAATCCCTTGCGCGATGTACCCACAAGCAGCGGAAAACCAAGCGCCGCAAGCTGCGGCAGTTTTTCAAGTAACTCGTAGTTCTGCGCGAAACTCTTTCCGAATCCAATCCCCGGATCCAAAATAATTTGCGTCTTCGCCACTCCCGCCTTGCGCGCCTTCGCAATCGATTCCCGCAATCGGCTCACAACATCGCTCATGACATCCCGCGCAAACGGCCCACGCTGCATGGTTCGCGGTTCCCCGCGCATGTGCATTAAAATTAGCGCCACGCCACTTTTTGCCGCGACTTCAGCCAGGCGCGCATCCGTTCTCAAGCCTGAAACATCATTGATCATCGCTGCTCCGGCCCGGATCGCGAGCTCCGCAACTGCCGCCCGCCGCGTATCGACAGACACAGGAACCTTCAGCCGCCTTCGCAACCCCTCCAGCACGGGCAAGATGCGATCCAACTCCTCCGCAGGCGAAGTGTCTTTTGCACCAGGCCGCGTCGATTCGCCCCCGATATCCAACAGGTCCGCGCCTTCTTGCTCCATCGCAAGGGCGCGTTCTATAGCAGCCTCAGGCTGATCGTATTTCCCCCCATCCGAAAAACTATCAGGAGTCAAGTTCAGCACACCCATCACATTCGTCCGCTCGCCGAGCGTCACCGTTTCCGAACGCAACTTCAGCCGGAATTTTTTGCGGAGCTTCATCGGATAGGTGAACGACTAAAGGGGAGTGTAACTCGGTTGCTTCTAATCCAGATCAAAATCGCGAATCGGCTTACCTGCTGGCGCGTCCTTGGCCTTCTTCATCGCCTCTTCAAACTTCTTGGCCAGGATGTCTTCCTTGTGCGTCTCCTGAAAGAACGAATCAGCGAATTTGTCTTCGCGCTGCCGGCGCTGCTCAGCGAGAATCCCGTGCGCATTTTCCAGGTCGACGTTCGGCCCCGGCTTCACCGGAACTTCATGCGAAAGCACCGCTCCGAACACCGCGTCCACCACCAGCTTTGCCTGGCAGCATGGGCACGTCACCTGCAGATTGTCCGGCTCTTTCTTTCCCATACCCGCATTCTACGCCATTTTGCCCCGAACGGTCACCGTCCGTCGGCGCAACTCATTCGCCAAAAAAAGAGAGGCACGATAGCTCGTGCCCCTCTCGTAAGAATGACCCGCTCGTTATTTTGCGTCTACGCCTTAGCCGGATTTTCCCCGCGCGTAAATCCCGCTGCCGGCCGCAACTCCGGCCTCACCACCTTGGGATCCGCGCTAGGCGCCGGCGGAGCCTGAGGCGGTGGAGTCCGCGGCTTTTCCGGCAGCGGCTTGCCTTCCATCAGCAGTTTCACTTCGTTGGCGTCGATTACCTCGCGCTCGAGCAGCGCCTGCGCAATCCGCTCCAGCGTTTCGCGATTATTCGAAAGCAGCCTCTTCGCATTGTCGTACCCGCCGCTGACGATTCGCTTCACTTCTTTATCGATCTGGATCGCCGTATCTTCGGAGTAGTCGCGATGCTGGGTAATCTCGCGGCCCAGGAAAATCGCTTCATCTTTTTTCCCGTATGCCAGCGGCCCGAGATCGCTCATGCCCCATTCGCAGACCATGTTGCGCGCCAAATCGGTCGCCCGCTCAATGTCGTTGCCGGCGCCAGTGGTGATATGTCCCAGGAAAATTTCTTCCGCCGAACGTCCGCCCATCAGCACGGCCAGCATCGCCTCGAGATATTCCCGCGTGTAGGTATGCTTGTCGTCCTCGGGCAATTGCATCGTCAACCCAAGGGCCATCCCTCGCGGAATGATCGTTACCTTGTGAACGGGATCCGCTCCCGGCGTCATCGCAGCCACCAAGGCATGCCCCGCCTCGTGATACGCCGTGTTCTTTTTCTCCTCATCGGAAAGAATCATCGACTTGCGCTCGACGCCCATCAACACTTTGTCTTTGGACATCTCGAAGTCGACTTGCATGACGAACTTGCGGTTCTGCCGCGCCGCCCACAACGCCGCTTCGTTCACGAGATTCGCCAGGTCCGCGCCGGAAAAGCCCGGAGTGCCGCGCGCAATGATCGACAACTCCACGTCATCGGCCAGAGGCACTTTGCGTGTATGCACGCGCAGAATTTCTTCGCGCCCCTTCACGTCCGGCCGCGCAACCACCACGCGCCGGTCAAATCGCCCGGGCCGCAGCAACGCCGGATCAAGCACGTCGGGCCGGTTCGTCGCAGCAATCAAAATCACCCCTTCGTTCGATTCGAATCCGTCCATCTCCACGAGCAATGCGTTCAGCGTCTGCTCGCGCTCGTCATGTCCGCCGCCGAGGCCTGCGCCGCGGTGACGTCCAACCGCATCAATTTCATCGATGAAAATGATGCACGGCGCATTCTTCTTTCCCTGTTCGAACAAATCTCGTACGCGGCTTGCGCCAACGCCCACGAACATTTCCACGAAGTCCGAACCCGAAATCGAAAAGAACGGAACGTTCGCTTCGCCCGCAATCGCCCGCGCCAGCAAAGTCTTGCCCGTACCAGGAGGCCCGACCAGCAGCACGCCCTTCGGTATCCGCCCGCCCAGCTTTTGAAACTTCTGCGGGTCTTTCAGAAACTCGATAATTTCCTGCAACTCTTCTTTTGCCTCATCCGTTCCCGCAACATCCTTAAACGTAGCCTTCTTCTGCTGCGCCGAAAGCAGCCGTGCGCGCGACTTGCCAAAGCTCAGCGCTTTGTTTCCGCCCGCCTGCATCTGCCGCATGAGGAACAAACAAAATCCCACAAGCAGGATCAGAGGTGCGGCGTTCAGCAAAATCAAAATCCAATCGCCGCTGCGCACTTCCTTCATGCCCTTGATCATCGCTCCCTTGTCTTTCAACTGCTTCA
>Ga0209415_10013188_pt1 | contig 13658 bp, 15 predicted proteins | sample PeaSoiSIISIP2007_FD_187696 | JGI IMG/M metagenome (GOLD analysis project Ga0209415, IMG submission 187696) | Peat soil microbial communities from Weissenstadt, Germany - SII-SIP-2007 (SPAdes) (version 2) | ecosystem: Environmental > Terrestrial > Soil > Wetlands > Peat | place: Germany... | reverse complement strand
AAGGTCTCGGGTGTCGCGCCGTGCCAGTGCTCTTCGCCGCCGGGGGTGTAGATCACGACGAACTCGCCATGGCCGAACGTGCCGCCGAGCCCGACAGGCTCGCCGGCGAGCTGCGCCACGGTGAAGTCTTGCGTGCCGTCCGTCTGGCCAGTGGCGTTCACGCCTACCGGTTCGTTCCAGTACCCGAACCCGCCGTTGGTGTCGGGGTCGGGGGTGAGGACCGACAGGGCCAGCGGGCCCTTCGCCGTATAGGCGAGTTCCGCCCCGCCGCAGCTCTGCGTGCTGGTACAGGACAGCGTGGACGCGGCAACCGGCCGCACGCCGACTAGCGCCAGGGCGATGCCGAGGACCGCGACCGCAGCCGCGCAGATGAACTTTCTGAGCATTTCTGCCCTCCCACGATTGGGGTTGTTGTCTAGACGAGCCCAGAGCCAACCCGCGCGGGTGGCAGCGACGTCAGCTCGTGAAGCCGAGGTCGATCAGGACGCACCGCCACTTGGACGCCACGCTGCTATAGCGGAACGCCAGGAGGTCCACCTTCCCCGCCGCGGTCGACAAGGTAGGTGAGGCCAAAGTCGTGGAGAACTCGTACGCGGACGCGTAGGCGAGTGTCCGCGAACCCGTGCCGTCCTGCGTGACCTCAAGATGGATCGTCTGGCCGTCGGTCGGGTTCGACGGCGCTCCGAGGGTCCTGTTGCCGCCCAGAGTGACGCGGTACAGGTTCCCGAGCGCGGCGTTTACGGCGATGGTCGCGGCGTCGGTCAGCGCGACGGCGGCCATCGCGGAGAACTGCGCCGGGCCTGCCGGCGCGACCCACGTGCCTGGCGTGCCCGCGACGGTGCAGATGCGGATCGCGCCGGTCTGGTCGATCACCCAGTCGCCGACAGCGAACGTCCCGGAGGCCGGTGCGCCGGATGCGGTGGCGCCGACGTACCGGCTGGCTGCGACAGCACCAGTGAGGCCCGTCGGGGCCAGCATGGGCGGCTGCCCGTGGACGTGCTCGACATCGGCGTCCAGGCCGCCGTCGCCGTCGGTCGCGGTGCCCGGGGAAGGCTGCGTGTACATCGGGGGGTTCCTCCGTTGCTGCCGCTCAGGCGGCGTCGTAGTGGGGTAGCAGGGCGACGACGAGAAGCGTGTGATACACCGCTGAGGCTCCAGCGTTGCCGACGGCTTCCAGGCCGATCGTGCCGTCCGCGGTGACGTGCTCGAACGACTGCTTGACCGCGGGCCCGTTCGCGACCGGCGCGACCACGATCACGTCGGTCACAGTGCCGTCGACGAGGAGTTGCACGTTGTCGGCCTCGGCCGCGGTCACGGTGCCGGACAGGGATGCGTACACGTCGATCGCGTACCGGCCCGGCGTGAGCCCGGTCAGGGCGGCGAGGGCCACGGCCGCGGCGGGTCCGGTGGTGGCCGCGTGGTTCGACTGGGTGATGCTCATAAGTGCTCCCTTATAGCCAGTTCACGCCGTTGACGCCCCACCAGTTGTCCCGCAGGTAGGTCCAGCCTTCACCGTCGACATACCTGTAACCGGCGAGGCCCGGGGGCGCTGCGGGGGGCATCGCCCAGTACGGGACGAGGTCGACCTGGCCGACACCTTCGCCCTGCATCGCCGACCTGACGGTTGCGAGGGCGTCTTTGGCCCGCTGGTCGAGGACCTTGAACACGATGACGTCGGGGTCCCGGTTCATCGGGAACGCGATCTCGATATCCGCCGCGGCCCGCCATTCGGCTGCGGTCCTGGCATTGATCCACAGGTCGTCCGTCGAGGTCAGGTTGCCGGGGAGTGCCCCGCAGTTCCCGACGACCCACTGCACACTCTGGTCGATGAACTCCTGGGCCTGCTCGTCGGTCGGGGTCGTCTCGGGGGTGAACGTGCCGAGCATGCTGTCCGAACCCGGCGTCGTCGTGTCGCGGGTCCTGGTCGGGATGTGCCGGGCGACGTCCGAGAGCGTCGGCGCCCACGCCGCCGCCGGCACCGGTTACCCGCCTGCGGGCTTACGGGTCTTGCCCGCGTCGCTGGTCTTGGCGATCATGCCTTTGCGGAGGTGGTGCTCGATCTGCTCGGGCGGCGCGTCGGACGGGACGGGAGATCCCTGGTAGAAGTTCCGCATCCGCGGCCCGTCGTGGGTCATCGTCTTGAAGATCGCCAGCTTGGCGGTCACCACGTACGCGGGCGTCTCCGGGGCCGCGGGGGCTGCTGGCATCGGGGTGTCTCCCTCTCGTCGGTCAGGCCGGTCAGGCTGGGGCTACGCTGCGATGCCGGTGATGAAGCACCCAGCGCCGGGCTCCTGGATGATCGGGACGGTCAGCCGGCGGCCCTGGATGTCCCACTTGTCGGCCTCGTCGCGGCGGATCGACTTGATCTGCACGGCCAGGTCGCTGACGGCGTAGCCGGGGCCTTCGGCGGCTTCGTCGGCCATCCCGCCGAGCTGGGTGGCGTCCAGGACCATCGGCTCTGCGGGGGCGTGCGGCGAGTGGATGATCGCCAGCCCGGCGACGGTGTCGATATCCCCGGTGTAGATCGGGTTGTCCGTCGTCTCACGCCGGAGGGCGTTGGTGACCTTCTCGTCGGACATGAACAGCGCCCACACGTCATCGGTCATCAGCAGCGTGTCCGGGTTGTAGCCGAGCAGCAGGTCGGTGATGACGGTCCGGGCCTTCAGGATGTCCCGCAGGATGGTCGGCGGGTTCGCCCCGGAACCATCCCAGTAGTTCCCCGCGGCCTGGGTCTGGGTGACAACCGACGACACAGCCGACATGGTCACGCCGTCGACCTGCGCGATCACCGAGTTGACGACCTTCTGCAAGGTGCGGTCGACGATCTGGGCGCCGTAGACGTTCCTCGTGATTTCCTCGTCGGTGAGGGGGACCTTCTGGCCCCACTTGGACACCTCGGCGAGTCCGCCGGTGCCGGTCGCGATCGAGGATTCCGGGTACGGCTGGCCGGGCATGACCGACTCGACCGGCCGGGCGGTCAGGAACGGCTCGGACATCTCGTACAGCACCGCGCCACCGGACGACTTGTACCGGTTGGTCAGCACCTGGTCCGAGATGAACCGGAGGTCGACGTAGGTCCGCAGACGCCGGCGAAGCATCGTCGGGGACTGGAGGAACCTGGAAATGGAGAGCAGGTCACCCGACAGTGTGGGTGGGGCTGCGGGGTAAATACTGGGCATCTCTGCATTCCTCCAGTTGCGGTGCTAACCGGGCCCGGGGTGGGCTCAGTAGCCTTTCCAGCGGGCCAGGTTCCCGGCGGTCGCGCCGACCTCGCACACGCCGAGGAAAGAGGGGACCGGGTCGGTGCCGACGATGTACTCCTGCAAGGTCCCCGCCGCGCCGGCCTTGACCGGGTTACCGGCGGCAAGCGTCCCGGCGGCCGAGACGATCGTCTCGTGCAGCTTGTCGATGTCGAACACCGTGACGCGCGCACCGGACGCGGCGTCGAACGCGGCGACACCGACGACCTGCTGCGATGTCACGGACGCGGGCTGCACCGTGTTGTTGCCGGTCAGTTCGACCAGTTGCCCGCCGGTGACTGCGGCCGACGTGACATAGCTGTACGGGCCTTCCGCGACTGGTACGTAATCGCCCATGACCGGTTCCTCTTCCCCTTCTGTTGCCTCTGCGCTTACCTGGGCTGTCAGGCCCGCGGGCTGTCGACGGGGCCGAACAGCTCCGCGTACATGGCGTCTTCGCTGGTGCCCGGCTCGCCGCCCGCATCCCCGATGTCCACCAGCGGGACGAGGCCCGCGGCGAGGGTGCCGATGGACTCCTCGGTGCCCTCCGGGTCCTTCGCCCACAGCTTCTGCCAGTGCTCCTTGCGGCTGACCGGGAACTTCCCTGCGCGGACCGCGGCGTTAATCACCGAGTCGCGGTGGTCGGTCAGCTGCTGGGCGCGGGCTTCCTCGCCGGCCTTCGCGGCCACCTGGAGGGCATCCCACTGGGCGGCGTCGACGCGGACCATGCCCTTGTCGGCGTCCGACGCCGCGGAGACCTTCGCGGAGGCCTGCGCCACCTTGTCGTCGCGGTCCTTCAGGCCGGCGAGGATCTCCGCGCCGGTCAGCTCCGCGTCCGCCGGCTTGCCGAGCAGGGTGCGCACCTGCGCCAGGTCCTCTTCAGTGACCTCGATCTGCATTCGAGCGCCCTCCTTGCCAGGCTGCGGTCCGTTCCCGGTCACATTCCCAGAGGCTGTGGCAGCGTTGTGGTGGTCGTGAACGGCATCCCCGTTGTGGGTGTGGGAGTGGTCGTGCTCCTCGTCGCCGCCCTGGCTGCCCATCGCCGAATGAGGGTGGGAATGCTCGCCGACGAAGGGGCCGTGCGCGGCCGCGGCCATCAGCGGCGGGGGCGTCTTCCCGGCCGCCTTGTAATGCGCCGAGAGGTGGTCGTAGGCCTTCTGCTTGTCCTCGTCGCTGAGATCCTTCAGACCGCCCTGGCTGCCGTTGAGCGCAGCCAAAGCGGCTTCTACGCCGCCGGTGTCGGCCGCGCCGACCACCCCGTCATCGGAGACGTCGTGGTGCGGCAGCTTCGAGTCCGACTTGGTGTCAGCAGGCAGCGCGAACAGGGCCTTGATCTGGGTAGCGGTGGGGTCCGAGCCGAGGTTCTTGACCATCTCCGGGCCGTCCCACGCCGCGGCGACGAGCCCGGCCCGGGCCGCGACCGGTGACCCCCACCGTGCGCGCGCAGCCGCGGCCGTGGCGCCGCCGGCCGGGAGGTCCTGATATTCGACCTGGACCTGGACCGGGTCACCAAAGCTGACGTCGGTGCCCTTGATCGTGATCGGCACCCGGTAGATGTTCGCCGTCGCCTCGTCGCACACGATCAGCTGCGGCGTCGGAGCCAGCTGCAGCTCGGTGATCCAGTACGACATGGGCGTGCTGCTGGCGTCGTAGTAGGCGCGGCGGACGTCCTCGGTGGTGACGCCCGCGGCCGCGATTGGCGGCATGGCTACTCCTAGGGTTTTCCAGGGGCGGCCTGTGCCGCCGTCGGATGCTGCGATGCCGTACAAGGCGGCGACGTCGGCCAGGGACGAAAGCACCCCGACGCCCGGCGGGGTGACGCCGAGCAGCGCGAGGGCTTTGATGGCGAACGGGTGGACGTGGCCGAGCTGGCACGGGAAGTCGTAGTACCCCTCGATCGACCGGTTGGGGTAGGCGCTGGCCAGGATCGTGCCGAGCCACGCGGGCATCCCGGCCAGGTCCCCGGTGATCTTGTTACCGGAGGCGGTGAGCGCCATGTTGGCCACGCGGCCGAACGCCGGCTCACCGTCGAACCGGGGGTCGACGTGGCCCAGTTTCAGGACCGGCGAGCCGACAGCAGGGCACTGGGCGGCCTGGACGGCGTTGGCCAGGTCCGCAGCAGTGAACGTGGCCGGCCCAGAGGACAGCGCCCATTCTCCGGTGGCCAGGATGTCGACGTTAGGCAGCGTCACCAGCGCAGGGATGCTCGACGGCTGGATGTCGGTCATAGCGGCGCGTCGCATCTCGGGCAGCAGAACCAGTGGCCGACGACGTGCATCATCCGGCCCATGGTCCCCTGGCAGATACCGCATTTCCGGTCCGCCGGGATGAGGTTCCTGAACATCGGCGGGAGCGGCCTCCGCTGCGGGTCCATCATTCGCCTCCCCACAGGGCGACGACGACGCCACGGCAGCGCGCGCCGCCAGCACAGTTGATGTACGCCCCGACCGGGTAAGCAGCATCAGCGTCATCCAGGGACGCGAACACGGTGCCGTCCTCATCCCTGCACGGGTCACAGCAGTTGTCGTCGAGGATCTCGCTAGCCGCGTACTGAACCGGCCCCGCATCCTCTGGTGCTGCGGCCATCGCCGCCGACCGGCCGGAGTTCGTCGCTGCGGACAGCGCCGCGCCGAGCTGGTCAGTCAGCGGCCGGTCTGAAAGGCCCGTCAGGAAGTCGAGCAGCGACCCGGCGGTGTGCTCGATCTTCCGCGCCGCACTATCCGCAGGGCCGGCCGCAGCGACCTGGAGGGCCCTGGACGCGGCCTGCTGAGTCAGGTAGGCGCCGAGCATCCCCGCCCGCGCCGCGGCCACCTGCTCGAGCCGCGGGTCGGCCACGGTAACAGCGGGGATGGAGACGCCCTGGGTGGCGGCTTCGCCGCGGAGCCGGTTCGCCGCGGTCTGCGCCAGCCCGGCCATCGCATCAGCCAGCAGCCCGGCCAGGACACCGGTGTCGGGGGTGAGGGTGGCCACGTCGCCTAGGCGCCCGTCGTGGACTGCGGCGGCGACCAGTCCTGAGATCTGGTCACGGAGTGGGTCGAGCGCCTGCATCTTCACCGCGGCCATCAGCGCCGTCAGCGCGTCGGCGTGCTCCTGCCGGACGGTCAGCGGTTCGAACCCTGCCTTGGCCTCGACCGGCGACAGCTTGCGGCGCAGCGTGCCCAGACCAAGACCGCTCGCGATCGCCGTGGACGGCGCCTTCCCGCCAGGTTCCGGCTCCGGCGAGCCGGTCTCCTCCGCACCCGGGGGGGCGGGGTCGTCTGCGTTGGCCGGGATCGGCTTCGGGCCGTCCGGCACCGGGTTCGGCGGCGGGATATCCGACGGCACACCCGGCTCCCGCTGCGGCAGCCCCCACCGCTTCCGCAGGAAGTTATCCAGGCCCGGATCCGGGTCGATCGCCCCGAACTGGACAAGCTTCCCGACCACATCCTCGGTGAGTTCGTAGTTGGTGCCCAGGTCGGTGCACACGATCTGCGGTGCCGGCTCGTCAGGTCCCCAGTTCATGTCGACCAGGTCGGTGACGATCCCCGGCATCTCCGGCCACCCGGAGGTGGCGATCAGGGAGACCTCATCGGCGAGGGACTTCAGCGACAGGATGAAGAAGTCGAGGAACGTCTCACCCAATGCGCGGGCGCCGTGGACGGTGGTGGCCAGGTCCATCAGCCCGGCGAGTGCCTGCCTGCTGATCTGGGAGTCCAGGTAGGAGATGAACGCCATCGGGTCGGGGACGGACCCGACAAGGCCCTGCAGCTCGTACTTGAAGCCGGACGGCAGGCCGGCGCCGGATTGGTCGCCGACGCGCATCGCGGAGGCGAGCTGCTGCGCCTGCTGCACCTGGGCGACGGTCGCGCCGGCTGGTGCGGTGACGGTGGGTACACCCATCCCGAACCGGCGGATGCTGGTGGCGTGGACACGCCAGGTCTCATGCTTCAGCAGCCACGGCGCATAACAGGCCCGCAACGGGGAGATGCCGGCCCAGTTGGCGCCTTCCTGGTCAGACACGTACCAGACGAGCCGGGAGGCCGGGATGGGGGTGTGCTGGGTGGACTGCTGGATCGTGTCGATCGTCGCGTCCTTGTTCAGGTTCATCATCGCAACGGTCCACGGCATCCGCTGACCCAGGTTGTCGAGCCGGCACAGGCCGTCGGGGTCGATCCGGTAGCGGCGTTCGAACGGCGCGTACCCGTAGATCTGGTAGGTGAGCGCCTGGCGGAGATGCCGCTTCCAGATGACGCCACGGCGGCGTGCACCGGACGGGTTGGGGTCGGCACCGAGGATCGGCAGGCCGACATCATCGGCGACGAGTTGGACAACCTCGTCCTTGCAGCCGGCCGGGTCGAGCGCCCAGTTGGCCCGCATCAGCGGGAACAGGTACGCGGACAGGACCCCCTTGATCTGGGGGTCATGTCTCATTCTTCCAAAAGTGACCACGCTCTGTGGCCAGATGAGTTCGGGGCTAGTTTCCCACCAGTCACTCAGCAGCCCCTGACCCCACTGCCCCCAAGCAAAGTCGGGGACGCCGATGTCGGTGGTCGGGGCGCCTTTCGCCCACTTGCTGGTGGTGGCCACGCCCGCGCCTCCGGTTGTCCGCTGCCACGGACAGGGTGTGCCCGGTCGTGGCAGCACGGACATGCAGAAGCGCCGCCTCCCGGTCTTTGGGATGGCGGCGCTTCACGAGGACGCCTTTACGGCTCGTCGAGGACCGACACCTTCCACGCGCATTCGGAGTCGATCTCCAGGTAATGCGTCCCGGCGTCGTCGTAGCCCCACGTCGATGCGCTCTTGCTTGTCGCGAGGTCGTTGACGGTCACCCCGTTCAAGTCGCCACCGCCATCTTCCAGGACCGCGAAGTTACCCTGCTGCCCGAAATTCGAGCAGTTGAAGCTGTAGACGAGCTTCCATGTAGCGGTGACGGTGAAACGGGGCGTGTTCTGCTGACCAGACCCGGTGAACGTAGCAACGGTGCGCGCCCGGACGGGTCTGGCGGCCGGTGATGAGCTGCGAGCGGCCGGGCTGGACGCGGCGCTAGCAGCAGGAGAACTCGCTCCGGACGCTGCCGGTGTTCCTCCGCTATGCGACGAGGCAACGCTGATCACGATGATGACGACGATCAGGGCACCGATGCCTGCGAAGATGTTCCGCACCAGATGCCGCTTCTTGCGCGGCGGTTGCGGTCGGGGTCCGCCAGGGATTAACGGCTGACCGCCATGCGGCGGGTACGGCTGACCTTGGTACGGCTGGTACTGGCCCGGACCCGGCTGCCCGTACTGCGGGGGACCTTGCCCATATGGCGGCTGCCCGGTGGGTGGCCATGGCTGCTGCGGTCTCTGCGGTTGCTGGTCGTACGCCATGGGCGGTCGCTCCCTCGATAGCGGCGTTTCCGGATTAGGGGAGGATCGTAGCGGGACCAGGCAGAACCGGGATGGGGAATCGGGGATGTGCGGCTAATACGGAACGTTCATCAGGTCAACCTCGCCGGAGCCGATCGCCGACCCGGCGGCCAGCGCGACCGCCCGCTCGTGCGGATCCACCCCGCGCCGCGGCTGGGTTGTCGGGGGTGTCCACTCGGCGGTGAGGATCCTGGCCGCGTACGACAGGGTGTCTACCTGGTCGTCGTTGTTGCCTTTCGGGAAGCTGGCCAACTCGTCGCACCACTCGTCGAGCCACACCCCTTGCGGGCAGTTCCCGCACTCGCAGCCGGACGTCTCGGCAGGGAACCACGCACGCCCAGAGTGGACGCGGCCGGCTGCGGGAACAGCGCGGGTCACCTTGTCGATGTCGGCGACCACCTCGGCAACCGGGATGCCCGCAGCCTGCGCGTCCATGACGAACGTGGACGCGAAAAAGTGCTTCTCGACGTACAGCGGGCATTCGCCCCACCGTTCGAACAGCGGCTGCGCCAGGCCGAAATGGTCATGCTGGGCGACCTGCGCGCGGCGCCGGTCGAGGAGGATCAGGTCACCTTCCGGCGCGACCGCCCACATCGACACCACGGTGTAGTCCGCGGTGGTCTTTGTCGAAGCGGCGACGTCGACGGTGCCGAACCGCCAGCAGTCCGTCAGGGTGATGATCCGGCCTTCGAGGTCGAGGCGCCTGCGGCCGTCTGGCCACGGGTCGAGCAGGCGCCAGTACCTGAACGTGGACCGGCGGAAGAAGTTGCCCTCAGCGGCGGTCGGTGACTGCTGGTAGATCGAGCTGAAGGTGTAGGCGCCCATCGTGGCGCGGAGGTTCAGGAAGTGGCCCGGTGCGCGGCCGCGGACCGATGGGAGTTCCTCGCCCGGGCGGCGGCCGAGGGCGTCGTCCGGTCCGGCGATCGCGGGGATCTTCACCACCCGCCATTTCAGCGGGGAAGGCCTGGCCAGGATCCGGCCGCCGAGGTCGTCCTGGTGCCACCTGGTCTGGATGAGCACGACTTTCGCGTTCGGGCCGAGCCTGGCCAGCGCGACGGACTCCCACCAGTCCCATGCCCGGTCCCGCATCCGTTCCGACTCGGCGTCGGCGCGGTCTTTGACCGGGTCGTCTATGACGAGGACGTCGACTGGCTTGCCGGATAGCGGGCCGGCGACGCCGACACAGTAGGTGCCGCCGCCTTCGGGTGTTTCCCACCGGCCGGCGGCCGAGGAGTCGGCCCGGATGGTGATCGGGAGGTCTGGCCCGGCGAGGTCGATGTCCCGTTTGATGTCCCTGCCCCAGCGGAGGGCGATGTCGATCTCGTAGGAGACGATCGCGACGCGTGTTTCGGGGTCGTGCTCGAGGATCCATTCCGGGAACCGGCGCGAGCACAGCTGCGACTTTCCCTCTTGCGGTGGGATGAACACCATGAGGGCGTTCTCTTCGCGGCTGCCGTCTACCAGGTCGACGAGGGCCTGGTCGATGAGGTTGAGCGCGGCCGAGGTGCCTGCTTTGGGGTCGAGGTGTCGGCCGAGCGCGAGCGGCGACGGATAGCGGCGACGCCGCGGTTCGAACTGCCGCGCCGCCCACTCGTAGGAGCTAAGAACCGCCATTGCCGACGCGGATGCGGCCCGACGGGATCACCGGCGCCTCGTCGGCGGTCTCGAAGGTCACCCAGGCGAACAGCGAGGAGTCAGTGAACTGGTTGGGTACGACCGGGAACTTCGCGACCCCGTTGGAATCCCAGGTCACCGATACCCAGTCGGTGGGCTGCGGTTCGCCGGCTTGCTCGTCGATGATCGCCACCATGACCGGGTACGGGGTGAAGTCGAACCCGTCAGGGCCGTAGACGTTGATGAGGATGTCTTGCTTGGATGTCTTCGGCAGGTACACCGGGTCCTCCTATCCGTGGGGTGGTGCTGCGGACCACCGGCCGTACGGCGCGCCGGCTGTGATGCCGTCAGGGAGAGGCGGCAGTCCGCCGGGTCCGGTTACGGTGGCGGCCGCGGTGATGGTTCCGTGGCCAGCCAGGATCATGCCGGCCTGGTCGGTGGTGTCGGGCTGGCCGAGCTGGCCGCCGCCCTGTAGCTGGCTGGTGCCGCCGCCTTGGGATGTGCCGGTGCCGGACAGCTGCCCCTGGCCGGCCAGCTGCGTCGTGGCGCTGTCGGTGCTGTCGGGGTTTCCGAGGCTCCCCTGCCCGGTCAGGGTCGCGGGTGCCTGGACGGACGGCGCTGTGGCGAGCTGGCCTTGCCCGGCCAGCGTGGCGGGTGCTCCGGTGATCGTGTCGGGCTGCCCGATCGCGCCTTGGCCGGTGATGGTGCTGGCGCCTTGCGGTGCGGTCGATGCGGCCAGGGCACCTTGCCCGGTGATCGTCGCCGGCGCCTCGACGGTCACGTCAGGCTGCCCGAGGCTGCCTTGCCCGGCCAGACCGGTGTCGGTGCTGTCGGTGCTGTCAGGCTGGGTCAGCGACCCCTGGCCGGTGATCGTCCCGGTCACAGCCTCGGTGACGTCGGGCTGGCCTAGGCTGCCTTGGCCGCCGAGTGTCCCTCCAGACCCTGCGGTGCTGTCGGGGGTGCCGAGTGACCCCTGGCCGGCCAGTGTGGCCGGTGCGGCTTCGATGGCGGTGTCTGTGAGGCTTCCCTGCCCGGCCAGCGTCGCCCCGGCCTGATCCGTCGAGTCGAGGCCGGACAGTGATCCCTGGCCTGTGAGGGTCGCGCCCGCAGCTTCGGTGATGTCAGGGCTGCCGAGGCTGCCCTGACCGCCCATCGTGCCAGCCGGACCGGCGGTGCTGTCCGGCTGGCCGAGCGCTCCTTGGCCAGCCAGGGTTGCGGTCGCCTGGATGGTGACGGCAGTTACCTGGGCCGGGCGCCCGATGAACAGGTAGGCGCTTGCCGGCCGGGACCTCCCGAGCCTCGGCATCAGCGCCTCCTAACCGCGTTCTTACGAGTTCGGGCTCAGTACCCGAATGAGACGATCGCATAGCAGTAGGCGTTGACCGACGTCCCGAACGTCATCCGGATACGCAGCCCGTTCCCGCCGATAATCTGCGGCTCGAGGTCGAGCGGCCACTGCTTCACATACGGACCTTGCGGGTCGAGCTGGAGATCCTTCATCCGCGCCGCGGTGATCGTCCCCTCAGTGACAGCCGCGGTCGCAAACCCGGACAGCGCAGTGCCAAGGTTCAGCGGCAACCCGCTGGATCCGGAGGTGTTGGCCGGCGCCTCGGCGTCGCCGTGCGGCTGAATATCGGCCACCGCATAAGCGGTCGACATGGTGGCGAACACGGTGCCCGCGTCGAGCAGTTCTACCTCTCCGGCGACGGCGTAGGAGTCGAGCGAGAATCCCCACTCGTGGATCTTCATGAACCCGACGTTGGCCGAGGGGGCGAGTTGCATCATGGTGCGGATCGCCGTGCCGGTCGGCTGCTTGACCGGCGCGGCGGTGGTCACCATCGCGGAGTTGTGGATCAGGTAGGTCCTGGGTGCTGCCATCGGATTGCTCCTTAGTAGGAAGACGCGCGCTTGACGGCCTGGGCGATGATCAGCGGCCGGGGCAGCGCGGCCGGGGTGACCTCGACGTCAACCCAGTAGCACTGGCCGGGGATGCCGGAGGAGACGTACAGGTCGGGGTAGACGAACGTCGTGGTGTTGTCCTCATAGGTGCACTGCTCGGCGTTTGTGGCGTTGGTGACGTTCGGGACTGTGATCGGCCCGGTGACGATGTTGTTGACCCCGAACCCGGTGGTGAAGTACAGCGGCGAGTATTCGTTGAACCCGGACGGGGTGGCTGCCCCATTCCAGACGGACGTCTTGTAATCCCCCGGAGGCAGCGTGACACCGCTATACGACGCCGACACCCATCCCGAACCGGCGGCACCAGACCAGCCCGGCGACGTCTTCAGCGTCCCCGGGACCATCGCCTGCGTGGACACCTGCCAGATCGCGCACTGGGTGGGAAGCTGACTCACGGTGGGCGGACTGTAGAACCAGATGTTGTTCAGCGTGCAGGCCTGGGAGAGGCTGAATTCTGTGGCGAGGATGTAGTTGAAGGCCGCGTCGACGCCGGTGCCGGGTGCGTCGAACTTGTTCGGCCAGATCCGCGTCGATCCGGTGTAGCCTGCCGGGGCGGTATCCGAGACCTGGACGTCGACCCAGAAGTTAGACGAGTTGCTGCTGCCGTTCGGCATGGCCGCGGTCGGGTCGGAACCCAGGCTGGTGGAGAAGACTCCCTGCGACAGGCCCCAGTTGGTGGAAGGGGCCGGGTAGCCGTTGGTGCCCCCGTTGCCGGAGTCCGACCAGGCGGTCAGCGGCCCGTTCGTGATCCCCCCGGCGTAGGGGTCGCCGGAGGCGTACTGGAAGGTGCTGTTGGGGATGCCGTTGGCGGCGGTGTACCCGGTCGCGGCGACGTACAGGGTGCCGATGGCGAGCGGGATCGGCGTGGCCAGGGCGGTGTAGTTCATCGCCCCGGCGGTCAGCGTGCCGGAAGTGACCGTCGAGCTGGGCACCAGCACCTGCGTACTAGGGCCGTTCCGCTGCCAGAGGCAGAACTTCTGCGCCGTGGTGTCGCCCCCGACCGGACACCACCACCAGTACCCCTGCAGCCACATGCCGCCCTGGGTGACGGAGAACAGCGTCCCCGCAAGCCAAGGCCCCGAATATGACTGCAGCCCGGGCGGCTGGGTACCGGACGACCCGACACCGGGACGGCCGGAAACACCGTCCATCAGCCGGTATGTGGTCATCGGTCACCGCCTCCCGCGGTCAGGCCCGCGAGGGCGGCTCGTTAGGCGTCGGACGCGGAGACGGCGTTGGCGGCGACCTGGAACGTGTTCCCGATCGCAATGCTGATCGGCTGCCCGTTCCACGGACCCCACCAGCCGCGCGCCTGCGAGGAGTCGAGAATGTCGAGCGACTCAACCGTCCACGCCGACCCGGACCCGTTCGTCCAGCTCGTGGTCGCCGCAGGCAGCGTCACCGCGGAACCCGCGCTGGAAGGAGTCGAAGCGCCGAGCGCGGCGCCGTTCGTGACGTA
>Ga0209415_10013187_pt1 | contig 13660 bp, 6 predicted proteins | sample PeaSoiSIISIP2007_FD_187696 | JGI IMG/M metagenome (GOLD analysis project Ga0209415, IMG submission 187696) | Peat soil microbial communities from Weissenstadt, Germany - SII-SIP-2007 (SPAdes) (version 2) | ecosystem: Environmental > Terrestrial > Soil > Wetlands > Peat | place: Germany... | reverse complement strand
GTTGGTAATCGTGCCGCCTTGAAAGCCGGGCCCCAACGCCAACGTGCCGCCCACCATCTGCAAGTTGGCGATCACGTCGCTCACCAGCGTCAGCGTGCCGCCCGTAACCTCGATGGGCCCCGGCCCGCTGAGCCGCGGCGCCGCCCCGTTGACGAAGTCCCCAGTGCTGAACGTAATGGCCGCACCACTGGCGGCGTCGTACGTCCCGTCCACCAGCCCGCCACTCTGGAAATTGAGCATGCCTTGCAGCGCGGCCACCGTCCCGGCGTTGTAGAAGGGGATCTGGAGATAGGTCGCGCCGACGCCGGCCGACTTGCGCACCGTGCCGGCGTTCAGAAACTGGAAGTTCGATGACACGCAACAGGTCTGGTAGAGAGTCTGGTCGCACTGGATGTCCCACAGTGCGCCGGCCAGATTGACAACTGGGCCCGCGCAGCAGACCCCCACACTGCCGCTGGTCCAGTTGACCGTCCCGGCGTTGGTGAGCGCGCCCCGAAGGCTCACGTAACCGCCGCCGATATTCAGCACCCCGCCGTGGGCCACGGTGAGCAGCCCGCTCACCGTGCCGGCCAGCCAGTCGAGGGTGCCGCTGACCGTGTTGGTGCCGCTGAGCGTCACCCCGTTCAGCGTCAGGTTGGTGATCGTCCCTCCCTGAAAGTTGGGACCCAAAACGAGCGTGCCTGCCACCAATTGTAAATTGGCCACCAGGTCGCTTGGCAGCGTCAGCGTGTCGCCGGTGAACTGGATGGGCCCCGGCCCGTTGAGAACCGGCACCACCCCAGCCACGAAGTCCCCACTGACGAACTTGATGGCTGCACCGGCCAGGGCGTTGTAGGTCCCATCCACCGTGCCGCCACTCTGGAAATTGAGCGTGCCTTGCAGCGCGGCCACCGTCCCGGCGTTGTAGAAGGGGATCTGGAGATAGGTCGCGCCGACGCCGGCGGATTTGCGCACCGTGCCCGCGTTCAGAAACTGGAAGTTCGATGAGACGCAACAGGCCGGGGAGAGCGTCTGGTCGCACTGGATGTCCCACAGTGCCCCGGCGAGATTGACGATCGGACCCGCGCAGCAGATCGCCACGCTGCCGCTGGTCCAGTTGACTGTCCCCGCGTTGGTCAGGGCGCTGGCCAAGCTGACGCCGCCGCCGCTGAGGTTGAGCACTGCCCCCTTGGCCACCGTCAGCGGCCCGCTTACCGTGCCGGCCAGCCAGTCGAGCGTGCCGCTGACCGTGTTGGTGCCGCTGAGCGCCGCCCCGACAAGGGTCAAGTTGCTGATCGTGCCTCCTTGGAAGTTGGGCCCCAGCACCAATGTGCCCCCCGCCAGTGGCAGGTTCGGAACAACGCCGCTTGGCAGCGTCAGCGTGCCGCCGGTGAACTGGATCGGCCCCGGCCCGTTGAGAACCGGCACCGCCCCGGCCACGAAGTCCCCACCGACGAACTTGATGGCTGCGCCGGCCAGGGCGCTGTAGCCCCCGTCCACCGTGCCGCCACTCTGGAAATCCAGCGTGCCTTGGAGCGCGATGACCGTGCCCGCGTTGTAAAACGGAATCTGCAGATAGGTCGTGCCGCTGCCGGCGGATTTGCGCACCGTGCCCGCGTTCTGAAACTGGAAGCTCGATGGGACGCAACAGGCCGGGGAGAGCGTCTGGTCGCACTGGATGTCCCACAGTGCCCCGGCCAGATTGATGATCGGGCCCGCGCAGCAGACCGCCACGGTGCCGCCGGTCCAGTTGACCGTCCCCGCGTTGGTAAGCGCGCCGCCCAGGCTCACGTAACTGCCGCCGATGTTCAGCACGCCATCACTCGCGACGGTGAGCGCGCCGCCGCTCAAGCTTCCGCCAGACCAGTTGAACTGGCCGTGGATCGTCACAGTCGATGTCAAGGTGATGGTCCCACCGTTGAAAACGATGGTGTCAGTTGGGCCAGGCACCCCTGCTGGGCTCCAGTTGGTGGCGTTGAACCAATCACCATTGGCCAGCCCGTTCCAAGTCCTGATGGTTGGGCCAGACACGGCGGTTGACGGGCTGGGCCAGAACCCGCCGGCCACGGTGAAGTAGCCGTCGCTCATCACGCCCGCATCCGGTTGGCCGATGGTCCCGCTCACGGTGAACACGTCGTCGGTGCTTGTGCCGCCGCCCCCATCGACGGTCCACCAACCCAGGCTGAAGTCTTCCTGGGCGTGGAGCGCGAGCGCCGTGGCGAGCAGCGCCGCGGCAAGGAGTAGCAATCGCAATTTGAGTACTGAAAAATGCCAGTTGCCAATTCGCTTTGGCTCAGTGGGGACATAGTCAGGCGCGCAGCTTTTGGAGTGCGGCGGTCCCGCAGAGCGGGAGAGCGCGACACCGCTTTCGGCCTTCGAGCTTTGGATTTCCTTCGGATTTCGGACTTCGGATCTCGGCTTTTTCATTGGTCTCCTCCGTTGGGCTGATGGGTGAGCGCCTTGACAACTTGTTCGAGCTGCGCCAAACGCTCCTGCAGGACCACGTTCTCGGCGTCGCGCCGTTTCAATTCCGCTCGCAAGCCGGCCACGTCCGCTTCCACCTTTTGATTGAGCCCTTGGATGGCCGCCAGAGCCACGCCGGCTTCATCGCTGGAGACGATCCGCCGGTCGTCATCCCCGCCCAGGCCGAAGGCCGCGTGGAAGTCCTGCGCGACCGGGCCGATGTGACGGATGCTGGGCTTCTCGCCTTTCATCGTCCACTCGGTCACAGGCATGCGGGCCAGTTTTTCAAGCAGGGCGCGATGATCGACAGGTTTGAAGTTTTCCTTTTGGTTGCGATCACTGATTATGGTCCAGGATGGCGAGCAATGCCCCAAGTACGCCTGGCAAGTGGGCACACCGTTGCCATCCACGTCGGTGATGAACCAGAAACCGCCTGTGGCTCGCGCGACAAACTGATCACTCCCATTGGCCCAGACGTCCGGAGATGACGAGTCGCCCCAGACAAAACAACCCGCGCTCGTGGTTTTGGCACGATGCCCAGCCGCGAAGCTCCACTGGCCATCCGCGCGGTTGCCGACACCCCCGGGAACGGTCGCATACGCGCCGCCAGCCTGGTTATCGCTGCCACCCCCGACCGTGCTCCAGGAGTTGATGGCGGCGTTTTGATAGCCGCCCCCGATCGTGGCGCAAACGTCATAAGTCCAATTGCTGGCTCCGCCGCCCACAAACGAAGCGTCGCCAATCGCGACACTTCTCAGCCCGCCGCCGACGGTGGCGCCAGCGCCTCCCGCAACACAGTTGGAGCCGCCGCCAATCGTGGCGTACGCGTTAGTGGCCAAGTTCACATAACCGCCGCCGATAGTGCCGCACGATACGTTGGTCTCAATGTGGTTTGCATAACCGCCGCCAATGGCACACAGGTCGCCGCAGGTTATCTGATTGAACCGCCCCCCGGCGATGGTGCTGCTGTAAGGCAGAGGCAGGCCGGATCCACCTTCGATGTGATTGAAGTCGCCGCCGCCAATCGTAGAGCGATCAGCGTTGCCCGAGATCGAATTCGAGCGGCCGCCGCCGATAGCGCAGAGGTCGTTAGCGCCGCTGATTGAGTTCTGGCTGCCGCCGCCGATCACACCATCGGCCGAGTTGGTGTCGATGGTATTCCCATAGCCGCCGCTGATGGTGGCGTACCAGGCGCCTATGGCGATTGTGTTGTTCCCTCCGCCACCGATGGTTGCCAAGTCCGCGTCCGCGCGGTTGGGCATTGCCGCCCCATAGTAGTTACCCGCTCCGCCGCCAGCAATGGTGGCCCCGGCCACGCCCGCAGCTATGGTGTTTCCACTCCAGCCACCCGCCACGTTCACGCTGTTGGACCCGCTTGGTTCCAAACGCAGAGCCCGCTGGCTATTGACTTTGAACTCCAGCGGCTGGTTGTCCGTGGTGCCGACGAAGTTGGCGCCGGGGCTGGTGTTGCTATTGCCGCCCACGTGCCAGTCGGTGGGGGTGGACACCGTGAGCATCTGCGCGCCCGGCGTCAGCGTGGCGTTCGCCCCCGCCGCCAATGTCAGGTCATCGTGCTGCCCGTTGAGGGACCTGACCACCTGGCCGTTGGCAATGCTTGCGCCCAGCACCACATTGTTGGCAACGCTGTTGGCGGTGGTGGCGACGTTGGCCGTCGTTGCGGTCGAGGCCAGGCCGGCACTGGGCGCGTAGAGCGCGTAGGGCGCCGGCGTCAGCAGTTGCCGCGGCGTCAGGAGGCGGTAGTCGCCGGCGAAACCGTGGGTGCGTACGCGGATTTCCAGCCAACGCGCCCCGCCGGTGAAGGCGACCGGTCCGAAGTCCAGCGGGAGGGTGAACAGCCCGTTGGTGACGGCCAGGCCGGTGAACTCCTGGCTCATGTAGATTTGCGCGCCGTTCGTGGCCGCATCGAAGAGCAAAAGGCTCAAGTCGTAGCTGCCGTTGGCCGGCGCCCCGGCTTCCAGCAGGCGGCCTTGGTAGGTGAAGGCCGTGCCCAGCGGGTCCGCCCCGGCGAGGCTGCTGGACAAGGCCAGCAGGATGAAGGAACTCGAGATGAAGTGTCTTCTGTTCATGGTGTCGTTTTTGCTTTGTGTCCTTGCTTCACGGAAGAATGGAGACAGGCTGGAAGCGCTGTCCTACCGGGCGAGCCGTTGTTCGAGTGCGTCGAGCCGTTGGTTGAGCGCCTCGATCTCGGCGTCCTTGGCGTGCAACGCGGCGGCCTGCGCGGCGAGTTTTTCTTCCACTTTCTGGTTCAGCCCTTGAATGGCCGCCAGCGCCACGCCGTCGGCATCTACTGAGTTGATGTATTTCTTCTCACCCGTTTTATCGGCCTCACCGGTCCCGAAAGCGGCGTTGAAGTCCTGGGCCATCGGCCCGAGATGACGAACGGATGAGTCCTGGGCCTTGTAATTCCAGGACTTGACGGGGACCCGGCTCAGCCTCTCCAAGACATCGCATGCGTCCACGTCCGAAAAGTTGGCCTTGGCGTTACGGTCACTGTAGGCATTCCATCCCGAACCGCCGGCGCTCAGGTACATGCCATTGAGGGGATTCCCTGAAACGCTATTGACCTTAGTCATGAAGTAAATGCCACCCGTGGCACGGACGATGAACTGATTGGTTGCACTAGACCACAAACTGGCATCCGTGCTGTTGTCAGCCCAAACGAATGTCCCGTCATGACCAGCGTTCGCGTGCCGGCCGGCAGCGAAACTGCACTCGCCGCCGCAATAGTTCGCATAGCCACCCGGCACGGTGGCATACGGCCCTTTGACATAATTCAAGTAGCCGCCGCCTATCGTCCCGTAGGTGCCCCGACCGTCGGTGCCGTTTTCGTAGCCGCCGCTTACCGTCGAGCAGGCGGGGCCGGCGACGTTGAGAGCACCGCCGCCCACCGTTGTGGCATAGCTCCAGGCGCTGTCCCCCGAGCCACCACCGACTACCGAGGCGTCACCTGAAGCAGTGTTCCCGACGACGTTGGTTCCATCCCACCCCCCACCGCCAACGAACGCGCCCGCTCCGGTTGCCTGGTTCGAATCGCCGCCGCCGACGGTAGAGCGACTCCCGCCCGCGAGATTGTTTGTGCCGCCCGCCACTACGTCAAACTCATTGGTGGCACTATTCAGGCGGCCGCCTCCGATCGCAGCGCCATAGCCGCCCGCCAGATTCTGGTTCCCGCCTGCAATTGTCGCGCCGCCCGCGCCGGGGGTGATCATGTTCTGTGCGCCGCCGCTGACTGTGCTGGAAGCGCTTTGGACAACATTGCTGGAGCCGCCGCCGACGGTGGACACCGGGCCCTCGGCGCTGTTCTGCTCGCCACCGCTGACCGTGGCGAAATCGCCGGAAGCGCCATTAGCGTTGCCACCACCCACAGTCGAGGCGTCGCCCTCCGCCATGTTCCTGTTGCCCCCGCCGACGGTGGTGTGTGTGTTGGTGGCCTCGTTCAGCTCGCCGCCCCCCACCAGGCTCGCATAGCCACTGGCTAGGTTCAGGTTGCCCCCGGCGACGACTCCTCCCCAACCGCTGACGGTGTTTTGGACGCCCCCGCCGATGGCGGCTGACATAGCTGAAATCTGATTCAGGTGGCCGCCGCCAATCGTGGACCAGGGCGCTTGGAGCGTGGTGATCGTGTTCGATTGCCCGCCACCGATGACACCGTGGCCAGCCACAACCAGGTTCTGAGAGCCGCCGCTGATGGTGGACATGTCGCCCGAGGCGCTGTTCTGCCAGCCGCCGGCCACCGTGGCGCGTCCGAAGAGCGGCCCCCCCGCACTATTGAGTTGGCCGCCGCCGACCGTGGACCAATCGCCGAGCGCCTGATTCCATTCGCCGCCGGCGACGGTAGTCCGCCCGAAGAGAAACCCGGAAGCGACATTGCTCCACCCACCCCCAACCGTCGTGAACCATTGGCTGGCAAGGTTGTCCAACCCGCCCCCCACCACGCTGTTGTTGCCCAGGGCCTGCGCGTGTTCGCCCTGGGCGATGGCGTTGTTGCCTGCGGCCAGGGGCTGGGCGGCAAACGGGCCGTTTTCCTTGTAGCCCAGCAGCGGCGTGGCGCTGCCTGCCACCGGGGCCGCCACCCACGCGTTGGACGCCGCGCTCCATTGGATCACCTGCCCATTACCCGCCCCGTTCTGACCCAGGGCCGAGAGGAGGATGGCTCCGTCAGCGACGCTCGCAGCCCGCGAGGTCCAGAGCGCGTAGGGCGCGGGTGTCAGCGCCTGGCGCGGCGTCAGGACATGGTACTCGCCGGCACTGCCATTGGTGCGCACGGCGATTTCCAGCCAGCGCGCGTCACCGGTAAAGGTGCTCGAGCCAAAATCGAGCGTGGTGGTGAAGATCCCGTCGGCCACGCCCACGGCCGCGTTGGTCAGCGGCCCGGCGACGGGGTTGCCGGCCGCGTCGTAAATCGCAAATCGGAAATCGAAAACCCCATTGGCCGCCTGCCCGCCGCCGGCCAGGCGCCCTTGATAGGTGATGGCCGTGCCCAGCGGGTCGCCCAGGACAACTGTAGAGGAAAACGCCAGCAGAACCGGCCACGTGAGCGATGGAACGCGCTTCATAGGTTTAGTCGTCGTGCCGGGCCCGGTTCAGGGCCGGGGCTCCGGTCTTTGGTTCAGTCTTCATTGGGAGAAACAAGAAACGGTCGACGCGGTTACAGGAAGAATTGAATAGCCATGGCTGGCGAGATTGGCTACGCTTACACTCACCGTTAGCAAATGCGCACAACGCCCCTTCGGATGAAGAACGAAAATCAACCCGCTTCTTTCAGCCACCTGGCCGGCGTCGAGGAGGGCGCGTTCGCCTCCGATGGCGAGGCCGTGGCTTCCCACCCGGGTTGGTTCGACACCACCCATTGGAGCGTCATCCTGGGGGCCGGCGAGGAAGACCCCACACGGCGGATGGAGGCCCTGGAGAGGCTTTGCCAAACCTATTGGCCGCCAGTCTATGCCTTCATCCGGCAGCGGGGGCAGACGGTCCATGACGCACAGGACTTGACCCAGACTTTCTTTGCGCAATTGCTGGCACGGCGCGCCTTTCAGAATCTGGATCCGCGCAAAGGCAAGTTCCGTTCATTTCTCCTGGTGGTTCTGAGGCATTTTCTGGTGAACGAAGCCAAACGCGCCCATGCCGCCAAGCGGGGCGGCGGCCAAATCGTCGTTCCTTTGGAACCGGAAGCGGTGGAAAGTCTGTTGCTGCAAGGCACCGCCCGGGGGCTGACCCCGGAGCAACTGTTTGACCGCCACTGGGCCTTGACCGTGCTGGACCGCGCCTTTGCCAGCCTGCGAGCCGAATTCGAGAGGGCGGGGGACGGGGCGAGATTCGAGGAGTTGAAACCCTTCCTCTCCAGCGGCGGCAGCGCCGAGGATTACACGCAACCCGCCGCTCGCCTTGGCATCACGCCGGCGGCCGTCAAAGTGGCGGCACACCGTTTGCGCCACCGGTACGGAGAACTGTTGCGCCGGGAGGTCGCGCACACGGTTGAAAGTCCCCTCGAAATCGAAGGCGAAATGCGATACCTGCTCGAGTTGGTCATCCAGTGAAGGCCGGCAACCTCGGGCTGCCAATCAACGGGTTCGCCGGCGAGGAGTTGGACCGGTTCGTCGGTAACCTGCGGGTTGAAATGTTGTTTTGTACGGTAGCGACATGAGTGTGCAAGACCATTGTCCCCAGTGTAAGGAACCGCTGCCCGGGACCTTTCTGGGCGGGCTCTGCCCGAAGTGCCTCGCCAAAACCATATCGGCCGGCTTGTTGCCGGAAACCAAAATCCGCAGGTTTGGCGACTACGAGTTATTGGAGGAGATCGGGCGTGGCGGCATGGGAGTGGTCTATAAGGCCCGCCAGGTCAGCCTGGACCGCACCGTGGCGGTCAAGATGATTCTTGGGGCCAACCTGGCCAGCGAAGCGGACGTCCAACGATTCCACACCGAAGCCGAAGCCGCGGCCCGCCTCGACCATCCCAACATCGTGGCGATCCATGAGGTGGGAACCTATGACGGCCAGCCTTACTTCAGCATGCAATGGATCCGGGGTCGCAGCCTGGCCGCGAGGGTCTCGAATCAGGCCTTTCCCATCGGCAGCCGGCAAGCCGCCGAGGTTTTGAAAAAGGTGTCGCGGGCCGTTCACCACGCCCATCAAAGAGGCATCCTCCATCGCGACCTGAAACCAGGGAACATCCTGATGGATGAAGAGGACCAACCTTATGTGTCGGACTTCGGTCTGGCCAGGAAAATGACCGCGGAAAGCCATGCCACAATCGCCGGCGCGGTGCTTGGCAGTCCCAGCTTCATGGCGCCGGAACAGGCCGTCGGCAAGGGGGAGCCGCTCACCACCTCGGCGGACATCTACAGTCTGGGGGCCGTCCTCTATTTCCTGCTGGTTCGGCGTCCCCCCTTTGCGCAAGCGACACCCTTGGAGACGCTTCACTCTGTGGTAGAAGAGGAGCCCGCCAGGCCAAGCTCCATCGATCCGGCCGTGGACCGGGATCTGGAGACGATCTGCCGCAAATGTCTCGAGAAAGACCCGCAGCGGCGCTATGCCTCCGCCGATGCGCTGGCCGACGACCTGGAGCGGTGGTTGCGGCAAGAGCCGATCCTCGCCCGGCCCGCAAGCACCGCCGAACAGGTCGTCAAATGGGCCAAACGCAAACCCGTCGTCGCCTCCCTGATTGGCGCGATGATCTTAATCGCCGCGACTGGGTTCGCGGCGGTGGTCTGGCAGTGGCGCCAAACGGAGAACGCCCGCCGAATGACGGTACGGGCCGAGCGGGATGCAGTGGAAAAGCTCTATGCTTCTTACCTTGCTCAAGCCCGAGCCAACCGGTGGAGCGGCCAACCGGGACGCCGCTTCGATACCTTGAAGGTGGTGAGCAAGGCTGCCGCCATCCGCCCCTCCCTGGATTTGCGCAACGAAGCCATTGCCTGCCTGGCGCTGCCCGATGCCCAGGTGCAAAGACGATTGAGCCCGGCCTCAGGCCTGCTTATGGGTGGTTTGGCCTTCGATGCCAGGTTCGAGCGTTATGCCCGCGCCTTTCGAGATGGCAGCATCGCTATCGGCCAGGTCGCCAATGACCGGGAGTTGGTCAAGTTGGCGGGTCCCGGAAAACCGACGGCAGCGGCCTTGTATTTCAGCCCAAATGGGCGCTATCTGGCCGAAAGATATGCGGGTCCCGAAACCAACCAGGTCCGGGTTTGGGATTTGGCGCGCCGCCAGGCACTGCTCGCTGAAGTCATCCCCGCCGGGGTCTTGAGCTTTAGCCCCGACAGCCAACAACTGGCCGTCCCGGAGGAGAATGGGCGCATCCATTTCTACGACCTGTCGCTCGGCCGGGAAGTCAGCGGCCTCGACGTGCCGCCACTGCCCCGGGCCGTCAGTTATGATCCGCTGGGAAAGCGCCTGGCCATCTCCCGCGCGCAAAACCCCGCGGTGCTCATTGTTAACTTGGCTTCGCGGCAAACCGAGCAGAGCTTTGAGCATCCCGGCGGCATTGGGCTCGTCGCCTGGAGCCCCGACGGCACATTACTGGCTTGCCCCTGTGAGAATGGACACGTCTATTTGAGGAGGGTCGGCGCGGGAAACGTTGAAGCCGTCTTGGAGGGGCACATCGGCGTCGCCACGGCCGCGGCCTTCAACGGGGGAGGCGACATGTTGGTGACCAGCGGATGGGATGGGATGAGCCGATTCTGGGATCCCAAGTTAGGCCGGCCCATGTTCAGTATTCCCGGCGGCTGGGTTCCGATTGCCTTCGGTCCGGATGACCGGCGGTTGGGGTTTGACCTGGGCGAGCAGGAGGCGGGGATCTTGCAAGTCGAGCCCGCGCGGGAGTGTCGCCGACTCGGACGGGCCGGAGTGCTTTGGGGAGGTCAGTTTAGCCCGGATGGCCGCCTCCTGGCGGCCGGCTCCAGTGACGGAGTCCGCATATGGCGAGTGCAAGCCAATCAGTTGCTCCGTCATCTCCAGGTCAACGAGTGTCGTTCGGTTCTGTTTTCTGCGGATGGCAGGAGCTTGATCGCCAGCGGCGGGGCCGGTCTCCACGAGTGGCCACTCCGATACACGGAACAAACGGGCGAGCTGAATGTTGGTCCCGCGAAATCGCTCTCGTCGTCCAGTTTCGAGGGAGCCTGCCTCGGCCCAGACGGCCGCACCCTTCTCGTTGCGTGCCACGGCATGGCTGACGTTATCCGATTTGATCTGGAAGCGCCCGGCAGTTCCAAACCCATGCTCGGCCATCCGATGGCGGTCTCGGTCTCGAGCAGCACCGATGGAAAATGGTTCGCCACCGGAACCTGGAAGGGCACGAACGTCAAGGTCTGGGACACGACTACCGGTCAGCCGATCAAGGAGTTAGCTGTCCGCGGCAACGCCACAGTTCGGTTCAGCCCGGACGGGAAGTGGCTGGTGACCGGCTCGGAGGAGGAATACCGCTTCTGGAAAGCCGGCTGCTGGGAACCGGGCTTAAGCGTCCTGAGGGACCGCTCCGGTGATATGTATGGCACGATGGCGTTCTCAGCCGACGGTCTCCTGTTGGCGCTCCTCCGGGGCCGCAATAGCGAAGTCAGGCTGATTTCCGTTCCCGATGGCCGGGGGCTTGCCACTTTGGAGACGGGCCCGCCGTTATGCTTTTCGCGCGACGGCAGTCAACTGGCTACTGCCGGGGAGGACCTGCGCTCTGTCTTCGTATGGGATTTGCGATTGATCCGCCAACAATTGGCCGCCCTGAAATTAGACTGGTGATCGAAGGGCTTGGCGTCGCCCCGGCCGACCTTTCCGAGCTTCCAAATGCGCCGGCATATTGTGATTGACACGCAGGTCGCAATCCCTGATGCGTGATCCTCGATGAGCAGCGTCTGGCGTCGGTCATTGGTGGCTGGTGGCAGCCTTCTGGCGGTGCTCCTGGTGGCCGGCGTGCGCCCGGGCGCGCTGGCGGCGGATCGGCTCGAGGAAATCCGTCAGCGCGGCGTGCTCCTCTGGGGCGCGGATGCCGAAGGCGGCGCGCCCTACGTTTATCCGGACCCGCAACGACCGGAACGGTTGATCGGCTTCGAGTACGAGCTGGCCGAGGCCCTGGCGTCCAAGCTTGGGGTCAAGGCCCGGATGGTCCAGAACCAGTGGGACCAGCTTATCCCGGCCCTCGAGCGCGGCAACTTCGACATCCTCCTCAATGGCCTTGAACTGACGCCGCAAAACCGGCAGCGCATCGCCATGTCGGAGCCTTACTTTGTCTATGCGCAGCAGATCGTCACACGCCAGGAGACCGCCGGCCTGGGCTCGATGGAGCTGCTCAAAGGCAAGCCGGTCGGCGTGCTCTCGTCATCGGTCGCCCAGCGGTTGCTCGAACAAATGGGCGGGACCGACTTGCGGATTTATCCGGGAAACGTCGAGAGCTTTCGCGACCTCAAGGCCCGGCGCATCGAAGCGGTGGTGCTCGACTTGCCCATCGCCCTGCACTATGCGCAGCCAGACCCGGCGCTCAGATTCTCGGGCGCGCCTTTTGCGCCCGGCTATTACGGCATCGGGGTGCGCAAGCAGGAGGTGTTGCTGCTGGGCGCGATCAACCAGGCCATCCGCGAACTGGCCGCCGACCATACGCTCGAACGGATCTATCGGAAATACGGTGTTTGGGACGAGCGCCAGGAACAGATGAAGGATTATCGACCGGCGGCAGTGACCGAGGCCAAGCGGATTTCGGCGCTGCGCGAGTGGCCCAAATATCTGCCGTTGCTCCTGCGCGGGGCGGTGACGACGGTGGAACTGAGCGTGTTGGCGATGGGGTTGGCGGTGGCAGCCGGGTTGGTACTGGTGGTGGCGCGGCTGTATGGGGTGGCCCCGCTGCGATGGCTGGCCAGGGCTTATGTCGAGGTCATCCGCGGCACGCCGCTGCTCATCCAGCTTTTCCTTATTTACTACGGCCTGCCGGAGATCGGCATCCGCCTCAACGCCTTCTCGGCCGCCATCCTCGGCCTGGGACTCAACTACGCCGCCAGCGAGGCCGAGAACTATCGGGCCGGCATCCAGGCCGTGGCGCGCGGGCAGACCGAGGCCGCGTTGGCGCTGGGCATGGACTCCTGGCAAACGCTGCGGCGGGTGGTGCTGCCCCAGGCGGTGCGCATTGTCATCCCGCCCGTAACCAACGATTTCGTCGCCATGTTCAAGGACTCCTCGATTGTCTCGGTCATCACCATGGTCGAGTTGACGAAGGTCTATGGCATGTTGGCGATGTCCACTTATGACTATATCGGTCTGGGCCTCATGACCGCCGGCATCTATTTCGCCCTGAGCTACCCGGTTTCGATTCTGGCCGGCCGGCTCGAGCAAAGGCTGCGTCATGATCCTCGTTGAGAAACTGGTCAAGTCCTATCACTCCAACCGTGTGCTGGACGGCATCGACCATGCGCAGCAGCGGGGCGAGGCGGTGGTGATAATCGGTCCCAGCGGCTGCGGCAAGAGCACTTTTCTCCGCTGCCTCAACCAGCTCGAGGCGGCTGACGCGGGACGCATTACCATCGGCGGCATCACCGTCGAGGGTGGGCGGGCTCAGCGCACCCGCCAGGACCGGGAGCGGCAGCGCCAGTTGCGGATGCAGGCGGGCATGGTGTTCCAGTCCTTCAACTTGTTCCCACACCTGAGCGTCCTGGACAATATCATCACCGCCCCCATTGCCGTGAGGCAGATGGCCCGCGCGGACGCCGAAATCCGGGCTCGGGACTTGCTGGCCAAGGTCGGTCTGGCCCAAAAGGCCGCCGCCTACCCAAACCAACTCTCGGGCGGACAGCAGCAGCGCGTGGCCATTGCCCGCGCCCTGGCCATGGAGCCGCAGGTGATGCTCTTTGACGAACCGACCAGCGCCCTCGACCCTGAGTTGCGCGACGAGGTGCTGCGCGTGATGCGCCAACTCGCCGAGGAAGGCATGACGATGATCGTCGTCACGCACGAAATGCAATTTGCCCGCGACATGGCCGACCAGGTCCTGTTCTTCGATGGCGGGCGCGTTGCCGAAGCCGGCCCGCCCGAGCAGATCTTTTCCAATCCCCGCCAAGAGCGCACCCGCGAGTTCTTGCGCCGCGTGGCCGCCCGGTAGGCAGGTTTTCCACGGAGGATGCAGGGCCGGTTCAAGAAGGCGCGAGGCCAGGGGCGGGGACGGCTTCGTCAATTCGTGTCAAGCTAAGCGCCAGCGTGCCAAGTCCTCGCCGGAGCCGGAATTATT
>Ga0209415_10013186_pt1 | contig 13660 bp, 10 predicted proteins | sample PeaSoiSIISIP2007_FD_187696 | JGI IMG/M metagenome (GOLD analysis project Ga0209415, IMG submission 187696) | Peat soil microbial communities from Weissenstadt, Germany - SII-SIP-2007 (SPAdes) (version 2) | ecosystem: Environmental > Terrestrial > Soil > Wetlands > Peat | place: Germany... | reverse complement strand
GCGCTGTTGTAGTAGATGCGCTGCCGGAACCACACGGGGATCCGGCCGGGCAGGATCTGCGTCGCGCCCAGCGCCAGCAGCGGCAGCAGGGTGCCGAGGCAAAGCTGAATGACCAGAAGCGTGTTGAAGAGCCGGCCTTCCGCCAGCTGCTTCAGGACGGAAATGGACTCCTCGGCGGCATAAAGCCGGTGGAGCCAGTCCAGGCCCTCGACGGTGAAGTCGACGAGCAACGCGTAGAACAGGAACTTGCCCATTTCGTCCAGGCAGGCGGCGTCAACCGCCCTGCGGCGAAACCAGCTGAGCTCCTTGTAGAGCACGACGCAGAGGGCCATGCCGGACGCAATGGCCGAGAAGATGAAGATGACCGGCATGAGCACGTTGCCCCACCAGGGGTTGGCCTTGATCGAACCGAAGATGAAGCCGACGTAGCCATGCAGGAGAAACGCCGAGGGAATGCCGATCACCGTGATCACCTTGCCCAGGCGTTCATCGAGGTGCAGCGCGGCCGGGGAAAGGTCGCGCACGCCGAGCGTGATCAGGCGGTACAGGGCGCCCTTCAGGCCGCGCTCGCGCTCCGACCAGACAACCAAGTCGTGGCGGTATTCGCACCACAGCTCGAGCAACAGCACCGCCATCATATACCAGGCATAGACAAAGCCAAACATGGCCATCGGCGAGGACGTGTGCGGCGTAATCATCACCTGGAAGCTGCGTTCCGGATGGCCGAGGTGAAACAGCAGCGGCAGCGGAGCGCAGACCAGGAATGCCAGCGCCGTCAGCAGGGCCAGGCGATAGACCGGCGTGAGCGCCTTTACGTTGAACACGCGCACCAGCGAGGCCATGATGAACGCGCCCGCAACAAGGCCGGTGATATAGGGATAGACCACGATCAGCACGCTCCAGAGCAGGTTCTGCTCGTTGGGATACACGTAGCCTTCGATGCTCGTCGCCAGGTGGTGCGCCTCGCCGGCGGCCTGCAGGACAGGGGTGAGGGCGGGGTCCATGTTACCTGACCTCCTTGTCGATGTTCGCGTAGAGAACCCGAGGCTCGGTGCCGAGGTGCGGCTTGAGCGTGAACACCTTGTTCTTGCGGACGAATTCCTGAATCGGGTCGTTCTCGATCGGGTTCTTCAGGTCGCCGAAGATGCGCGCCTGGGTGGGGCAAACCTCGACGCACGCCGGCTTGAGGCCGCGCGTGATGCGGTGGTAGCACAGCGAACACTTCTCCGCCGTCTTGGTCTCCGGGTTCAGGAACCGGCAGCCGTAGGGGCAGGCCTGAATGCAGAACCCGCAGCCTATGCAGTAGTTGGAATCCACCAGCACGGCACCGTCGGGGGTGTCGAACGTGGCTCCGACCGGGCACGCCTGTGCGCAGGGTGAATGCTCGCAGAGATTGCAGAGCTTCGGAACGAAAAACGACCTGAGGATTTCCTCGCGCGGCACGAGCGACGGCGGGAAACCGTTGCGGCCGCCATTTGGCGAGTCGACCAGCACCTCGCCCCGGGCGTCGGTCCCGCCTGGAGCCGGCGTCTTGATGATGTAGCGCTCAATCCAGGTCCGGAAGAAACTGGACGCCTCCGGCACGTGGTTCTCCGTCTTGCAGGCGTCGACGCACAGGCCGCAGCCGATGCAGCGGTCAACGTCGATGCACATGAGCCATTTGTGCTTGGTCGGGTCGTAGCCCTTGGGCGCGTGCGAAGAGGCCAGGACGTTCTGCACGGCGGCTTTTGCGGCGTGAGCCGCCGGCCGGGATGCGATCCACCCCAGCGCGCTGCCGAGGGCGCCAAGCATGCGACGGCGCGAGATCACGTGATTCATGGCGTTTCCTTCGGCTGATGCGGCACGTGGCAGCCCGTGCACCGGTCGACGCGATAATGCTCAACGGGATCCACCTGCTTCAGCCACGAGGGCCGCGACGGGCTGGATTGATGGCAGCGCAGGCAGTCGCTGTCCACGAACGTCCCCTTGGGCGTCTTGACGTCCGGATCGTCGGCATGGGCGCGGCTTGGGCCGTGGCACGCTTCGCACGAAACGGTCTTGTGCTCGTATTTGCTAAGCCTCTGGAGGACATCCGAATGGCATTCGTCGCACGATTTCATGCCGGAAAACACCGGCTTGCGCGCTGCATTCTCCTCCAGCGCGGCCCCGCGGTACCAGCCATACTCGCCGAATGTCTTTGGCACCAGCAATTTCCAGGCGACTCCATAGGAGCCGACGATTCCCAGCGTCAACAGGACAAGCCGGGCGACTTGCGGAGGCATCTTGGAGGAGCTCATGCGCGCCCCTCACGGCGGGCCCGCCCCGACCTGCACCCGCCCGGGAACGCCTGGAATCTGTTGTGCATCAGCCCTCGCGCTGGTGACGTGGGAGAAGGATTCTTGCCGGACGCATCAGCAGCGGGGGGCGTCTATTTCTTCAGGCTGCGAACATAGGCCACCAAGTCATTGATCTCGCCGTCCGACATGTCCTCGACGGCCTTCATGCGGGTGGAGCCAGACTTGTCCTTGATGCCTTCCTTCAGGGCCTTGAATGCCTGCTCATCCGTAAATCCGGCCTGCACGCTCGCGTCGGTGTAGTCTTTGATGCCGAGTTTCTTCCCCATCTTCGTGTCGCCCTTGCCTTCCGCCCCGTGGCACTTGGAGCATTTGTCGGCCCACGTGGTTTTTGCGTCGGCGGCATGGCCGGCCAGGGCCGGGCCACAGACGAGCATGACTGCGAATGCCAGATTTTTCATAAGCCTCGGTTATTGAGTTTGGGGTCTGATTACTCCGCTTGGACGAGCTGGTCGCGGAATTGGGCACGAGTATTGGCCATTCAGGAGAAATGAACTACGCCTCGATTGGCCAAGACTCCGCATATCTTGCCGGTGCACAAACGGCCGCAGCGGGCGTGCGATCCAATTGCGTCGGATCGATCGCGGATGGGCGGCTGCCCACATTCTCGGGTGCTTCGTGACGCAAAGCGGGGCCCAACATCCGCAGGAAATTACACGCTACGCCTCGTGCCGCCGCACAGTAAGCCCGGCCCACCAAAGGCCGGCCGTCTACGCGCCGAGTTTGCCGCCACCCACGCTTCTGGCCTGGCCCGCCGAGCTGGGCACTCCCTCCGCGAGGGATGGACAACAAGAATCGGCCGTATCACCGTGGACCAATAATCCTGACCAACTGAGGGTGGCACGAATAGAAGGGGCCGCTCACGAAGCGACGAAGAGAATAAAACACTGCACTCCCAGGGGCATGAGTCATACGCCCACGAACGAAGCATGGCGACGCAATCAGAAATCGAGACCCTATATGATTGGGTGCATCCCTTCCATTTGCTGCGGACAGGCGACTACCCGGACTTTAGCTGCGCCTTCTTCAATGGCGACTTCAGCCAAACATTGATTGAGGCCCAAAAAGCAAAACATCAATGGGTGTTGGATGGCATAGGATTCAGGCCACCCGGCCGTATCCTGGATGTGGGATCGGGATGGGGCCCCATGTTGGACGCGGTCGAAAAACGAGGCGGAAGATCCATCGGCCTGACGCTATCGAGTGCGCAAACCGAGTACTGCGCTGCAAAAGGGCTCACGGTCATCCTTCAGGACTGGAAGACGATGAATCCGTCGGCGCTGGGAGTATTCAACGGGGTCGTCTCGATCGGCGCCTTTGAGCATTTTTGTTCAATGGATGAATATATCAAGGGGGCCCAGGACCGGATCTACCGGGATTTCTTCGCATTTTGCGCCCAGGTCCTGCCCGCGGGAGGAAGGCTTTTCCTTCAAACCATGACCTGGGGTCGGGAAGTGCCGGAGCCCGGGAGGCTGGACGTGAATGCTCCGCAAGGCAGCCCCGAGCGAATTCTGGCGCGGCTGATCAAATTCTTCCCTGGGTCTTGGCTGCCAACAGGCAGGGACCAGATCACAGCGGCGACCGGCGACCATTTTCACCTTCTGAGTTCGAACAACGGAAGGCTGGATTACATCGAGACGCTGAGCCGCTGGGGCCGGAGCAACGCCAATCTTCTAATATCATCACGCCTGCCGAAAGCATTGTGGGCCGCGTCCCGGCTCTTCCCCAGATTTTGCGTCGAAAGAGATTTCAGGACCCAGATTGAGTCATTGAGGCGCAACGATCAGCAGGTCTGTTTCCTCAAGAGAATCATGGACCATGAGCGCCTGTTTTTTGAGAGAAAGTAGGCGACCCGATACGATTTCTGAAAACAAGCCGCTCGAACGCACCGAGCCCCGGCCCCCCGGAAACCCCCTTATGCGAATCCCCCGGATCCTCCTCGTCTCCTGCCTGGCCTGCGTCCGTTCGATCGGGGCGCCGTCCCCCGACCCGGTCGACCAAGTCGACGTGTTCACCGGCACCTCGAACTCGCGCTGGATGCTCTTCCCGGGCGCGACCCTTCCGTTCGGATTGGCGAAGCTGAGCCCGGATAACCAGGCGAACGTCTGGAACGGAGGCTACGAGTACACCGTCGGGAGCATCTCCGGCTTCAGCCACATGCACGCGTTCTCCCTGAGCGGCGTCAGCCTGATGCCGCTGACCGGGCCGATGGAGTACATGCCCGGCCTCTTCCGGGTGTACCCGGGCTCACCCGACGGCCCGTACGGCATCATGTGGACCTCGGGCTACCGCTCGCGGATCCGCAAGGAGGGGGAGGCGGGCTCGCCCGGCTATTACTCGGCCGAGTTGGTCGACTGGGGAGTCAAGGCGGAGGCGACCGCCACGATGCGCTGCGGGATGCTCCGGCTCACCTACCCCGCCACAGACGAGGCCCACCTGCTGCTCGACTTCGCCTTCCCGCCCGAGGAGCTCTGCCGGATCCTCGAGGCGTCCGTCTCGCGGACCGGGCCGGCGGAGCTTTCCGGGAACATCCGGCAGACCAACGGCTACACCGGCGAGTACACGCTCCACTTCGTGATCCAGGCGGACAAGCCGTTCGACTCGCTCGACTCGTGGCAGCGCGGGGTGTACACCGGGACCGACACCAACTACGGGACCGACTGGAGGACGCCCGTCGACTACCGGAGGAACGTGAGCTCCTTCACCGGCCGCGACCGCTGCGGCGTCGCGATGAACTTCCGGACCGCGGCCGGGGAGGTCGTGCGGGTGCGGACCGGCCTTTCGCTGGTGAGCGGGGCCGGCGCGCGCCGGAACCTCGAGACCGAGATGAAGCCGTTCGGCTGGGCCTTCGACGGAATCGTCCGCGAGGCGCGGCGGGCCTGGGGGGAGATCCTAGGGTCGGTGGAGGTCTCGGGCGGGACCGAGGCCGAGCGCAGGATGTTCTACACCTGCCTGTACAGGGCCTACTCCGCCAAGAGCATCCTCTGCGACACGGACGGCGCGTACGTCGACGCGAGCCGGCAGGTCCGGAAGGTCGGCGACGGCAGCGCCGTCTACAGCAGCGACGGCCTCTGGGGCTGCCAGTGGACCCTGTTCCCGCTCTGGACCCTGGTGAGCCCGCGGGTGGCGAGCTCCTGGGTGCACTTCCTGCTCGAGGCGGCCGACCGGGGCGGCTGGATCCCGCAGGCGCCGGTGCTCGGGCGCTACTCCGCCGTGATGGTGGCGCAGCACGAGCAGTCGCTCATCGTGAGCAGCTACCAGAAGGGGATCCGCGACTTCGACGCCGAGCGGGCGTACCGGGCGATCCGCCACGACCTGACAACCCCCGGCGTCCCGATGACGGACAAGGGCTACGCGGGCGACCGCAACCTGAAGGCCTACACGGAGCTCGGCTTCGTGCCCGACGAGGAAGGGCCAGCCTCCAACACCTTCGAGTACGCGTACGACGACTGGGCCGCCTCCCAGCTGGCGCTCGCTCTGGGCAAGAAGGACGACTACCGCTACTTCCTCGCCCGCTCGGGCAACTACCGCAACCAGATCGACCCCGCGCTCCGCTACGCGCGGCGGCGGCACCGGGACGGCAGCTGGGTCGAGCCGTTCGACGTGTTCCACTTCGGGACCGAGGGCGGCTGGAACGGGCCGGGCTTCGTCGAGGAGGACGCATGGATCTACACGCTCTTCGTGCCCCAGGACCTCGGGGGCCTGGTCCGTCTGGTAGGCCAGGACGAGTTCAACCGCAGGCTCGAGGAGGGATTCGAGAAGGGCTACGTCGACCTGGGCAACGAGCCGAACCTCCAGGCCCCGTTCCTGTTCAACTACTCCGGAAGGCCCTGGCTCACCCAGAAGTACGTGCGCCAGTCCATCGACCGCATGTACAACATCGACCCCCTGAGCGGATGGATCGGCGAGGAGGACGAGGGCCAGCTGAGCGCCGTCTACGTCCTGTGGGCGATGGGGCTGTTCGAGATGGACGGGGGCTGCTCCGTGCGCCCGTACTACGACCTGGGTAGCCCGATCTTCGACCGGATCGTCGTCCACCTTGATCCGAAGTATTACGGCGGGCGGGACTTCGTGATCGAGGCCCACAACAACTCGCCGCAGAACGTCTACGTACAGTCCGCCCGGCTAAACGGCCGCCCCCTTGGGCGAGCCTGGATCTACCACGACGAGATGGTGGCCGGGGGGACGCTGGAATTCGAGATGGGGCCGAAGCCCAACCCCGCCTGGGGCACCGGCCCCGGCTCGGAGCAGCCGACGTTCAGGGCCGGGCCGTGACCCGCATCAGCGCCGGCCGTAAACAGTTGCCCTGATGCCACTTAAAAGAGCGGAGGCCGGGACCCCCATCTGTGTTTTCACGCTTTACGGAACGCCATCCCATTCAGGGGAATACAACGGCAGACATGTTGGAATGATCAGCCCCTGCGTGACTTTGTGTGCAACTTTCCCGGCTACAACGGGAGGCATCCTGAAATGATCCTGCACTGTGTAACGAGTCGCCAAGGCAGGCACGTCTAACCGGTCACCCAGATCAAATCCGGGTGCGGTCCGAATAGCTGGAATCACGTCAGCATCGAGCGGATCCCTGTTTTCGGACCATCCTCAGATTCGTTTGGAACGATCATGGATCATGTCGATACTGCAGCCGCTGGTTGCCCATCCCGCCGCGGCGAATCCCAAGCAAGTCACCTCCAACCGATTTTAAGGCACGCAGCACGTTCTGAGACATCTTGTCGACGCGGGGCCCAATCCGCAGTGTACCCTTTGATGTTCTCACCTGGGATAACAAAACACCAATGATCTCAGCCTTGAAAGGGGTCTCTATATGGTTTCCGAGCAAACGTTCTCTTGGACTCGTGGCGGGAGGGGCCTTCCTGATGGCTGGCCCCACAAGCGCTCAGCAAACTAACCAGGGCACCCACTCGTCCCCGCCCCTCGACTTCCCCACAGTGCTCTACGGCGCCGCATACTACCACGAGTACATGCCCTACGAACGGCTCGACAAGGACGTCGCCATGATGAAGGCCGCCGGACTCAATGTGGTCCGCATGGGCGAGTCGACCTGGAGCCTCTGGGAACCCGAGGACGGCCGATTCGAATACGCCTGGATGGACCGCGCCGTCGACGCCATGGGCGCGGCCGGCATCAAGGTCATCCTGGGCACGCCCACCTACTCGGTCCCGGCCTGGATGGCCCATCAGCACCCGGAGATTCTGGCGCGCCGAATTCCCGACGGTTTCTATGGCGGCGCCGCGGTCGAGGGCGCGTACGGCTACCGCCAGAACATGGACACCGACTCGCCGGCCTACCGCTTCTACGCCGAGCGGCTGATCCGCCACATCGTCGCCCACTACAGGGACAATCCCGCCGTCATAGGCTGGCAGCTCGACAACGAAACCAAAAGCTACGGCGCCGCCAATCCGGACGTCTTCATCGGCTTCCAGCACTACCTTGAAAAGAAGTTCGGCACGCCCGAAGCCCTCAGCAAGGCCTGGTTCCTCAACTACTGGGGCGAGAACCTGCACACCTGGGAGGACCTGCCCACCCGCGACGGCGCGCAGAGCACCGGCTACAAGCTCGAATGGACCCGCTGGAGCCAGATGCGCGTAACCAATTTTCTCCACTGGCAGGCCGCCTTGGTCCGCGAGTCCGCCTCGCCCCGCCAGCTTGTCACCACCGACTACGGCGGGATGATGAGCCGCGACGTCAACGAGGAAGCCGTCGCCGAAGCCCTGGACGTACCGGCCGACAACGTGTACCACGCGACACAGGATCACTTTGACGGCTCCGTGCAGTCCTTGCAGGAGGACTTCACCCGCTCCCTTAAGCACTCCAACTTCCTGGTTACAGAGACCAACGCCCAGACCACAGACTGGTCCTCTTCAAACCAGTACCCGCCCTATGACGGCCAACTCCGCCAGGACGTCTACACGCATCTCTCGAACGGGGCCAACATGGTGGAGTACTGGCATTGGGCATCGATCGCGGCTAATCAGGAAACGTACTGGAAGGGCGTGCTGTCCCATGATCTGGAGCCCAACCGCGCCTACGACGAGGTGAGCCGCACCGCACATGAGCTCGAACGAATCGGCCCCCACCTTGTCGCCCTGCAGATACATAGCCAGGTGGCCATCCTCTGGAGCCGCGATTCCTTCAACGCCATTGATTTCATGCCCTTCGCCGCCGTGCCACGGCACGGTTACGACTCGCTGGTCCAGCAGATCCATAAGTCCCTCTACGGCCTGAATATCAGCTCCGATTTCGTCTTTCCCACCACCAAGGACTTCTCATCATACAAGCTGCTCATTGTCCCGGCCCTCTACATCGCGGACGACGCACTCCTGCAACGCATATCGGATTATGTGAAGAGCGGCGGCCACGTCGTCATGACATTCAAGAGCGGGTTCGCCAACGAGAACTCCGCCGTCCGCTGGGTTCGCGCTCCCGGCCCCTTGCGCGAAGCCGCCGGCTTCAGCTACCAGGAGTTCTCCAACCTCGAGCACCCGCTTGCGCTCAGAGGCGACCCCTTCCACGTGGGCGCTGAGAACCCGGGCGCCAACGAGGTGTCGTACTGGGCCGAATTCCTCCTCACCGAGCACGCCAAGGCGATCGCCTATTATGACCACCCCTTCTTCGGCAGATGGCCAGCCATCACCGAGAACCATTTTGGCGCCGGAATCCTGCTCTACGAAGGCACATGGCTCTCCGAAAGGCTGCAAACTGCCGTCTTGAGCGATAGCCTCGAGAAGGCCGGCCTCACCGGTCCCGACCAGCAACTGCCTTCCGCGGTCCATGTGCAGCACGGCGTCAACCATCTCGGCAAGCGCCTCCACTACTACTTCAACTACTCCGGTGCCGAGGTAAGAGCGCCCTACGCCTATGCCGCCGGGACCAATCTGCTCGACGAAAAACCAGTGCCTAATGCCGCCGTGTTCACATTGGCGCCATGGGACTTGGCCATCATCGAGGAACCATAGAAGTCAACGACGAAGCCCCCACCGCCAAGCAGATGCTGAAGCGAGGGCGCCGCCGTTCATCCGAGCCGATGCGCGGAGTGTATTCGCAATGTTTGCTACAGTTGAGCCGGCCACGATGCAAGGTGACGGAGGAAGGAATCGTAGCCGAAGCACCCAGTGGGTTGGCGCAACCCCTGCCTCCAACATCCCGCTTCCGTCCTACATGACGCCTGATTGTGCGAAGGGGGGATTCGAACAGGGAGGTCTAGTCTCCGCGGTCAGTTGCGCTCTGGGAGTTAGGCCGAACTCAGACTCTACAAGCTGGGCTAAGCAAACCAAGGGTAGCGGATAGAATAAAATGACCACCGGGCCTCTAATTCCGGGCGGGGCGTATCATAGCTTCCTCAACCGATCATCGCTGATTTGCCGCTCTTGCCCCTATATTGGACCGCCCATGTATCCGTGCGTCGGCACGTTCGCATTCTCTTGTTTTTGGGCAAGCGGGTTATGCCGCACGTAGTCCTGGTCGATCGGGTCAATCGGCTGCTTAAGGGTTATTTCTGAGCCAAGAAAACTTAAGGACCACTCTCCCGGACACGGGGATCCTCTGGTCCAACGGCCCGAAGATTCCGATCGGGGAGATGTTCAATGCTTTCTGATCTCATGAGCCGAACGATGACGCCGAGCGCTCGCGGGTTGTGCAGGACAGCGTCCGGGGGTGGACCGCCCGCATTCCCGTAAGGTGGTCTCCGAAGGGGGAGCGGCACCCCCGACCGTCCCGGCGATGGGGCAGGCCCGACGGGGCGCGAGGAAGCCGGGATAGGGCGGGCTGCTCTACTTTCCCCCAGCCCACCGCGCCCGCCCGCCCGAGTAGGCCAAATACTTCATCGCCTCCTCTTCAATCACCAGCTCCTCGTCCAGCAGTCGATCGGCCGAATGCCGGACCGCGGCTCCCTGGCGATTCCTGGCGGAATGCTGATGCGACGGCACCTCCACCCCGCCCGCAAGGGCGCCGCAATGGTTGTCGAGTGCCGTCTTGATGTTGTATGCGCCGCCGGCTGCGCAAACCGGATTCGCCTCGACGGCGGGACGGCTTGTGCTCTGCATCCCCTCATTGGCGAGAACCTTATGTACGACCCGGAAGAGTCCATCGAACGATTGGACCACAAACCATTGATTAAGCCTACGGGCATCGGACCCTCTGCACTCCAATCCGCGCCGCTTCCGAGCCGGCATCCCCAGCGCGCTCTTGCCGCGGTTCTTCCCGGACGGCGACTGCACGAGAATATCCCCATTACGGCAAGATATGCAAAGGAATGGGCAAGGGACGCGGCGCCTTCACAACCACCAATCGCCTAAAATGCCGCTATCCTCAGCCGCATTTACATCCCGTGAGCTGAGACACGGACTCGTGAAGAAACATATTCCAGCTCTGGACGGACTACGGGGCATCGCGTGCTTGATGATATTCATGGGACACTTCCTCCATCAGCACGATCATGTTTCTCATTCCATTTCGCCATTCTGGATTCTGCTATCATCTCAATACTGGTCAGGGGTTGATCTATTCTTCGTCCTTTCCGGATTCGTGATTTTTCTATCCCTAACAAGGCTCAGAGAAAGATTGAGCTCTTCGGGCGTAATTGTTTCCTACTTTACGAGTCGCGCATTTCGGATCCTTCCTGTCTACAGCCTTCTCATCCTCTCGTATTTCTACATTCCTTTCAACAACAGGCTAATGAATAGCGACCTGTTCATTTCCTCGGTCCCATCTCAGTTCTATTTGTTCTTCGGCCAATCTTGGTGGTGCGTCTTTAATCATCACTCGGGAGCCCCATATGTCCAACCGACCTGGTCATTGTGCGCCGAGGAGTTCTTGTATGTACTAATACTTTTGATGGTCTGCTTTATTCCAACCAGGCATCTTCTCAAGGTAATGGCTTCATCTGCCGTCATTAGCGTTGCCTGGCGCATTCATGCGGTTATATCGGGCGGCAATCTGGTTGGCGCATATCTGCTCCCTCCTTGCAGGATGGACGGCTTTATGTTGGGAGCAATCGTTGCCATTCTTTACTCAAGGGACCAGTTGGCTTGGGTAAATGTACGTGTCCTCAATTGGGTGATTGCGTCCCTTGCCGTTATATTTGGAGCGATGACATACAACAATGTAAACCTCTTCGGCAGATTTGCCATCGCCTTCGGTTATGCTTTCTATGCGATATTCTTTGCTGCCATCCTGATGAGGGTTATCAAAGGCAATTTCGCTTTTCTGTCCAAAGGCCCGTTGGCGTATGCGGGAACCGTCTCTTACTTTGTATACCTGTTTCACTTCCCTATCGTCTATGGGATGAGTTATGTAAATGTCCATAGCGTGATCCTTAACCTTCTGCTCACTCTCGGTATTGTATTCGGCGCTGCAAGCATCAGCTGGTACAAGATGGAGAAGCCGCTAATTGATCGCGGCAGGTCTTTGAATGCAGTCGTCAAGGTGGGTCCGATCCCTCAGCAGGCTCTCGCACATACCTGACCGGAAGTTCGCCGTGATCGGGAGCATTCGCCGGAAGTGAGCCGTTTGGAGCGGCTTGGTTCGATTTTCCACATTCTTGCGGATCTCATTTTCCCGACAGGACAAGATCGCCAAACGCGGGATGCCTGCCCCGAGTCCAGCTTGGGATCCTGCCGCAAAACAGCCCGAGGTTTGCCAGCCTGGCCTATGTGCCTTGCAGCCGATCAAAGAGCTGCGGGTCAAAAAATGCCAAAGCCTCCCCAAGCCAACCGCCACCCTGGTGCAACCCCTGCCCTTTCGCGCGCTTCCACCCGCCCTTGACATAAGATGCCCTAGCCCGGATATTTCACGAAGCGGTTTTTGAGGGATGATTTTTGATTGAGCGAGTGGTTTTTTGCGGTCGCAGGCCCATTCCTGGAGCAAGAAGGCCCTATTGGGCGGTGGATGAAGACACTTCCCCCTTTCCCCCGTCCACTTGGCTTCTGACATCAGGGAGGGCAGAGGCAGCGGGCTGCGTGGCGGAAGAGATCTTGAAGGGGGTGGTGCGAACTGAAGTGGAGCCGCACCGTGGTCAGCTTGCGGACGACCACCGTTCCGATCTTGATCAGATTCAGTTGGATGGTTTCGCAGGTTGCCTCAGCCAGCTCCGTGCCGGCGAGAGCCAGGCGGCGCAGGGACTCAATCAGGGTGTACGCAAGCCCCGAGAGAAGCAGCCTCCACTGGTTGGCCCACCAGCGATGGGCGCTCACCCGGTCGGCGCAGAGCATCATCTGTTCTTTCACCCGGTTCTCCATTTCGCCGCGGGCGCAGTACCGCCGGTCATAGATCTTCTGGGGATCGCCGACGATGTTGGTGATCACGAACCGGGGGTTGCTCCCTTTGTCCGTGTGCTCGGCCTTCGCGATCACCCAGCGCACCCGGCTCCAGGTGAGCGCCGCATAGTCGAAGCCCTCGAACAGGCGCTGCTTGTTGCCGGTGCGCGTAAACTCCCTCTCGGCCTGACGCATCAGCTTTGCCCCGGCGGCGAGCAAGCGCTCGTTGCGGGCGATCCCGACGACGTACTTCACGTCGTTGCGGTCACACCAGCTGAGCAGCAGGTCGCGACAGAAGCCGCTGTCCGCGCGCAAGACGATCTTCGTGCGCGGCCACTCTTGCCGCAGCCGGCGCACGAGCAGTTTCAAGATCGCAGCCGCGTGCCGCGCTGGGTCAATGTTGCTCGGGCGCAGGTACGCCACCAGGAGCTGATCGCCGCAAAAGACATACAAGGGCAGGAAGCAGTAGCAGTCGTAGTAGCCGTGGAAGAACCGGCCCTCCTGTTTCCCATGTACCGGCGTGTCCGTCGCGTCAAAGTCCAGGATCAGCTTCGCCGGGGCCTTCTGATGCGAGGCGATAAACTGCTCGACGAACTCGGCGTTGACGGCCAAGGCCGTCGCACGCGACTGCCGATTTTCAAATCGGCACAACGTCGGCGCGCTGGCCAACGCCTCGTCGCCGGCAGCGATCTGGTGGATCGTGTCATGCCGCAGTTGCTCCGCGTCATTCAGATCCTCCCATCCGGCGCACAGTCCCATCACCCGCTGCCGCAGCATCGTTTCCACAGCATGCTGCACCTTTCCTTCCTGCCTCGGGTCGTGCAGCCGCCGCGACACCGAGCGAATCAAATTCAGTTTTCGATCCGCTTCCCTCACCAACAGCAGTCCACCGTCGCTGCTGACTTGGCCGCCGTCAAAGTCCGCTTCGAGCGTCCGCCGTTTTGAGCTTGAGAACGTGATTGTTTTCCGTGAGTTTTCCTGCATCGCGTAGGTCCTGTTAGTTGTTTGCAACTCTGCTTGTAGCAGAGACTTACAGGCTACGCGATACCTATTTCA
>Ga0209415_10013185_pt1 | contig 13661 bp, 8 predicted proteins | sample PeaSoiSIISIP2007_FD_187696 | JGI IMG/M metagenome (GOLD analysis project Ga0209415, IMG submission 187696) | Peat soil microbial communities from Weissenstadt, Germany - SII-SIP-2007 (SPAdes) (version 2) | ecosystem: Environmental > Terrestrial > Soil > Wetlands > Peat | place: Germany... | reverse complement strand
TGCCGGCCGGCTGGATGAGATCCTTAAGGCTGCAAACCCTGCTACCTGCCAGCGATGATAGTGAACCGCCGCGAACCGGTCTAGCGGGGGCCGGCCGCGTGCGCCGCATGCTATCTGGCGCGCTTCCCGCCCGCTGCCTGCTTACCAATCTCGCTGCGGACCAGTTTACCCAAATCATCGTAGTAGTCCGCCCGATCGACCGAGCCGCGTTCGCCGGGGACAATGCTAAGCAATCGCGAGCTTGCCATTGCCGTAAGTGTTTGTCGTTTCCCGGTTTGCCATCGCAATTGTCGTCCTTGCCTTTCGAACCAGCTTTTCCCATCTTGTACTCTTCGAGCCGATCGACCCGGCCATCGAATTTGCGCTTGCGCTCGATTTTGATCAGATCACCGTTGCGATAGGTTTGGATGACGTCAGGACGGCTGTCACGTTGGTATCGAAGGTGGACTGCGTCTCGCCATGCGAGACTGCGTATTTCCCAAAAATCGCAGTTCGGCACCACAACGTTAGCAAGATACAACTTTGGCGCGACAGGCGAAGGGCGCAAGTTCCGGCGCCTAACATTTTTTTCGCTACCGGGGGTCAGAAAAGGCCCCGGCAGTCGTCACCGACCGAGGTGCTTGAAGCGTATCAGAACCCTCACCCTCGCCCTCTCCCACAACTGAATGTGGGAGAGGGTAGCAAAAGAGCCTGTCGCACAATTCAATTTAACTGAATTAGGATGCTGCGGACGCTTCCGCGTACTTCAGTAACCCGCAAAGCCCATATTCGTCGTGGCCTGGGCCAGCGGATCGGTGCAAACATTGACCAGAGCGGTCCGCTTGACCGCCAGCGCGCGCTCGATTGCGGGGCGGATGCCGTCGGGCTGCTCGACGAATTCGCCGTAGCCGCCCAGCGCTTCCACCAGTTTGTCGTAGCGTTGGAATCCCAGTTCGCGGCCGACGTTGCCGCCGGTCTTGCGCGAGGTGAAGCCGGCATTGTTCGAAACCACCACCACGATCGGCAGCTTATGCCGAATCGCCGTGTCCATCTCCATTCCGTTCCAGCCAAAGGCGCCGTCGCCGCACAGCACCACCACCTGGCGGTCGGGCCGCGCCGCCTGCGCCCCGATCCCGAACGGCACCCCGATTCCCATGCATCCGTGCGGACCCGCGTTGAGGCTGGTCCCGGGCTGGTAAATCGGAATCGATTGGCGCGCGAAGTTCAGGATCTCGTGGCCGTCAACGACCAGGATGGTGTCGCGGGTGATGATCTCGCGCAGCTCGCGGCACAGGCGCAGCGGATGAATCGGCACCTGATCGGAATGGAGCAGAGGGGTTTCGCGTTCCTCGTTGGAGCGTTGCTTGGCCGAAAGCTGGGAGACCCAGGGCGTTTCCTCGCGGGGACGGAACTTGCCCGCCGCCTCCTGGACCAGTTGGGCCAGCACCATTTTCGCGTCGCCGACGATCCCGATCGCAACGCCGCGGTTGTGGCCGATCTCTTTGCCGTCGATATTGATGTTGATGAATTTGGCATTGGGAGAGAAGCGCGGCGCTCGCAGATGGGAAAGCATCGCGTTGGCGCGCGCGCCGATCACCATCACCACGTCGGCCTCGCGAAACGCCATCGAACGCGCCGCCGGGAACGCCAGAGGATGGTCCTCGGAGACCACGCCGCGGCCCTGCGGCGTGGTGTAGAAGGGAATGCCGGTGGCCTCGACAAACTGGCGCAGTTCCTCGCTGGCCCCCGACCACAACACACCACTGCCGGTGACTAACAAGGGCCGCTCGGCTTCGCGCAGCAGGTCAATGGCGCGCCGCACCAACGCCGGGTCTCCCGCCGGCCGGCTTTCGACCCGATAACTATCCGGCCAGAACAGCCGCTCGGCGTCGAGCTTGGTAAACAGAATATCTCCGGGCAGGTCGAGGTACACCGGACCCTTCTTCCCGTCCATCGCTTCGCGGAACGCGATACTGACGTACTCGGGGATACGCTCGGCGAGGTCAACGCGATAGGCGGCCTTGACCACCGGCTTCATCATCGCGACCTGGTCCATCTCCTGAAAGGAATCCAGCATGGTGCCGCGCATTGGCGCGGAACCGCCGATCGCGACGATCGGTGACGCGTCGGCCCAGGCGTTGGCCAGACCGGTGACCGCGTTGGCGGTTCCGGGACCCGAGGGCGTGATGCAGATGCCGGGCTTGCCGGTCACGCGCGAATAAGCATGGGCCATCATCGCGGCGGCCTGCTCATGGCGGACATAGATGCCGTTCATGCCCAGCTCGATGCATGCTCCGGCGGTGCCGCTGGTCGGACCGCCCATCATGAAGAAGATCGTGTCGACGCCCTCATTCTTGAAACAACGCGCGATGACCTCTTCGCCCCGTAGTGTTGCCATGGTTTGATGCGCCTCCCTGCGAAACAGCTGATGTCTGCCGCCGCTCACCGCGATGCGGCTGCGACCGGTAATGACGATTGCCGGATTGCGACTCCGCAATCTCGGGCGGACGATGGTCCAATAGCACGAATCGGGCAGGAAAGAGAAAGTGAATCGCCGGCTTTTGGTTCAGGGCTTCGTTTTAAATGAACTCTGAGCCGCTAACCGCTTCAGTGGCAAACTTCAAAGCGGCCTTGACATCCTCGGCGGCTAGTTGGGGTAGGCGTTTAGAACTTCTTCAGTTGTGTCACCGTCGGCAATGCTGGCCACGATTATGCTCACCGGGACACGAGTTCCCTTGATACAAGGATCGCCATGGTGAATGGCGGGATCGATTACAATTCTTCGACGCCAGTTCATCGACTGAACCGACCTCCTGGAAATGACCATTTGAGACTACCACTTATACGGTGCCCCGCGAAGTTTGTCGATCGCTTGGGGCTTCAGCTGCCTGCTGCGCGCGCGCGTCGCAAGGCAGTAATCAGCCGCTTGGCGTTCTTCGGCGAACGCAGCAGGTGCGCCGTCTCGATCAGGCTTTCCGTTCGTCAGCCGCAACCAGTGCTACGTCGGGAGCACCCCGGCGGTGAATGATCAGGGGCTCTCGGGTCTCGGCCACATCGTCGCAGAGTGCGGCCAGATTTGCCTGGGCCATCGTGTAGGTTGTCTCCCTGGCCATCGATGGTTCTCCGTACCGGATTCCTGCACAGTTTATTTCTGTATGCGATCGCCGCCGGCGCGGTCAATCCGCTTGTCGCCAAGCTGCCTGACCAATTCTTCGCCGAGGCCGGAGAAGCGATCTATCGCGCGCGCGATACCAACTCGCATTAGTTCTTCCGGCCCGACGATCACCACCGAGCGACGGCTGCGGGTAACGCCGGTGTAAAGCGCCTCGCGAGTCAGGATCGGAATGTCCTGCTCGGACATCAGGATCGCCACGGCGTCGAACTCCGAGCCCTGCGCCTTGTGGATGGTCGTCGCGTAGCACAACTCCAGCGCTTCGCGCAGCGCCGGCAGATGGAACGCTTCGAACTTGCCGCCGCGCCTGAACACCGCCATCGCAGCCGCCCGCCCGCCGGGCCGCCGGATCCGCAGGATCACTCCCTGGTCGCCGTTAAACAGCATCCGCTCGTAATCGTTGCGCGTCACGATAACCGGCTCGCCCGGCAGAAATTCCCGCTCGGGTGCGAGACCGGCGCCGTCGGCCCAGCGCCGATGGAGCCCGGCGTTGATTCGCTCGGAGCCGGTGGACAGCACCCGGGTGAAGCACAGGATTCGTGAAGCGGCCAGATGATTGAAAATGACCTCGAGGTCGCCTTGGGTCGCCGCATCGAAGCCGTGCTCGGTTTCGTCGAAGACCTGCCGGCTCAGCCTGTCGATGGCGGCCGAATTGATTCGCGTCCCGTACCATCGATCCAGAAACGGCTCGACGGCACGGGCGCTGGAGAGAAATTCGACTCCCTCAAATCGCAACTCGTCAGGCCGCTCGCGCCTGGCGAGGCCGCCGCCGGCTGAATCGGCCATCGCGAGCGCGGCCGAGTTGATCGCCTGCGCGAGAGAAAACACGGCGCGCCCTGCCGGGTCGTTGGTATCCATCCGGTAGCTGTGGGTAAGGCGCGTGGCGATTGCCGGGTACCTGGCCGGCTGCGCGCCGACTTGCGCAGCAGCGGAAACCAGGTCGCGGAAAACCGCACCGGCAGCCACCGACGGAAGCTGGTCGGCGTCGCCAAGCACGATCAGACGCGCTTGCGGCTTGATTGCGCCCACCAGCCGCTCCATCAGGGAGAGGTCGAGCATCGACCCCTCGTCCACGATCACCACGGCAGCCTCCAACGGGTTGCCGCGATGATAGGTGAAGCGCCGGCGGCTGGGCGAATAGCCAAGCAGGCGGTGAACGGTGGCCGGGGCGGAGCGGCTTTCTTTCAGCATCCGATCGGCCGGCGCTGGATCCTCGATCCGCTCCAGGCCGTCGGCGATACTTTCACCCATCCGGTAAGCGGCCTTACCGGTCGGAGCGGCCAGCGCGATTTGCTCCGGCTTGACCCCCATCCGCACCAGCACGCGCAGGATTGCCAGAATTATCGAGGTCTTGCCCGTGCCCGGCCCGCCGGAGATCAGCGCCAGCTTGTAGGCGGCCGCCTTCGCCACGCCCTCGCACTGCTCCGCCGACAGCATCAACTTGCTTCCCGCAACCGCACCGGGCCGGCTCACAATATCGGCGATAGCGGCATCGATTGCCTTGCGGTCATCGGCGGGCGGCACCTGCGTCAGCCGCCGCGCCAGCAACGCCGCCAGTGCCGCTTCCGCCGTCCGCACCCGCTGGTGGTAAATGAAGGGGCGCAGATAAAGCAGCGGACGATAGTCGTCCGGCATGCGGCCGATGACGCAAGCGGCCTCGCCCGATTCGAGCATCGTCTGGATCGTGTCAAGCATCGCAGCGGGCCCCGCGGGTCCGAACCCGTCGCCGCACAGCGCGCCCACAATGCGGCCCATCGGCTCGCGGGCATCCGCCCCGGTGGCGGGCAATCGAGTGCTGCCTTCCTGCAACGCCACCAGTGACGCAGTGATAAGCAGGATCAAGGCGAGCCGTTGCTGTTCATCGAGATCGGGCTCCAACGCGGCGATTTCGGCCGCCAGATGCACCGCGGCGGAATCCAGGTTGAGCTCGCTTGCCCCGGACTCGATCTGGCGCAGCCGGCGGCGAAATTCGGCGCCGTCGTCTGGAACTCCGCGGAACGCCTGGAATTGGAGCCAGGCCGTGCTCAGGCCCAAATGCTGGTAGCGCTCATCCATCGTTAAGCGTCCGAACCCGTCCCGGTTTTCATCAGGCCTGCTTCATAGTCGCAGACCTCGGACCACGCGGGACGATGGAAGTAAACGCCGCGGCGCCCGGCGCCGTCCATCCCGCGCAGGAAAATGTAGAGCAGGCCTCCGAAGCGCCGTTCGTAGTCATCCTGAGCGCGGATTTGCAGCAGCCGAATCACACCAATCGTATAGATTTGCGCCTGGAGCGGATAATGCTTCCGAACGTGATCCTCGATCGCGCCCGGTTCGTAGGAAGGAAGATGGTCGCTCTTCCAGTCCGCAAAGTAGACCTGTTTTTGATCCTCGAAGACGATGTCAACGAAGCCCTTGAGATAACCGCGTTCAACGGTCCATGCGCCCTGCGCCGCGGCACCGAGTAGCGGATGACTTGATTCGGGAATCGGATAGACAAATTCCATCTCGCGGACGCTTTGGAGTAATTGGCAGATCGGGCCGACCGTCCGCCCGCTCGAAGTCGCCAGCGGCACGGTCAAAGCGTTGAACACCGCTTGGGTGCCGCGCTCGAACCACGGCTCCTTGATCTGATGGCGATGCATCGCGGCGCGAAACAGCCGCGTCACGTCATCGCGCTTGCGCCACGAATCAAGCTTGGAGGATTCGGCAAAGGAGCCCATCGCGACCTTTTCGATCACCTCGTGGAGAAAGATGCCCACTTCGCGTCCGCCCGCAAGGTCCTGATCGTCGCCGGGCATCTCAAGATCGCTTTTGAATTCCTCGACCGGGATATCCCAGCGCTCTGTTTCCTCGACGCCCCGCAGCGAGGTGTAAGAGCGCATCGCCAGCGGCGCGTGGCGGCGTCGGAGCTTGGAGAATTCACTCTCCCCGGCGCGGCCGCTATCATCGTTCATCAGCGCGGGCGGTGGCGTCCATTGGGCCAGGCGTTCGCGGAGGCCGTCCGCGTCGGAAGTTTCATAGAGCGGCTCCATGACGTCTTGCACCGCGAACAGTTTCGCGGTTTCACTGCCGCCCGGTTCCGAGACGATTTCCAGCAGACGTTGATTGAGCGCCGCGTAAAAGCCGTCCGGCTCCTTCTTGGTCGAATTTTCGGGCAGCATCGGCAGATACAGCCGCGCCCGCGCGCGGGTCAGCGCGACGTACAGCAGACGATGATTCTCATCCTTCTCTTCCCGCGTCCGCTGACCCTTCATCGACTCCTTGGCCGCCGGGCCCATGGCGAAACGGCGCTCCAAACCGTCATGGTAAACGGCAAGCAGGTTGCGCCAATCGGGCGGCCTTCCCGTCCCGCCAAACAGCGCCACCACGTCGGCTTCCAGCCCCTTGCTCATGTGAACCGTTATCACCGATACGGCTTCCTGTTCGGTTTCGAGGCGCTGGAAGTTACTCTCCTCGACCTCCGGCAACGCCCGCTCGGAAGTGTAGTCTTCGAGCAGCGCAATGATCTCGGGCAACGCAAGTCTGCGGGCAAGGGCTTGCGCGAGCAGGATCTCGAAGATGTGCAAGTAGTTGGTCAGACGGCGCTCGCTGCGCGCCAGCAACAACTCCCGGTAGGCAAGGCCGCTTTGGTGGAGCAGGCGGTCAAACAAATCGGCGAACCGGCCGCGCTCCGCAATCGCCTTCCATTCATAAAGCCGCTCGTTGAGCGCGTTGGCGGGCGCCACCTCCTCGATCAGGGCCAACTCGCGCAGCGGCACGGCAAAAAACGGTGACACCCACGCCTTGAGCCGATTGGAGCGGAGCTGGGGTTCGCCGACCGCGCGCAACACGTCCAGGACGTAGGAGGCTTCTGCCGTCTGGAACAACCCATCCTGCTTGTAGAAAGCGAAGGGCACTCCGGCCTCGCGCAAGTACTCGCCGATCTCGGCGCTTTCCTGCCGGGTGCGGGTCAGCACGAAGACGCCGCTGGGCTTCACCGTCCGCGGCGGCGCATTGTCTTCGTGAATCGTGATCTTGTGAGCGTCGTCAAAGAGCAACTCGCGCAATTGGGCGGCGATATGACGCCCGATGGCGGCGCGCGCTTCGGCAGCCGACGCCTTTGTCCGGTCCGCCCTTTGGTAGCGCATCACAAGCACTGGGATAGCCGCGTTTCCCCTGGCGTCGAGCGCTCTGCGGTCCGGCCGGCCGCAGCGCACGGGATCGTCATAGCGAATCGCGCCGTTGAACAGCGGCTCTGGAGCGTGCCGGTCGAAGATATGATTGCAGACATTGATCAACGCGGCGGTCGAGCGGAAATTATCCAGGAGCTTGATCGGCGGTCGGCCGTCAGCCGTCAGCTCGTCGCGCGCCTTGAGATAGGTGAACACGTCGGCGCCGCGGAACGCGTAAATCGCCTGCTTTGGATCGCCCACCACGTAGAGCCGGTGGTCTCCCTTGCCGTCAACGAAGATGCGCTTGAAGATTCGCCATTGCAGATCGTCGGTGTCCTGAAACTCATCGACCAGCGCGCAGCGAAACCGCTCGCGCAGGGCTGTGACCAGCGCCGCGCCGCCGGGTCCTTCCAACGCGTCCCATACCCAAGCCAGCATGTCGTCATAATCGATAAGCCCGTTCTCGTGCTTGTCGCGTTCCAGGCGGCGTACGACCGGCTCCAGCAGGAGATCGACCAACTCCCACGCGAGGGATCCCGCCGCAATCTCGACCGCTTCTATGTCACTGGCGATCGCCCGCGCTTTGACGGAGAACTTTAAGCCCGCTTGCCGCTTCCCCGGTCTCAGCATCGGATTCAGGAGCGCGTCAAACTTTACTTTTCCAAGGTCCTCCAAAAGCCTTTCGCCTGAGCCGCGCGCCTGCGCGATACGCTGTTTGAGATCTTCAACCAGCCCAAGAGCATCCCGGAGCGCCTGGTTCTTGAGGCCCGAGTTCTCCACGGCCTTCCCGAGCAACCTGGCGTCGTAGTTCGCGATCAAGCGATCGGCGGACTTCAGCCGGCCGCCATTATCCGCGGAATCACGGTAGCGGCCGCGGAACGCATCGTACAGCAGACGTTCCAGGTCATCGGGGGTCTTCCCTTTGGGGTATTCCGAATCCACGCCGCCCGTCAGCCATTTTTCCATCAGCTCGCGGGTGATCTTGTTTGCCGCCAGATGCTCGCGCAGCTCGGCGCGAAACGCCTGATGGAAGGCGTGGCGCCCATCGGTAAGCTGCAGATCCAGCAGCGTGCCGCTGTTGAAGGCGAAGTCGGTCAGCACGCGATTGCAAAAGCCATGAATCGTGAAAATCGGCGCGCGGTCGAATGAATAGAACGCGTCATCTAGCTTCTTGCGCCCCGCTTCGCCGATCCGGACCGGTTGCGTATCGCCCGCGGGTTGCGGAGCGGGCACTCCGAACCGGAGCTTTTCCAGCGCGGCGCGGATTCTGATCCGCAATTCAGCGGTCGCCTTTTCGGTAAAGGTCACGACCAGGATCTGATCGACGGCGCAATCGCCGCTAAGCAGCAAATCGACGACCAGATGCTCGATCGTGAAAGTCTTGCCGGTGCCGGCGCTGGCCTCGATGACGGCGTGCCGCTCGCGCCCAATCCGCTTGACGATCGCCGGGGGATAATAGAACGGATCGTCCACGGCGCTCGCATTCATTGACCGAAAATCGTCTGAATCGGATCGAAGCGCCGCTTGATTATCTCCTTGACCTGGCGCGGCGGCGGTGGGCTGTAGAATCGCGGGTTGCGGATCGGACCATAATCCGAGCTGCAGTGGCTGAACTCGTTGTCGCGGAGATCTTCGATTATTTCCCATATCAGGCGATCCGTGACTCGGTTGCCCTTGCGGGCTTTTTTGAACACTTCCGCAACCGCATCGATCGGTAGAAAGTAATGGTTATTGGCCGAGAACAGATCATCAGCCAGCGCGGTCAGGTACTCGCGCGCCTTTGCGGCCGACGGCACCTTCAACTCGCGGGTGATCTTGACCTGATCGGCGCCGTCACCGGAACTACCGACAGCGATGGCCTGAAAACTCCGCGCGCTGGTTTCGCCCGCCGCGGCCAACGCGATCGCGCCGAGAAAGCCCTCCAGAAAATCCTTCGGCCCGGCTCCGCTGGCGCGCGCGATACATCGAATCGACTTGTCGCGCCGCGGCGCAACGGCGACGGTTCCGCGCAGGCTCACCCGCACCGCGGTGTCACCCGCCAACCGCCGCATCTTCACGTCAAGCAGAATCGGTGGCAGAACGCGGTCGGCCTCGGCCGCCTCTTGCGCAGCGCCGAATCGAATCCGCTCCCAGCCCTTGAGATTGGCGATCTTCAATTCCCGGGTCTGCTCCAGGCACAGGTCGAGCCGGCGCGAGAATTCGGTGCGCAGCGCATCCGCAAAGGGTCCCACCGGAGCCTTGCCTTCGAGCTGATGCAGGTGCAGCGCCCGTTCATAGGCATCCTTGACGGACTGAGCCTCGCCGTGGCCCTTCCAGAATGCGTCGCGCAGCATCACGACCAGGTCCAAGCGGGTCTGGGTCAGCGGTTCGTTCTCCACATCCTCGTCATCACCGTCGTCGTCATCCATCATGCCGAGCGCATAATGCGCGGCGCCCTGGAGGGGACATTCCAGGAACCGGCGCAGCGCGCCCAGGGAAAGCGGGATTACCCGCTGCTGTACCGGTCCCGCGCCCGCGCCGCCGGCGCCCGGCGGGTCCACGCTTCGCAGCGCCGGCGCAAGCTCTTTGCGAACTTGCGCCGAAAGCATCTCGAGCAACTCCTGGTCCTGGGCCACAAGTGCAACGTTGCCGCAGGCCTGGTTCAGGTCGTCACGCAAAGCGGCCATTCGCGCCCCGTCACGGGCGTGGCGATCGAAACTCACCAGGCCGTCGATTGGCGGCTTGTCCACGAGATCGGGAAAGTAGTCCAGGTCATAGCGGCTCCGGCGATGGTCCGTGGTCAGCGCGTCGATTTCCGCCTGATCCAGATATCCGCGCGCTATTAGCTTCAGCTCGCGAATCAGCGCCGACGGCTCCAGCTTCTGCCCGGTCAGCGCGTCGCGCGACACCCAGGAGAGAACCAGCCGCTCGCGGGCGGCCAACAGCGTCTCCAGGAACAGGTAGCGGTCGCGTTGATTGGCGCTCACGTCGCCGGCCCGGCGCCGCGCCAATCTTAAGTCGAGCAGATCGTGCTTCTCGCGCTCGGGGAATATGGTTTCGCCCAGCCCCAGCGCGAATATTACCCGAAACGGAATCGATCTCAGGGCCGCAAACGAGCCCACGGCCACGCCGCTTTCGGCGTAGCGTCCCTGCTCGGATTGAGCGTCGGCGATTCGCCCCAGCGCACGCGCGCACGCCACCGGGTAGAAAACCGGCTCGCCGCGCAATTCCTCCGATGCCATCGATTCGATCGCCGCGATGCAGCGGTCGGCGATTGCCCGGCCCGCCGGATCCGCCGGCCTGACGTAGGTCCTCACCAGGTCGCTTAGCAGGCGCGCCCACTGGACCATCGGCAGGCGGCGCGCGCGCAGGTCGAGCGCCTCGGCGATGAGTTTGCGCACGCTCAAGATCAGCGCGCCGGCGCTGGCAATATCATCCTGCGCGATTTCGCACGGCAGATATTCCTCGTCCTGCGTCGCGGACACCGTCCGCGTCTCGCTGCGGGTCTCACCGGCCATGAACGCCCCAAGCGCCAGGCGGCGCAGCGCCTGATCCCAATGGTAGTGATTGGCCGGAATGTAAGTGGCAGTGAATTCGCGTTCATCGGCGCCGAAAAAGACCCCGAGCGACTGGCACCAATCCTCCCAGCGGCCGGCGTCGGGCTGCGCTTCGCCCGCGATTGCCGGATGCGTCACCAGGTGGAGCACTTCGTCGCGCGCGAAGTGGCCCAGCGCAAGGCGGAGCAGCAACTCGACCGCCTCTACCACGCGCCCCTGCGCGCTGAAGGGACGATCGACCATGTTCAGCGGTATCTGATGGCGCTCTGCGAAGACCGTCTCCACGTGAGGCAGGTAGCTGTCGAGTTCCGCGTCCGGAATCACGATCGCGATCTGATGAAACCTGAGCGCAAGCCCCGCTGTGGCCTTTTCATTTTCGGTGATCAGGCTCCAGATCGAATCGGCCACGATCTCGACTTCGCGCCGGATACCGGGGCAGGCGAGAAAGCGAATACTTTCATCACGCGCGCGCGGTGGCGCCGGCGCCGCGGCGGAGGTTTCCGGCTCGCGGAGCAGGATACTTTCCTGCACCCGCGCCAGCAGCGAGCCGTGCCCCGCGCCGTCCAGCGGACGGCTGAAGTGCGAGTCAAAATCGCAGGCGGTCAGTTCGTTCAGCAACCTGACATATTCGCGCCCGGGCTTCCCCCACAAGCGCAACGCGGCGTTGTCACCAGGGGCGTCCAGGCCAAAGGGATCCTCCGCGCTGTCCAGCGCGGCGCCTACCCGGTGCTCGCGGCGCACCAAGCGATCGCGCGCCCCGGTGTAAGCGCTGTCAACGTCTTCCCAGAATTCCATGCAGGGATTAAGCGCGTAGATGTGCACCTCGCTCAGTTCGCCCAGCTTCGCAAAGATCCGGGCGAACTCGGGACCGGCGTAGGAAAGCCCGAAGATGTGCAGCGGCCTGGCCAGCACGGCTGCGAGCTTGTCCCGCGCCACCGCTGCCAGGGCGGAGGTCAGCGGGTAGCGGCGGGTTTCCTGGTTGGCGATCCAGCGCGGCGCCAGGCGATCATCGGGTTCGAAAATCGACAGATAAAGCCGCCGCTGCCAGCGCTCGCTCTCCCGCATCGAATCAAGACCGGGCGCAGTTCCCCCCCGCCATCGCGCCAGCATCGGCGCGCGTGAAATCCCGTACTCGCGGAACAGACGCGCGGTGCGCACGCTTAATTGAAATAGCCGCAGTTCGCAGTCCTCGGGCCGCTTGGTGCCGGCCGATACATACTGCGCCACCGCGCTAAACTCGGGATCGGCGACATCCACGGCGGAGCGCAGGCATTCGAAAATCACCAACTCCAGGTCATCCGCCTCCAGCACTCCCACCGCCGGATCGGCGGCCTCAACGACCCGCGCCAGGTAGCGGCGCAAAAAGGGAAATTCGATGTTGGCCGCGACTCCGGTGACTTCCGCCAGGCGCAGCTTGAGGTACTCCTCGACAATCCGGTTCGGCACCACGACCACCGCGCGGGCCAGCGGGGCGGCGCGTTGATGGCGCGCGATCGCCGCCGCGAGCGGCGCGATCAATTCTTCGAGCCGATTGGAGTAATGAAGACAGATCATCGGATCACGACAAGTTTACATCGGCAAGGAAAAAAACATAAGGCTGGACTCCAAAGGTTTGCCCACATCCCTGTCAACAAGGCGCCTTTTGCAATTGTTCGCCGGCCGCTTGACAACACATAAGCATTTTCTTATAGGTTATTCATAAGCAGCTACTTATGCGTGACTCAGCCTCAAAAGCTTTGAAGCCGGATTGCTTTCGCGCGCTGGCCGACCCCACCCGCCGGGCGGTGTTTAACCTGCTGGCGCGCGGCGAACGCAGCGTTTCGGACCTGGCGCAGCGATTTACCATCTCCCAGCCAGCCCTTTCGCAGCATCTGGCGGTGCTGCGCGCGGCCCGCCTGGTGCGCGAGCGTAAGGCGGGCCGCTTCCGCTACTACCGGGCCAACCCGGCGGGACTGAAGCCGGTCATCGACTGGATCGCGCAGTACGAGGGCTTCTGGCGGCAGAAAACCCTGGGGCGCGTGCTGGAGGGGCTGGGCTGAATCTCGCCGAAGAGCGGACCGGCGAAAGAAGGGCCCAGATCTTTTGCCGGTTCGCGCCGCGTCTGAGACCGTCTGGTCTGGTAGGATTCAATCAAGCAACGAAAGATTGAGCGCAACCCGATCGTAATTGAGCTTGGGTGCCATCCTTCCATGCTCACCCCGCTCCAGCCTGACGAGCTGATAGCTCGCCATCCGCTTCAGCGTCCGCGACAAATTTGATTTACGGCGCCCGGTTAGGCGTGCCAACTCCTCGATGGAGTGTGGTTCGTTTTGCGCAATAACCCGCAAAAGGTCCCGGTTGTTTCCCGAGAGCACCTTGGCGAAAGATTCAATCGAGGTAAACCAAACCTTGGGTTCAATCGGGCTGCGGCCCGCGCCCCCGGCAATCGCCAAGGTGCGAGCTTTCATCTGCTCGTAGCTGGCAATTCCAATCTTGAGCGTGCTCATGAAATGACTCCTTTGGCCCTTAGCGCCTTGTCCACTGCTTGCCAAAAGTCCGCCAGCAGTGCCATCGCGTCGCGGTACTCGTAATGGCGGATGACGCGGCCTCAATGCGAGTGATCGTGCGGGCGAGTGCTCCGTCGCTAGCCCAATCCGTGCGCGTTGTCGAAGCCAACCAGCCGCTCGCCGCCTGGCCCGTGCAAAGTGAGCGAGTAATCAAGCAAGCCATCGGACACAGAGTATGCCGCAGAGTTTCACAGAGTAGGCAAATGGCGCTACGAGAAAACCGTACCGATCGGTAGCCCCGACAGCCGCGCGAAGCGCCAAAAATCTACTCTGTGGCATACTCTGTGAAACTCCG
>Ga0209415_10013184_pt1 | contig 13661 bp, 9 predicted proteins | sample PeaSoiSIISIP2007_FD_187696 | JGI IMG/M metagenome (GOLD analysis project Ga0209415, IMG submission 187696) | Peat soil microbial communities from Weissenstadt, Germany - SII-SIP-2007 (SPAdes) (version 2) | ecosystem: Environmental > Terrestrial > Soil > Wetlands > Peat | place: Germany... | reverse complement strand
ATGTCGGGCGCCGTCTCCATGATCTGCACGGTCATCTTCCTCATCTTCTGGAAGCCCAAACGCATCTGGCGATTTCCGGACGAGCCCGCCACGCCGCCTCACACCTACACCACAGGGCAGATCACGAGAGCCTGGCTGCCATTCGCTATCCTCACGGTTTTCGTGGTCACTTGGGGCCTGCCGAAGGTGAAGGGTGCGATGAACCTAGCCACCACGCCTTCATTCCGCGTGGTGATGGCTGATGGCAAGGTCCGCCCGGGGCCGGCGGGATGGGACTGGCCGTACTTGCACAACAAGGTGACGCGGGCCGCGCCCGTGGTCACCAAACCTACGCCGGAGGGCGCGCGGTTTGACTTCAACTGGCTGACGGCCACGGGCACCGGATGTTTCCTGGCCGCGATTATCTCCGGAATCCTGCTGGGGATGGGCCCTGCCCTGATGGTAAAAGTGTTCGGGCATACGCTGTATCGATTGCGATTTGCGATTCTGGCCATGACTTGCATGCTGGGATTGGGCTACATCACGCGTTATTCGGGGATGGACGCGGTCTTAGGACTCGCGTTTACCCGAACAGGGTTTTTGTTCCCCTTCTTCGGCACCTACATCGGGTGGCTGGGCGTGGCGCTTACGGGGAGCGACACGTCATCCAACGTCCTATTCGGCGGATTGCAGCGCATTACCGCCGAGCAACTGAAACTCAGTCCCATCCTGATGTGTGCGGCGAACAGCGCGGGCGGCGTGATGGGGAAAATGATTGACGCGCAGTCCATCGTGATCGCCACCGCCGCCACCAACCAGGTGGGCAACGAGGGCGCCATCTTCCGTTACGTCTTCTGGCACTCCGTAGCGCTCGCCGCCATCGTCGGCACCATCGTCCTCGGCTATGCCTATGTCTTCCCGCAATTCATACCGTCGGGTTTGAATTTAGGACACTGATGGGGCATGCTCTTCGCGTAACTCTGCCGTAGGGGCATGGCACCGACGTGCCGCTACGGAGGTAGCCAACTGTGGACGCCCGCATCCTTCAGGAGTTTCGTAACATCGTCGGCGAGCCCGGTCTGATTACCTCGTCGGAGCAACTCCACACCTACGAGTGCGATGGGCTGACGAATTTTCGCGTCCTGCCCCTGGCTGTGCTGCTTCCCACTTCCACCGAGCAAGTGCAGAAAATCGTCCGCGTGTGCCATCGCGAGCGGGTTCCCTTTGTTGCCCGGGGCTCGGGGACGGGCCTGAGCGGCGGCGCGCTGCCCGTGGTGAACGGCATCGTCATCAGCTTGGCGCGCATGAACCGCATCCTCGAGGTGGACCTGCCCAACGCGCGCGTGGTCGTCGAACCGGGCGTCATCAATCTGGAAGTCACCGGGCGCGTCTCGCCGCACGGCTTTTTTTACGCGCCGGATCCATCCTCGCAGTCCGTGTGCAGCATCGGCGGAAACGTGGCGGAAAATTCCGGCGGAGCGCACTGCCTCAAGTACGGGTTCACCACCACGCATGTACTGGGCCTCGAGGTGGTGCTGCCGGACGGTTCGCTGGTGCATCTAGGCGGCAGAACGCTCGACGCGCCCGGCTACGATCTGTCCGGCGTGTTCGTCGGCTCGGAGGGAACCCTCGGGGTGGCCACCAAAGTCATCCTGCGTATCGTGAAGCGTCCGGAAGTCATCCAGACGCTCCTGGCCGCGTTCCCCACCACGAGCGAGGCCGGGGCGGCGGTGAGCGGGATCATCGCCGCGGGCATGGTGCCCGCGGCCATCGAGATGATGGACAACCTCGCGATCCAGGCGGCCGAAGCCGCCGTGCATGCCAACTACCCGAATTGCGGCGGGCTGCTGCTGGTGGAGCTGGACGGGCCCGCGGCGGAGGTTGCCGCGCTGATGGAGCAGGTGGACGCGATCTGCCGGAAATGTGGCGGGACGGAAATCCGCGTGGCCCAGAGCGAAGCGGAACGCGCCATCTTCTGGAAGGGCCGCCGGGCCGCGTTTGCCGCGGTGGGGCGCATCTCGCCCAATTACATCGTGCAGGACGGCGTTATCCCCCGCACGGCGCTGCCGCGCGTGCTCGCGGAAATCGAACGGCTGGGCGCCGAGGCGGGCATCAAAGTGGCCAACGTGTTTCACGCCGGCGACGGGAACCTCCATCCGCTGGTGCTCTACGACCGCCGCATCGAGGGCCAGGAACACGCCGCGGAAGAGCTGGCCCTTCGCGTCCTGGAGCTGTGCATCGAGGCGGGCGGGTCGATCACCGGAGAGCACGGCGTGGGCGAAGAGAAGAAGCAGATGATGTCGAAGATGTTCAGCGAGCCCGACCTCGAGACCATGCAGTTGGTGCGCTGCGCCTTCGACCCGCTCCACCTTTCCAATCCCTCCAAGGTTTTTCCCCGGCCGCGGCTCTGCGGGGAACAGCCCGGACCCTACGAGCCGCATCCGCTCGAAGTCGCCGGCATCGCGGAACGGTTCTGATGGCGCAGGCACAATCCAATTCGGGCGCGGGCGCGACGGCCGTGGACGTAGCCTGGGACGAACTGCGCTCGATCGTCAGCGCGGCGTATCTGCGCGCCGCGGGTCCCGAGGATGCCGTTGCTGGCGTCTCGCCGCGCATCGTGGCCGAGCCCGGCGACGAAAAAGAGCTGGCCGCGGCGCTGCGCTGTGCGAACGCCTCCGGCCTGGCCGTGGCCCCGCGCGGCGGCGGCACAAAACTGGACTGGGGCAATCCGCCGGCTCGGCTCGATCTCGTGATTTCCACGGTGCGCCTGGATCGTATTGTCGAGCACGTCTGGTCCGACATGACGGTGATCGTCCAGGCGGGCGCGAAGATCGCGAGAGTCCAGCAGGCGCTCGCGCAGCACGGCCAGCGCATTGCCACGGACCCGCTGTGGCCGGAGCGCGCCACCATCGGAGGCATCCTCTCCACAAATGACAGCGGCGCGCTGCGGCTGCGCTTTGGCGCGCTGCGCGACCTGATCATCGGCGTCACGCTGGCTCTGCCCGATGGAACGCTCGCGAAGAGCGGCGGCAAGGTCGTGAAAAATGTGGCGGGCTACGATCTGCCAAAACTCGCCACCGGCGCCCTGGGCACGCTCGGGGTGATCACCCAGGCCGCGTTCCGCTTGCATCCGCTGCCGCCCGGTGGCGGGCGCACGCTCACCTTCCGCGCCGCGAGTTTTTCCGATGCCAACCGCCTGATCCTTGCCATGCAGGACTCGCCGCTGGCGCACACCGGCCTCCAGGCGCGCTTCGCCCACGACGCGCAACCCGCTGTGGACATTCGTTTCGACGGCACCGCGGCTGGAATCGAGGCGCAGTGCGCCACGGCCCGGAAACTCGCGGCCATCGCCGTCGAGGCGGAGGAGTCCGCCGACGTCTGGCAGGCACGGCAGGAGTTGTGGGGGTCGCCGGAGCTCCACCCTTCCCGCGCCATCGCCAAATTCAGCGTGCTGCCTGCGCGGATTGCCGCGGCCTGCGAAGCCGTCCGCCGTGCCGCTGATCAGGGCGGGATGCAGTGGAAGTTTGTGGCGCAGGGAATCGGGCTCGGCTGGATTCGCCTGGAATCGCCGCGCGCGGACCGGCTTCGTGCAGCGCTCTCCGCGCTGCGCTCCGAATTTGAGCGCGACGCCGGCTCCCTGTTCGTCGCGCACCGGCCCCCTGGCATGCCGACGCTCGACGCCTGGGGCAGCCCCGGCGACGCGTTCCCCGTAATGCTGGGCCTGAAAAACCAGCTCGATCCCCGGGGCACGCTCAATCCCGGCCGGTTCGTCGGAGGCATTTGATGGCCGCGGCACCGGAAACACGCCAAGCTGTTCAGGCAGCGCCCAGCGCGTTCGACGCGCACCATCCGCCCTCGCAGGAAATCATCGACAAATGCGTGCACTGCGGATTCTGCCTGCCGGTTTGCCCCACCTACGTGCTCTGGCGGGAGGAAATGGATTCACCGCGGGGCCGCATCTACCTGATGAAACTGGCGGCGGACGGCGCGGCGACGCTCAACGACAAATGGGTGGGCCATCTGGACGCGTGCCTGGGCTGCATGGCCTGCATGACCGCGTGCCCTTCCGGCGTGGACTACGGGAAGCTGATCGAAGCCACGCGCGCGCAAATCGAAAGGAAATACAAGCGCTCCCCCGCCGAGCGCGCTTATCGCAGCATGATTTTCAGCACGTTTACGAATCCCGCGCGCCTGCGTGCCCTCATGTTGCCGCTGCGCTTCTATCAGAAACTGGGCCTGCAAGCCGCCGTGCGCAAAATCGGCCTGCTCAAGCTCCTGCCCGAGCGTCTGCGTTCCATGGAGTCGCTGCTGCCAGAACTCCAGGCCAGCCGGGATTTGGCCGTCGTCACGCCCGCTGTGGGAGAGCGCCGGCGCCGGGTGGGAATGCTGCTCGGCTGCGTCCAACGCGTGTTTTTCCCGCAGGTGAATGCGGCCACGGTGCGCGTGCTGGCCGCGGAAGGTTGCGAAGTCGTGGCGCCGCGGGAGCAATCCTGCTGCGGCGCGCTGCTGGTGCACGCGGGGGAGGAAGAGCAGGCGCTGGCGCTCGCGCGTCGCACCATTGACGCGTTCGAGCGGGCCGGGGTGGAGGACATCATCGTGAACGCCGCGGGCTGCGGGTCTACCATGAAGGAGTACGGCCACCTGCTCCGCGACGACCCCCAGTACGCCGCGCGCGCACGGGAATTTGCGGCAAAATGCAAAGACGTGTCGGAATTCCTGGCCATGCTCGAGCCGCGCGCCCCGCGTAACCCGCTGCCCCTTCGCGTGGCCTATCACGACGCCTGCCACCTGCAACACGCGCAGAGCATCCGCGCGCAGCCGCGCGCCCTGCTCGCGCGCATCCCGCAGCTCGAGCTCCTGGAAATTCCCGAGGCGGCCATTTGCTGCGGCTCGGCTGGAATCTACAACCTGGTCCAGCCGGATACCGCGCAGGAATTGGGCGACCGGAAAGCAGAGCACGTCGCCGGGCTGAAGCCCGACGTGGTGGCCTCCGGTAATCCCGGCTGCCTGCTGCAACTTCGCACCGCGCTCGAGCGTTCCGGCCGGCGCGTGCGCGTCCTCCACACCGTCGAACTCCTCGATGCCTCCATCCGCGCGGCGACGCCGCAATCGCTCCTCGGCTGAAGCGAGCGCCCGGCAGACTCGTCTGCAATGCCGCAGGCGAAATGTTTCTATCCGAGGTCTCAGACGATCAGGATTGCTGCGAGGAGTTCGATGGGATGGAGAACGGGGCGGCCGAGGCCCGCCTGTAGCTGCTCGGTGCAGGAGGTGCCGCTGGCGACCAGCGCTCTGGCGCCTCCCGCGGCGGCGGGCTGCTCCGCGGCCTGCACCTGCGAAAACAGGTCCGCGCCGACAGCCATGCTCAGGTCGTAGTATTCCTTCTTGTACCCGAAGCTGCCGGCCATCCCGCAGCACTCGACGGAAGAGGTGGCCACGTCGAACCCGATTTCGCGCAGCAGCGCCTCCGTGGGTCCGGCGCAGCCCAGCGTTTTCTGCTGGCAGTGCGAGTGATAGAACAGGCGCCGGCCAACAGGCGAGCGCGACACATCGAAGAAATCCCGCGCGGTCCGCTCCGACCTGGCGAGCAGGCGCACAACGTATTCCACCGCCTCGAAACTGCGCGTGCGGAGAAGGTCGAACCTTTCGTTGCCGACGAGGACGTGGTTGTTGTCGCGGCGGAACATGGCGAGTGCGCTCGGCTCGACCACAATCACGTCGCGCCCCTCGTCGAGGTATGGGGTGAGCAGCTTCGCCGCGCGCCTCGCGTGCTTCCGCGCCGTCGCGATCATGCCCTGGGAGAGCGCCGCGCGGCCCTCGGGAACCGAATCGCTCACCACTACGTCTGCGCCGAGCGCGCGCAGGACCTTTAGGGTGGCCAGACCGCGCTCGGCCGGCCCGTAGTTCGTGTACACGTCGGCGAATAGCACGGCCTTTGCCGCGGGGCCCGGGAATACCCGCGCCCGCGCGGGTGCCGGAGCCTCGCGCGCGGCGCGGACCAGCGTGCGCAACGGGAAAGGAGGCAGTGCGCGCCGGCTGTCCAGCCCAACGAGCGCCTGCATCACGCGGCGCGCGAGCGGGCTGCGAGCCATCCGGTTGGTGAAACCGGCGGTGCGTGCTCCCCACTCGGCATACCAGTGATAATTGGCGAAGAAGATTTTTTGCGCCGAGGCGCGCCGGTCGTCTCCGCGGACCATGGAAGCGAGGCCCAGCAGTGAGGCCAGCGGTGAGCCGGCGCTCGCGCGGTTCAGCCGGTCGCGCAGCACCTCGTTCAGCCAGGGAATATCGATGCGCACCGGGCAGTTGTTTACGCAGCGCGAGCAGCCAGTGCACAGGTCCGAGAAACGCGCATTTTCCAGCGTGCCGGTTCCCGCCTCCCACGCCCCGCCGATTCCGCCGGAATACGTCTCGCCCCCGAAGGCGTGCCCGCCCACGGTCTGGAAATTTGCGCAGGAATTCATGCAGGCGCTGCAGCGGATGCAGTAGAGCGTCTCGTGGAGCACCGGGTCCTGCCGCATCTTCATGCGGCCGTTGTCAATCAGCACCAGGTGGAACTCGCGCTCCCGCTTTGCGGGACGCGGGCGGCCGGAGAGGGCGAAGAGGGGATCGTCCAGCGGCGGGCTGATAATGCTCGTGTAGGAACTCAGCCGCTGCCCGGTGGCGGAGAGCGCCAGTAGCTCGATGAACGGACCGATGTCTTCCCGCGTGGGGATCACCTTCTCGACTCCAGCGATGGAGATATGCACGGGCGGCAGCAGGCAGGACATGCGGATGTTGCCTTCGCTCTCCACCAGCATGATCGTGCCGGTCTCTGCGGCGATCAGGTTCGCGCCGGTGATGCCCACGTCTGCATGCAGAAATTTCTCGCGCAGGCGTTCGCGCGCAAATTTCGTCAGCTCCTCGCCGGTTTCGAGCTTTGCATCGGTGGAAAACTTCCGTTTGAAGAGCGCCGCGATGCGTTCCGTGGTGTAGTGCAGGGCCGGGGCCACGATGTGGGAGGGCTGCTCGTCGGCCACCTGGAGGATGAATTCGGCCAGGTCGCTTTCCGCCACCTCGATGCCCGCGCCCTCTAGCGTATGGTTCAGCCGGATTTCTTCGCTGGTGATGCTCTTGCCTTTCACCACGAGCTTCGCGTTGTGCGCTTGGCAGACTCCCAAAATGTAGCGACAGGCATCCGCGGCCGTGGAGGCCAGATAGAACTGCCCGCCGCGCGCCCGCACTGCTTTTTCCAGCGTGAGCAGCAGGTCGGGCAGGCCGTTGATGGAGCGTTCTTTGATGGCGCGGGCTTCGTCCTTCAGCGCGTCGTAGTCGACCACCTCGGCAGCCACGCGGTAACGGTTTCGATTGAAGTTCTGCGTATTCCGCCGCACGGCCACGCTCTCCATGCCCAGGGCCATGCGGATGGCGCGCACCAGCGTGCGTTTGTCGCTCTTGTTGGCGACCGCGCGGGGCGTTTCGTAGGGACCCGACGATGTTCCGGCCGAGGCCATCGCTTTTACTCCAACACCAGGATGTGCAGCCGGTGCGGCCCGTGGACCCCGCGCACCAGCGGCCCCATGTCTGCCGTCGCGCTGGGGCCGGTGACAAACGCGAGGTTCCGGCGCAGCGCCTCCTGGCCGATTCCCTTCGGTTCGAAGAGTTCCCTCGGGCGGAACACGATGCGTTCGGCCGGGAGCAGCGCCACATGCAGCGGCATCAGCAGGCTGGCCGCAGCGCGCAGGGGAGGCCCCATCGCGATGCAGATCGAACCGGTGCGCGCCACTCCCGCGAATGCTTCCGTGACGCCGGCGTCCGCCGTGGCGAGTTGGTCGTCGGTGGGTTTTGGAATCACTCCGGGCAGCGAGCGCGCGGCCAGGAAGACGTCGGCGGGAATGAAGTCGCCGCTGGCGATCACCAGGGTGCGCGCTCCCTCGGTGGCTCGCGCAATCGCCGCACGGACATCCGCGGGGGTTCGCGGAATGCGCTCCACCTTTGCGGCCGCCTCCGTAGCGCGGGTAACGAAGAGATCGATCAGCGAGGGTTGGGCTGGCGCGGCCACGTTCGTTCCTCGTGTTCTGCCCGGCCGCACGGGCACAGGAGGGCGTTGCGCCATCGGGCCGGGAAATCCGTCGCAATGCCCGGTCACGGCGGAGGGAACGCCGGGCACTGGTTGCGGGGCATACATATCAGAAATCGCTCGCCGATTCCAATGGGCACGAGAAACATTCGCGTGTCTCCCTCGGGCGCGTGCAGATGGAAGCGAGGAAAGGCGATGGTGGATAGAAGAGCGGAGAAAATATCTGTCTTATCAGGGCGTTGCGAGGCGCGTAAGAATCTACTGGCAGACAGAAGAATCTTCCCGGTCATCGGCAGAGCATTCAGCCATCTCCCGGTGATTCAACGGGATACGGCGGTGGTGTGTGGCCTTTCGCTTGCCCTTAACTTCTCCGTCCGGCCCCCTGCCCCGGCCTGAATGAGGGGGGGTGTTTGATTTGACGCTCCGCGTCCCAAGTCGGCGCGAGCGCGAAATCCTATGGAGGCGCCGTGAGACTCAGTCTGCGGTTAATCCTTTCACTAGTTCTTGGAATCAGCGCCGTCACCTTACTTATAGCTGCAAACCAGGTGCGCGCGGAGCAGCAAGGATTCCGGGCGGACCTGGAACGTCGGGCCGCGGTCCTCGCGGAAAGTTTGCAGGAAATCGTGGAGCCGGCTCTCGAAAGAGGGTCACGCGAGCAGTTGCGGCACATCGTGGATCGCTTTGGAAATCGTGAGCGGCTGCTGGGCGTCATCGTCTACGACGCCACCGGCGCGCCGATCGCGGAAACCTCTGGCCTGCCGGTCCCGTTCGAAACGCCTGCCCCGCCGCAGACACTCGCGAGGAGAGAAGGTGGGGGAGTCAGCGAATTCCTGACGCTGGGCGGACGGGCGGTGCACGCCTACTATTTGCCGCTGCACACGAGCGGTTCGTTTGCGGGCGTTCTGGCTGTCTTCCACGAAGCGGGATACATCGAGGAGCAGCGCGCCAGCCTGTGGCGAGTCGCAATTTGGCATGTGGTCGCAGAGGTGCTTCTCGTCGTGTTCGTAACGCTTCTAATCATCCGTTCGACGATCCTCCGGCCCATCTCCCGCGCGGCGCAGTGGATGAAGGACCTTCGCGTAGGACGTCTGCAGCCTCTCCCACGATGGCCGGATGACGGCTTTCTTGCTCCTTTTTCCCGGGAGTTTGTCAATCTTGCCAGAAGCCTGGCCGAAGCCCGAGGGGCGGCGCGGGAAGAAGCGCGGCTCCGGGAGCATGGAGAATCGAACTGGACGGCGGAGCGGCTGCGCGCCAGCATCCAGAGCAAACTCCTGGGCCCGCTTTTCGTGGTCTCCAACCGCGAGCCCTACATGCACGTCCATGACGGGAAAAACATCAAGGCTCTGGTTCCCGCCAGTGGATTGGTGACCGCGCTCGAACCCATCCTGCGTGCCTGCGACGGGAATTGGATCGCACATGGCTCGGGCGATGCCGATCGGGAGACGGCGGACGGGAGGGGCCGCATCCGGGTTCCGCCGGACGAGCCGGAATACACACTGCGGCGCGTGTGGCTGACGAAGGAGCTGGAACAGGGCTATTACTACGGCTTTTCCAATGAGGGGCTATGGCCGCTGTGTCACATCGCCCACACCCGGCCGATCTTCCGTGCCGCGGATTGGCAGGCCTATCAGGAAGCCAACCGGATATTCGCAGACGCCGCGCTCGAGGAGATGGCCGGGGCCGAGAACCCTCTACTTCTGGTGCAGGACTATCACTTCGCGCTCCTTCCGCGCATGGTGAAACAGGAGCGGCCGGATGCCCGTATCGCCTTCTTCTGGCACATTCCCTGGCCCAATCCCGAATCCTTCAGTATTTGTCCCTGGCGCAACGAGCTGCTGGACGGCCTGCTCGGAGCGGACCTCGCCGGCTTTCATACGCAGGCCCACTGCAACAATTTCCTCGAGACCGTGGATGGCGCGTTCGAATCGCGGATCGAATGGGAACGTTTTGCGGTCAATCGCATGGGCCACCTGACTGCGGTCCGCCCGTTTCCCATCAGTGTCGCTTTCCACGAAGACCCCATCGTCAGCGAGACTCCGATTTCGAGACACGAGACACGCAGCTCGCTGCTGAAGCGTTTGGGGATTCACGCGGGCTTCCTGGGGATCGGGGTGGATCGTATCGACTACACCAAGGGAATCCTCGAGCGATTCCGTGCCGTGGAGCGGTTCCTGGAACGGTGGCCGGTCTACCAGGGCAACATGGTGTTCGTCCAGATTGGCGCCCCCAGCCGCACCACCATCCCCCGGTACCGCGACTTCGCGGCGGAAGTCGAGACCGAAGCCGCGCGCATCAATGGCCGGTTCCAGACAAAGGATTGGAAACCCATTCTGATGCTTAGCCGCCACCACAGCCACACCGAGATTCTGCCGTTTTACCGCGCCGCTGATTTTTGCATGGTTACCTCCCTGCACGACGGCATGAACCTGGTGGCCAAGGAGTTCGTGGCCGCGCGCGAAGACGAAGAGGGCGCCCTCATCCTGAGCCAGTTCACAGGCGCCAGCCGGGAGTTGGCCGACGCGCTCATCGTGAATCCGTATGACACGGAGCAAGTGAGTGATGCCATGCGCCTCGCGCTCGAAATGGATTCGGGGGAACGCCAGGCGCGCATGCGCCGGATGCGCAGCACGGTAAAGAGGAACAACGTTTACCGCTGGGCGGGCGGCCTGATCTCCGAACTCTCCGAAGTCCGCATCGAGGAACAGCAAGTGGTCGCAGGCCGGCCCGGGCCCGAGCGCTTCGAGCCGAGCTGCGCGGGGCAATCGCTGTGAGCTTCAGGGGAATCCAAGCCAACCGCCCCACCGGGGGAGCAGAGAGCCCGCGGCGCGTGAGCGGCTTCCCGCGAACCATGGAAACCACGCGCATCTCTCGAGCATCGCGCTCCGCCCCGCGTCACGCGCTGCGCGCCTGGCCAGAAATTGAACGGCGCCTGGGTGGCCCCGGCACCAGGGCCCTCTTCCTGGACTTCGACGGGACACTCGCGCCATTGCGCCCTCGGCCGCGGGAGGTCCGTTGCCCGGTGCGCGTCAAGCGGTTGTTGAAACGCCTGGCGCAGCGGCACGATCTGCGGGTATGCGTGATCAGCGGAAGGCGTTCACACAATCTTCAAGAGCTGATCGACGTGGCCGGAATTCAGTATCTCGGCGCGTATGGCGCCGAGTCCGATAACTGCCCTCCCGCGCTGAGCTTTCGAGCGCGGCAGGCCCTGACCAAAGCCAAAGGCGACCTGACCGCGCAGCTCCGGTCCGTTCCCGGGATCTGGGTCGAGGATAAGGGCCTCGGCGTGGCCGTGCACTGCCGTGCCGCCCGTTCGCCGGAGGTCCTCCGAGCGGCTCAGGTGCTCCGCCGCGTTCTCGCACGCGCGCGCGGCGCCCTGCGCCTCATCGCAGGAGCAAAAGTCTGGGAAGTCGTCCCTCGCGAGCTCGCGGGAAAGGGGGCTGCGGTCCGCGCCGCGATGAATAAACTTCCTCCCGGAACGCCGGCAGTCTACGTGGGCGACGACGCGGCCGACGAGGCGGCGTTCGCCGCGCTCGCGTGCGGAATCACCGTGCGCGTGGGCTCCCCACTAAAAACGCGCGCCCGCTATTTTCTGCGCAGCCCCGCCGAGGTGGTCCAATTCCTCGCGCGGTTCGAGGAGGGACTCGAATGAGAGCGAGCCAGGCCTTCGAATTTGTCACAGCGTCCTACCTGGTGCAGATCAGCGGGCGGGACGCCGGGACGCTCGTGGAGCTGCAGCAGGGGATCGAGAGTTGTAGCGACGCGTCCGTGTTCTATCACACCTTTCAAAGCCTGGCCCGGCATCATTTCCTGAACGAAGGTTTCTCTAACGACTTCGCGCAATGGGTGCTGGGCTCCTGCAACCGTCCAGCCCTGGCGGAGGCGTTGGCCTCCTTGGACCTCTGCGAGAGCGTCTCGGTGGCGGAGATACGCGCCCGGCTGCTGCAGATCCTGGACGGTTATTGCTGGGCGAATCCCCGCGAAGCCGCGCAACGCACGTTCGAGAAGTTTTATTTTTGCGAGACCGTGGAGGAGCAAGTGCCCCTGGGAAGCGCGTGGACACTCGAAGAGTTCCGCGACCGACTGGCGGAACTTCCGCACGCCTCGATGCAATTCCACTTTCTCACTTCGCGCCTGCGCCTGCAGCTCCGCACCAACGACTTTTCCCATTGGTTTCAAGATGTGCTTGGACTCCAGTCGCTTGCCCGCAGCGTCAACCGGATTGACATCTACACGAACACGCTGGACAGCGCGCGCGATCGGATCGTCGAACTCGTGGACCGGGAGATGGGCCGATGACCCGGGCCGCAGTGGAGCCTCGCGTCAACCGGCTCGACGATTATGCTGGCCTGCTCGGCGCCGGAGAGATTGCCGAGCTGCGCACGCTGGCCGGAAGGCTCGAGGGGCGCACGATTCAAATGATCAACTCCACGTCGGTGGGCGGCGGGGTGGCGGAGATGCTGGCCCGCATCGTTCCCCTGATCGAAGAGCTGAACCTGGGCATTCGCTGGGACGTGATCACGGGGGGCGACGACTTTTTCGCCGTGACCAAAGCCTTCCACAACGCGCTGCAAGGCGGCTGCTTCGATCTGCCCGATGAGAGTTTCCAGACTTTTCTGGCCTACTCGGAACAGAATCGCACGCGGCTGCGGTTCGACGCCGACTTCACCATCATTCACGACCCGCAGCCCGCGGCGCTGGTGGATTCGCGGCCCGCCGGCGGCAAGCCCTGGATCTGGCGCTGCCACATCGATCTCTCGCAGCCCGACCTGAAGGTGTGGAAATTCCTGGCGCCGTTCATTGAGCGCTACAACGCGGCCATCTTTTCTTCCCCGGCCTTTGCTCGGCAGTTGCCCATCCCGCAGTTCCTGTTCTACCCGTCCATCGATCCGCTCTCGGAGAAAAACCGCGAACTCGAGCCGCAGGTGATCGAAAACGTGCTCGCGGAATTTCGCATCGATTCCCGCCGGCCGATCCTCACGCAGGTGTCGCGCTTCGACCGCTGGAAAGACCCCGTTGGACTGGTGCGCGCCTACCAGCACGTCAAACGGTATTTTGATTGCCAGCTCGTGCTCGCGGGCGGCGGAGCGGCAGACGACCCGGAAGGGGAAGCGGTTCTCTCGGAGGTGATGGAGGCCGCGGGCAAGGATCCCGATATTCACGTTCTGAGCCTGCCTCCCTGGAGCGCCCTGGAAATCAACGCGCTCCAGCGCGCTTCCACCATCATTATCCAGAAGAGCCTGCGCGAAGGCTTCGGCCTCACGGTGACCGAAGGCCTGTGGAAGAGAAAACCTGTGGTGGCGTCGGCTGTTGGCGGGATTCCCGTGCAGATCATCCACAAGCAGACCGGCCTGCTGTGCCATTCGGTGGAAGGGGCCGCTTACCAAATCCGCTTTCTTCTCTCCAACCCGGCGATCGCACAGAAGCTGGGGGAGCAGGGGCATGAGCATGTCCGCGAACATTTTTTGATCACCCGCAACGTGCGCCGTTACCTGACGCTTTTTCTCCACTTCGCCGGACGCGACTGACAAGGGCTGCGAGGCGGTCAGTTCACTCCGGGCACGCGGCACCCTTCTCGACCCACACACGGATTTCCCGTGCGAATTCCTCGCGGCTGAGCGGCGGGAGCGTG
>Ga0209415_10013183_pt1 | contig 13661 bp, 14 predicted proteins | sample PeaSoiSIISIP2007_FD_187696 | JGI IMG/M metagenome (GOLD analysis project Ga0209415, IMG submission 187696) | Peat soil microbial communities from Weissenstadt, Germany - SII-SIP-2007 (SPAdes) (version 2) | ecosystem: Environmental > Terrestrial > Soil > Wetlands > Peat | place: Germany... | reverse complement strand
ATCGCCGTCTGGCGCGAGACGCCGACCTGTCGCGCGACTTCCGCCTGGCTTTCCCCGGCCGCAAGCAGCCTCGCGCCTCGCCGCCGCCTCCGCTCCAGCTCCTTCATTCTCTGTGAGTGTCTCATCCGTACCTCGAATATAAGCATCCGAGGTAGTTGGACCGCATGAGTTGGAAAAAATGTCACCCATTTACGCAAATATCAATTGTTCAGAGATTATGACCCGCAGACCGGACGACTTGGCGCAGTTTTTGCCGTCAAGCGCGCTAACTCTATTTCGTCCAAAATCAGCGGCGTACCGCGTCAACCAAAATGCGAACTCGTTTTCCTCGTGCCAGGAATGTGACCAACTCAGATTGGGTGTGCCAGGATTGTGCCTTGGTGGGCCTGGGAAGGGGTCGGCAAGACGCTGTAAGTGATTGATTTATAAACCCCTGGAACACCCGGCAGCGGGCTGAAAATCCGCGTGTCGGGGGTTCAATTCCCTCCCTGGCCACCAATAAATAAATATTTCAAATCAACAAGTTGCATCGCGGTGCTAGGACTCTCTGTCCAATAGTAGCGGTGGTGTCCAATATTTCGGTCCGGTGCTCGCCTGACCGATATGGGCTCATGCCGCGTCGGTAGAACGCCGCGCCGACCGACAGGCACGGTGTTGCGCGTATTCCGAGACGGCAAGATACCAGCGTGAACCGGACCGTGGTAGGATTATCGCTTTACAATATTGCGATCGATCGGAGAAGCGTATGAGTACTATCACCGTGTCGTCAAAGTACCAGATCGTCATCCCGTCGAAGATACGAGAAGCGCTGGGGATCAAGCCCGGAGAAAAACTCCATGCCATCGAGTATCGGGGTCGAATCGAACTCGTGCCTGTGCGCCCGACCAAGGCTGCACGCGGTTCGCTGCAGGGTATTGACACTAATGTGCCGCGGGACACCGATCGTGTATGAACGTAGTCGACTCATCGGGCTGGCTAGAATACTTCGCCGACGGACCCAACGCGGCAGCCTTCGCGAAGCCGATTGAAGCAACTCGGTCGCTGCTTGTCCCGACCTTGTCGCTATTTGAGGTATTTAAGCGCGTGGCCCAGCAGAGAAGCGAAGACGATGCACTGCGAGCCATTGCGGTCATGGAACAAGGGAGGGTTGTGGATCTGGATCGGGCGACGGCGCTGGAGGCTGCGCGGCTTTCGATTGAACATGGCATAGCAATGGCGGACAGCGTGATGCTTGCGACCGGCTATCGACACCGCGCGACGCTTTGGACGCAAGATTCAGATTTCGAAGGTTTGCAGGGCGCGCGCTATTTCGCAAAACGTTAGCGCGATCGACTGGCGTGAACCGGCCAACTTCGGTCACTACAAGACCATCGGTCGGCACCCGGCTATCTCCAGACATTCATAGTATCGAAATGCGTTCCCGATAGCGGACGCGATCCCGAAGTCCCCGCCAGTTGCCAACCCCGAGAGCATGCGCCACCGTCTGCAGCGGGTAGCGGGGGATGCTCACTATGGCCGAGGGTCGCAGAAACCTACGAAATTCCGTTAAGCTGCAACCGATGAAGAAATCTAACAGGGCCGACTTGCTAGACCGGCTGATGATTCTGGGAATTGCGGCCGTGCTGCTCGGCGCGTCTTCCGCGTCCTTTGCCGCATCACCCGAGCCGGCGAAGATCAACCTCGACGCATTCGATGCGTTGAAGAAAACCGTCGCGCTGCCGGATGGCGAGGTACTGGCTTACATCGATATGGGAAATCGAGTGGGCCCTGCGGTCGTGCTAATTCACGGCTACACCGATAGTGCCCGCGACTGGGTCCCGATGCTGCCCTACGTATCGAAGCAATTTCGACTCATTCTGGTCGATATCCGCGGCCACGGCCGATCGAGCAAGCCGGAATGTTGCTACAGCCGCCTGGACTTCGCCTATGACATCAAACTTCTGCTGGACACGCTCGGCGTGCAGAGAGCCGACATCGTGGGCCATTCCTTGGGCAGCATCATCGCGCAGAGCTTCGCCGAATACTGGCCCGAGCGGACCAGCCGGGTGGTATTGATCTCCTCCACCGGCGGTCCCCCCGCGGACGTGCCCCCAAAGCCGCCGCAGTTCGATTTTGCCGCGGAAATTCGCAAGCTCAAAGAGCCGATCGACGCGGACTCGCCGTTCATGGTCGCGTGGTGGTATTCGCCGACACCGGTGGATCCTGATTTCATCCGCCGACAGCGCCACGATGCGGCCGGCATCCCGCTGCGCGTGTGGCTGGCGGTGCTCGATCAAGCAGTATCCGCAAATGCGTATGAGGATCTACAGAGCACGCTGCCCCGCCTCAAGGCGCGCACGCTGCTGATCTGGGGGAGCAAGGATCCGATCATGGAAGAGCCGGTGCGCAAGACCTTGCGCGATGCCTTGCCGAACGCCCAAGTCAAGGTCTTTGAGGGGCTCGGGCACAATCCGTTTTGGGAAGATCCGGCCGGCGTGGCGAAGGTGATCAACGAATTTCTGGAAGCTCGGCATTGAGAGCCACGCGCTCAACCGCCGCTAGCCAGCGGAACGGCTCGTTCGGAACGTAAAAGAGGCGGTTGTTGGCGAACGTGAATATTCTCCGCGGTCATCGCTAACACCATGGCACCGTTCCTTCCCGAAGCGCCGGTTCCGCAGCCCATGGCTTCCAAAACCACGATACTCTTGTGAGGAGAGATGCTGCGCAGGAAGTAGGCTGAGGTGAGTCCGGTCAGTCCGCCCCTACCACCGCGACGTTGACCGCGAGATCTTCGGCGAGCTTGGGGTTCAGAGACGGCTGACTGGGGGCCCAATAGCCGGTGTTCGGGTCGAGCGGCAGAGGTGCACGCCAAATCCATGGAGAGACCCGATTCAGGCCGGCGGCGCCCGGCAATGCCACGCCGCCCGCCCTTGCGGAGTTTTTCAAAAAGCGGCGCCGGCTGTTCATGTCACGGCGCGAAGCCGCCAGGGAACCGTTACTTTCTTAGAAGTTGTTCCGGTACTGCAAGAGCACCGTGAAGGGCTGCAGGGTCGCCACCTGCGGAATGGGCGTCGTTCTGTTGGGCTCATACTGAGCATAGCCGACGTAGCCGATGTCGCCGAGGTTAGGTTTTGCATTCCCCAGGTTGTGAAAGTTGAGCGACAGCTCCTGCGTGTCGCGCTTAACACCGAATCGCAGGTTCGCCAGCGAGTAGGGCGGCCGACTGCCGATCAAGCCAGAGCCACCGTTGAGCAGCGAGATGCTGTTGCCCGTGTAGCTGTAATCGGCCGACACAAATCCGTCGAGCTCCGAGGTGAGCGTTTTGGTGTAGATGCCGCCCACCGATGCGGTCCAGGCCGGCACGCCTTCGATGTGCGAACCCGACATGACGCCAGCGTGGGACAGCGGGCCGGGATTGGTGATGTCCGTCTTCTCATAGCCCGCGCCGAAGCGCAGCTGGAACGAAGACGTGACTTTGCCGGTCAGCTCGATCTCGCCGCCGTTGATCAGCGCCGAGCCGCCATTGAGCTGCAAGTAAAAGCCGCAAGGCAATGCGACCTGCTGCTGCAGATGGTCCCAGTTGATGTGAAATCCGGCGGCCGTGAGCAAAATGCGCGTGTCCGGTATTTGTATCTTGGTCCCCGCTTCGTAGCTCCACAGCGTGTCGGACTGGATATGCTCGATGTCGTTCAGGGGAAGCCCCGGCAACGTGCAGGCGGGGAAGTTCGCCTGCGCCCCGCCCGCGCGAAAGCCCTTCGAGGCGGACGCGTACACCATGGCGGCGTCGGTCGCCTGATAGGACAATCCCACTTTCGGATCGGTCCCCGACTGCGTGTTTTCTTGCGGGCTGCTCGGCGTCGGGCCAAGGTCCAGGAACCCGTTGGCCGTGTAATCGGTGGTCTGCTTGAGCCAGTACTTCCGCGCGCCGACGGTCAGCGAGAACTTGTCCAGGAATTTGTAATAGAGCTCGCCGAACACCGAGGTGTCCTTCTGAGTGCCAGGATTATTCTGCGTCCAGATCAGGTTGTTCGGCCAAGGACATGTGATCAGCGTGCACACGCCGCTGCCGATCGAAGCAGCGGGCATACCCGTGGCATAGGTATTGGGAATGAAGAACAGCGAGCGCGTGTACGAATAGAACGCGCCCACAGTGCCGCTCAAGTTATGGACGGGATCGAAGGATAAGCGCAGCTCTTCGGTCGTCTGGTTGTGGTAGCGCTCCCCGTCCCACATGATCGGCTGATTCGCCAGATTGGTAACGCCATAGGAATTGAGGAAAGCCTGCTCGGTTCCGTACGTCGAATCCTCGAGATCGTGGGTGTGCCGGTAGAAGTAGCTCGACGACGACGTCACGCTGTAGCCGTTGCCCTTGTAGTTCAATTCGAGCGAGGGCAGTGCCCAGCGGTCCATCGCGTCCGGCTGCACGTCGAACGCGCGGTTCAGTACGTATTCGGGCTGAAACCCGGGCAGAGGCGCGAAAGTGGCCGGAAAGCCATGCATGTCCGTGTCCTGATACATAACGCGAAGTCGCGCTTCGAAACTCTCGCTGACCTTGTACAACAAGGCGACCGAACCTCCGTAAGTGGTTTGTGCACCTTGGTTGCCCACACTGGTACGCGGCACGGCCTCGAACGGGATGACGTACGCATTTGCGGTCGTCGCGTTCTGTGGTGTCGTAGGAAAAGTGCGGGTCAGATAGCCGGCGTCGTGATTCCCGAACATGACCACGCGAACCGCCACCTTATCGGGCACGAGCACGAGATTGCCGATCACTCCGGCTCCGCCATCCGGGCTGCCGCCGCCCGAAGTTGCACCGGCCTGCATCATGTAGCCGATGTCATTCATGGATAAATTCGGCCTTTTGGTGATGAGGCGGACATTGCCGCCCAAGGAACTCTCGCCGTACAGCGTGCCTTGGGGGCCCTTCAGCACCTCGATGTTGTCGATGTCCAGAACCCGCGGATCGACGGATCCCGGCACCGGCGTGTCATCGATGTAGAACCCGGTTGCGCCCGCCGTGCCGAACAGATTCTGGCCGGTGATGCCGCGGATCGCGACCGTCCGCGCATCAGCAATGCCGGTCGGGCCGCCTCCATAGGCGAACGAAATGTTCGGCGTCTTGGTCGCATAGTCGTCAAAGGACTGGATGTTGTACGCCTCGAGCGTCTGGGCGGTGAATACCGAGACGCTGATGGGCACTTGGGCCAATGACTCGTCGCGTTTGCGCGCTGTGACCACCACCGTCTCGAGCGTCGTGTTGTCGGACGCGTTGTCCCCGGCGGTGTCCGCCGCGACCGCATTCGCGCCGTAAAGAGCGGCACCACACGATGTGCAAAGCATCAATAATCGTGCCATTGAATTATGCATTGCTCTCTCCCCTTGTCCCCTGTTCCCCTCTTCCCTAATCCCGGGCCGATAGCATAACGCGGAATGCCGCGGGAGCGCGCACCGCAGAGCTAAGGGATACCCTGATCGTGGGCACCGCATGGCACTTGCGGCGTGGTAGGTGCCTTGAGCCTGCCGGAATTCACGACGGCGCGATCATAATCCGCATTGCGGCGCCTGCGGTGGCCGCAACGGCCATACCCGCTCGCCGGCGGCAAGAACTACAAGCTGCACTTACCGCCGAACATCCCGGTGAAGGACTTCTGGTCAGTCATTCTTTGCAGCAACCAGACGCACCGCTTTCCCTTCACCGACATGCCGAGTAGGTTGCTGCAGGTGGAAGTCGCCCGGGATCCTGCCGGCCACGTTGCGATGGTGTAAGCATCGTCGAGCCTGAATCGATCGAGCCCAGCATTGCGGCAACAGGTCGCCGCGCCGCGACCTGGCGGGGACGGTATGGCTAAGCGCGGTAGCACGCTCCGTAGCTATGGGATGGATGCGCGCAATCTCTTCTCGCGCGCATTAAATATTAAATTAAATCATTGAATTACGCTCTCGCCAGTCGATCCCGCGCAACAGCTGTGTCGTTGCTGTCGGGAGCGAAAGTTAACCCCAGTTCATGGGGGCAAATCGCAAAACCGGGCGGGACCGCGAAGGCTCAGTTTCAGCGGCACCTTGCTTTTCGCTTCAGGTAAGGTAATTTCCAAGTGAAACACGAGGCTAAAACCCAATGAAAATCAGCGCGCGCAACCAGTTTCCGGGCATCGTCAAGACTGTCCACAAAGGAGCCGTCAACTCCGATGTCATCCTCGATATTGGCGATGGCCTCGAGATATTCGCCAACATCACCAACGAGGCTGTCGCGGACCTGCGGCTCGCGCCCGGGCGTCAGGCGGTGGCCCTGATCAAATCCAGTTTCGTGATGCTGACCCCGGACCGGAATGTCCGGACCAGCGCGCGTAACCATCTGGCCGGCGTCGTCGCGGAGGTAATTCCCGGCAGCGTCAATTGTGAAGTGAAACTTCAATTAGCGGGGAAACGCATCGTCACCGCGATGGTCACCATCGACGCAATCAAGGAGATGGCGCTCGTCAAAGGCAGCGCGTGCGCGGCTCTGATCAAGGCCTCGCACGTACTGATCGGAGTTGACGCCTGAGACTACTCCGGGCCAAAGCAGTTTGCGTAGTCGGAGCAAACTCCACAGCTCGGCGCCTTGCAAATCCGCACCTGCGCTCGGTCGCACAATAACTTGTAGAAGTATTTCTTCCAGCGCAAGTTGGCGGCGTTCTTGAAGTATAAGGTCGGAAAGTGTTTCTTTATCAGCTGCGATAATGCTTCTCTATTGGGCATCGCCATGTCTTCCCAGAGATGATTCTGGCCGGCGCACGCGCTGGCGATCGTGTGCGCCAGCCACCCCGTCTCCTCCGAATCGTCGCGGCGATGTTCCCGGAACAGCTCGAGCAGGTCATCAAACTCTTCTGGCGGAATGGCCGAACAGACTCGCTCTGGCCTCGATAGGGCCTGCGCAACCGCCGCCGCTGGGCCAGCGCCCGGAAAATAACGCTCGAGCAGGCGCATGAAATCCGGCGCCTCAAGCTTGAACAGCGGAAAGCGCGAGAGTACGCCGGAAAATGCCAGTGTCGCGATATCGTGCGGGTCACGCGCCGTCGACAACAGTGTTTGCCTATCCAGACCGCAGGATGAAACGGTCACTTATCCCCCGCCATTGGCGCGTGCGTATAGCATTTCTTGGGGCATATTCTTGAGCATGCTTCACAGCCGATGCAATTCAATTGATTGGCGATCGTCATGACTTTTTTCTCGTACTCGTCGTCTTCGTCGAAATCCACCGCGATCGGAATCAGTTCGCCCTCCGCGGAAACGCCCGCCAGCTGCAGCACATCGCGTCCGCAGACCTTGAAGCAGCGACCACATCCGATGCACGCCTGCTGATTGATCGTCCTGACAAATTGAGGGATCCAGCTGCGCCCGTCGGGCATGGTGATCGCGACGAAACTCACGACCTATTCTCCGCCCGCCGCTAGGCGCAGGCGCGCATCGTTGAGCGTCTTGTATGCTTGGAATGTGCGCTCGGCCACGTCGGGGATCATTTCCCAGCCTACCGGGAGTTCCTCCGCCAGATCATGGAGATCCATCTTCAGGCTGGTCGCCTGCGCGTTCAGTTTCCTGACCTGTGTCTTGAGCGTTTCGATGTCTTCCATACCCTGGCTCATCTCATCCGTAGCGCGCCACTTCCGGATACGTGTTGATCATCTCGATGCCGTTGGCGACCAACTTGCCGCCGTCCTCCGCCAGTTTGTCTAGAGTGTTGAAGCCGAAGCGATGCACGTCGCGCAATTGCTTGTTGACGACGATCAGGCGGCCGGCGGCGAGTATCATCCGGCCGAAGCCCTCATGGTGCATTTTCATCATCGGCGTCACCATGACGCCGGTGGCCCGTTCGATCGTGAGCGCCACCGCGTTGTAGTAGAGCTCGAGGCGCCAGATCGTCTCGGGATCCGGATCGCCGAGCATCGGGATCTGTCTGCGCCGTTCCTTGTCGAGAATGTACGGATCGAGCAATTGAAGGTCGCTTTTTCCGTCCCAGGCGCCGTGTGCATCCTGGGCGCGCCACTGCTTGATGAGTTCGCGGACGAGCGGCGCGTCGATGGGATTTGCCGATATTGGGGCCGCTGCTGGGGATTCCGCCGCCTCAGCCATGAGCAACCTTCCCGTCGTCGAAGTCCGGTACGCGTTGTTGACCCTTTAGCATTGCCTTTCGCAGCCACGGAGGAGGTGTGCCGTCGAGCACGGCCTGCAGCCGTTGCAGGACGTCGGCGATGTACTCCGGTTGCGCCACCTTGACGGGGTGGATGTTCTTTGCCACCACCCGAGCCGCGGCGGAGCCGCCAATCGCCGCGACGTACAGGATCGCGCAGTCATGGATCGCGTTCAGCTTCGGCGTGAGTTTGTCCTCGTTGCCGTCCTCCTGCAGATCGCCATCGAACTGGATAGCCTCGAGAAACCTGTGGCCGGCAGAGGAGATCTCGTAGACGGCAAGATTCTTGGCCCAACCGAAATGCGCATCCACGCGCTTCAAGTCTTGTGTGGCGAAGGCGACTTTCATACCTTTTGCTCCTGGCTGTACATCAATGAGCCGCAACCGGCGTTTCCACGTCATGGATGGTCTCCGGCAGTGGCCAGCTTGTGGGTGTGGCTGCGTGGGGATCGGCGAGAAAGAGATTGCCGATCTCGAACAGAATCTCACGCGTGCCGCGGTAGCCCACCGTGACGCGCTGCCCCGCGCCAAGCCGGTCGAACAGGGGAAGCCCAGCGCGGTGAAACGGGATCGCCAGCCGGTCCGCGGCCTGCCGTCCGTGCGAATGGGTGATCATCAGGTCGCAGCCCTTGGCGCGCTCCTCGAGGTCTTCGAGATCGCCGATCAGTACTTCGTCGGTGGGGAGCCGCTCAAGCAGCGGCGATTGTGTAGTGGTAATGGCGGCGGTGATGCTGGCGCCCAGTTCGGTAAGGCTCGATGCAAGCGCCCAGAGCAGGTCCGGCTCGGCGCCAATGACGATGCGCTTGCCGCCGATGAAGAAATGCGCGTCCAGCATCGCGTCCTGGAGCTGACTGCGCTGACGCCGGTACTTCACTGGGACCGATGCGCCGGACACGCGCGCGAGTTCCGCGATGAACCGGTCGCTGGCTGCGAGGCCGCTGAGGCAATCGAATACCGCGAACGGCACGCCGGTGCGTGCTTCGAGCGCCTGCGCGCATGGACGCATCTGTTCGCCGAGCGCGAGCGTCATCACCGAAGCACCCATGCGGCGCGCATCGGCAAGTGTCGTGCCGCCCATGGTCGTCGGGCTGAACTCATCCGACATATGACCGTCGAGCGAGCCCGATACGTCCGGCAGGAAGATCGGGTGCAGGCCGAAAGCCTCGATGATCTCCCGCACCTCGTCGATGTCGCCGGGCGTGAGATGGCATCCGGGCAATACGTTGACTTGCCCGGCGTGGGGGCCGTTCACGGGTACTACGAGTTCCTCGAGCAGTGCGGTCGCGGCCCGGGCCCAGCCGTCCTGAAAGGCGCCTAGGAAGTCGGGCGTCGAGACGTATACCAGCGCCGTATCGGCGAGTTCGGGGTGACTCTGGCGGATCAGTTTCAGGTACCCGTGCACATCGTCCCCCTTGGTCTCGGTGAGCCCAGTCGAACAGATGGCAATGAGGTCGGGCTTGGCCCGTGCGCGAATATTGAGGATGGCCTTCTCGACGTTGTCATATCCGCCCATGATGGTGGTCGTCTCGTTCATGGCCGTTGTCTGCAACGGGATCGCTTCGCGAAAATGGCGCACGAGCAGCACCAGTCCGAACGAGGTGCAGCCTTGAGACCCGTGCATGACCGGCATGCACCGATTCATGCCGAGGAACGCGTAACTCGCGCCCAGCGGCTGGCTCATCTTGAGCGGATTAACGGTTGCCGATTTGACTGAAGTCTTGACCGTTGCCATGGGATGCTCGCTAGGCTGCCGTGTTGGGCGGGTCCCACGGCGGTCGCGCCCGGACGTGATCCCACACCGGATTGGAAAGCGTCTTGTCGATTTCGTGTACCAGGCTCACCATGCCCTCGTAGCCCGCATAGGCGTAATGGCGCTCCTGATTGATGTCGAGCCACGGCATCTTGGCCTTAAGCGCGACAAACTGGCTACGGCCCCCGGAGAGCATGATGTCGGCGCGCGCTTCCTTCAGCATCTTGTACATCTCGCGCGGCGTCATGTCCTCGATCATGTGCGCCTCGTCGCCCATGAGCTCCTTGATGCGGTCCTTGTCCTCTTTGGTCGATTTCTTGACGCTCGTGCCGACGATCTCCATGCCGGCTTCCTGCAGCGCCGCGACCACCGACCAGGATTTCACGCCGCCGGTGATCAGCAGCACCTTGCGACCGCGCAATCGCTGCTTGTAGGGCTCAATACGGGCCCAGGCGCGCGCCTCCTCTGAGGCGATCAGACGTTCGGTGCGGGCCAGGATGTCGTCGGGTGCGCCGCGCTCGACCAGCAGGCGCGCGATCTGTCGCAGGCTATCCGACATATCGCCGATTCCGTAGAACGAGCCCTCGAAGAACGGTATGCCGTAGCGCTCCTCCATTTTGCGGGCGACGTTGATCATTGCCTTCGAGCACACCATCATCGTTGCGCGGGCGTGATGCGAATAGGCGACTTCCGCGTATCGTGCATCGCCGCTGATGCACGCGAGCACACGCACGCCCATCGCGTCGAGCAACGGCTTGACCTGCCACAACTCGCCCGAGAGATTGAACTCGCCGATGATGTTGATATCGTACGGCGTCGTGAAAGGGGGCGTTTGGGTGCCGATGACGTAATCCAGCAACGCCTCGCCGCCGAGCTTGTTGCCGAGATTCTTAACGCCGGCGAAGCCCGGTGCATTGACCGGAATGACCGGTTTGCCGAATTTGCTGCTCGCCGCCTTGCACACCACCTCGATATCATCGCCGATCAGGGCCGTGACGCAGGTCTGGTAGACAAACACGGCCGGCGGATCGTATTTCTCGATGATCTCCTTTACCGCCTTGTACAGGCGCTTTTCCGCGCCGTAGACGATGTCGAGTTCGCTGATATCGGTGGTGAAACCGGTGCGGTAGGTGGTCGCGCCGGACGACAGCGAATGCCGATTGTCCCAGGAGTGACCTTCGCAGGCGATCGGCCCATGCACGAGATGCGCGACGTCGGTGATCGGCTGCAGGGCGATCTTAGCGCCGTCAAAGGCGCAACCTCCCGCTGCCGCACCGGGGGAGAGCTGCTTCGTGCAACCCTGCTTGCGCTCCTTGTCGGCTTTCGCAAGGTTCTTGCCGCACGCCGGCTCCTCGAACACCTGCAGCAACTTTTCTGAAAGCGAGGTCATGGCTCAACGAATGATGTCGAAGCTGAAGTCGTTCTTGGCCGGAATGTTGGAGTGACTGTCGATCTCGTCGAAGATCTTGTCGAGTATTCGCACCAGCACGTTCATCCCGCCCTGATAGCCCCAGACCGGATAACGGTGATGATGGTGGCGGTCGAAGACCGGGAAGCCGATGCGGATCAGCGGCGTGCCCGTGTCTCTTTCCAGATACTTTCCGTACGTGTTGCCAATCAAAAAGTCGACCGGCTCCGTGAACAGGAGCGAGCGCATATGCCACAGATCTTTGCCGGCATATACATGGCAGTTCTTGCCGAACGGCGAGCTGTCCAGCAGGGCTTGTACCCGAGTTGCCCATTCCTTGTTGCCATTGGTCGCGAGCACATGGGTCGGCTCCGCGCCCAGCTCGAGCAGGAAGCCCGCGAGCCCGAGGCACAGGTCCGGATCCCCGTAGATGGCGAATTTCTTGCCGTGAATGTGCGAGCTGGAATCCGCGATGGCGTCGACCAGCCGTCCGCGCTCCCGCGCGAGATCATCCGGAATCTCCTTGCCGCTGATACGCGCGATTTCCATCAGGAATTTGTCGGTGGCCGCTACTCCCACCGGATGATTGAATGCCAGGACCTCCTGACCCTGTTCGGCAACGAGTTTTAGCGTCTTCTCCGTGCAGTACTGCTGCATCGAGATCGTCGCCTTCGCGTGTATTGCGTTGGCTGCCTCCTCGAGGGTAGTGCCGCCGTCATACATGCGGAATTGTCCATCGGTCGGTGTGTCCCAGACGTCGCTGGTGTCGCCCAGGATAGTATGCTCGACCTGCATCAGATTGAAGATGCGCTTGATCTCGCGCAGATTCCCGACCGTGTAGCCGTCGAAGCCGCCGATGAAATTGATCTTCCCGTTCGGCGCTCGCTCGAGCTTCGGTGCCGTGCCGGCCTTGCCGTTCCAGAAATGCTCGAGAATCCCCTTCATGACGTTGTCGTAGCCGGTGATGTGGCTTCCGACGAAGGCGGGCGTGTGCGCGAACGGCACGTCGAACTCCTGCGGCACCGACCCCTTTTCCTTGGAGGTCTTGATGAAGGCGTTCAAGTCGTCGCCGATGACCTCGGCCATGCATGTCGTCGACACGGCGATCATCTTCGGCTTGTAGAGCGCGTAAGAGTTCGCCAGCCCGTCGACCATGTTGTTCAGGCCGCCGAACACCGCAGCGTCCTCGGTCATCGACGATGAGACGCAGGAGGTGGGTTCCTTGAAGTGGCGCGAGAAGTGGCTGCGATAGTAGGCAACGCAACCCTGCGAGCCATGCACGAACGGCAGGGTTCCCTCGAAGCCCACAGCGGCGAACACGGCACCGAGCGGCTGACAGGCCTTTGCCGGATTGACCGTCAGACCCTCGCGGGCGAAGTTCTTTTCGCGATAATCGGCGGTCTTGGTCCACTCGCGGACCCGTTCGACCTCCTCGGCCGGCAGCGGGTTCTCGAAGTTCTTCCTTTTGTTTTCGAGCATCTCCTTGTATTCCGGCTGGCGGAACAGCTCGAAGTGGTCGAGTACTTTGTCGGCGCTCTGCGTCATGATGGATGTCCTTCTGCCGTCGTCCCTGGGCTCTTCCAGGGGGTCCTGGTCAGCGCCCACACCGGGGAGTTGATCGCCATGTCCATGTCGCGGGCGAAAATCGCGAAGCCGTCATAACCGTGGTAGGGACCCGAGTAGTCCCAGGAATGCATCTGCCGGAACGGCACACCCATTTTCTGGAACACGTATTTTTCCTTGATGCCGGAGCCGACCAGGTCGGGCTGTATCTTCTCGACGAATTTCTCGAATTCGTAGCCGGTCACGTCGTCGTAGATCAGTGTGCCGTCCTTGACGTAGTGAGTCGTGCGCTGATAGTCGTCGTTGTGGCCGAACTCGTAGCCCGTGCCGACCACTTCCATGCCGAGATCCTCGTACGCGCCGATCACGTGACGCGGACGCAGTCCGCCGACGAACAGCATGACCTTTTTGCCGGCGAGGCGCGGTTTGTACTTATCGATGACGGCCTGCATCAGCGGTTTGTACTTCGCGATGACGCGTTCGGCACCTTCTTTGATACGGTCGTCGAAATGCTCGGCGATGCGGCGCAGCGATTCCTCGATCTTGCTCGGGCCGAAGAAGTTGTACTCCACCCAGGGAATCCCGTACTTCTCTTCCATGTGTCGCGAAATGTAGTTCATCGACCGGTAGCAATGCAGCACGTTGAGCTTGGCCTTCGGCGTCGCCTCGAGCTCTGCAATGCTGCCGTCGCCGGACCACTGCGCAACGACCCGCAGGCCCATCTCCTCGAGTAGAATGCGGGAGGACCAGGCGTCGCCGCCGATGTTGTAGTCGCCGATGATCGAGACGTCATAGGG
>Ga0209415_10013182_pt1 | contig 13662 bp, 9 predicted proteins | sample PeaSoiSIISIP2007_FD_187696 | JGI IMG/M metagenome (GOLD analysis project Ga0209415, IMG submission 187696) | Peat soil microbial communities from Weissenstadt, Germany - SII-SIP-2007 (SPAdes) (version 2) | ecosystem: Environmental > Terrestrial > Soil > Wetlands > Peat | place: Germany... | reverse complement strand
GATCAGGCGAACTACACCGGGGTTACGCCCAGCGTCGCGCTGGACAAGCAGATTTCCACCGACGGCAGCACCTGGGTGGATGTCGGCGTCGGCAACCTGGCGCAAGACCCGAGCGTCCTGGTTGGCGCGAACATCTACGAGCGAGTGATCGTGACCAACACCGGCTCGGTGGCGCTCAGCGGCCTGACGGTGAGCGATGTCGGCGGCGGCGGCCCGACCAGCTTCGCGGTCGGCGGCACCCTGGGGGCCGGGACGAGCGAGATCTCGGCGGTGGCGACGATTGCCGCCATAGGTCCGGGCTACGAACTGGACACCGCGACGGTGAGGGGCACCGGGACAGACAGCGTCGGCAACACCACGACGGTGACTGCGACCGATCAGGCGAACTACACCAGCGTCGCGCCGAGTCCCGCCGTGTCGATCGTGAAGTCGGTAACCTCGGTTGGCGGTGTGGCGGGGGACCCCGCGGCCACCTATGCCGGGGAGGTGATCGATTACAGCATCGTGGTCACCAACACCGGCAACGAAACGCTGACCGACGTGGTGGTGACCGATCCGACGCTTGGCACCACGCTGGGCACGTTGCCTAGCTTGGCGCCGGGCGCCAGCCATACCTACACCACGTCGCAGACGGTCACTCAGGGGGAGATCGACAGCGGCAACGCCGTTGTGACGAACTACGCCGCGTCCGGCACCGGCGGCGATGGACCTGAAAGTGCCAACGCAACGATCACAACAGAAAGCAACGAGATTATCGTTACGCTGTCGAGTGGACAGGCGAACCCGACGGCGGCGGGTCAGGAAGTCAGCGGAATCCAGTTTACACTTGGCAGCCCGCCGACCTCGGCTTCGCTGACCAGCGCCGCAGGGGCGTTGATCAATATCGCATCCGGTGGGGCGGTCACCCCTTATGCGGGCGCTATCACCCACTGGGGCGTTGCCCAATCTGGTTCAACCTTGACGCTGGCGACCGCCGGGACCGGCTCGGTGGGGGGGCGTCCCGTCGACCTGATCATCGGCTCGGGGCCTTACACCAATGCCAATCCGTCGATCACGGGCCGCAATCCGCAAATCGAGGGGCCGGCAACATTTGTTCTGAGCGCGCCGGGTGTCACCAGCGGAACAACGATCTCCGGGGTCACAATCGAGTTTGGCACTGGACCGGACTCCCTGTTGGCTGGCGCACAGGCGGGCCCACCCGTCGGAGGATCAGTCACCAACACCGCGACGGTGACCGACGACCAGACAGGGCCGCAGTCGTCCACCGCCAGCACGGCCGTGATATCTTCGAACGGCATCACCGTGATCAAGCTGCCATCGCAGGTGGTGGTCGGCACTTGCGGCCAGGTGACCTATACGTTTGACGTCACCAACAGTGGCAACACGGCGCTCACCAACGTCCAGATCACCGACAATATCGGCACCGCCGCAAACCCGGACTACATCACGCCGGTCCTCCAGACGACCGGCACCAACGGCGTGCTGGCTCCGGGCCAGACCGCGGTGTACACCGCGACGATCAACGAGTCGGGCGACTACACCTCGAGGGGTGGCACACAGTCCTGCTCCGTGAGCGGCCAGGACCTCAGCAGCGGCTGCACGGCATGGCTGAACTCCAGCTTCACGCCGACCTCGTGCAGGAACGGCGCGACCTACACGTTCCAGAATATCAGTTGCACGGTCACCGGCCCGGGCTGCGGGACCTTTACCGTGAACGTGCCGAACGCCTGCGTAACATTCTCGAGTTCCTGCACGCAAGCCACCACCGTCTATAATGCATCGGAAAACTGCTGGGTCACCACGCTGCCGGCGAACTGCAATCCTGGCAACGTGTTCCTTAGCGGCCTGCCGTACGCGATACCGTCGGGCTGCAACCTGTCGGGCGCGACGATTAGCTGGAACATCGGCCAGAGCGCCAACAGTTGCGGTTCGTCGAGCGTCTCGTGGCAGACCGGCTGCACCGGCTACAGCAGCTTCAACTTGAACGGTTGCGACGGGCAGAGCGACTACAACCAGATCGGCGTGAAGGCCTGCGACAACAGCTCGGGCTACGGCAACGGGGGCAACATTAGCCAGGGCTATGGCTGGGACTACGGCGACAGCGGCAGCTATTGCGGCGGCAGCTATGGCTACGGTGGGAGCTGGTCGGGCAGTGGCAGCAACTGGGACGGCTCCAGCAGCAATTGCGCCGGCACACCCGAGAACCAGTACACCAGCAGCAACTGCAGCTCCGGCGGGAGCGGCTATGGCGGCAGCGGCTGTGGCGGCAACAGCAACGGCGGCACCTGCGGCAACGGTGGCAGCAGTGGCACGGTTTCCTGCGGCCAACTTGGCGACAGCTCCGAGGCCGACACCGCCACGGTCACCGCAACCACCCTGGGCAACGGCTTCAGCCTGGGCGATGCCGCCAACTACGGGATCATCGCCTTCGCCCCGAACAGCTTGAGGGGATCGAGCAACAGCCCGATCAATGGCAACGTCGGCGTCGGCACAAGCTGCGGGTCGGTCACGTACAGGCTCACCGGTGACACGATCACCGGCAATCTCGTCACCACTGGTACGGCTCCGAGCGCCGGCAGCACCGGCGGCACGGTGAGCGGGAGCATCACCGGCAACAGCGCCACGCTGGCAGCCGACATCTCCGCGCTGCAGGCGTTGTCGCTCACGCTGGCCAGCGAAACCGGGACGGCCGAGGCGATCACGACCGGCACCACCATCCAGGCCAGTTCTGGTATCCTGGACAGCGCCGGCGACTACGTGTTCACCCTCACTCAGTGGACGAACAACGCCACCATCACCATCAACGGGACCGGCTCGAACAACGTTGTGCTCAACTTCGGCACCAGTGGCGTGACGCCGAACCTCGGCAATGTCGTCCTGACAGGTGGCCTCACCGCCAACGAGGTGTTGTTCAACGACCAGGGTACCGGAACTCTTACCGGCACTAGCGGTGACACATTCAACGGTACGTTCCTGGCGCCCAACGCTGTCTTCGACATCACCAGTGGCGTGACGGTCGACGGCCATCTCTACGGCGGCGCGAGCGGGCAGACCTTCTCGTTCACCGCAGGAGCGACGCTGAACACCCCGACGAGTACAAGCACTGGCACCTCCGCGGTCACCACAGTCACCGCGAGCGACTCCACGGAAGTCCAGGTGCTGACAAGCAGCAGCCCGATAACGCTGAACGGCAGCACGCCGACCGGCAGTCTGTCGTCGCTCTACGGCACAGCGGAGAAGATCGAGTTCGCCTACAGCCCGAGCAATACGGTGTCGCTGAAGCAGATCCAGGCCGGGCTGGCCTCGGAAACCGGCGGCAACACCAACTCGATGGCTTTCCTCGAGATCAGCAATAACAGCAACCCGTACTCCTCGGGCGCCAGCATCTATTTCGAGGGCGAGGTGGAGACCGGCGAGAAGATCTATGCCGACGCCACCATCAACCAACTCACCAACACGCCGATATTGGCTCCGAACAACCACTTCAGCACGGTCGCCGGCGCCGATATCTACGCTTACGTCTTCACCAGCCAGGCGGCGTTCGAGAGCGGTGCGGCGCCGATCCAGACGATGACTTACAACACCAGCGGTAGCCAGGCGATGCACCTTGGCGACCAGATCGCCAGCCTGACGGTGGTGGGCTATGTCGGCACCACTGGCGGGCACCTGGTGTCGTAGCGTAATCTCTTAAGCCGCTCCCGCCTTAGGTGGGAAAGGTCGCGGCGTGAGAGCGGCCAGGGTGAGGGTGCTGCCCGGCGGCCCGGTCACCCTCACCCGCCGTTGGCGGGAGAGGTTTTATGCCCGCGCGTTGCCAGCAAGGTAGTCCATCGCTGCCTGCACCCCGCCCGGTCGGTGCGGCACGCCCGCGACTGTCAGTCCCATCTCCACGCCGGCCAACGTGCCGGCAAGCTGCAGGTCGCCGAGATGGCCCATGTGGCCGATGCGGAACACCCGGTCCTCGATGCGCCCGAGACCGTTTCCCAGGCTCATGTTGAATTGGTCCAGGATCACGGTGCGCAACCCATCGGCGCTGTGGCCCTCGGGCACACGCACCGCGGTCACCCCCGGCGCGCAGGCGCGCGGATCCAGGCACTGCAGTTCCAGCCCCCAGGTGCGCACCGCCCGGCGGGTCGCCTCAGCGAAGCGGTCATGCCGGGCGAAGACATTGGACAGGCCTTCCTCCAGCAACATCGTCAGTGCCTCGTTCAGCGCGAACATCAGGTTCACCGCCGGCGTGTAGGGGAAGAAGCCGGTGCGGTTGGCGGGCACCAGCGGCTCCCAGTCCCAATAGCCGCGATCCAGCGTGGCGGTGGCCATCGCCGCCAGGGCGCGCTCACTGATCGCATTGAAGCTTAAGCCTGGCGGTACCATCAGCCCTTTCTGCGAGCCGGCGATGGTGACGTCCACCCGCCACTCGTCATGCCGCAGGTCGGCACAGGCCAGCGAGGAGATCGCGTCCACCATGAGCAACGCCGGATGCCGCGCGCGATCGATGGCGGCCCGCACCGCGGCAACGTCGGTCATGCAGCTTGTCGAGGTCTCGCACTGAACGACGCAGACCGCCTTGATGCGATGTTCGCGGTCGTCTGCCAGCACCGCGCCGATCGCCTGCGGATCGGCGCCGCGCCGCCAGTCGCTGTCGAGGAACACCGGGTCGAGCCGATGGCGCGCCGCAAGCTGTTCCCAGAGATACGAGAACCAGCCGGTGCGAGTCATCAGCACGCGGTCGCCGGGCGACAGCGTATTGACGATCGCCGCCTCCCACGCGCCGGTCCCGGAGGCGGGGAAGATCGCGACGGTGCCCTCGGTCTGCAGCACACGGCGGAGCTTGGCCACAACCTCGCGCCCCAGTTGGCCGAATTCGGGGCCGCGGTGGTTAATGGCGTTGCGGTCCATGGCGCGCAACACGCGATCGGGAATGTTGGTCGGTCCCGGCGTTTGCAGGAAATGCCGGCCGGCGACGGTCGTGGTGGGCATCGATGGTGTTCCTCCCAGCAGTGGGAGAAAAAGCACGCCGGCGGCGACTTGCCAATGGGCCTGCGGCCGATGCCGCGGGCGGCGCTCGCGCTACGGCTCGGCGCGTTGGTCGCTACGCGTTGCTTTTGCCGGTTTCCCGCGCGGCCGGATTGCCCCCTGGTTCACGGCATCCGCGTCCATTTCGCGCATCGCCTGATAGATTGCCTCGGTCACCTGCTGTGGCGGCAGAGTCAGCCATTGGTCCGTGGTGAAGCGGCTACGCGCGCGGCGGTAGGCTTCGTTGAAGTAGTCGCTCATGAGGGTCATTCGTTTATGGGGCGTGAAAAAAACGTTATAGACCTCTGCCGCCCGTGACAACAAGCAAATGCCCCGGGCGCAATCGCGACGGGAAAGGCCGGCGGGTCCTACCACCGGCCGAATGATATGGTGCCCGCGAATCCGGTGCATCCAGCCCTGGCCGGATCGAATTCGGGGAGCCGGCCGCCGGTGGATGGCCGAATCCGATTCCGGGCGCGGCCTTGGGGGTCGACCCTGACCCCGATGCGCTCTACCGATGCGCCCGGGCAGCGCTTCGCCCGTTTCGGCGCTGGCGTTACCGCGGCGGCAGCCCGCCATCTGATGCATGCGACCGCGCGAGGAACGCGCTCCTTTGACGGCGGCGCACGCAGAGGATGCCGGCAAGGCCAGCCCCGAGCAGTGCCAACGAGGCGGGTTCAGGGGCGGGGGTGTTCAACGCTGTGTCGAACTCTGACGATCCGACGAAGTTCAACACGTCGTAGTCGCTGCCGTTGGCACTCACATCGATCGCTTGCTGGAAATACGTTGGGTCCAGCATGACAGGCGCATTAATCGTCACGCCGGAGGCCCAGGCGCCTTCGGCGAACAGGGTGAACTCGATGAGCGGGGTTGGCGCGAAATTGGCCAGTGTTACCTCGGTATCGGTTCCGTCCTGCGTGTCGATGATCTCGAAACCGGTGACACCCGCCGTGGCCACCACATTCGCGCCGATCGTGACGCTGAGCGTCAGACCTCCGGTGCAGAGATAGGCATCGTACGTGGACTGCGCCAAATAGAGGAAGGCCATCGAAGTATCGTAGCTATAGGCGGCGCTGAACGTTGCTCCGGAAAGGTTGGCGCCCATGGTGCCGAACAGGCCGTAAGTGTCGCTTGTGTTGCCGGCAATCTTGCCGGTGAATGTGCCGCTGATGATGGTCGCCTGCGCCACGCCGGCGAAGAACAGGAACAATGTGACCGCAGCGGCAGTCGATCGGCGGGTCATCCGGGCTGATCCTGCTGTGACATAAGTTGCCGCCTGTTGGCACAGAGGGCTTGGACCAGATGGAAGCAATTCGAATGCCATCCGTCTAATATATTGGAACTGCTCTAATTATTGCGACCACGCGCGTATGTAGGGTCGGCAAGTGTAAAGTTTCCCGACCTCACGGCGAACAACGATCGGTCCGCCAGGCCTGACCAGTCGTCGTGCCGGGAGTCGGGCGGAGGGCGGCTCAGCAAGGGAGGTCCAGTCCCGTTGGACAAGTCGTCGAGCGAGGCGATGGCGCGTCCATGTGGCGAGGCGCCAGCCGCAGTGGCGCGGCGGCGATCCTGCGGCACAGCCTACGGCAGACTCGCGTGAACAAACGCGCGGTCTTGGATGGCTTGGTCGGTCGGTCGGATTGCCGATGCTGCGGCCACCCGCCTCGCGGCGTCGGTTTTCGGGCAGTCGTAGCAGAGCAAAGGCAGGCCGCGAATGCGGTGGGCTACGCGAGCTTGCGTTTCAGCGCCTCGTTCACCAGCGCCGGGTTGCCCTTGCCCGCCATCGCGCGCATCACTTGGCCGACGAAGAAGCCGAACAGCTTGTCCGCGCCGGATTTGTATTCCGCCACCTTGTCGGCGTTTGCCGCCAGCACCTTGGCCACTGCGGCGTCGATCGCGCTGGTGTCGGTGACCTGACGCAAGCCTTTCTCGGCGACGATCGTGGCGGCGTCATGCCCGGTCTCTATCATCGCCTCGAACACGTCCTTGGCGATGCGGCCATTGATCGTGTTGTCGGCGATCAGATCGAGCAATCCGCCCAGTGCCTCCGCTGTCACCGGCGACGTCTCGATCGTGTTTGCCGTGCGGTTCAACGCGGCGAACAGGTCGCCCATCACCCAGTTGGCAGCGATTTTCGCATCGCGCCCGCGCGCAACAGCCTCGTAGAAATCCGCCGTCGCCCGCTCGGCCACCAGCACGGCGGCATCATAGGCCGGCAGCCCGTACTCGCGCATGAACCGCGCCCGCTTGGGGTCCGGCAGTTCCGGCAGCGCGGCTTTCAGCGCGGCAACCCAGTCCTCGTCCAGCACCAGCGGCAGCAGGTCCGGATCGGGGAAATACCGGTAGTCATGCGCATCCTCCTTCGAGCGCATGCTGCGCGTCACACCGCGCGCGCTGTCGAACAGCCGCGTCTCCTGCTGCACCGTGCCGCCGGACTCCCAGACCTCGACCTGGCGCTTCGCCTCAGCCTCGATCGCCTGCATGACGAAACGCACCGAGTTGACGTTCTTCACCTCGCAGCGCGTGCGATACGGCTCGCCGTGCTGGCGTACCGACACGTTGACGTCAGCGCGCATGGAGCCTTCCTCCATGTTGCCGTCACAGGTGCCGAGATAGCGCATGACGGTGCGCAGCTTGCGCAGATAGGCGCCGGCTTCCTCGGGCGAGCGGATGTCCGGCTCCGACACGATTTCCATCAGCGCGACGCCGGCGCGGTTTAGGTCGATATACGACTTGGTCGGATGCTGATCGTGCAGCGACTTCCCCGCGTCCTGCTCCAGATGCAGTCGCGTCACGCCGATCTGTTTGGTGCTGCCGTCGAACAGCTCGATTTCGATCTGGCCGGTCCCGACGATCGGGTGCTGGTATTGGCTGATCTGATAGCCGGCAGGCAGGTCGGGGTAGTAGTAGTTCTTGCGGTCGAACCGGCTGACGACGTTGATATGCGCGTTCAGGCCGAGCCCGGTGCGCACCGCCTGCGCCACGCATTCGCGGTTGATCACCGGCAGCATGCCGGGGAACGCGGCATCGACAAAGCTGACCTGGGTGTTCGGTTCGGCGCCGAAATCGGTTGCGGCGCCGGAGAAGAGCTTCGCGCGGCTGATGACCTGCGCATGGACTTCCAGGCCGATCACGACTTCCCAGGTGCCGGTGCTGCCTTCGATACTGTAGGTCACGTAAGTACCTCGCTTCTGCATCCTGTCATTGCGAGGAGCGCAGCGACGAAGCAAGCTCCCGCCTGACGAACCGGCGCTTGTCAGGCGGGAGACTGTTCGCCGCTTTCACTCCTCGCAATGGCACCCAATTCATAATCCCGCCCTGATCGCCGGCAGCGCGTCAAATCCCGCCGCACGTTCCAACGCCGCGCCGACCGCGAATACCGTCGCCTCGTCGAACGGCTTGCCGATCACCTGCAACCCCAGCGGCAATCCGTTCGCATCCAGCCCCGCAGGTACCGACATTGCCGGCACGCCCGCGAGGTCCGCCGGCACGGTGAATAAATCGTTCAGGTACATCTGCACCGGATCATCCATCTTCTCCCCCTGCGCGAACGCCGCCGAGGGCGCGGTCGGCGTCAGCAGCGCATCCACCGACGCGAACGCCTCGGTGAAATCCCGCAGGATCAACGCGCGGACCTTCTGTGCCCGCAGGTAATACGCGTCGTAATAACCGGCCGACAGCACATAGGTGCCGATCAGTATCCGACGCTGCACCTCGGCACCGAACCCCGCCGCGCGTGTTCGTTCATACAGATCGCGCAGGTCGGCCCCGTCGGCGCGCAGCCCGAACCGCACGCCGTCATAGCGCGCCAGGTTGGACGACGCCTCGGCGGGAGCAACGATATAGTAGGTGGGAAGCCCGTATTTGGTGTGCGGCAGCGAGACATCGGCGATCTCGGCCCCCGCGTCGCGCAGCCATGCCACCCCCTGCTGCCACACTGCCTCGATCTCCGCCGGCATGCCGTCGACGCGATATTCGCGCGGCACGCCGATGCGCAGGCCCATCACCCCGCGCGCGCATGCCGCAGCGAAATCCGGTACCGGCACATCCGCGCTGGTGGAATCCTTCGGGTCGTGTCCCGCCATCGAGCCGAGCAGGATGGCGGTGTCGCGCACGGTGCGCGCGAACGGGCCAGGATGGTCGAGCGACGAGGCGAACGCCACCACGCCCCAGCGAGAACACCGCCCATAGGTCGGCTTGGCCCCCACAATGCCGCAGAACGATGCCGGCTGACGGATCGATCCGCCGGTGTCGGTGCCCGTTCCGCCCATCGCCAGCCGCGCCGCCACCGCGGCCGCCGAGCCGCCGGACGAACCGCCAGGCACCAGTACCGCATTCGCGTCCTGCCGCCGCTTCCAGGGATTTTCCACCGGCCCGTAGGCCGAGGTCATGTTGGACGAGCCCATGGCGAACTCGTCCATATTGGTCTTGCCGAGAAAGATCGCGCCGTCGCGCAGCAGGTTGGCGGTGACGGTGCTTTCATAGGGCGGCACGAACGGCCCCAGAATGCGGCTGCCCGCGGTGGTGCGCACGCCCTCGGTGCAGAACAGGTCCTTGATCGCCAGCGGAATGCCGGTCAGCGAACGCGCCTCGCCACGCGCCAACGCCGCATCCGCCGCGCGCGCCTGGTCCATCGCCGCGGCGTGGTTCACCGTGATGTAGGCGTTCAGCCGCGGGTTCAGCGCCTCGATCGCGTAAAGATGCGCCAGGGTGAGTTCTTCAGCGCTGAACGTGCGTGCGCGCAGCCCGTCGCGGGCCTGCGCGATGGTCAGGTCGGTGAGCATCACTCCACGACTTTCGGCACCGCGAAGAACGGCCCGGCGCGGTCCGGCGCGTTCGCCAGCACCTTTTCCGGGTAGCCACCGTCGGTCACCACGTCCTCGCGCATCTTCAGCGCCATGTGCGCCGCGCCAGTCAACGGCTCGACCCCTTCGACGTTCACCTCGTTCAATTGCTCGATCCAGCCGAGGATGCCGTTCAGCTCGGCTTGCAGCCGAGGGATGTCGTCCTCTTCCACGCGGATGCGGGCGAGGGTGGCAATGCGACGGACCGTCGCGTGATCGAGCGACATGGGGTCGGGGAGTCCTTGGCTCGGGTGAAGGGCGGGACCATAACGACGCATATGGCGCTGTTCAACTTGCCGGAGCTGCGCGCCCGGCTGGTGCGCGACCAGCGGCTGATCGGGATCGATCCCGGCCGGCGCACAATCGGCGTCGCGCTGTCGGACGTTTCGCTAACGCTGGCCTCGCCCTTTGGCAGCCTCAAGCGCGGCAAGCTGCGCGACAACGCCGCCGAGATTGCGGCGATCGCCGCCAGGGAGGGCGCCGGCGGGCTGGTGGTCGGGCTGCCGCTGTCGATGGACGGCTCGGTCGGGCCGGCGGCGCAGGCGGCGCGCGACTGGACGCTGGCGCTGTCGGAAGCGACCGGCCTGCCCGCCGCGCTGTGGGACGAGCGGCTGTCCACCGCCGCGGTGAACCGGTTTCTGGTCGGCGAGGCCGACCTCAGCCGCAAGCGGCGCGCCGAGGCGGTGGATCGGGCGGCGGCCGCGTGGATGCTGCAGAGCGCGCTGGATGCGCTCCGTTAGGAACGGCCAATGGTTCCGCACGATATCCGAAGTTGGGCCTGGTGGATCCGAGCAGTGCCGGCGGTGGGGCCGGCTACCCGGCTGCCATGCTGAAGGGCGCCGGTCCGGTGTCGCTCCGCTCGCTGCTGGCACTTGGGATCACCTGAACGGGCCGTTGCCGCAACGCATCAACACGGAATTGGCCGGGCGCGCAGGGAGGTTTCTGCTGCGCGCTCCACGCTTGCCGCGGGTCTGTCTGATCCATGCTTGTTCAAATCAGATCCTTCAAAAGCGCCGGAAGCCTGTCGAACAGCGCAGCAGGCGTAGCGGCCTGTGTCATACCAAGCCGCCAAATGATTGACCGTCCGCCCTTCTCGTCATCCCCGCGAAAGCGGGGACCTATGCCGCTTGGGTCCCCGCTTTCGCGGGGATGACGGTGGACGCACGGCAGCGACGATGAGTCAGCCATTCGGTGGCCTGCGTCACTCATAGCGCGGGAGGAAAGTCAGTGGATCGCACGAACTGAACGCGCGTGCCGTGCCTGGCCTGGCACGGGACTTTCGTTCGGCACGAATCAGGACGGCGGGGCTGGCCATGCTCCGGCCCCGCGCGTCAGACATGACAATGGCAGCAGTCCCGGGCAGCCTGGCGGCCCGGTCGGCGGACCGGGGCCGGCTCGTGCGAACATCTGCCGCCCGGGTGCGGCCAACCATGACGCAGGCAACCGGGCATGCGCGGCTTCGGCTTGCATGGCGTGCGGCGCCGTCGGCACAGCATTCGCAACAGTCTGCCGCACCAGCAGCGATGCGGTCGCCGCCGCGGGCGCGCCGAAGCCATGGACCATGCCTGGCACGGCGCCGGGGTTCTCCCACCATTGCAGGCCGCACGGCGGGGCGCCGGCGCGGAATCCCTCCAGGCTGCCGCCGAACGCGACGATGGCGCGGGACAGCTCCGGCCAGTCCGCATGCCCCGGCCCGATGCCGTGGCGAAGGCACAGCCAGCGGATCGAGCGACCGAACGGGCCGCGGACCGACGCGGCCTCGGCCTGCGCCGAGCCTGCCGGCAGGTCCGGCCGATCCTGCCACCATGACGCCAGCCGGCCGGAGCGCAGCAGGCGAACGGCGCTGAAAGGCTCCAGGAGGAGGCAGATCAGCAGGGCGAGCCAGCGGGCGAGCCATTCCGCCGAGTATGCGGGCGCGTCCGGCCCGGCCCGATGTGCATCGGGGGCGTAAGCTTCGGTCGGAGCGGTGAGCGGGGCTGACATAGCGGGCCGAAGGTTACGGCAGGACGGGAGAGCGTGTCAAGCAATATTTCCTGGTTATGGGGATTATTGTCCTCGGAGTGACACGTGCGCCCCGGAAGCGGCGAAGGCCCGGGGGCCCGCCCGAGCCACGGTTCGTGGGGTGGCCTGGCGGACAGTGCCGCTTCCCACAGCGCAGCTCGATATTGCCGAAAGCAGCGATCCTGGGATCGACCACAGAATCAATGACGGGCAGCAGTAGTACCTCTGCACGGAGGTTTTGACCGGTTGGATGTCGGGCAACCCCGGCGTGTCTGTCCGCCAAGGTGAGACTTTGTGGCGGGACAGCCGCTTCCGACCCACAGCGGACTTTCCGGGCGAAAGGAGGGTCGGCCATTCGATCTCCAGACCCGCGTCATCGGCCCCGACCTGAACCATGGCGCGCGCTAGGCATAGTTTTGCTCTTGCGACCCGTGGAAGTGGCTAATAGAGCGACTTGGTTTCGAACTCCTGCGAGCTCCCCGTCGCCCGGATAACGGCGTTCAGCATCTTGCAATCTGGCGATCATCTTTCGCGCCTCGGCCTGCACTTCGTGTGGGAACCACTTGCCGAAAACTTTTACCCGTCCAAGCGCCAAGACGGTGAGGGCGTAAGGCTCCGTCCGGGGATCCTTCATTTCCCCCTCGAGGACCCCAGACGCCTCGTCCATCATTAGCAGTGCTTCCGATTCCGTGCGCACGTCCACTGCCATCTCAAGATGCATTTGACAGTAAGCATTCGTTACTTAGAACGAATCTGGATAGATATTTCGCGCGATCCCGATGTGGTCTAGCGCTCGTCGGCGGAGTTCCTTTCTAGAGTAGAATTCAAATAGTGCAAGTTGCAGCCAAAACAAAAAATCGGGCCGATAGTGGGCTTGATTCTCATCAAATTTGCTGACCATCCTCTCCGGGTTTCTTCTAAAAAGCTCGAGGAGAAATTCGTGGTTTGTTAGCCGAGTGAAGAGTCTGTATTCGATCGCCTTAGCAGTCTCCCGCAGTGGCGCTCCAAGACGAGCCTGCGCCTGCATAACATCACCGATCGCATCCGCGATATCATCACGTGATATAACACGGCGGACGAGATGATCCGCAATGACGCGGTGACGGAGCGACAGGCCGCCACCTTCCTCGGTCACAATCCCCTCTAAATTGGCATCGCGAGGCATACGAACGCTCCCGAATCGGCGCCCCATTAGAGTGTCAAACGTCTGCACTGACAGCCGGAGGTTATGCATAGTTGCCAATGCTATATATATGCACGAGGCGCGTTCGTAATCGCCCACAAGGCTTGCGTATTCGCTATTGATGATATCATCGAACCCACGTCCGGTGGTTGCCTCCTTTAGCGCTACCAGAAGCTGCCTCTTCGGATTCTCATTTATCTCTTGTATTCGGCGCTCCTCCGAAAGTTTCTCCATTCGCGACCAGTCGCCGAAGGATTCTAGCCTCTTGAGGATTCGCGTTGCATCGTCCCGGGTGATCCACCTCACGTTAATTATCGCTTTGTCGACGTTGTTGAATTCGGTAGATACGCGCGACCATGCATTTGTACGATCAGCCACCAAAAATCTTACGTTTTAGCACGTATTGTCTTCACAAAGTTCTCTCAGAGATCGCGAATATTGCGTAAAATCATCAAGCACGAACAAAAGGTCTCCATCGATGTTTGTTGATAGGAATCTGATCGCGCTTATCGGCAGATCTCTGCTTGGTCTGAGGAAGTACGTCGGTGGCGTGCTAGGTTGCCTGGCATAAGCAAGGCTTGCGTCCAATATGCAGGTGGACTTACCACACCCCGCTGAACC
>Ga0209415_10013181_pt1 | contig 13662 bp, 19 predicted proteins | sample PeaSoiSIISIP2007_FD_187696 | JGI IMG/M metagenome (GOLD analysis project Ga0209415, IMG submission 187696) | Peat soil microbial communities from Weissenstadt, Germany - SII-SIP-2007 (SPAdes) (version 2) | ecosystem: Environmental > Terrestrial > Soil > Wetlands > Peat | place: Germany... | reverse complement strand
CCCCCGCTGGCCGACGACCGTTCCGTCCCGCTCGTCCACGAGCACCCGGAACGGCTGCGTCGGCTCACCCCACGCCATGTCGATCTGGTTGAACGTGACCCCCACCATCCAGGGGAGGCCCTGGTCGATGTTGGCCCGCCACAGCCCCCGGACCACCTGCCCGGACCTCTCGTGGTCCTGGCCGTACTTCACTTCCTCCACTGAGTCGACCGTCCCGAGAACGAACAGCCCATCCCTGTCCAGCAGTCCCACAGCACCACTCCTCTCAAAATGACGTCCCGGTAGTTCCAGGCACGTAACTTCCGTTTCCTGAAGCCACACAAGCAGCCACTCTGAGCGGCCGTCAACACCGAACGAAGCCGAAGTATCACTCTGTGAAACTGCTTAATTTCCTGACCTGCCGCGTTCGCAGCGAGACAATCAGAAAAAACTTTCCGGGACCTGTGACAACCACCCATCTCGGACACCAGCGGGACAACCGTCTACGAAACAGATCAATCTGCTTACCGCTACCGACCCAGCGCGTTCCCCACCAGCGACTCACTCCCCACTGGTCACATAGGACGACTCGGAACCCGTCAAGGGGCGTCCGGTGTCGGGACCCCGCAGCCACAGAATCCGGCTGCCCCCGACAACGGAGCGCACACCTCCCTTGACCGAACCCGAGCCGTCCTTGTCGCTCGCCGTCAGCGATCGAAGCGAGTTTCGATCGACACGGATAGGGGACCGACCAATGTCCACGATGAGGACTCAGACCGAGCAGATCGCCCGCCTCTTGGAGCACATAGAGGGCTCCCTCGTCATTGACGAGTTCCGCCCGATCGTCAGTGAAGACCCGAAGCCGAGGAGCCTGACCCGATGCGACACCGACGAATCGGGAGGCTGGTCTCACCGTTACTCGGACCTTGAGGCTTTGGCCTTCGTCCACGGCGCGCTCGCCGCCCAGCAACACGGGAGCTGGTGCCCGGCTAGGGACACCGGTAACACGCAACGTGTTAGCTTGCCCACCTCACGACACCGAATGGAGCTCCGATGAATTCCCAGGTCAGCGGTACCCCGGACAAAATCGACGCATGTATATCAAGCGCATGTACGTCGGGCCCGACCACCGGGGGAGGGGCCTCGCCGGGCTCCTGCTCGGCGCCCTGGAGGACGCGGCGGTCTCCCTCGGGTACGCCGTGGTGCGCCTGGACACCGGTCCGCGCCAGCCCCACGCCCAGCGCCTGTACCAGCGGGCCGGATACCGGTCCATCGCCAGCTACAACGCCAACGCCGCGGCCACGTACTGGGGGGAGAAGGTGCTGGTGCCCGGCGGAGAACACCCCTTGTGAGTTAACAGTGGTTGTCAAGAAACAACTATTGTGAATTTACAATCGTTGGTGATAAGCTCCCGAACGTGAAGTCCCCCGACGAGCTGACGGCGGTGTTCCGGTCCGCCGGCCGCAAGGTGACCCCGCAACGCCAGTGCATCTTTCGCGTGCTGCAGGGGGACGTCAACCACCCCACGGCCGAGTCGGTGCACGCCGCGGCGCTCGCCGAGGTGGGGACGATCTCGCTCAAGACCGTGTACCAGACCCTGAACGACCTCGCCGCGCTCGGGGAGGTGGCGGCGCTCGACCTCGGCACGGGCACGACGCGCTTCGACCCCAACGTGGAGGCGCCCCACCACCACCTGGTGTGCCGTACGTGCGGGAAGGTGCGCGACCTCCATGCCGATTTCTCCGCCGTGGCCGTGCCCGAGGGCGCCGCCGAGGGATTCGTGGTGGGCCAGGCCGAAGTCGTCTTCCGGGGGCTGTGTGGCGAATGCCGGAGCGCCGTGGCCGGCGCTGAGCCGTCCGGGTCGCCACGTCGGGCCGCACCGGCGCCCGCCGCCTCGCACCGACCTGTCCCGTAGCCAGGAGCCGTGCGCAGTCTCGTCCGTCGTCCTTGTTGGTTGGTGTCGTTCGTAGTTGGTTGGTGTCGTTCGTAGTTGTCAGTACCGACGAATGCAGAAAGGGAGCACCGTGCCCGCACTGAAGGGATCCAAGACCGAGAGCAACTTGAAGGAGGCGTTCGCCGGCGAGAGCCAGGCCAACCGCCGCTACCTGTACTTCGCGCAGAAGGCGGACGTCGAGGGGTACCCCGACGTGGCCGCGCTGTTCCGCTCGGTGGCCGAAGGGGAGACGGGACACGCCTTCGGGCACTTCGACTTCCTGCGTGAGGTGGGGGACCCGGTCACCGGCGTCCCGGTGGGGTCGACGGCGGACAACCTGAAGTCGGCCATCGAGGGGGAGACCTACGAGTACACCGAGATGTACCCGGGATTCGCTCGTACGGCGCGCGACGAGGGCTTCGAGGAGGTCGCCGACTGGCTCGAGACGCTGGCCCGAGCCGAGAAGAGCCACGCCGGGCGCTTCAGCCAGGGCCTGGGGTCGCTCACCTGAGGGGGACGCCGCCGGCGTGCCCGGCGCACGGTCGATCGGGCCGGTCCACTCGGGTGGGCCGGCCCGATCGCCTGGCCACACTCCTTCCTCCCACCGCTGCGAGGAACCCACCATGACGATCCGCACTGCGGCGGTGCGCCGCTGCGAAGGGCGCCGGCGTGACGCCCGCCCCGGCGCCGCCACCCTGCGCCGGTGAACCCCGCCGATCGGCGGCTCACCCTCGACGACATCGAGGACCTGCGCGCCTACGAGCGCGGCCGCCCCGAGTACCGGCGCCGGGTGATCGAGCTCAAGCGCCGGCGCCGGGTGGCCGTCGGGCCCCTCGTGTCGGTGGTGTTCGAGAACCGGGAGACGGTGCGCTCCCAGGTCCAGGAGATGGCCCGGGCCGAGCGCATGGTCACCGACGAGCAGATCCAGCGCGAGCTCGACGCCTACAACCCCCTCATCCCCTCGCCCGGCGAGCTGTCGGCCACCGTGTTCATCGAGCTCACCGGCGACGCCGCCCTGCGCGACTGGCTTCCGAGGCTCGTGGGCATCGAGCGTGCCGTCGAGCTCCGTCTCGGCGCCGGCGCGGCGGGCGCCGACGTCGTGCGCTCGATCCCCGAGGAGGCCCACGCCGAGGCGCTCACCCGCGAGGACGTGACCTCCTCCGTGCACTACGTGCGCTTTCGCCTGACCCCGCAGCAGGTCGAGCGGTTCGCGGCGGGGCCGGTCACGCTGGCGGTCGATCTCCCCACCTACCGAGAGGTCGCGCCGCTGACCGACGAGGCCCGGGCCGAGTTGCTCTCCGACCTGCGGGACTGACGAGGTCCCGGGGCCGTTTCCCCGGGGGCGCACCCCGGCGCGCCAGGGGCTCCGACCAGGGGTGTTCTTTACAACGCCGGTGCCCGTGCGCCATACTGGCTATTCCGCCTGCTGTCCTCCCAGGGGAGAATTGTCCCTGGTCACAGGTTTGTCCGGCGGGAATACCACGAATACGTACACGACGAACGCACACAGTGCTTGAGGAAGTGACTCAGATGACCCCCCTTACGACCCTCAGCTGGCGCAAGCGATCCGCCTGCCGGGGCATCGACCCCGACGTCTTCTTCCCCGTCTCCGACGAGGACGCGGAAGAGGCCAAGGCGATCTGCGCCATGTGCCCGGTACGCCAGGCCTGCCTCGAGCACGCCCTGGCGCACCGCGAGCGCGAAGGGGTCTGGGGCGGGGCCACCGAGCGCGAGCGTCGTCGGATCCACCGCCAGCGGCGCAAGTCCGCCTGACGCGGCGCCCGCTCCCGGGGCGCCGACCGGCGGGGCGCGGAGGCGGCCGGCATCGCCAGACCACGGGTGGCGCGGCGCGTCCTACGATGCCCGCGTGCCTGGACGTGTGACGGACCGCTTGGCGGAGCTCGGCCTGACGCTGTACGGCCCGCACCCGCCGCACGACCCGCTCGACGCGGTCGTCGTGCACAGGGGCGTGGCCCGCACCTCGGGCCAGCTGCCGCGGATCGCCGGGGCGCTCACGTGTGTGGGCACCCTCGGCGCCGACGTCACCGTGGCGCAGGGCGCGCAGGCGGCGGAGGTCTGCGCGCTCAACGCCCTGGCCGTGCTGGAGCAGGCGCTCGGCAGCCTGGACCGGGTCGAGCGCGTGCTGAGCGTCACCGGGTTCGTGGCGTCCACCCCCGACTTCCACGAGCAGCCCGCCGTCGTCGACGGGGCGAGCCGGGTGTTGCACCTGGTCTTCGGTGACGCCGGGCGCCACACCCGGTCGGCAATCGGCGTGGCGGCGCTGCCGCGCGGCGGGGCCGTCGAGGTCGAGGTGACGGTGGCCGTGAGCGGCGACGGGCCCGGCGCGTGAGCCCGACGCCCGGCGAGTCCATCGCCGCCGACTTCGCCGAGGCGAACGACGAGGTCGTCGCCTTCGCCCTGGCGCTGCGCCCGGACCAGTGGGCCGCGCCGGTGCCCGGCGAGGGCTGGCCGGTGGGGGTGCTCGTGCACCACGTCGCCGTGGGTCATGCGCTGCTCACGCGCTGGCTGCGGTGCGTGGCCCGCGGGGAGCCCGTCTCCGACACGGGAGCCGACGTCGACGACGCCAACGCGCGCCACGCCCTCGAGCACGCCGCCGTGGGCGTGGACGACACCGTGGCGCTGCTGCGGGCCAACGGCGCCGCCACCGCCACCATCCTGCGCGGGCTCGATGACGACGCGCTCGGCGCCACGGCCGCCTTCGGTCCCGCCGACGGCCGGACGGTGAGCGCCGAGCAGCTCGCCGCGCAGGCCGCCCGGCACGCCCGCACGCACCTGGCGAGTGCACGCGCCGCCCTCGGCATGGCGGTGGGGTCGTGAACTTCGACCTGACACCGGAGCTGGCGGAGCTGCAGGCGACCGTGCGGCGCCTGGCGCGCGACAAGATCAAGGGGCGCGCCCGGGAGATCGACACCACGGGCGAGTACCCCACCGACGTCTTCGACGCCTTCCGTGATGCGGGCCTCCTCGGCCTGTGCATCCCCGAGGAGCACGGGGGAGCGGGTGCGGGCATCCTCGGGTTGACGCTGGCCATCGAGGAGGTGGCGAAGTACTCGAACACCGCCGCCCTCATGCTGCTGCTCACGCGCCTGCCCACCGGCCCGGTCATGATCGCCGGGTCCGAGCAGCAAAAGGCGCGTTACCTCCCGGGCATCGCTGCCGGCACGCAGCGCGCCGCGTTCGGGTTGTCCGAGCCCCAGGCGGGCAGCGACGTCATGGGCATGCGCACCCGGGCCACACCCGACCCGCAGTGCGACGGCGGGTGGATCTTGAACGGCACCAAGTGCTGGATGTCGGGGGTGCGCGAGGCCGACTGGTACAGCGTGTTCGCCAAGACCGGCGACCCCACCAGCCGGGCACACGACTCGGTCACCGCCTTCATCGTCGAACGGGGGTGGCCCGGGGTGGCGGTGGGCGGCATCGACCACAAGATGGGCGTCCGCGGGGTGGACACCGGCGAGCTCCTGCTGCACGACGTGCGCGTCCCCGCCGAGAACGTCATCGGCGAGGTCGGGGGGTTCCGGGTGGCCATGCTCGGGCTCAACGCCATGCGCCCGGTCGTCGCCGCGCGCGGCATCGGGCTGGCCGAGGGCGCGCTCATGTATGCGACGCAGTACGTGGAGCAACGCGCCGCCTTCGGCCGGACGATCGCCGACTTCCAGGGCGTGCAGTGGGAGATCGCCAAGTGCGCGGTCGACCTCGAAGCGGCGCGCCTGCTCACCTACCGTGCGGCGTGGCTGGCCGACCAGGGGAAGTTCACCAAGGAGTGGGTGCCGCTGCTGTCGGCGGCCAAGTACCATGCCACCGAGCTGGCCGTGCGGGCGTCGGGCCTCGCCGTGCAGCTGCTCGGCGCCGCTGGCTACATGACGGACCATCCCACCGAGCAGTGGTATCGCGACGCCAAGCAGCTCACCATCGTGGAGGGCACGAGCCAGGTGCAGCTCGGCCTCATCGCCCGCGGCGTGCTCGACCGGGACCTGTGGTGGGACTGAGCGCCGTGGCGCACCGGCGCGCGCGCCGACCGGCGACGCCATGAGCGCCACCGGCGGTGGCGGCGACGGCGCCTTCGCCGCGCTCGGCGGGTGGCCGGCCGTCCTCGGGCGGCTGGCGGGGGGCGACGACCTCACCGGGGACGAGGCGGGCTGCGCGTTCGGCGAGATCCTCTCCGGCGAGGCCACCCCGGCGCAGATCGCCGCCTTCGTCACGGCGCTGCGCATCAAGGGGGAGACCGTGGCGGAGCTCACCGCGTTCGTGCGCGCCATGCTGGCCCACGCGGAGCCCCTCCCGATCATGGGCGACCTCGTCGACACGTGCGGCACCGGCGGCGACCGCAGCAGCTCCATCAACGTGTCGACCATCGCCGCCCTCGTGGTGGCCGGCTCAGGCACCCGTGTGTGCAAGCACGGCGGACGCGCGGCGTCGTCGGCCGCCGGCTCGGCGGACGTGCTCGAGGCGCTCGGGGTGGTGATCGATCTCGGCCCCGACGGCGTGGCCCGCTGCGTCGAGGAGGCCGGGATGGGGTTCTGCTTCGCGCCGCGCTTTCACCCCGCCATGCGCTTCGCCATCCCGGTGCGGCGCGAGCTCGGGGTGGCCACGGTCTTCAACTTCCTCGGGCCCCTGGCCAACCCGGCGCGCGCCACGCGCCAGGTCGTGGGGGTGAGCGACCCGGCCATGGCAGAGAAGATGCTCGGGGTGCTCGTGGCCAACGGCTGCCGCCGGGCGATGGTGGTGCACGGGGCCGACGGCCTCGACGAGCTGTCGACGACGGGGCCGAGCACGGTGCTCGAGTCCGACGAGGCCGGCCGCATCCGCCGCTCGACGGTCGACGCCGCCGCGCTGGGCCTGCCCGTCGCTACCCTCGACGCGTTGCGCGGGGGGGACGCCACGTCCAATGCCGAGCGCATCCGGGCCGTGCTCGGCGGCGAGCGGGGACCGCAGCGCGACATCGCCGTGCTCAACGCCGCGGCGGGGCTCGTGGTGGCCGGCGCGGCGGAGGGGCTCGCCGAGGGGATCGACCGTGCCGCCGCCATCATCGACGACGGCGCGGCCGCACGGGTGCTCGACGACCTCGTCCGGGTGTCGCGCGCGGCGGCGAGCTGAGCGGAGCGCTCAGGCCGGGCCCACGTCCCACATGGCCTCGAGGTCGTGGCGGCTGTAGGCCTGGAAGGCGACGAGCGTCGTGGTGTCCTCGATGCCCGGCAACGACGCGATGCGCTGCGTGACGACCTCGGCCAGGTCGTCGTGGTGCCGGACCCGCACGATGGCGATGATGTCGGCCACACCGCCGGCCACGGAGAAGACCTCCGTGACCCCGTCGGTGTCCGCCAGCTTCCCGCACAGGCCGGCGATGCGGGCCGGCTCGGCGTCGATCAGCACGAAGGCGTGGAGCACCGCCCGAGCCTACGACACCCGTGCCCCGCGCAACGCGGGGCCGTGCGACGCCGACAGGAGCGCGGGGAGCTCGAGGAGGTCGGCGAGCACGAACACCCCGAACCCCGTGGCCTGCTCGATGAGGCGGTGCAAGAGGTCGGCGGTGGCGTGCACGTCGTCCAACGCCCGGTGCGAGGGGCGGTGCTCGAGTCGCAGCACGGCGGCCAGGGTCCCGAGCTTGCAGTTGGGCACGTCGGGCCGCAGCAGCCGCCGCGCCAACGCCAAGGTGTCCACGGTGGTGTTGGCGAGCGGTGGGCGTCCGCTTCGCGCCAGGGCGGCGTCGAGGAAGGAGAGGTCGAACCGGACGTTGTGGCCCACGAGCACGGCACCGTCGACGAACTCCAGGAACGCCGGCAGCACGCTCGAGACGCGAGGAGCGCCCGCCACCATGTCGTCGGTGATGCCCGTGAGGACCGAGATGAGCGGGGGGACCGGGCAGCCGGGGCGGACGAGGGTCTGGTACGTCCCCAGGCACGCCCCGCCGCGGTAGCGGGCGGCGGCGATCTCGGTGAGCGCGGCGCTCGACGGTGACCCCCCGGTGGTCTCGACGTCCACTACCACGAAGGGCACGTCGTAGAGGGGCGTGGCCCGGTCGCAGCCCGCCGGGACCGGGCGTGTGCCGGGGCACGGCACCGCAGCGAACGACCATCCCCGGCGGCGGCCTGTGCGGCCGATCCAGCGTGCCCATCGGGAGGAGGCGATGCTCGCCACGACCGAATGGTAAGCACCAGGGTGTACGGCGACGCGGATGCGGTTGCCGACGCGGACCCCGGCGATAGCGTGGAGCTGTGGCCGTGACCCGGTATCGATGCACCCACTGCGGCAACCTCACCCGTTTCGACGTGGTGACCGACCGCCGGTCCAAGGCGTTCCACCACTTCAGCGTGGGGGGCGCCCTGTCGGTGGAGGACGAGGAGGTGCTGTCCGAGCACGTCGTGGAGGTGACCTGCCGCTGGTGCGGCCACGGCCGTGCCGTGGAGGCCGTCTCCGAGGACCAGCCCGAGACCCAACCGGTCGACGCCGCGCCGCCTTCCTGACGGCCACGGCAGGTGCGGCGCCGCAAGGGACGCGGCCGTGCTGTCCGCCACGGGCGCCGGTGGGCGCGCCGCCACGGGTGCCGGTGGGCGCACCGCCACGGGTGCCGGTGTCATCGTCACAGCCTCCTGCCACGCTGGCCGGGACGAAGAGAGCACAGCCCGTCAGGGAGGGCCCCGTGACCACGAACAGCACCATCTCCATCAGCTGCGACGACTGCGAGCTGCACGACACCGATGCGTGCGGGGACTGCCTCGTGAGCTTCGTCCTCGGCCGCGACCCCGACGACGCCGTCGTCGTGGACGTCGAAGAGGCCCGGGCGATCCGCCTGCTGTCGGGCGCGGGCCTCGTGCCCGCCTTGCGCCACTCGGGCGTCGACGACGCATGGGCGGCCGGCTGAACCGTCGTTCTCGCAGCTTCGGGCGGGGGCGACCGCCGGGTCGTGCCAGCATGGGCCGGTGGACGGGACCCCCCGCCGTACCGGGCCATGAGCCACCTGCTCGTCACCAACGACTTCCCCCCCAAAGTCGGTGGGATCCAGGCGTACCTGTGGGAGCTGTGGAGCCGGCTCGACCCGAAGTCGTTCACCGTCCTGACGGCGTCGTCGCACCCCGGTGCGGCGTCGTTCGACGCCCAGCAGCGGGCCCGGGGCATCCGCATCGAGCGCATGGGCGGAGCCGTGCTCCTGCCCGTGCCGGGCACGGTGCACCGGGTGCGGGCGCTCGCCCGGGAGACGGGCGCATCGCTCGTGGTCCTCGACCCTGCGCTGCCCCTCGGGTTGGTGGGGCCGGCCCTCGGCGACCTGCCCTACGCCGTCGTCCTGCACGGTGCTGAGGTGACCGTGCCCGGTCGGATCCCCGGGTCCCGCCGGGCCCTCGCCGCCGTCCTCGCCCGGGCGCGCCTCGCGGTGTGCGCGGGGGGGTACCCGGCGGCCGAGGGTCGTCGGGCCGCGGGCGCCCGGATGCCGGAGGTGGTGGAGGTCCCGCCCGGGGTCGACATCGAGCGGTTCCGACCGCTGTCGGCCGACGCCCGCCGCCAGGCGCGCGCGGCGTTCGGTGTGCCCGACGACGCCCCGCTCGTCGTGAGTGTCAGCCGCCTGGTGCCCCGCAAGGGGATGGACGTGCTGGTCGAGGCGGCGACCGCCCTGGTGCCCTCGTTCCCCACACTGAGGGTCCTGATCGGCGGCGACGGGCGGGACGGGCCGCGCCTCGAGGCCCTCACCCGCTCGGCCGGCGCCCCGGTGCGCCTCCTCGGTCGGGTCCCCGACGACCGGTTGCCGGCCCTGCTGGGTGCCGCGGACGTGTTCGTGATGGCCTGTCGCAACCGCTGGCTCGGCCTCGAGCAGGAGGGGTTCGGGATCGTCTTCCTCGAAGCGGCCGCCTGTGGCGTGCCCCAGGTGGCAGGGCGCAGCGGCGGGGCGGACGAGGCTGTGGTCCACGGCGAGACCGGCCTGGTCGTCGACGACCCGCGCGATCCCGGCCACCTCGCCGCGGCCCTGCGCCGCCTGCTGTCGGACGACACCGCCCGCCGACGGATGGGAAGGGCCGCCCGGCGTCGGAGCGAATCGTCCTTCGACCACGACCGCCTCGCACATAGGCTGGCTGGCGCGTTGTCGGACGTGGAAGGCTGATCGCCGCCCACCTCGGGCAGGCCACCAGGACGAGGACCCCTGGCGCCGGGGTGGCAGCGTGGACCCGAGCAAAGGAGCGATTGTGGCGGAGTTGGCCACCGAGCGCATGGTTGTCGCCGCGCCGCCGGCGCAGTGCTTCGCGGTCGTGAGCGAGATCGAGCGGTACCCCGAGTGGGCCGCCGACATCAAGCAGGTGGTGGTCGAAAAGCGCGACGCCGAGGGCCGTCCCAGCGAGGTCACGTTCCGGGCCGGCGCCTTCGGCCGCTCCACCAGCTACACCCTGGCCTACGACTACTCGGGCGCGCCCGAGGCGCTCGCCTGGAAGCAGATCGCCGGCGACCTGACGGCCAAGCTCGACGGCAGCTACCGCTTCGAACCGGCGGGGGACGGGACCACCGAGGTCAGCTACACCCTCGAGGTGGAGCTGCGCGTGCCCCTGCCGGGCTTCATCAAGCGCCGGGCCCAGAGCCGCATCATGCACACCGCGCTCGAGGAGCTCAAGGCGCGCGTCGAGTCGTCGCTCGCCACGTGAGCCCGGGCGCACCCCGGCGCCGCACACCGGTGCACCGGAGGCGGCCGTGTCCGCCCGGGTGACGCTCGGGATCGACGTCGGCGGCACGAAGATGCTCGGGCTGGCCGTGGGCGCCGGGGACGAGGTGCTCGCCGAGGTGCTGGTGCCGACGCCCGGCCACAACGACACCGCCCCCCACCCGGCGGTGTCCGAGCGCCTGATCGAGGCGCTCGCCTCGGTCGCCGAGGGCCTGATCGCCATGCTCGGCAGCGATGCGGCGGTTGCTGGCCTCGGCGTGGGCGTTCCCGGGCTGGTCGACGGCGCCGGGGTCCTGCGCTTCGCGCCCAACCTCCGCGGCGGCAACGGGACGGCCGTGCGCGAGCGGCTCGAGGCGCGTCTCGGCGGGTTGCCGACGCTGGTCGACAACGACGCCACCTGCGCCACCATGGGCGAGTGGGCCTTCGGGGCCGCCTCCGGCGCCACGGACGCCGTGATGGTCACCCTGGGCACGGGGATCGGCGGCGGGATCATCGCCGGCGGCCGCCTGGTACGCGGCGCCAACGGCTTCGCCGGGGAGCTCGGGCACATGGTGGTGAACCCCTCCGGGCCGCCATGCCCGTGCGGCAAGCGCGGCTGCTGGGAGCGCTACGCCTCGGGCAGCGGGCTCGCCCGTCTGGCCCGTGAGGCGGCGTACGCCGGCCGGCTCGACGGCGTCGTCGCCCTGGCCGGGGGCGATTGCGATGCCGTGCGCGGGGAGCACGTCACCGCCGCGGCCGCCGCCGGGGACGCCGGGGCCCGATCCGTGCTCGAGGAGCTCGGGTGGTGGTTGGCGCTGGGCCTGTCGAACATGGCCCTGGCCCTCGACGCCTCGGTGATGGTGGTGGGCGGCGGGCTGGTGGAGGCGGTCGGGCTCGTCCTCGACCGGGTCCGGACGGACTTCGACGATCTGCTCGAGGGGCGTGCCTACCGTCCGGCGGTGACCATCGTGCCCGCGGCGCTCGGTGAGCGCGCCGGGGCCATCGGCGCCGCCCTGGTGGCCCGGGAGGGCGGGCGCGACCGGCCGGGGGTGGCCTGAGCACCGGCGCGCCGGGGGGAACGGGCCGGTCGGAAGGGAGTGGGTCCGTGCAGGTGGGTGTCACGCTGCCGACGTTTCGCGACGACGCCGCCGCTCTCGACGCCGCCCGGCGCGCCGAGGCCCTCGGACTCGACGGCGTCTTCGTCTTCGACCACCTGTGGCCCCTCGGGGCGCGCGGGCGCCCGGCGCTGTCCGCCTTCCCCGTGCTCGGCGCCGTGGCGGCCGTGACCACGACCGTGCGCTTCGGGCCGCTCGTGGCGCGCGTCGGGCTCGTGCCCGACGACCTCCTCGTCTCCGAGCTGGCGTCGCTCGACGCCATGGCACCGGGCAGGCTCATCGCCGGTCTCGGCACCGGCGACGGCGCCAGCGCCGACGAGAACCTCGCCTACGGCATCCCCCCCGGCTCCGCCGGCGGGCGGCGGCGCGCCCTGGCCGGCTGCGCCCGCCGCCTGCTCGCCCTGGGCATCCCCGTGTGGGTGGGGGGCGGCGCCGCGGCCACCAACGCGCTGGCGCTCGAAGTCGGCGCGGCCCTGAACCTGTGGGAGGGCGACGCTGCGGCACTGACCACGGCCAGCGAGCGCGGCGAGGTCACCTGGGGTGGGCCCGTCGCCGGCACGGTGGCCGACATCGCCGCCCGCCTGGCCGACGTGGCGGGTGCCGGGGCCACGTGGGCGGTGTGTGCGTGGCCCCGGTCGCTCGAGGACGTGGCCGAGGCGGCCGCTGCCGTGCGCCGCGGGTGAGCTGCGCCGCTGCCTACGGCCGGTGCCGGCGGCCGGGCGCGCACGGACCGGTCCCGCGGCGGGTGCGTGTCGCGGGGGGACGCAGGAGGGGGCGGTAACCTTTCCCGATGGAATTCCGCCGGATCAACGGACTGCCCCCGTACGTCTTCGCGCACATCGACGCGCTGAAGCTGGCGGCCCGTCGGGCCGGGAAGGATGTCATCGACCTCGGCTTCGGCAACCCCGACCTGCCCTCGCCCGGGGTGGCCGTCGACAAGCTGGCCGAGGCGGTGCACAACCCGCGCAACCACCGGTACTCGGCCAGCCGGGGCATCCCGAAGCTCCGCCAGGCGGTGTCGTCGCTCTACCTGCGCCGCTTCGGGGTGGAGCTCGACCCCGAGACCGAGGTGGTCACCACCATCGGGGCCAAGGAGGGGCTGTCGCACCTCATGTGGGTGCTCCTCGGACCCGGCGACAGCGCCCTCGTGCCCTCGCCCTCGTACCCCATCCACATCTACGCCCCGCTGTTCGCCGGCGCCGAGGTCCGCCAGGTGCGGCTCGAGCCCGTGGCCAACGGCGAGGGCACGTCCACGTCCGAGGCGTTCTTCGACAAGCTGATGGACTCCTGGGAGCATGCGTGGCCCAAGCCCCGGGTGATCCTGCTGTCGTTCCCCCACAACCCCACCACCTCGTGTGTCGACCTGGCGTGGATGCAGCGCATCGTCGACTTCGCCCGTGAGCACGACATCGTCCTGGTCCACGACTTCGCCTACGCCGACATCGCGTTCGACGGCTATCAGCCCCCGTCGATCCTGCAGGTCGAAGGGGCCAAGGACGTCGCCGTCGAGCTGTACTCGCTCACCAAGTCGTTCTCCATGGCCGGGTGGCGCGTGGCCTTCCTGGTGGGCAACGCCGAGGTGGTCGCCGCGCTCACCAAGTTGAAGAGCTACCTCGACTACGGCACGTTCCAGCCCATCCAGATCGCCGCCATCGTGGCCATGAACGAGGCGCCCGACTATCCCAAGTGGGTCAACGAGACCTACCAGGCGCGTCGCGACTCGCTGTGCGACGCCTTGAACCGCATCGGGTGGCACCTCACCCCCCCGAAGGGGACGATGTTCGTGTGGGCGCCCATCCCCGAGCCCTACCGGGAGATGGGGTCGCTCGAGTTCGCCTCCTTCTTGGTGTCCGAGGCGGAGGTGGCGACGTCGCCGGGGGTGGGGTTCGGCCCTGGCGGGGACAGCTACGTGCGCTTCGCCCTGATCGAGAACGAGCAGCGCATCGGCCAGGCCGTGCGCAACCTGAAGCGCACGCTCACGAAGCTCGCCTAGT
>Ga0209415_10013180_pt1 | contig 13662 bp, 9 predicted proteins | sample PeaSoiSIISIP2007_FD_187696 | JGI IMG/M metagenome (GOLD analysis project Ga0209415, IMG submission 187696) | Peat soil microbial communities from Weissenstadt, Germany - SII-SIP-2007 (SPAdes) (version 2) | ecosystem: Environmental > Terrestrial > Soil > Wetlands > Peat | place: Germany... | reverse complement strand
AAGGCGACACGTCATGGTCTGGTAGGTGTCCCTTCATTCTCATGCATGACGGGATGCACAGCATGGAAGGGATCACTACACGGTGTAGAAGGACGCTCTTCCAAGCGTTGAAGGGTGACCTGCCAGGCTTAGAAGTCCATTCTGTCGCGCTTGGAAGTCCGTTCTTCCAAGCGTGGCAGACCATCTTGCAAAGCGTAGTGATGCTCCCATCCATGTTTGACAGTGGACCCTCCCATAGAGAGCAGTGAGCCCTACTAGACCTTGAAGGATGGTCTGTCGTGCTTAGCAGATGCGGCTTCCAAGCTTGGCAACATCGCCTGCCAAGGAGAATCGGGCGGCCAAGGAGCTCCGCCCGCGCTGGCGGCAGCCTCGACATCGATGGGGCGCTCGTTATTGAGCCAGGTTCACAACGTCCGAACTGATCTGAGTCAAGTCAGGCACGTTGGGAGTAATGCCGAAGTCCGTGGTCTGGAAGGTCTGCGCGTTTACGGTGATCGTGAGAGCATTGCCCTGCGGAGGAGATCCTCCGGGCGGCGTGCTGCATGCTTCGCACGTGAAAGGACCGCCGGTCACCTCTATGACGTATACCGCCACATGATCGTTGACGATGTCACCGCTAAGGATCTTTTGGGCCGCCTGATCGTCAGGGGAGTACACGGCAATCATGGTCTTCGGCGACGGTACCCCGTTAGCTGCCGAGGCCTGCAAAGCCAAAGCGCGGAGCTTGGCCACCACGTTCGGGTCGGCCAAGCCCCCCTGCGCTGAACTAGGATCGCTCTGTCCGCAGGCGCCAAGGGCCGCGAGCGAGAGCAATATTGCGAATTTGACGCTCATAGCCGAAGCATAGCCTCGCCTGCGCGACATCGCGATTCCAGTGGTGCGTCGACGCCGCGAGATCAACGCCGCAACGAGGCATAGCAGCGCGACGGAGGATGACGATTCATCCGTCGAGTGAGCCACTCCGATCGCGCAGCCGCCGGATGTCGCGCCCACGTTGCCTCCCTTTGCCGCTTCCATCGATCCCGACGCCCCGTCCCCTGTTCCGCTTCCGGAATCGCCTTGCTCGACGCCGCCTGGTCCGGGCAGCCCGGGCAAGCCCCCGCCGATTCCGCCCGAGCCCTCCACACCGCATACGAGCGTCCCGCCACCGAACCCCCCTTGGTACGCCAGGTCCGAGTTGGGGGGCTGGCACGTCCCGGAGCTGCACGCCCAGCCCGTGAGGCAACTGGATGCATTGCTGCACGAGGTCGTCTGAACCTGGCACCACCGCGTAACGCCCCAGCAGAGGCATGTGCTCGCGGCATCGCAGATCGATGGGAGAGTCGGACATCCCGAATCGCTGGCGCACACCGGCCCGGGTGGTTGGGCCTCCGAGCAGGTCTCGCCCACTACTTCGGCGTCCGGCGGAATGCCGGCTTCCGTTCCCGAGCAGTTGCACGCCTGGCTCGAGATCGCACAGTGGGCGCCCGGCCCACAGTCGCTGTCGGTGGTGCACCGCCCCTGCCACTGAGGCACGCAGAGATTGCCCGGCACACTCGATGCGTCCGGTCCAGGCACGCACGTGATGTCCTGGTAGCAGGAGAAGCCGGTACCGCAGTCGGAGTTGCTCTCGCACGGCTGCGAGACGCAGGTCGAGCCCTGGCCGGCGTCGGCGGCCAGGCACGCGAAGCCGACGGGACAATCGCTCGCGGCACTACAGGCCCGGGCAGCAGCCGCAGTGCGGGCCGATACGATCGCCAGGCCGAGGACGGCAGCACCTGCGAGCAGAAGGAGCGGCGATCGATTGCGCATGGCGTTCTCCGGTCTCGACGCGTGAGCCTCGCGCCCCGCGACTGCCGGACATCATAGCTCCGCTCATGGCGGTCCGTCCGATCAGCAGGTAGTCGTCCGCGAGCGTCGAGAGTCCTTCAGCGGGCAGGAAGCAGCTACGCGCATCCATCGTGTGCGCTCGCGAGTTCCCCCTACAGCCCAGCGATGCGCGTGAAGGCGGACGCGAGATCCCGCATCCGCGTTTCCGCGCGCACCCTGGCGTCGGACAGGGGTTCGCCCGCGCGAACGTCCTCGCGGACGTCGAAGTAGAACTTGGCCTTCGGCTCCGTTCCGCTCGGCCGGGCGATCACCCGGCTCCCCGAGGCGAGGTCGAACGAGAGAACATTGCTCGTGGGCAACGTCAGCGGGCTCGACGCTCGCGCTCGAACGTCGAGGCGCGTTCCCACGTGGTAGTCGGACACCGCGACGACTTCGTCTTCCCCGATGCGCGCCGGGGGCGAGTCGCGGAGCGCCCGCATCATCGCGCCGATGGCGGCGCCGCCGTCCGGCCCTTTGCGCGTCACGTTGACCTGCGAGCTCGTGAAGACACCCCACCGTCGTGCGATGGCGTCGAGCGCGTCGCACAGGGTCTGGCCGCGGGCCCGCAGGACAGCCGCGAGCTCCGCCGCGAGAAGGGCCGCCGAGATCCCGTCCTTGTCGTGAACGGCGCTGCCGACGCAGTAACCGAGAGCCTCTTCGAAGCCGAAGACGAACTCCCACCCCTCCCGTTCGAGGTCCATCGCGCGGTTGGCGATCCACTTGAAGCCCGTGAGGGTCTCCTCGTAGCGAACGCCGAGGTCCGTCGCGATCCGCCCGAGCATAGGCGAGGAAACGATCGAGGCGAGCACCGCGCGGGGCCTTGCCGGCGGCGTCTTCTCGGTCAAGAGGTAGTGGCCAAGGAGCACGCCTAGCTCGTTGCCGGTGAGCTGACGCAGCTCGCCACCGGCAAGCACCGCGACGGCGAGACGGTCCGCGTCGGGATCGTTTGCCAGGACGAGGTCCGCGCGGCGCTCGCGCGCGAGGGCAAAGGCCAGATCCATGGCCCCGGGCTCCTCGGGGTTGGGGAACGCGACGGTCGGGAACGCCCCGTCGGGTCGCTGCTGCGAGGAGACGCTGGCGACGTCCGTGAAGCCCGCCTCGTCGAGGAGGCGGCGTACGAGCGCATCGCCGACGCCGTGAAGAGGCGTGTAGACGATCCGCAGCGCGCGATCGCCGTCCGAAGGGTGAACCCCGAGGGCGAGGACCTCGTCGAGGTAGGCACGCTCGATGTCCGCGGGTGGCGCGACGAGATGCCCGCGCGCGCGGAGCTCGGCGACCGGCGGCCTGGGAACGTCGCGTGCCACAGGTGCGCGGGCGATCCACGCGGCGATGCGCGCGTCGACGGGCGGGATGATCTGCGCCGCGTTCTCCCAGTAGACCTTGTAGCCGTTGTACTCGGGCGGGTTGTGGCTCGCGGTGACGACGACACCTGCGGCCGCCCGCAGGCGCTTGACCGCAAAGCCGACGAGGGGAGTCGGCACGGGCTCTGTGAAGAGACTCACGCGCAACCCGGCAGCGGCCAGGATCGCCGCCGCGTCTTCGGAGAGCTCGCGGCTCATCCTTCGCGCATCGCCGCCGACCACCACTCCCCTCTCCGCGGCGTCGGGCACACTCGCGATGAGCTCGCGCGCAAGCCCCCACGTCGCCCGCGCCACGACCGCCCGATTCATCCGGTTGGGACCGGCGCCGAGCACGCCGCGTAACCCCGCCGTGCCGAACTCCAGCGTGCCGGCGAATCGGTCCGCGAGATCGGTCGACGCGACGTCCGGCGCGGCAAGCAGGTCGCGCAGCTCATCGCGTGTGGTGGGATCGGGGTCGTCGGCCATCCAGGCCTGCGCGCGGGCTCGCAGATCGCCTTCCATCGGCCGGGGCGTACCAGGGTGGACGAAGAGATGCGCCACCGCAAGAAGGGCATCTCTTCCCGCAACTCTCGCCGAGGGCGCCGTGCGTATTCCGTGCGATAACGGAAGCGGTGCTTCGCTACGCCCTCCGCCGCATCCTCTGGACGATCCCGACGCTCATCGGCACCAGCCTCATCGTCTTCCTCGTGACGACGCTGGCGCCGGACCCTGCCTCGCCGGCAAGCGGAGACGACCCGCGCGCGCCGGCGCGAGATGCGCGGGTCGAGGAGGCACGGCGGGCGCGTTTTCTCGATTTGCCACGCTTCGTGAACTCCGATCCCCAGGACATCCGCTCTCGTACGGCGTGGGCCGTGGCACACGCGGGCGCGGGGGACTCGCAAGCCGACATCGCCGCGGCCGAGCTGAGGAGACTGGGCGGCGCGGCGTTCCCGTACGTCTTGCCCGCACTCGAAGCGCTGCCTCCCGAGGCTCGCGGACGGCTTGCTGTCGCGCTTGGACCGGTGGCAGAGCGCATAGGGCTCGCGCGCGCAGACGAGATGTCGGATCCCCAGGCGGCGGCGCTCTTCTGGACGCGCTTCTGGGACGATCGCGCGCTCGACTTCACGCGCGCCGCGATCGAGCGGACGGTGGCGCGGCTCGTCGAGCACGGCAGCGATCTGCGCGAGGAAGACCTGGTCCGGCTGGACACGTTCGCGCTGGCCGCCGTGATCGCCGCGATGGGGACCGAGGACGACCGGATGACGCTGGTCCGCTTGACGCGCATCGCCCGTCACGCGACCGAGCGCGGACCCAAGCTGGGGCTGGCGTCAACGGCGGGCGAGGTGAGGCGCGCCGTGGCCGACTGGCGCGAGTGGTGGTTCGTGCACGCCACGGACTTCGTGGCCATCGATGGCGCCGGAGGGGTCGTGGCCGTGTTGACCGAGACGCGGTACGGCAAGTGGCTGAGGCGCGCGGTCGGCGGCGAGCTGGGCGTGAGCGCAACCGACGGAGAGCCCATCGCCGACAAGCTCCGCGCGCACGCTCCCGTGACGGTCCTGATCTGCACGATTGCGCTCCTTCTGAGCTGGACCCTGGCAGTACCGATCGGCGCCTACGGGGCCTGGCGCCAGCGGCGGACGTTCGACGTCGTGAGCTCGGCCGTGATGTTCCTGCTGTACGCCACGCCGACGTTCGTTCTCGCCGAGCTCCTCCGGCGCGCGGCAGGAGCGCTGGGACGCGGCGATGCGCGCGTCGGGCTCGCCGTCGTCGCGCTCGCGGCGGCGTCGCTCGCGACGTCTTCCCGCTGGCAGCGGACCGCGATGCTCGAGGTGATGCGGCAGGACTTCGTCCGCACGGCCGTGGCGAAAGGGGTGCCCGCGTGGCGCGTGGCCGTCGACCACGCGCTGAGGAACGCGCTCGCGCCGACCGTCACCCTCGCCGGACTGCACCTGCCTGCGCTCGTGGGCGGCGCGTTCGTCGTCGAGGAGGTGTTCGGTCTGCCCGGCGTGGGCTTCGAGACGCTGAGGGCCATCGAGGCCCATGACTCGGCGTGGCTCATGGCGGTCGTCCTGGCGACGGCGGTTGCGGTCACTCTCGGGCTCGTGTTGACGGACATGGTCTACGGCGCCCTCGATCCGCGACTGCGAGAAGAGCTCGTACGCCGCCAGGGAGGGCGCGCTGCATGAGCGGCGAGCAGCCGGCTCACGAGACGCCCGAGGCGAGCGCCGCCATCGAGCTGTCGAGGCGCAAGGGCCCCTCGCGCAAGAAGCGCGCGGGCGACTCTCTGAGCGACATCCGGCAGGCAGCCGCGCCCTACCTCACGATGACGCGCATCGCCGTTCTGCAGCTCGCGCGCAGCCGCCTCGCTCGCCTCGGCGCGATCGTCCTCGCTTGCGTGTGCATGGTCGCCGTCTTTGCCGACCTGTTCGCGAGCGATCTTCCGATCGTGTGCCGGTGGAAAGGCTCGGTGTACGTGCTGCCCGGCGTGACCCACCCTGCGGCGCTCGCGGGCGCGACGTGCGCGCGCGAGGCGCGGAATCCTGCGCCGGGCGACTGGACGCTCCCGCCGCTGGTTGCCCACGGGCCGACCGAGGCGGCCGAGGCGGAGGACATCCTCAGGCCTCCTCTCACGCACGGCCATCCGCTCGGGACCGACGCGCTCGGGCGCGACGTGTTCGCGCGGGTCGTGCACGGCACTCGGACCGCGCTCGGAGTCGGCACGGCGGCGGCGATCGTCCTGGTCGCGATCGGCGTCATGCTTGGGGCGTTCGCGGGGTTCGCCGGCGGCCTGTTGGATTCGATCGTCACGCGCGCGGTGGAGTCGCTGACGGCGATTCCGACGCTCGTGCTGGTCCTCGTCGTGGGCGCGCTCGTCCCCCACCCGACGACCGCGACGCTTCTGTGGACGATCGCGTTGACGCGATGGACGGACCTGGCGCGGCTCGTCCGCGCCGAGGTGTTGCTGACCCTCGGCACAGACTACGTGACCGCCGCGCGCGCGCTCGGGGCCTCGCCGACGCGGGTGCTGGCCCGACACGTCTTGCCCAATGCGATAGGCCCGGCGCTCGTGGCGGCCACGTTCGGGATCGCGTCGGTCATCCTCGTCGAGGCGGCGGTCGACTTTCTACGCGTCGGCTCTCCCGACACGATGGCGTCGTGGGGAGAGGCGCTCGGCGAAGCCCGTGCGAACGCGGGCGCGTGGTGGCTCATCGTCTTCCCGGGTGCCGCCCTGCTGGTTACGCTCGTCGCGCTGAACCTCGTGGGCGAAGCCGCCCGCGATGCGCTCGATCCGAAGCTCCGCGGCGTGGGCGAAGAGCTGACGGAAGGGATGCGCGGATAGTCAAAGGCAGTCGCTCGCGAGGCCGGGCGTGCCATCGTCCGATCCAGGAGCCCACGGGAGCTGGGCAACGCACCAGTTGTCTGGCTGATCGGCGTCGAGATACTGCAGGATCCCGAGCTCGATGCTCTGGCCATAGAACGCCATGCCCCAGGGGCCATATGGGACGTCGACCAGCTCGACCCCGCCGCTCCAGAGCGAGAGGTCGCCGGTGTCATCCGGGGCGAGGGTGATGCCCTGGTCGAACGGCAGGCCGGCCCCGTACTCGTAGACGATCGCGCCGCCGGGAATGCCGCTGCTGGTGGCGGTCGCGAGATCGCGAGCCAGCACGACGTACGTGGAGGGAGGAACGATGACTGGCACTCCGGACGCGATGACCTGGGCGTCTCCCCATCCATCCACGATGGTGAGGCCGCTCAGGAGCTCGGGCACCGGCGCGAGGTTGTAGATCTCGAACCACTGGGCCTGGGGCACGGGGCCTGACGGGTCGAACATGATCTCCGTGATGACGAGATCACCGACCGAGGGGGTCGCGACGAAGCCGCTGTCGTCGGCGTCCGCAGCGCCGCCATCCGAGGCCGCGTCGTCCGAGGACGCGGCGCAGGAGTCCGTCCCGGCGGGACCGTACGATCCGCCGTCCGTGGCGTCAGCGACAGCGGTCGCCGCGGGGGAAAGGGCCGACGCGTCGTCGTCCGAGGGTGCGGACGATGGATCCTCCGCGGCGAAGCCCGTCGGCACTCCCGATCCCCTGGCGCAACCGAGGAGAAGGGACAGCGCGCTCACGACGGGCGCGCTCAGCGCAATGAAAGCAGCGAAGCCGACCAAGCGAGTGGGCCGTCGCTTCGCGATCGAATCGGACATGGCGGTACCTCCGCCATCCCATCGGCACGACGCCCGGCGGGTTGCGTCCGGTCCGGGGAATACGCAGACGCGGACGCGCTACGGAAGCTCGAGAATTCCCGCGGCCTGGCCCGCGAGGCCGTCCGTGCCGTCGTCGCCGGTGTCACCGCCAGGACCGTGCAGGCCGCCCGTGCCGGCGGTCGCGTACGAGACGTTCGCGAACGTTCCCACCGGGACGGCGCTCTGGCCGTTGATGGTGAGCGCCGGGCTCGCGGTCCAGACGACGCCCGCGGAGAGGCCTCCGGCGCCGCCGCCCCCGCCGCCACCTCCCCCTCCGTTGCCACCCTGTCCTCCGGCGCATCCGCTTCCGTAGCCGCCGCCGCCGCCGCCGCCCGGCTGACCGGGCTGCCCGGCGCCGCCGGTTCCTCCGTTGCCCGCGTCCGATGCGTTCAACGTGCAATCGTCGAGGATGAGGGTCCTCGAAGCGACGAGGAGGAGCGCGATGCTCGAACCGCCGCCCTGCCCACCGGCGCCGCCGACTCCCCCGCATCCGCCAGGGCCACCGCCACCGCCGCCGCCGCTGTTGTCGAGGGAAGCTCCTCCTCCCCCCGCCTCCCCGATGGCCCCCGCGCTTCCTGGCTGTCCGGGTGTCGGCAACCACCCCGTCGAGTCGAATCGGGCCCACGTGCTCGCGCCCGATCCCGGAGCGCCGGCGTCGCCCGACCGGCCAGCGCTGCCATAGCCATCCGGATCGCAAGCCCTCTTGTAAGGCATCCCATACGGCGGGTTGTCCGACGTGCCGACAGCGCCGCCATCAGCCGCCGGCGGTCCTCCATTGCCGCCGGTGCTCACGACCGAGCCGCACGCGTTGCTGGCTCCCGCGCCGGGCGTGAGCGCGGTTGCGTTTCCTCCTGCGGGAGAACCTCCTTCCCAGGGCACCGCGGCCCGGGACCCGGCGTCGGTCGCGTTCGCGTCCATCGTCTCGGCGAAGGCGTCACCCTGTGCGCCCGATTCGATCCCTGCATCATCGCTCGCGCCGCCGTCCGTCTCGGGTGTGGCGGACACCACGCTGGCGTTCGAGCCGTCCGCAGCCGCACCGGCCGACAGGGTGCACCTCCGGATCGTGACGTTGGTCGAGCCGTCGACGACGACGGCGACGCTCGAATCGCCCGGGTTCGCGCCAGCGGCCGGAACGAACGCGAAGTCTTCGACGGTGACTCCGATCGCCACCCGCGAGATCGTCAGGGCTGCGCCCGCCTGACCTGGAGCGACCGTCGTGAGGGCCGATGCCCCTGCCTCGGCGCCTCCCTCGGCGGAGCCTCCGCCGACGTAAGCCCATCCGTTCGCGCAGTCGAGTCCCCCGTAGAGGGCGATGCCGTCGCTCGTCCCGTCGAGCGTCACGAGCTCGTCGTAGCGGCCGACGCAGACGTAGACGCGCTTGTGCGCCGAGGCTGCCATTGCGATGGCGTCCTCGATGCGTGGCAGAGGACTGTCCTTCGTCCCCGCCGCGCCGGGTTGCCCGCTCGGCGCAACGAACACGCCGAGCGCGTCGTCAACGACGCACGGATCCTGCGAGGGCGACTTCGTCGCATTGCACGTCGCGCCGTCCTCGGGCGGCTGGACGACGATGGGCTCGGCGTCGGCGCCGGTCGTCGACGCGTCCGGGGTCGCGAACATGCCACCCCCGCACGCGGCCGAGCTCAGGAAGACGTGTACGAGGCATGCTACCTTCACCTTCATCGAGGGTCGTCTTGGCAGGAGGCTTCGGAGCGGTCAATGGTCGACTTTCGGCGACGGTCTTTGTGGGCGTAGGCTCGGCTCCCCCCATGGATCGATACCGCGTCTTCCGCCTCGCTCTGATTCTCATGCCGGCGTGGGCTCTGGCCGCGTGCGTTGCGAAGCCGACCTACGACGCCGCGGTCGCGAGCGGACAGGCCGAGCATGCGCAGCTCCTCGCAAGCCTGGAGCGCGAGAAGACCGACGAGGCGCAGATCAAGGACCTGAAGACGCAGCTCGGCGACATCGCCGCGCAGCTCCAGGCCCGCGACGAAAAGATCAGCGAGCTTACGACCAGCGACCACAACGTCCAGGCGCAGCTCGACGAGGCGACTGCGATCAACGCCAAGCTACGGGGTGAGCTCGAGCGGCTGGGCAAGAACGTGGACGCCATCCTCCAGGAGAAAGGGACGCTCACGAAAGCCCTCGACGACGCGAAGAGCCGCCTCGAGGAGCTGCGAAAGGCGCAGGCGGCGGCCGAGGCGCGCGCGCAGCTCTTCCAGAAGCTCGTGCAGAAGTTCAAGGCGCTGGTGAGCGCGGGCCAGCTGAAGATCACCACCCGCCAGGGGCGCCTCGTGCTTCAGCTACCGAACGATGTCCTGTTCGACGTGGGCCAGACGGCGCTGAAGCCGGCCGGCAAGGAGGCGCTCTCGCAGATCGCGCAGGTGCTGAGGACGGTTCAGGGGCGGAACTTCCAGGTGGCGGGCCACACGGACAACTTGCCGATCCAGACGGCGCGCTTCCCGTCCAACTGGGAGCTATCGACGGAGCGTGCGGTCGAGGTGGTGAAGCTGCTCGTCTCCAAGGGAGTCGATCCGCGCGGGCTCTCCGCCGCGGGATATGGCGAGTTCGACCCTGTGGGAAACAACGACAGTCCCGATGGACGCGCGAAGAACAGGCGCATCGAGATCACGCTTCAGCCGAACCTCGACGAGCTCGTGGCTGCGCCCGACATGAAATGACGGATCGATGAAGTTTCATCGCCGTTCCGGTCCCGAACGCTCGCACGAGGGCGTATCCTCGAAGGGCCGGGCAGGCATGCCGGAGATTGGAGGCGATCGTGCGAAGAGCTCTCCTCGGGAATCCAGCGTCCACGTCGGGTCTTGGCTGGCTGGCGCTCGCGCTCGGCGCGACCGGTGCGCTCTTGCCGCTTGGTTGCTCGGGGGCGGGACACGCGGCTAGCAAAGGCTCGCCCGACGCATCGGGCGGGGTGCCGGGCGAAGACGCGAGCCTCGCCGGGCTGGACGGTGCGCTGGAGGATGGGGGCGCATCGGACGCTGCCGTCTCCGGCACCCCGGGCGCCGATGCGAGCGGCAACCCCATGCCCGCGGGAGACGCCGGGGTGCTCAAGACGGACGCCGGCGCCTACCCGTCCGGATGGCTCTACACGAGCGGGGCCAAGATCTACGTGTCCAACGGGAGCGCGGCGCCCACCCCTTGGATGGGCCGAGGGGTCAACACGGACGACATCTTCCTCTGCGGTTACGACAACACGCTCTGGATGACGTCTCCGGACAAGACCGTCGAGACGATCATCGACGGGCTCGTCACCGGCTGGAAGCCGAACTTCATCCGCATGTCGCTGGCGATGGACAGCTACGGGACGTCCGTGAGCTGGACCAGCGATCCGGCGCAGTACGCGACGCCGATGACGGGCATGATCAACGCCATCGGCACGCACACCGGCGTTCATGTCCTCGTCACGCTTCGCAGCAGCGCGTCGATGATCGGGCAGGACACGGCCGACGGGGATCCGGAGGCAACGGGCATTCCGTCGGACAGCATGACGACCCCGAGCGCGACGAACTTCCCGACCGGGACCGACGCGACGTACATCGCGCTCGTCGATGCCTTCGCGAACGCGGGCTTCGTCCTGTTCGGGCTGACGAACGAGCCCGGCGGCAACAAGCTCTCCAACGCGACCATCGCGGCGGCGATGACCCACGCGGTGGGGGTCATCCGGGCCGAGGAGAACCGCCTCGGCGTACCCCATCACATCGTCTCGGTTCAGGGGCAGAACTGGACCAGCGACATCAGCTTCTACGCGACGTCGCCGCTTCCGTACGACAACGTCGTGTACGAGGTGCACGGCTATCCGCCGGCCACGGCCTCGTACACGTATTCCAACATCCCCGTCATCCTCGGCGAGTACGGCAGCGTGACGAGCGGCGCCTCGACGGCCTTCTACGCCGACGTCGAGAATAAGCAGATCTCCAACCTCGCCTGGGACTTCGATCCGTACAGCAACTGCGCTCCGGACCTCGTCAACGTGAACCAGATGGACACGGGGCTCACGGCGACGGCGTGGGGGATGATCGTGCAGAGCTATCTCTTGGCACACGCGCAATAAGCGCCGGGCGCCGCGTCGTTTACCAGACGACGGGCGTGGGCGTGAGCGAGGGAATGGTCGTCCCGTTCCCGAGCTGCCCGTCGACGTTCTCGCTCCAGCACGAGACTGTGCCGGTCGACAGGAGCACACACGCGTGGGCTTGGCCCACCGCGACCGCCGTCGCGTTGGTCAGACCCGAGACCGCCACGAGGATCGACGACGTGTCGGCCGTCCCGTCACCGAGCGGTCCGTTTCCCCAGCACGCGACCTTTCCATCGATTCCGGGGAAGAGGATGCATGCACCAGCGTCCCCGACCGCCACCTCCGGGCCCCCGGGCATGCTCGTGCCAGAGACCGTGATCGGGTTGTAGGACTCCTGCGTCCCGCCGCTATCTCCGAGGCCCTCCTGGAGATACCCCCAGCATTCCGCGGTGGCTCCTCCGACGACCGCGCACGTGACGAGCCCGCTGCCACTCGCGATCGCCATGGCGCCCGTCAGCCCGGTCACCATCACCGGGGTGGTCGAGCACTGGTCTTCTCTCGCGTCGCAGATCATGGGTGCGGATCCGAGCTCGTCGTCGCCATTGTCGCCCCAGCAAACAACCGTCTCGTCCGACAGCAAGGCACATGCGTGAACCTCGCCGACGGCGATGGCCGTTGCAGCGGTGAGACCGGACACCGCCACCGGGGTCGTCGACTGTGTGAGCGACAGCGAGCCATTGCCCAGCTGGCCTGAGCTGTTGTCCCCCCAGCATTCGACCGTGCCTCCCGAGATCAGCGCGCACGTGTTCCTGGAGCCAGCGGCCACGGCGATCGCATTCGAGATGCCTGGAACGACGATAGGGGAAGCCGATGATGCGACGGGAGAGGTCGATGACGGGCCGCCGAGCTGACCGGAGTCGTCGAGCCCCCAGCACTCGACGCTGCCATTCTTCAACAAAGCGCACGAGTGAAATTGACCCGCCGAGATCGCCGCGACGCCCGTGAGCCCAGGCACCACCTGCGGCGAAAGGGAGCACGGGGTCGAGCCACATGTCTGCGGGGCCACGTACCCGAGCTGGCCGTAGTCGTTCCCTCCCCAGCACTCGACCGTACCGTTCGAGAGCACGGCGCACGTATGGTCGTACCCCGCCGCGATCGCCGTGACCGTGAGACACGCCGAGCTCACGCACGAGATGGCGCATGTGTTCCCGCACCCTCCGCAGTTCCCATTCTCCGTCTCGTCGACACACGAGCTGCCGCACAGGCTGAAGCCGGAGTTGCAGGCGATCCCGCAGGACGTCCCGTTGCAAGTGGCCGCTCCGTTCGCGGGCGCGTCGCACGGCATGCACGACGTGCCGCAGGAGGCGGTCGATGAGTCGTTCGCGCACGTGCCGTTGCAGTCGTGCGTGCCCCCAGGGCAGCCGCAGCCGCCTCCCTGGCACGTCATCCCGCCCGCGCAGACGTTCCCGCACGCGCCGCAGTTGTCGCGGTCGGCGTTGAGGTCGACGCAGCCGCTGTTGCACGCTTTCGGATAGGCGGCCGTGCACTGGTACCCGCAAGCCCCGGCCGAGCACGAGGGCTCCGCGTGCGCCACGCTCGTCGTGCACGCCTGGCGGCAACCGCCGCAGTTCAGCACGTCGGTCATCGTGTTCACGCAGGCGGCGCCGCAGAGCGTCGGCGCGAAGCCGGGCGGGCAAGCGACGGCCGCGTCGGCCGCGACGGCACCGGAAATCTCCGAGGCGCTCGTCGCAGAGCTCGCCTCCGGACCTGCGTCGCCTCCGACGCCGCTTTCGAGAGCGATGCCGCTCTCCACGGCGACGTCGACCATCGCATCCGCTGACGCATCGGATCCAGCCTCCTCCCCTGTGACGGGAACGACCACGACGGGCTGCTCGTCCGCAGCCTCGGCGCCCCCGTCTTCCGGGCACGACCTGCCGGACGTGCATTCGTTGGAGGCCTTCGCCGCGCATCCGCCGGCGACGACAGAGATCACGAATCCGCCCATGAGACACCCACCGCACGACGTCCAGCGACCCATCGAACCCTCCAATCGGTACGCGGCTCACCCCCGCGTTTCCCACCCATCGGCCGGGTCGATCGGATTGTTGCTAGTTAGAGCAAGCGTCACCTTCATGGAACGGGGGGCGCTCTCGTTTGCACCCGCTTCCGCCGCGCAAGACCTCACCCCGTGGCCCCTCTCCGCCTGGCGG
>Ga0209415_10013179_pt1 | contig 13663 bp, 13 predicted proteins | sample PeaSoiSIISIP2007_FD_187696 | JGI IMG/M metagenome (GOLD analysis project Ga0209415, IMG submission 187696) | Peat soil microbial communities from Weissenstadt, Germany - SII-SIP-2007 (SPAdes) (version 2) | ecosystem: Environmental > Terrestrial > Soil > Wetlands > Peat | place: Germany... | reverse complement strand
TCCTGCACCAAGTCCGGTATGTCGTCGTCGCGCACGAACAGCACGTCGAGCGGCATGTTCTCTCCGTAGCACATGAGCTGGTCCTTGCCGCGGCTGTACTTGAGTCCGCAGCGAGCCAACAGCTCGAGCGAATGGTCGGTGAGCCGGCCGCTCTTTTGGACCGCGATTTTCAGCCGCATGGGGGCGTCGGCGCTCATGCGTCGAGCTTGAGCCGCTCGGTCACGGCGCGATAGCCGCCGTTGCCCGAACTCAAGTAGCGGGCGACGCGCCCTATGGTCGTGACGCTGACCCCGGTCAGCTTGTGAATCTCGCGGTAGCACAGCCGGCGCTCCAACAGCTCGACCACGGCCCAGCGGTCGGCCATGGCCTGCAACTCCGCCGGGGTGCACAAATCGCGGAAGAAGCTGCGGCATTCCTCGACGCTGCGCAACGCCAAAATCGCCGTAAAGAGGGCGCGCTCATGCTGCTGTTCCTGGCGCAGGGTCACCGGGCGGTTGGTTTTCATGTCATCCTTGTACAATGTATTAATGCGTTAATACATTAATGTATTACAAGAGGGTGCGCAAGCTTAAATTGCTTGACGCGCGTGCGCTGCCTGCATACCATTTGAGCGCTTATCTAGACCGGCTGAGGGAAAGGCCCTTAGAAGCCGGGGCAACCACCGAGAGACCCCTTAGGTTCTTTAGGAACGGTGCCAACTCCTGCGGAGCGAGGCTTTAAGGCCTTGGGTCCGATAGATGGGCGGCAGGTTGAGCGGCGCGCGCGGCGCCGCGGCAATGGCCAACGAGCGGCGCCGCTCCTCAGGGGTTATGTAAACCTTCTTAGGAGCGAGCAATCAGATGTCGAGAAAACTCCCGAACAAATCAATCGCGGCGACGCAAGGCCAGGAATTCGCACCGTCGAACGGCGGCGAGCCGCCGGTTCACGACGCGGTTCTACCGCTGCCGCGCCCATGGCGGCTGCACTACGGAGACCTGCTGGATGACGCGCGGATCGCCTTCTGCTTGGTCGGGCCCGAGGCTGCGCCGGTGGTGGTGGTGGTGGGAGGGATTTCCGCTCACCGACGGATCGACGGCGTGGCGGGCTGGTGGCCCGAGATCGTCGGTCCCGGACTCGGTATCGACACCAACAGATTCCGCGTCCTGGGCATCGATTATTTGGGCGGCCGCGGTGCGAGCTCGGCGCCGCAGAAAGGGTCGCCGTTTCCCCCACTCAGTTCCTTCGATCAAGCCGATGCCTTACGGCAGATCGTGCTGCATCTGGGGCTGAAATCGCTGCACGCCATCGTCGGCGCATCCTACGGGGGAATGGTGGCTCTGTGCTTCGCCGAGCGTCACGCCGCGCTGGTGGGCCGCATCGTGATCTTGAGCGCAGCCGACAGGTCCCAGGTGCTCTCGACCGCTTGGCGCAGCGTACAGCGGCAAATAGTTCGCGAGGCGATCGCCCGCGGCGACGGGCCGGCGGGGCTCAAGCTCGCCCGCGCGCTGGCGATGGCGACGTACCGCAGCGCCGTCGAATTCGAGCTGCGCTTCGGCGGAGCGCCGGTGCGCGAAGCGGACCGGTTCCGCTTCCCGATCGAGGATTACCTGTTCGCGCGCGGAGAAGATTACGTACAAAAGTACCGCGCGGAGACTTTTCTCGCCTTGAGCGAGTCGATCGACCTGCATCAAATGGACGCGACCAAGGTGCACACGCCGGCCACGCTGATTGCGGTGCGGGAAGACCAATTGGTGCCGTTCCACGATATGCAGGCGCTCGCGGCGCGCCTCAACGGGCCGCGCCAACTCATCGAAATCAATTCCATTTTCGGTCACGACGCGTTCTTGAAGGAGGGCGCGGCGCTTACGCCGATAATCAGACAGGCCATTGCGGAGCACGCGCCATGAGCGATACCGAGAAGCCCGGGGAATCCCCGGCCACGAAATCTCAGGCCACGCGGGCGGTGCGCGCGGGGCTCGAATCCGATGCACAGTACGGCTCGGTCGTGCCGCCCATTTACTTGTCCTCGAACTTCGCATACGAAGGCTATTTGAAGCCGCGCAGGTACGATTACACCCGTTCCGGCAATCCGACCCGCGACCAGCTCGCCTGCGCGCTTGCGGATCTGGAGGGCGGCGCAAGCGCCGTGGTGACCTGCACGGGACTCGCGGCGATCACCTTGATTCTCGCGACACTTCCCTCTCGAGCGCGGGTACTCGCGCCCTACGATTGCTACGGCGGCACTTATCGGTTGCTGGCGGCCTTGCACGCTCAGGACAAGCTGGTGGTCGACTTCGTGGATCAGTCGGACGCCGCGGCCTTGAGCGAGGGGCTCGCAGCCAAGCCGAAATTGGTGTGGATCGAGACGCCCAGCAATCCGTTGCTGAGGATCGTCGACATTCACGCGATCGCCGAGGCGGCCCATGCGGCCGGCGCGTTGGTCGCCGCGGACAATACGTTTCTCTCGCCGCTGTGGCAACAACCGCTGGCGCTGGGCGCCGATTTAGTGATGCATTCGACCACCAAGTATTTGAGCGGCCACAGCGACGTGGTGGGCGGAGCGGTGATCGCGGCTGCTCCGCAGCTCGCGGAGAGTATTGTGTGGTGGGCCAATGCCATCGGCGTCACGGGCGCACCGTTCGACAGCTTCATGAGCATGCGCGGCGTGCGCACCCTGCACGCGCGTATGCGCGTGCATGCCGAGAATGCCGCGGCGGTCGTCGACCTATTGAAGCGCCATGCGGCGGTGCGGCAGGTGTTCTATCCCGGGCTCCCGACTCATCCGGGGCATGAACTCGCGCGACGCCAACAGACGGGCTTCGGCGCCATGCTGAGTTTCGAACTCGCCGGCGGCGAGCCCGCGGTGGCGGCGTTTCTCACGGGGCTCGAATGCTTTACGCTCGCCGAATCCTTGGGCGGGGTCGAGAGTTTGATCTCGCATCCCGCCACGATGACTCACGCGGGCATGGACGAATCGGCGCGGCTGCGCGCCGGCATCGGGGCGGGGTTGCTGCGTGTGTCGGTCGGCATCGAGGATGCGGCGGACCTCGTCGCCGACTTGAGCGCGGGTCTCGAGCGCGCCGCTAAAGCGCAGCCAGAACCGCATCGCCGGCGGCGCGCGTCGTGACGGGCGTCTTTCCCGCTGCGGCGAGATCGGCGGGCAGGGCACCCGAGACGACCGCCCGCGATACCGCGGCCTCGAGCAAGCTCGCTTCCGATTCGAGCTTGAGCGAGTACCGCAGCAGCATCGCCGCACTCAGTATCGTCGCGTAGGGATTGGCGATACCGCGCCCCGCGATATCCGGGGCCGAGCCGTGGATGGGTTCGAACAATCCGCCGCGCCCGCTCGAGCCCAGGGACGCCGAGGGCAGGAGGCCGAGCGAGCCCGCCAGCATCGATGCCTCATCGGTGAGAATATCGCCGAACATGTTCTCGGTGACGATCACGTCGAAGTCGCGCGGCCGCTTCAAGAGGTGCATGGCCGCGGCGTCCACCAGCACGTGCTCGAAGCGCACATCGGAGAATTCGGCGGGCAGTACGCGCTCGACGACCGTGCGCCACAGCCTCGAGGTTTCAAGAACGTTGGCTTTGTCGACCGACGTGAGTTTGCCGCGGCGCGAACGCGCCAACTGCGCCGCGAGGCGCACCACGCGCTCGATCTCGGTCACCGAGTAGCGGCAGACGTCGACCGCCTCGGTGGCTGTGCGATGCTTTTCGCCGAAATAGATTCCACCCGTCAACTCGCGCACCACCATGATGTCGACGCCCTGCAGCAGTTCGGCCTTGATGGGCGAGGCATCGAGCACCGCCGGATGCGGAACCACGGGGCGCAGATTGGCGAACAATCCGAGCGCTTGGCGCAGCTGCAGCAACCCCTGTTCCGGACGCACTTTGGCATTCGGATCCGACCACTTGGGGCCTCCTACGGCGCCCAGCAGCACCGCGTCGGCGCGCTGACATAGGCTCAAGGTGTCCGGGGGCAGCGCCACGCCCGTCGCGTCGATGGCCGCTCCGCCCAACAGCGCCGGTTCGAACCGAAAGGTGTGGCCGAAGCGATCCGCCACGCGCTCGAGCGCACGCACCGCCTCGGTGGTGACCTCGGCGCCGATGCCGTCGCCGGCGATCACGGCAATCAATGCGTGCAATTGCCCTCTCCGGAGCCTCTCCGGGCGGTTTCATAGCGTTCGATGTCGCCCTGTTTGCTGCGCAAATAGCCAAGCTCATCGATCCCGTTCAAAAGACAATGCCGCGCGAAGGCCTCGATGGGGAAGGCGACTGAAGTACCGGTCGGCAGCGTCAGCCGGGCGGTCTCGAGATCGATCTCGACCTCTGCGCCGGGGTGTTCGACCAGCCAGGCCGCGGTGGCCTCATCCACCGTGATCGGCAACAGTCCGTTCTTCAAGGAATTGCTGCGAAAGATGTCGGCAATCTCGGTGCTGATGACCGCGCGAATTCCGTAGTCCAATAGCGCCCACGGAGCATGCTCGCGCGAGGAGCCGCAGCCGAAGTTGCGCCCCGCCACCAGCACGCGGCAGTCGCGCGCGTCAGCGCGGTTCAGCACGAAATCCGGATTTGGAGCACCGTCCGCCCGATAGCGCCAATCGGCGAACAATTGCTTGCCCAATCCTTCCTTGGTCGTGGTCGTCAAAAACCGCGCGGGGACGATCTGATCGGTGTCCACATTGCTGGACGGTATGACGATGGTGCGCGAGCGTACTCGCTTCAAGGGTTCCATCACATGAGCTCTCTAGGATCGGTAATTCGGCCGCGTACCGCGCTCGCCGCCGCGGTCAACGGACTCGCCAGCAAGGTGCGTGCGCCGACGCCTTGCCGTCCCTCGAAGTTGCGGTTGCTGGTGCTGAGCGCGTACTGGCCGGCGGATACCGTGTCGCCGTTCATCCCCAAGCACATGGAGCAGCCCGACTCGCGCCAATCGGCGCCGGCGGTGCGGAAAATATCTGCGAGGCCGGCCGCCTCGGCGTCGCGTTTGATCTGCTGCGAGCCGGGCACGATGAGCAGTTGCACGCCGGCCGCCACCCGTCGGCCCTTGAGGATCTGAGCCGCGGCCTGTAAATCCTCGAGCCGTCCATTGGTGCAGCTGCCGATGAACACCACATTCACCGGCTTTCCCGCCATCGCCTCGCCGGGTTGAAAACCCATGTAGCGCAGCGCCTTGTCGGACACGGCATCGCCAGCGGTGTCGGGAATCGCGGCGCTGATCGGCACCACCATGCCGGGATTCGTGCCGTAGGTGATCATCGGTTCGAGCCTCGCTGCATCGATATCGACCGATACGTCGAACACCGCGCCGGCGTCGGTGGCGAGTCCCCTCCAGCGCGCGCGCGCGGCTTCCCAATCGGTGCCCGTCGGGGCGCGCGGTCTGCCCTTGAGGTACGCGACAGTGGTTTCGTCCGGCGCGATCATGCCGGCGCGTGCACCGGCCTCGATGGACATGTTGCACATGGTCATGCGCTGCTCCATCGAAAGCGCGCGGATGGTCGAGCCGCGGTACTCGAATACATGGCCGGTGCCGCCGGATACCCCGACCTTGCCGATGATCGAGAGGATCAGATCCTTGGCGGTGACACCCGGCGGCAGCGCGCCCTCGACGTTGACTGCGAAAGTCTTGGGTTTGCGCTGCAGCAGGCACTGCGTGGCGAGCACGTGCCCGACCTCGGTGCTGCCGATGCCGAAGGCGAGGGCGCCGAACGCACCGTGCGTGCTCGTGTGGCTGTCGCCGCAGACGATGGTCATGCCGGGCTGAGTGGCGCCGAGCTCGGGGCTGATGATGTGCACGATGCCGCGTCGCGCGTCGCGCATGCCGAACAGTTCGACGCCGAAATCGGCGGCATTGCGCTCGAGCTGGGCCACCTGCTTGGCCGCGGCGTCGACCGCGATCGGCACGTTGCCGAACACCTGTTCGGTGCGGGTAGGTGTCGAATGATCCATGGTGGCGAGGGTGCGATCGGGCCGGCGCACCGGCAGGCCGAGAGACTTCAGCAGGCTGAATGCCTGCGGCGAGGTGACCTCGTGGATGAGATGCAAGTCGATGTAGAGCACCGCCGGCGTATCGGGGGTCTCGGGCAGCACTTGGTGCGCCGTCCAGACCTTGTCGAACAACGTGCGCGCGGTCACGGGCATTCCCTCAGGCCCTGCCGGATTCCAGCCACGGCATGCGCGTGCGCAGAGCCGCACCCACCTTTTCGATCTTATGGCTGAGGTCGGCCTTCAGCAGCTTCGAATACTTGCGGCGGCCGCTCCTGGTTTCGGCAATCCATTGGCGAGCGAACTTGCCGGATTGAATCTCCGCGAGGATTTTTTTCATTTCCTTCTTGGTGGCCTTGTTCACGATGCGCGGGCCACGCGTCAAATCGCCGTACTTGGCGGTTTCGCTGATGAAGCGGTGCATCTTGGTGATGCCGCCCTCGTGCAGCAGATCGACGATGAGCTTGAGCTCATGCAGGCACTCGTAATACGCGACCTCAGGCTGGTAGCCGGCTTCGACCAGGGTCTCGAAGCCTTTGACGACGAGCTCGGTGGTGCCGCCGCAGAGCACCACCTGTTCGCCGAACAGGTCCGTCTCGGTTTCTTCGGCAAACGTCGTTTCGAGTACGCCGCCGCGGGTGCCGCCGATGCCGTGCGCATACGCGAGAGCATTGGCTTTGGCATGCTTGGTGGGGTTTTGCGCGACCGCGATCAAGCACGGCACGCCGCGGCCCTGCTGATACTGGCGACGTACCAGATCGCCGGGTCCCTTCGGTGCGATCAGCACCACATCCAAATCCTTGCGCGCCCGGATTTGCTTGAAGTGCACGTTGAAGCCGTGCGCGAACAGCAAGGTTGCGCCCTTTTCGATGTGCGGTTTCAATTCCTGATACAGCGCCTTTTGAGCGAGGTCGGGAACGAGCATCGCCACGAGCTGCGCGCCCTTGACGGCGGCCGCCGGCTCCTGCACCTTCAGGCCGTCCTTCTTGGCCTTGTTCCAGCTGTCGCCTTTGCGTACCCCGACCACCACGTCGAAACCGCTGTCGCGCAAATTGAGCGCGTGCGCGCGACCCTGGCTGCCGTAACCTAAAATGGCGATGCGCGCTCCGCGCAGGGCTTTCTTATCGACGTCTTTTTGCGAATACAAACGCATGTGGTGCTCCCTGAAAGTAGCCGTAAATAGCAACACAGAATCTCTTATCATGCAAGAACTACCGCGGATCGATCCGCGCCTCTTTGGGATCCATGATCATGACCGCCGATTTCGCCGCTCCAGTTCCGCTGTGGCTTTTGTACGAGGACGAAGTGGATGCGTGGTGCGCGCGCCAAACTGCGCACGTCGCTAAGTGGCTCGCCGAACATAATTTTCGTGCCGAAAAGCATCGGGTGCTGTTGGCGGCGGACGCGGCCGGCGGTGTTCTCTTGGCGGTCGGCGGCTTGGGCAAGCGCCAGGGCGCATTGTCGCTGTGGCACGCGGCGGGGTTCGCTGAGCGCCTGCCGCCGCGCCGCTATCGATTGGCGCAAGACTGGAGCGCCGAGGATGCCACGCAGCTGGCTCTGGGGTTCGCCTACGGGGCCTACCGGTTCGAGCGGTATCGGCCGGCCAAGGCGGAAGCCGCCGCGACCATCGAGGCGCCGCCGAACGCCGACCGGTGGTTCGTCGCGCTGGCGGACGAGGCGCTGACGATGGCGCGCGATTGGATCAACACCCCGGCATCGGACTTTGGCCCGACGCATCTCGCCGCGGCGGCGCGCGAACTGGCCGACCGGCACCGTGCCGGCTACCGGGAATGGGAGGGCGAGGAGCTGCGCGTGAATTTTCCGGCGATTCACGCGGTGGGCCGGGCGAGCGCGGATGCCCCGCGGCTCGTCGAGATCCGCTGGTCGCCGACGCAGTCCGGGACGCTGCCGCGCTTGACACTCGTCGGCAAGGGCGTGTGCTTCGACAGCGGCGGCCTCGACATCAAACCGAGCTCCGGCATGGCGTTGATGAAGAAAGACATGGGCGGTGCGGCGGTCGCGCTCGCGCTCGCGCACATGCTCATGAGCAGTAAAATCCGCGCCGAGCTTCGGATCCTCGTCCCCGCCGTCGAGAACTCGATCGGCGCCAACGCGTATCGGCCGGGCGACGTGATTACGTCGCGCAAAGGCCTCACCGTCGAGGTGGGAAACACCGACGCCGAAGGGCGGCTGGTGCTCTGCGATGCGCTGGCATTGGCCGATGCCGAATGTCCCGACCTCATCATCGACTTCGCGACCTTGACCGGTGCCGCGAGGGTCGCCTTGGGGCCGGAGTTGCCGGCGCTGTTCGGCAGCGACGAGGGGCTAGTGGCGGATTTGGCGCGGGCGGCCGCCGCGGCCCATGACCCGCTGTGGCCCATGCCGTTGTGGATGGGATACGACGATGAACTCGCGAGCAAAATAGCGGATCTCAATAACGCCGCCGCGTCGGGTTTCGCGGGCGCGATCTTTGGCGCCCTGTTTCTCAAACGCTTCGTCACGGACACCAGGCATTGGTTGCACCTCGACTTGTATGCCTGGAATCCACGGGAGCGGCCGGGACGCGGCGTCGGCGCCGAGGCGCACGCGGTACGCGGCGTGTATTGCTACTTGCTCGAGCGCTACGGTACGGTGTGAGACATGCGACAAAAATCCCAATCAGCTGCGAGCGCTTCGAAGGGGGCACGATCCAACGACGCGCGCCGCTATTCGCGGACCGTTGTGGAGGGTCTCAAACAGGCTCCCGCCCGCGCGATGCTGCACGCCGTGGGCTTCAGCGATGCCGACTTCGCCAAGCCGCAGGTCGGCATAGCGTCTACCTGGAGCAACCTGACGCCCTGTAATATGCACATCGACGAACTCGCGCGCCTAGCCGCCGCCGGAGTCGAATCGCAAGGCGCCAAGGCCGTCACCTTCAACACCATTACCGTGTCCGACGGCATTTCGATGGGCACGCCGGGCATGCGCTACTCGCTTGTGTCGCGCGAAGTCATTGCGGATTCGATCGAGACGGTGGTCGGTGCCCAGGGCTTTGACGGCGTGGTGGCGTTCGGCGGATGTGACAAGAACATGCCGGGCTGTTTGATCGCATTGGCGCGGCTCGACCGCCCTGCGGTATTCGTATACGGCGGGACCATTCGGCCGGGCGCCGACAAGCGTGACATCGTGTCGGTGTTCGAAGCCGTGGGCGGCTACGCGCAAGGCACGGTCTCGGAGCAGCAACTCAAATTCATCGAGCGTACGGCGATTCCGGGGCCCGGCTCTTGCGCCGGCATGTACACGGCGAACACCATGGCATCGGCCATCGAGGCCTTGGGGATGAGTCTGCCGAACAGCTCGGCTCAGGACGCGGTGTCGAGCCAGAAGCGCGATGATTGCGCGCGCGCCGGCGCCGCCGTGGTCGAGCTGATCAAGCGCGGCATCAGGCCGCGCCACATCATGACGCGCAAGGCCTTTGAAAATGCGATTACCGTGTGTATCGCGCTCGGCGGCTCGACCAATGCCGTGCTGCATTTGTTGGCGATTGCCTCGGCGGCGAACATTAAGCTGGAACTGGATGATTTCACTCGGATCGGCAAGCGCGTTCCGGTCTTGGCGGACCTGCGTCCAAGCGGCCGCTTTTCGATGTCCGAGCTGGTGGCGATCGGGGGAATTCAACCCTTGATGAAGACGCTACTGTCCGAAGGGCTGCTACACGGGGACTGTCTGACGGTAACCGGGCGCACTTTGGGGCAGAACCTGCACACGGTCCTGCCTTATCCGCCCGGGCAGGAAATCGTGCGGCCGATGAACGATCCGATTAAAAAGGACAGTCATCTGGTCATTATGTACGGCAATCTCGCGCCAGCGGGGGCCGTCGCCAAGATCACCGGGAAGGAGGGGCTGCGCTTCACCGGCAGGGCGCGCGTGTTTGATTCCGAGGAAGAATCGCTTAAGGGAATCCTCGGCGGGAAGGTGCGGGCCGGGGACGTGGTCGTGGTCCGTTATGAAGGCCCGAAAGGCGGCCCCGGAATGCGCGAGATGTTGAGCCCGACCGGCGCCATCATCGGCAAGGGCCTCGGCGCCGAGGTTGCGCTGATCACCGACGGACGGTTTTCCGGCGGCAGCCACGGCTTCGTCGTCGGACACTTGTCGCCGGAAGCGGCCGTGGGCGGGCCGCTGGCCTTGGTCGAGACTGGTGATGAGATTACGATTGATGCACAGCGGCGTGAAATCACCTTGCGTGTCAGTGCGGCTGAACTGAAACGCCGGCGCCGGAAATGGAGGCCGCCGAAACCCTATGCGCGGCGCGGCGCGTTGGCGAAATACGCGAGGCAAGTCAGCAGCGCCTCGTTGGGCGCGGTGACCGACATTGAGTGAAGCTGTCGGCTCGATGTCGCGCTTGCAGTGCGGGCGGGATGTGTGTCAGTCTCTTTACCCTGCCGCAGGGGACTTGAAGGGACGCCGCAAGAAATTACAAGGAACGCTGGTTTTCCATATGCGCGTGGCGAGCACGCGCATGGCACATATGCCAAGTTTGAGTACAAGGGCCTAGGTCGCATACAGACTTATGTATAAATTCGAAGAGCCGGGATTATTTTCGGGCACCAGGGGCGCGGCCCTCATCGCCGTCATCGCGTTGCATGTGGTCATCGTATGGGCGTTTTACACGGGTCTGGCCGGTAAGCTCATACAAAAGGTAATTCCGCCGGTGGAAATCGCGCAGATCGACAAGCCGAAGGATGTCGATAAGCCGCCGCCGCCGCCGCCCAAACTCGAAGAAATCAAGCCGTATGTGCCGCCGCCGGAATTCGTCGACATCCAGGCGCCGCAGCAAGAGACCACCGCCATCACGCAGATTACGCAAACGGTGCAAAAGCCCGCACCCGTGGTGCAGGCGCCGCCGCGTCCCAGCACGCCGCTGCGCATGGATCCAAAGCATCCGCTGAAGATCGGTGAAGAGTGGTATCCGGACGCGTCCAAGCGCGCCAATGAAGAAGGCCGCTGCATCGTGCAAGTGACGGTCGCGGCGGACGGTACCATCAAGGCCGAAGCGCTTCAGTCGAGCAGCGGCTTCCCGCGCTTGGATGATGCATGTTTGAAGGCCGTGCACGGGCAGCGCATGCTACCGGCGACCGAGGATGGCAAGCCGATCGAAAAGACTGCGTCCCTGCCGATCGTCTGGAAGCTCACAAAATAAATGAGTCGGCGCTGAATTAGAGTTAAATTACTACGCAAATCCTAATGTAGAGGGAATCGGTCAATGCAAGAGACAGCTGTTGAAAACCCATATGGCCTTGGTGCGCTGATCGCGAATGGCGACATAATCGCCCGATCGATCCTCCTTATCCTGCTGATCATGTCGCTTTTGACGTGGTTCATCATGATCACCAAGTTTTTCGATCAACGCCGGCATCGCCTGCAGGCCGTCGAAGCGGAGCGGGAGTTTTGGGATTCCACGAGCCTGACTGACGCCATCAGCAAGTTGAAGGGCAATTCGAATCCCTTCCGCGCGCTTGCCGAGACCGGCAAGCAGGCGGTCGAATACCACGAGATCAACAAAAGCCGACTGTCGGGCGCCATCGGCACCAGCGAGTGGATTACCGAGTCGCTGCAGCGCACGGCGGACGCGGTGATCAGCCGCATGCAGGCGGGCTTGCCGGTGCTCGCATCGGTCGGCGCCACCGCGCCGTTCGTCGGCCTGCTCGGCACGGTCATCGGCATTTACCACGCGTTGATCGCCATCGGCGTGGCCGGCCAGGCGTCCATCGACAAGGTGGCGGGACCCGTCGGCGAAGCGCTCATCATGACCGCCATCGGGTTGGCGGTGGCCGTGCCTGCGGTGTTGGGCTACAACATCCTACTGCGCCGCAATAAGGGCACCCAGGAGCGCGTCAGCCATTTCACTCATGAACTGCATGCCTACTTGATCTCGGGTGCGAAGATGGGATTGGGCATGGACAAGGGACCCGCAGCGCAGGTCGGCAAATCCGCATCTGCCGCGGCGCGCTAGGAGCCCCTTTCAATGGCCATCAATGTCGGCAGCGGCGATGAAGGCGAAGCGATGTCGGACATCAACGTCACGCCCTTGGTGGACGTGATGTTGGTGCTGCTGATCATTTTCATCATCACGATTCGGGTCATCATTCAGCAGGTGCCGGTGCAATTGCCCAAGGCCACCAATTTGCCGACGCAGACCAGACCGGAGAACATCACCATCGCCATCGACAAGGACGGCGATATTTTCTGGAATACCCAGAAAGTGAGCGACACAAATGATTTGAAGGCGCGCTTGCGCGCGATCGCACGTGAGGAGCCGCAGCCGGAGGTTCACATTCGCGGCGATTCGAACGTTCGCTATCAGTTCGTGGGACAGGTGCTCGTGGCCACTCAGCAGATCGGCATCCGCAAAGTGGCTTTCATCACGACGCCCGATCATTTCGGCCCCGGCACCTAGGAGAGACCTAAGATGGCGATGGCAGTCGGCAGTCAGGAAGGGCAGTCGTATTCGGATATCAACATGACGCCGTTGATCGACGTCATGCTGGTGCTGCTCATCATTTTCATCATTACGATCCCCACCCAAACGCACGCCGTCAAGATCGACAACCCCTTGCCGCCGCCGCCTAACTTCGTGCCGCCGCCGCCGCCGGAAGTCATCGATTTGTCGATCGACTTCGACGGCACGTTGCTGTGGAACAGGACTCCGGTGGATCGTGCAACGCTGCAGAGCTATATCAGCCAAGAGGCGACCAAGAGTCCGCAGCCGGAGGTGCACATCACGGTCGATAAGTTCGCCAAGTATGAAATCGTGGCTCAAACGCTAGCCGACCTGCAGCATCGCGGATTGAAGAAGATTGGATTCGTCAACAACGACTATTTCTAACTAGGATCCTGAGCGGGTATCTCGGCGCGTCAACCCCAAACGATCGTGGGTTCACGCGCCGTTTGTTTGACCGGCCGCCCGCAAACACAATTTGAGATCGCAAAGAAGCGAGGATGTACTCATGACTCAATCGATTCATCACAAGGTTCCCGGGCGGTTCGAGCGCTGGACTCGGAGCGCGAGACTGGGGCTTCTGCTCGCCGCCGCATGCGTTGCCGTGACTTCGGCGGCATCGGCGGCCGACAAGCCCAAGGGACCGGAAATCAGCCGCGTCATTGCCAAGGAGATGACTGCGGCGCAGAAGGCGCTGCAAGCGGGACAGTGGAGCGAAGCGCTCAAGAATTTGGACGAGGCCGAGACGAAATCTCCGCTTACCGCATTCGATAAGAAGACCATCTACAATTTCAAGGGCTTCGCCGACGTCAAATTGGGTAATTTGAAGGCCGCCCAAACGGAATTCGAAAAGGTCTTGGCCACGGGAGCCGCCACTCCGGAAGAAGTCACCAACATCACCCGTACGTTATTCGGCATCTCGGCAAGCACCAACCAATATCAAAAGACCATCGATTACGGTAAGCAGATGGTCGACGCGGGGACCGCAACCCCCGACAATGTCGCGATCATTGCGCAGAGTTATTACCAGTTGAAGGACTGCAAGAACGCCAGTGCGTGGTCGGACAAGGCGATTGCCGCGACCCGCAAGGCCGGCGAGACGCCGAAGGAGAATATCTATCTGTTCAAATTGCAGTGCGCCTCCGACGCGGGCGACACCGCCACGATGGACGCGGTGCTGATGGATCTCATCCGCCTCAACAATAAGACGACGTATTGGAA